>Ga0058701_10000336_pt1 | contig 34892 bp, 18 predicted proteins | sample AgamicOrMae_FD_97039 | JGI IMG/M metagenome (GOLD analysis project Ga0058701, IMG submission 97039) | Agave microbial communities from Guanajuato, Mexico - Or.Ma.e | ecosystem: Host-associated > Plants > Phyllosphere > Phylloplane/Leaf | place: Guanajuato, Mexico | collected 2012-06-04
CATATATTGAATTTAGATGCAGATGTTGAGAACAAATATGAGGACAGCTACAATTATAAGAATGTTCCCATCGAAGACAAGCCCGATTTCAATCTAGATAATATTTTCGACGATTGTTTCGACTTTATAGACGATGGAAGACATTATGGAAACGTCCTAGTGCATTGCAGCGGCACCATTGGCCTGTCTAGATCGACATCGATTTGTATCGCTTATTTGATGCAAAAAGAGAAACAAGGATTCACGGATGCATTTAACAATGTCAAAGAGGCTAGATCATTTGTTAAGCCGAACGAGGGTTTCCAAAAGCAGTTGAAGGATTATGAAGTTAAATTGAGAGGTGCCCAGCAGGTGAAAGAGTCTGGAATTGATGATCCATTTGCCTTGCGAAAGAAACAGGAAATTGAGCAAGAGAAGGCCATGGTTGCGGGAGCAGCGAGTGTTAAGAATCGCATGAAGATGTTTGGACAACAGTTGGACACGCCAGAGCCACCGCGCTCCAAAAGTGTCAGCCCATCGCCATATAGTAACAGCAATAGGTCTACAACAGATTCTCAGAAGGCACCGGTGAAGAAGTGGTCCGAGAGGCAGCAAGAGGATAAGGCGCCCATTAGCAAATCAATGACCCCCGAGCCGAGGAAGAGTTGGCAGAGTCAGTCGGAGAGTCCGATCAAGTCGAGTGGACCACCACCACCGCCGCCACCCATGCCCAGTAAGCCCCTGGGTTCGAACAGCAAAACAGCCAATTCTAGTCTTCCGCCACCACCGCCACCGCCACCTCCATCTGGAGATCTGATGAAAGACTCGTCAAAGAATCAATCAGTCAGCAAGCCAATTGGCAAGACTTCAAGTCCACATTCGACCACTAGCAATACAGAGTCATCGACAACTTCAAGCGATAGTAATGAGAAAACCGTCTTCGGTAGGAAGCCACCGCCGCCAATGAAAATCCGCGGCGGTATTTCCATAGAACGTGAGAATTCTATAACAAGCGACAAGAGCCAAACTAGTAATCAAACGAGAACTAAAAGTAATCAGTAAGTATTGAGCGAGAGAATGATTTGAAATGTCTCCTCCGCTTCCTTTCCCCTTCCATTAGTACCCACCCCTCCTTGATAGTTCACGTGAATGATAGCTCTTTAAGACATCAACGCCAACAAAAGAAATTCCATATACAAACACACGCATCTCAATGCACATGCTTGATTGTGGCCCCATTCTATCTTTACTAGATATAGCTCGATTAAATTGTTTGAATCACCATCCAGTCGAAGCGGTGAGACTGGTCTGCAGTCGACTTTGGACGATCGTCAATGGGGCAGACCAAGAACAAGCTCTCTGAATCAGCGTTGCGAGTCGCCGCTCGTGCTCATGAACAATGTCCCACCTCAATACCAAAACTCGGCCAATAAGACACCATCTCCCAGCATGAATTTAGGTACCCGAAACAATGAACCTCAATCGGCAGTGATCACGGAATTGGAGGAAAGTCCATTCAATTATTGGCAGCGCACAATGGAGATGAAGGCCAAAGAGATCGAGTCATTGAGGCAGGCACCCAAGAGGACTGTCTCGTTGGGCCCGCGCCAACGGCCCCAAATTGCTCCCGGCTTACAAAAGTCCCCCTTCATCACTGGTCCAGAGACTAAGGTTGAGGGGCCAAAAACAGCCACCAGATACGATGGCTCTAGCTTCGATCAGGCGGCCAGGGAACTTCGGTCGTCGTTGACGGAGTTGAACAAGCTCATTGAGGAGTCAACGCCGCCAATCAACAAGGTCCCCTCTCCCAGACTCAACCGAGGGCCACCACTAACGGTCACGAAACTAGAAGAAAACGATGATGATGATGACTCCAAGCCACCACCGCGCTGGCAATGGCAAGAGGATCTATCGAACTGGAAGTCGAGTAGCAGTGTCAACGATCTGAGGTCGGCTTTCGAGGGATCTAACCAGCGGAGCGCTCCCAGCAATAGTCTTAGGTTGGATTTGCCTAAATTCTCCGGCGATAGATCGTCTGGTGCGTCGGGAGGCGAACTGCCACCAAGATCCGCCAGTCCAAGTGTTTTGAGGCAGAAATTCGAGCTGGCTTCAATGGCTAACAATGGCAACCAGCAAAAACTTTACAGCACTAGTAATCAGCCATCAGGTTACACAATCAAACGGACAACAAGTGTTTCCTCGTCGAATTCACAGATTCAGAGACCTACTGCACCAGCGCTGAGGAATCCTTATAGACGTTAGCACGAGAGAGCTTTCATAGACTCCTATAATCATAGTGTATGCGTGTGAGTGTTGCGCCGATACCATTTCACCATTTGTAATTCACAACTTTGCTTCTAAATGCATCCTCTGAACGCCTCGACTAGTATGAATATCACCCAAAAACACTTCATGAGCTATTTGTTTTTATGACAAGGATATATATATTAACCATGAAACAATCACAACACTGTCCTGCCTTGTGGCAATTCACACTCGTAAAATAATACAGAAAATCGTCATTACAATTGCCACTCAAAAAGCAATTCACCTCTGACTCAGATGGCGAAACAACCACAGGTGGCAAAGATACTCGAGCCCCGTCGCCCAAGGCTGCCTTGCGAGCGGCCAAACAGGCAACCTCTACAACTAAACGATCCAGCGGAGCCTCCAGTCCAGCTGGTGAAGATAGACCCTCGGGTTTGAATAGATCTAGTACGAAGAAGTTGCTCAATCTCATCAAGACAAAAACACGAACGGATCTTACCTTGCCAGATGGAGATGAGAATGATGAGATAGAGGCCCTGTTGGGGGCACTCGAGAGCGAGTCCATTGACAATATCGACTGGGATGAGTTGGGATTGGACGAAGACGAGGTAAAAGATATAATTGAGAAGGGAGGAATCTCATCATCCTCTTCATCATCTTCATCCAGTGACGGGGATGATGGAGAAGAGGAGGAAGAAGAAGAGGAGGAGGAGGTTGAGACTTCAAGGAAGCATTTTGTGATTCGCTCCAAGTAGTCAATCACTCTTCTCTGTTATTCATGATCGTTTCTGAAAACTATTTGCCTGAGAAGATAAAGCGTAAATCTGGGCTGAAAACCTAAAGGATAAACGTGTATGGACAATGTTGTTAAGCAAGTGCATCAATTAAAAAGCATGTTACTCTCGAAACCTTCTACTCCTGTGTTTCGAACAGCAATCAGACAGGAGTTTCTAGTTCCTACAAAATTATTCAATCAATCTACCACCCAGACCATTTACTAGAATCGTATTTCTTATACCACTGAAAGTCTTTCATGCAAGCCGGCGGAGACCTAGCCTTTCCACACTTCAGTATCGATCTGATTGCTAAGAGTATAAACGGCGGGAACTACTCCTCTAGGTGGTGCAATGCCCATCTTCATCTGAGTAGCTTCAGTCGTCCGGGGTGTGATCTGACCTCTCTAGACATCTCAGACCTTCTTGGTTAAATAGAGCAGAAAGGGATGTTCACTTTGTTTATCGGTATACACAATCCTACCTGTCAGGAGCCTCACTTTTTTCTAATGTTGGGGTGATAAGATGAGTGTAGCCAAAGTCGCGAGATGCATCCTCCCGCCAACTAAGAGGCTTGTCTGAGATATCTTCGAATAATCAGCAACAACGCTCTGATTAAACGCTCACCTGCTTTTCCCCTACAGTTGGTGAAGTTCATTTAGCAAGCCTCAGCGACGATATCGATATGAAAGAGTCCGGCAAGATTGATCTCAGAGCGAGAGAGCACAAATCACAGAGGTTAGAGGTGTGCATCGAGGGAGAGATTGGCGCTGCTCACAGGCCACGAGCCTAACAGGATGATGCCGCGCGCACGAAGCCGCGGCAAAAGCAGCCAACCAATCGGTACTGTCGCCTCCCAAGGACACAAGTGGGAGGTGGAACACTCCCGATTCAATCAACTTCCGCTATACCTTTAGCGGCTTTGTAAATCTTCAGCATGATACTTTATGAGAAGAGGCAGGAGCAAAGCTGACCGGCGTCAAATAGGGGACAACGCAGGGCAGATTTACCGGAGGGGTAAGGCTCGGTACTTCCGCTGCAACTTCCGTCGCAAGTAGAACTGTCGATGACGCAGTTTCACCGATATTCACCGATAGTAATACTAGAAAATGATAATAGGTGATAGAGCAAAGATGCCTGCTCCAATTTGGGAGCTTCCCGACATCTTGTGGTTTACCTAATATCGCCGGCACTAAATGATAGACCGCTATTTGCTTTCTACAATCTAGACACTTGATTTTACCTTCGTTCACAATGACCAATTGATTAGATATGATGCAATCCGCTCTCTCAAATTTAGACATTAGATCGACCATTACATACATGATGTACTTGGTGGTCAGAGCAGAGCTGTTCTGGCGTCGAAACGAATTGAAACTTTTCCACACGCAAGAGATCTGCATGCAACTGAGATCTTAATTAGGCTTCTGGTTAATTTGCAGATTTTTCCAAGTTTCCTCGCGCTTATCTCGAATATTACTGCTGGTGAAATTGAATCACATTCCAAGAAACGAACCGAAACTGTCTTGTTCAGACTGGCGGTCTGTTGAATCGCCAGTTCCAGACGACTGGACGAACTCAGTTTCAGCTCAATTAACAAGTCTCAGCTCACTATCGATCGAGAGATGTAAGCTCACTCTCATCGATCAAATAGCGGAGCCAATCTGTTTTGATACGGATGCATTAACGATGCGACTCCGCTGGGGGGACAGAAATTCGAAATTCTATGTCAGATAGGCTGGAGGTCAAACGTGTTACCATGTGTTTATTTGAGGTCCAAAAACAATGTGTGTCCATCACTTTTTGTCGACTATAAATTAGGGATTGTTGTGGTCTATAATGTTCTCTGCCTTTACTACCTGAAGTAGAATAGATGATAAACAAGAAGTCCTAAAATTTCTAGGAATGTTACCACGAAGAATGGAACGAACCTGGAAAAGTGGTCTATCAGGTAATGAGCGCCAAACGCCGTTAGCACCCCACCGATAGCCTGACGAGTTGAATCATAGCAGAATTTATATCATGTTAGCAAACTGGTGAGTTTTGTCAATGCATGAATGGTTCAATTCATAGATACCTACCTGTGAAACAAAGATACACCCATAAATCATTCCGGAATTCTTAACACCAAAGACGCGTGACAAATGCACAGGGTAGGTGGACATCCAGCCTGAAAATGATCCAAATATTCCCAATGTGCATAACAAATACAATAACTTATTAGATAATATAAATTCGAAAGGCATCATGAACATTAGAGTTCCAAATAGGGTTGTAATCGCTGTAAAGCATTGAGTAAAGCTATAGCGATCGACAGCAAGACCCCATGAGAGTCGTCCTAATGAATTCGCGATCGAAGCCATGGAACCAGTCCAGGCGAGGTACATATCGTCGTCTATAAACATTTGTGCGTACTCTTTTAGCATAGAGTTAACGAATAATACGCCCTGGTTCGTGGTGCCAAAAACGATGAAGAGAACTATAAATTCTCTTGTTCTAATTGCCTTCTTGAAAGGTAACTGCGAGATATAGTTGTACCCAGGAATTGCTGCATCATTAGTCGTATCTTCAGGGTTAGATGATAACAGAGGCTTTTCATCTTGCACTTCAGACTTGTTGATCGTATCAATCATGCTCGGTGATGGAGGCTTGAACAGCAAACAACATCCAATGAATTGCATACTCGCATAAATCGTACCCAAGAAGACAAACAAATGAGGCACATTGTCCAAGATGGATTCTTGAGTGAAGTAACCGCCACTATCCGGCGGAGGACTCAAATTGTCTGGATTCACATAGGCTGTTTGTGCCATGTTGAAGACGAACGTCCCAATACCGAAACCCGCTAAAATCGTTCCCGCCACCAGTCCTTTCCTGTGGGGAAACCAACCGAATCCGTTGGTCATCGGAGTCATATAAGCAAGACCGCAACCAAATCCGGGTAGGAGACCATAGGTGACCAAAACTGCCAGCTGCCCATAGTTAATAGAGATGGAAGTACACATGACAGCTGTCGAGTGTAACAAACAACCCAAGACGCAAGCTAGACGTGCTGAGAAACGCTTCTCAAGATAGCCGCCCAAGACCATGGACAGGCCTTGCCCGATGGCATTTGATGAACTGAGCCACATCGAACTGCCATAAGTCGCATGGGGCGTGCCATGTTTCCGCATGTAAGATGTGAGATACGAATTGACATTACTAAGAGTATAGATTGTGCCCAGAGTTACATGTATCAAGAATGCGCCAAATAGAGCAAGCGTCGACCTTAGGAGCAGAAAACTGAATAACCTCTTGAGGAGAGCCATTACTATTCCTAACCTAGAGTACCTGTAGGGTCCCCTAAACGAACGCTCCGAAAAGCGATGACTATCTCGTCTAGCTTCAGGAGCGCTCGACCTCAAGGGCCTATACTTTCCCAAGTCACCCGAGGGCCACTCTTGGATATCGTTATCTGAATGCAGTTCCTCGTCTGAGATACTTTTAAGATTATAGTCTAATTTCTCCTCAGATGTGTTATTTGTAAGACCCGCTGTCAATGCTTTCACGGTCGATAAGAGCCCGCCGAGATAAGTGCCACGATTCTGCCTAGCTCTCGAATGCCTGTAGGCAGATTGATTATTGACATCACCCTCATAATACGAAATGACCCGTCGACTGGTGCTCACAACAATCCGATTGGATAGATCAGATCGGTTTTCATAGTTCTGATCGTCGTTGTTGCTGTCAAAAAAATTTCTTCCACTTTCACTACCTGACTGGTTGGAAAGCGATTTCACAGATTCGTATGATTGATTATCATGGCTCTTTGCAATTTTATATTGATGAGCTGGATTCTGGGAAGGATCTTCCTCGTTTCTATCACAAAGATTTCTGTCTGTGTAGTCCAAAGAGGTGCATTTTGCAGATCTGTCTGAAGTATCAACTAAATTTCTCTCATCCTCTTCGGCCAAAGTATTACGAAGGGAATTCTTATCAGTCTCGCCGATCACAGATGTCGATTCTATTAGGCTTTTGAAGCGAACCTGCCGTTGCCGCTGCTGGTTAGATTTTTTTGAAGATAAATAGTCTCGCTGAAAGTTGTCATTCAACTTAAGCTGATCCGAGACCATATGGATGATTTGGGGAGATTCTGTTGTCGATAAACTAGTTTCACGAAATGATGGAGACTCGAGACCAGATTCACGGTCAACGATTATCTCACTTTTGTTCAAACGGGTTGAAGCATTGTCACTCTGTGACAGCTGCTGCTGCTGATCTTGTAGAGGCTTCGTCCAGACAGTCTCCGTATGTTTAACATCGCCCATGGCGCTGCTAGAACCACCAGCGTTAGTAGTTCTGAGTTGGTTGCCATAGTCAATTTCGGTTAAGAGCTCAAAACTCATCGATGGAGACTGTAGACTAGAATTCTAACACGGTGTGTCTCACGATTCTCAGGAAAGTGTGTCTGACTCGTGATTGAGCTTGTCTTTTTATTCTTTTGTTCAGTTTAGATCACCTCTTATTGCTCGATATCCTGAACATTATCCCACTCCTTAATGATAACTACTGTCACTGGTATTTCTTCATGAAAACATCTCCAAGTTACAATCTTGATGTTGGGGGAATCGGACAGGCCTGGGGGAAAGAAACAGGCTTGTATTGTTGTCCTTCAAAGATCAACAATATGTGAAAGTCTGTGATCGATTCGTTCGTTATCGCCACGAAGATAACGAAAACACAATTGTAAAACAGCGGGCGTTGTAAGTCTTGGAGTCGACAACGCAAGGATGAAATTTCTATCACACCGGCATTAGTTTTGCAGGTGAGCGATACGTGAAGCAATGCAGGCAATCGAGAACTGTGCTCGCTCGACCCATAACCTGGTCATTGATAACTCAAGACACGGCCTGATTGAATTCCGGCTTGGAATTGACAATGAAATGCTCACCTCCTGCTGAGATGTCACAAATTTCGAAATCTATATCTATCACAAACTCTAACATTTATTTTGATTCCCCGGTATAGTAGGGCCCGCCTCCATAATACATGTCATGAGCTGTGAGCCTATGTCGAGAGTTGGAAAAATCAAGTCGAACGAGCTCTCTGAAGTTGAAAGGATTATAGTTCATTGCGTCGATCTTCAATTTTTCTTCTTTGAGTTCATCCATCATCTGTTGTGTGATAGGTCTGCAATAAATAGGCATCTTTTTGCAGATCGTATCAAATAGGGCTACAATTTCACTGAACTCTCCTATTCCGCCCATTTCGACCATGATCCGACCAGCTCTGACCGGGGTTTCATAATGATGGACTTTTGCTTTACCTGCACCCAACTTCTTGTTGAGAGACCTCTTACTCTTCGGCTTCCACGGTGGATCCAGACGCCACACCGCAAAGAAACGCTCGAAGTCTGTGTACTTATTGATTCTATTACGAATGATATCAAAGTGCTCGCCTTTGAGCGCACCACCCCCTAAGGCTATGATTCCATATTGCCTGTATATTAGCTGATTGTGTATTCTCTCCGGGCCCATCATCTCTATATTCCTCTTTGGATACTTGACTGGTAAGACGACATCTTGAGGCAACAGGGTTGGTATATATGGTAAGGCGGGCAGCATTCTTTGCTCGAGCTTTTGAGGCATACATTTCAAGATTTGTGCTAGACTGGGCAGATTGCTCATTGTGGATGGCGGACCGTTAGGACGAAATATTTCGAAATACAAACAAATGTGGGTATCAGGATCCTTGTTGTGAGCTGAGGTCGGAGGGAATTGGTCTACGCCAGAGAAGTAACAATATTTACGTGCGCGAGCCACGTGATACTGACCGAGAGAGTCTGGTCCGTTACAGAGCTATAAAGGTAGCGCACACATCTTCCCTCACGTCATGATATGCGGTCCGTTGGCTAATGGTTACCTCAGAGGTCCGTCATTCTAGAGACCAACCATATCGATTGAATTTCATCACGTCAAATGGCGAGGTTGGTACCATGGCTTTTGATCTTTCTAGTTTTTATCATACAGAAAACTTCGAGCGAGGAACAAGGCGATGACAATGCACAATCAGATGAACAAAAAGAGCGACGACACTGTGATATGGAAGTCTGTGGTAATATTGTAACCAAATGTCGACTGACGAACAGATGCTCCTGCAACTTCAAGAAAGACATCCATTGTGCCAAGGACTGCCTAGACTGCCTCGAAGAGAAGTTTGGCAAATGTTGTGCTTGTGTTGGTAAGTTATCAATCCGAACCGGCCCTGAAGCTCAAGGATTGGCTTCATTTTAGCTAACTCATTTCACTCTCCTCTACTTAACAGACTTGTGCCCACCATCAAAGGAGGATACACATTCGTCTCATGTAGGTGACATTCCACTCGACAAAACCTATGACGAATTATTCGAGGTCCTGACCGAGGGTGATGATATTCACGGAAGATGGTTAGTTGAGTACATTTCCGATAATAGGATACATCAACTGAAGCGCCACCAAGACGAGGATACAGATTCTCTTATCGAAGACATTCGTGATGAAAGCAGTGTCAACGCAACCCACTCGAACGAAAATCACAAGGTCTGCGCCATGACCTTCATACACAGATATCTGAATTTGATCGAGTGCCGCAAATATTGCCGATCGATGGGCTCCAGGCGCTACCGTTGGTTTGATGACGGGTGTTGCGGATGCCTCGGAAAGTATTGTTATGGATATGGTATCGACAAGCCCAAGTGTGTGATCTTTCCCTGAATCTGAGGATCAAAGAATCCACATCAGTTATTGGAACACGAGCAGACAGTATACCGGCACACGTCCTAGGTGACAGGGTCGTATTCGAAACATAGATCTCGATGAAGATCATGACGCTGCTGAAGGGCGAAGTTTTTGACGACAAACTCCCTAGACATTGAGTTTAAGATTTACTTAATCACTTCCTACCGGCACCTCTAGCATTCGATCAAAAACAAAAAGACCTTTCTACTCCGGCTGCCCATTTAAACTTCCTCCGAACAAAGAGTTAGTTTCTTTCTTCTAACCACTTGCCCTCAAATCCGTCTAGCTAGTGTTCCGTTATACGACCAGTGACAAACATCCTTGATCACAATGATGCTCCGTGATGCCAGTGGTGTTTCTTTCCGGGGCGCATAGCGACGTGCGCCATGATGTTTGCATTTTGGCCCGCGCGAGATTGCTGGTGGCCGCACGTACAGTTACGCTGGGGTCCACTGGTCGCACTTGTCGTGGCGCCATTTCCGTATTCCTGGGGGCTCATATAACTTGTTCCGCGAAGTGGCTTGGTGAGAGGCAGTTGAATTGGTGAATGTGACGTTAACAGGTCGCCGAAAACACAATGGCGCAAACGAGCACTTGAACCGAGACACACGTTTCAAGTGAAAATTCTTCTACCAATGATCTCTTGAGATATTTGTGACTGGAGTTAGCTCAGCTCTTGGCCCCTCAACCGTGTTCCTTGAGTTCAATCTTCCAGCCATTCCCAGTTGCCTATGGGGTTTACTACCATTATTTTCATTGAACTCTCATCCTGCGAAAATTACCGATGAGCTCAACTGTAATCAACGGGCTATGTTTCCTCTCACCCATTATATGGAATCACGTGAGATTGATTCTCAACTTATAGGAACTATCCGTTACTAATGTCATTGGATGAACTGAAACCACCAGTAACTCTACTTCAATTCGGAGGCGTTATTATAATCGCTGAACAACCGTTGGCAAAATCGGTCATAAGAAAACAATGGCCGCTAAGTAGCATTTATAGCTCGCAACAATGATGGAGAGTTGAATAGCATATTGGGAGGCTACTTGTCGGGAAGAAGCAACCAGATGGGAATTCACATCTTAGATAGACCAAAATTCGATCGCCAGATGCTAAATGCCACAATCTAAGTATTATGAATTTCTTCAAGAAAAAACTCAAACCATTGGCTTCAGGTTTTTCAACTGCAACCACAAATCTAAATACCAACCATCAACGAGGTCATAGTAATGCTAAAAATCTCGAAGACGATCTTTACGATGAATATGTCGTGGAAGCGCCGCCTCATCCATCTGAGTTACTGGCACTGAACATAGATCCAGCCGAGATTGATGTTAATGATCCGGATAAATTACGAGAATTATATAAAAAAGCTAAACAGGAGGGACGAGACAAGCAGACTAATAGTACTCTATTGGCAAGACAAAGACAAAAAGAACAACTAGAGGAGAAAAAGAGAACACGAGAAGAGTGGAAATACTTTGATTCGTTGACTTCGCGTGTCGAACAGGTGGTTAAAGATTCACAAAAAACTTTAGAACAATTGAAAGAGTCTAGCGCCGTGAAAAAGTTAACCGAACCAGATTACGAGCTGAGGCAGACGCCGGACGAAGTGTTTAGACCAACCACCGCCGTGAAACAAGAGAAAGGCGAGAACGATTGGGTTGATTTTGAAGAGGATCTTAATAAGAAAGATAAATTGTCAAATTCGGACAAAGCGAATAAATCTGGAGCGAAATCAGATGAATTAGATGAATTTGGGTGCCCAAAAAGGAAAACATCGTTGGCCAATAGAGCAAGCAATTATATTGCTGAGGAGTTGTTGGAGGACTTTGGAATAGATCTTAGAACGGAAGAGCAGAAGAAGTTGGATCTAAAGAAAAAACAGCAAGAGGCAGAGGAAGCCAAAAGAGCCCAACAATTGAGCAAGAAAGCTGAGCCAGTGGTCAGTCCAGAGCCGAAGAAGTTGGACATTGATGTGAAGGCGGCCGCAAGACCTAGGCCAAGGCCTGGCGCAGCAGCGAGCAAGTCGGATACAGGTAAGCAAGCACAAGAATCTACAGCACCAACGGGAGCAGACATCGACCCATTCGATACTTCATTTCTAGCCGATCACGAGGATCAACTTGTCGATTCGGGAGACTTTCAAAAAGCTCAAGACAAGTCAGGCTCGTCACCGGGGAGTGAGCCAGATAAGACCAAGGTTGTTGATCCATTTGACACCTCCTACGTGAATATATAACATCCGACGTATTCGATTGTCTGTTTGAGCTTCTCCAATAATGAATCGCCACTCTAGCAATCCTTTCCTGTCCGATTGGGACGACGCGCCCCAAGAACAGGACATCGCCACTGCAATCCAACAGGCGCGCTCAATGGTACCCACAGGCACAGACCAGGTTGCTGCGACTCGTGATCCACAACAACAGCAAGCCAGACGTTCGAGTCTTGGAGAGACCGAGTCTGGTTCTGGCTCATTCGTGGCAAACGCCGCCGCTAGACAGGCTCTTTATCGGCGCAACATGAGCTCTTTTGAGGCAGCCTCTCTACAACTTCAGCAACACCAGCAGCAGATGCTCGAAAATGGCTCGACAAATTTGAGTCACACGGATTTAATAGCCAAAATGACCGCTGAATTCCAGTCGGCGATAAGCACCAATGACAAGGATTTCACACTCGACGGCGAAAACATCAATTTCAATCCATTTGATCCCTTCGAAACGATAGTGGACGATGACGTTCCCCTGCCCTCGTCAGCGATTGGCGTCAAGGACCCCTTGAGCTCGCAAGGCCGTGACAATGACTTTGAGTCGCAGGAGCAGGATCGTAGTTTGGGCCAAGAGCATTTAGAAAGAACTAACAAGTCCAAGAGGCATGACTCGATTGACGATGACGAGGAAGATCTCGTTTCCACTCCGGTGCGCAACATCAAGTCATCTGACTTGGCTAAGAGTTTTGCCGTCGCCAATCAGCACAAAGAGAATGGAGATAATGAAAGTGGACGAACTTCTAGCACCCGGCTCGATGGAGTGCCCGACAACGAAGCTATGGATGCTCACATTGAGGAGTTAGAAGACCAATTGGGTGAATCCGATTCGAGAAAGAAGGCCTCAATATTTGCCTCGCTTCTGGCCTCGGCCGAATTGAGTCCAGCCACTCGTGAGTGTGATGATGAACTCGGCCAAAATAGCATTAATCCAGATAAGACTGTCCATGAAAAGAACCACTCGGAGGTGCACAATAACCAAAGCAATAGTATTGGGCAGGATGAGGATTATGTTTTGGGCCAGACGAATGTTGAAAACTACACTCATGTAATCAAGGGATCGCCCAATTCTGCGGGAGGAGATCCAGACAGACCTGTGAGCTTTTTTGATCCATTTGAGACTGTCATCGACAAGGATGCTTTGAGCGAGCTCATGGAAAGTGGCACCACAGCCGCAGCTGAGAGCAAAACCATAGATGGTGGTGAACCATTGACTGACGAGTTTGCCACCAACGTGGTCAATGAGGGGACGCTAGGCTCTGGCAGCAATCTTGACAGTAAAACAACCTTAGAATCCGGCAGCCTCGAGACGGTGATTGAAAAGTCGGCAGAAGATGTCGTTCAAAGCGAGGTTTTGCCTGAGGGAGACTCTTGTCTCGAAAATGAAGATAATGATGAGCCTACATTGACAAGGGCACATCTCTACGATTCCTCGATGGCGCTTAGGAGGCCTGCAGGGAGAAAGCTCGAGCAGCCTTCAAGTGGAGTTGTGGCTCCGCAACCAACGCCTATGCGCAGACCGAGACAAAAGGCAGCTAATAGCAAGCATCAAAAGAAGCCTTCCTTTCAGGAGGACTCGTCGGACAGCAACGAAGATGACGACAGGATCCAGATTGTAATTAGAGCCAAAGAGGACATCAACGGAGGCCGAAGGGAGGCAGCCGAGGGCGAAGCCCGGGGAGATGCTGGAAGCGGATCCACTGGTGAGGCCAAACAACAAGTGATTGTGCCCCTTCTACCGCCACCACCCTCGAAAACTTCTATGAAACAGGCCCGCGAGCGAGGCCAGGTGGAGGATATGCCAAGTCCGATAATGAGTTACCGATCGCGCCAAGCGCAGCAACAGACTGGGGAAGACGCAAAGGCCAAGAAAGTCAAGAAACACAAATTGTCATCCTCTTCCTCCTCCTTTTCAGATGAGGCCAAGTCGGATGATGATAAAGCCGAAAAGCAGACGGCCATCATTGGACCCTCTGTGGATAAAAGCATCTGCAAAGAGCCCGATCGGGATGAGTCGGATATGGATGACGACGGGGGCGGCCAAGATGAGGGCCAATTCGTTATACCAATGCGGCATTCAGACTTGGAGGATGAGGATGGTGATAATTATGGAACTGCAGATACGCCTCTTTATGATGATGATACCTCGTACGTTCTTGAAGAGTTTCCTCCAAAATATGATGGTCCTGGTTGGGAGATGATGCTTAGATATCCTCCCAAAAAGAAGCTCACTAGTAATAGGTTCTGGAAGAAAATTTTTGTTAAATTAGCACAGGTTCCCTTGGTTTTAGATGCCAAAAGTAAACTGCAACAACAACATAGAACCGAAGATGGTCAAAATGATGCCTCTCAATTTTGTTGGGCATTGCAAATCTTCGACAAACAAGAAGATAAAAAACCCATGCAAGAGATACCTCTACAGGCAACCTATACAGTTTCTGAGATTAGTAGCCAAATGTTTGACCAATTTGGTAAAATTTTCACCATCAAACTGCAATATATATTCTATAAGGAAAGGGTTGGCGTTCGTCAAGGTCAACTGGCACGTCTAATGAACACAGGACACATAGGATCTAGCACAACCAGTGGAGGCCATGGAGTGGATCACATTAGTATTGGTGCAATAAAGCGTATGGGCGCGCCAATTGAGCACTCTCCGCAGATATCGCAAATAATCAAGTTGGGTTGTAACAGTTACGAGGACATAAAACAGTTCAAGGAGAGTCTAGAAGATTGCCTTTTCCGTATGCCAATCCACAGGGATCGTGCATTGTCGACTTACAAGACTGAGGAGGTTCAAATGGCTGTCAGGGATGAAACCTACATAGAAGTCAATCAGATTGGAACTATTACCAGACAAATGGCGCGCGTTAGATTATTCTTTTTATCCTTTCTGAATGGCAATCCAATAGTAGAGGTTGGTATCAACGATATCCATAGGCAAGGCCGCGAGGTTGTTGGAAGAATGGACATTTTACCAGTGGTTACAGAGGAGTGGATTCGCCTGGAAGCCTGGGAGTTGCATTCAACTGTTGAAATAGAGGAATTTGATAAGCCAGAATCGAGATTGGTCAAATTGGCACCTCCAGACGCAACCTTCTTTGAATTGATGCGATTTCGTGTTCGTCCTCCAAGAAATCGTGAGTTGCCCCTTCAAGTGAGTGCAAACATGTCTGTGACTCGAACTAAGGTTATCATCAATTGCGAGGTCATGGTGCCAGGCTGTGTAAGCCGGAAACATGGACAGATACCTTGCGAGAACATTGCGATTCGCATAAACATTCCAGAGTGTTGGATATACTTCTTTCGCGAGGAGAAACACTTTAGGATGGGATCGAAGAAATCTGTTAACCGGCGACCAGGGAAGGTCAAGGGTATTGAAAGGTTCCTTGGTGGCAGCGGTGGATTGCAAGATATAGACGACGAATCATCTTTGATTGAGGTCAGCTCGGGTCAGGCTAAATACGAGCACCATCATCATGCAGTAGTTTGGCGAGCAGCCCGTTGGCCCAAAGAGAGTCAGTCTGCCTATGTGCATAATACCATGAAAATCAGATTGCCCCTAACGGCCTATGACAAGATGCCAGAAAGCTTTAGCGAGCACTGTTATGTTGAATACACCATGCCAGCTACTACTGTTTCACATACAACCCTAAGATCTATATCGGTTAACCCTTGCGATGACGAGCCTCCGGAGAAGTATGTGAAATATTCTGCAAAATACGAGTACAAAGTTAAGATGCGTCTCTCGGTCAATTTGGGCTCTGGCAGCGCAACCGCTGGACAGGAAGTTGAGCCGTCGCCGATTGTCATGATGAAGAAGCAACCCGATTTGAAGGGCGATCTACAAAAGGAAGAGGACAGCAATGACGATAGTGACCTGGAAGAGGAGCAAGATGGGGCCAAAGAAAACCAGAGCCCTTGACGAGGGATTTTCGCAACTTAATATTGGAGAATTTGTCGTTCACATAGAACAGGTTTATTTTTGTTTTTTATATATTCATCAGGCTTTCACTGCTTACCATTGTTGAGTCTAGAAGTTCATTAACCACAAGATAACCAAAAACCTTGAACAAGTCAAAAGTTAGATTCAATCAATCCTATCAAGACTAGAATTGTCGGGGTGAGAACTCGCTTCCTCAGTATTGACCACATTGTTGTCACTGCATCTAAAATCCGTTTCATCATTCTGTAGAATGAAAAACACTAAAGAATAAAAAACAATACAATAAAAAAGTATGATATCGGTAGATAAAAGGATCTAAGAGTGGAATGAGCACCAGCTGGAGAACGAACTCCGAATCTTGATGGTTTCTGCTCAACTCTCTCGGGACGATTAGTCATGGAGCAAAATATGCAAAAAATTTAAAGAAAGATATGAGCTAGTCTGCAATGATTGTACAATCTCAATGTGTTTTTGTATTGGAATTCGTTAAGATGTCACATCATTCTTCGTCTTCAGGAAATTGAGCTCCATATCTCGCATATAGCACTCTCAACTCTTTTTCCAACATTTCTGCACAAGGCTCTGCGGAATTGGCCTGCATCGCGGTGAACATGTAATCAATGGTATCTTGTACATCGAATTGGTGATCCTGATTTTGTGTTTCCCTTGCGTCTTTCAACTCCTCAAGGAGATTTCCATAGATCTTTAGCCACTCACTATAAGTTGCGGGCTCGCATGCATCCTTCAACATCTTTCGGTAGGTGTCCTGGTAGTAGGAGTGGTCTTGCAATGCGTCGCTAAGTAAAGCTTTGCAGAAACAAGCAATCGCGACGACCGCAAGTGTAGATAGCAAGATCGTTTGTTTGACCATGGTGACGAGATTCTTTTTCTTCTCCTTTTTCAATTACCTGTAGGATCCGGCTTTGACTTTACTTGAGGTTTGCGCAGTTCATAAGCTAAAATCGGGACTGTGGAGTTTGACCGGCGCAAGGCTTCTTTAAATATTCGGACATCACTCTTCGTCGAGCTAGTCCAGGATAGCTATATTTAGCCATGAGCCAGACTGGTTCTACAGATGCGTAACTAGTTATCAAGAATGGCACATTGATTAAGTGCGCTAGCACTGCATCAGTATGCAAATTTCGCATAGACGGGCAGCCGAACTCCAAATTTACTCAGAATTGGCAACGAAGTATGTACCTGGGTACAGTATCTCTCCATTGATCATGACTCAATTCTCAAATTTTGATAACTCTGTCGCGGAATAGCATGTTCAGATACGCTACATAAACTGAAGGAAGAGAAGTATAGAGTTCTGATGTTGGATCAACCAGCATCTGGGGCGCTGAAAGCACAGTGTTTTCAGACTAGCATTGTTCTATCCAGTCGTCAGATAGGACGATCAGAACGGCAAAGGGAACAGAGGGGATGGAGAGAGAAGAAGGCAGAGTTGAGACTACATAGTTATTTCAATAGGTTGATTTATTTAATTGCGACATCCTAAACTATTACCCTGACGAAGGGATCCTCATCCTCCTCAGGCCAGGGGAACTGGACTCCGTGTTCCCTGTACAGATCCCTCAATCTCTCCTCCAAATATTCTGGACAAGTCTCAGCTACTGAATCGACTTGGAGGCCCACGAACATGTAATCGATCTTATCCTGAACATCGTATTCGTGTTTTTGATCTTTCGCCGCTGCTGCCTCATTCAATTCCTTCAGAAGATCGCCATAGACTCTTAGCCACTCTTCGTAGTTGTCTGGATCACAGCCTTCTGCAATCATTTTGCGAAAGACATTCTGGTAGTAGGTGTAGTCTTCGAGCGCCTCAGAAACTGAGAATAGGGACACAAATGCGATGATCGCAAGAGCGGAAAACAAGAGAGATTGCTTCACCATTTTGATACTGTTCTTTTTTCTAGTTATTAGGAATTATCTGCGGAATCCAGTTTAAAGTTTTTCGTCTTTCTTCACAGAAATCGGCACCGTAGAGAGTTTGATCGATTCACAGTCTGTTTAAATACCGACAAGCTATCCTCTCTCGAGGGTAGGCTAGAAAATATCTATTCTTGTCGATATGTTGTAGTTGTTGGATGTGTCAACTGTTGTCAAGCATCGCGACATGTTTCGAGCGAATGGAATGTGCAAATTATTTCGAAATGTCTGGCTCGAAAATACGTTTGAAATCGCTAGCCTATCCGTGTGACTTTCGGGTGGCGTGATGATCAGTGAGTCTCCTCCATGATCGTTTTTAGGCTCTAACGCCGCATGAAGGCCAACTCGTCTAGACCATGACGTCAATCTCTTACTCATAAGAGATTCAGCCGATCAGAAGTACAGAGAAAATCCTCACCCTTGTTTTTCGAGGATGAGTAGATTGGCATTTGCAGGAGGTAACCCAATCGAGACTTCGCGCGTGAACTTGGGAGGCTTGGATCATTGTAGTCTAGGAAATGATTTTCAGTCATCATCCAGAGTACATTCGAAAGGCAATTGCAAGCCTCGAAGGAGGTCGGGCGAGACTCCAAGAGCAAAACTAGGAAGTAGGACTCCTCCTGCACAACATTTAGGGAACTGATTGACGCCCGGTCTCCTAGAGGACGTCTGGGAACGAACGAGTCAGGTGGTGTTACTCGAACGTCGATAAGTCAGGCTGATTCACTTCGCGCCATCGCATTTCCTCGAACTCGCTTCCGCTCTCGGTCAACTAATCTATTAATGAAGATCACATACAGAGTTGCATCATCAGAGCTCATACTTCTGGCGAGAATCTCTCCAGAGACAGCCTGTCTCTCGAAAGATGTTCAAGTGTTTCATTTATGCGATGATATTTGCCTCAGACCCGCAGAGGCGCACAAACTGAGCATTCAAGTGGAGAACACTGTTCATTAACATCAACTGGTCTCTGCACCTGACCACTCGACCGGAGGTGTCTAAGTGTTATTGAGGCTGTGTTTAGCGGTGTTTGCCTATCCAGTCGTCGGATAGGACGATAAGAAGGCCGAAAGGAACAGAAAGGATAGAGGGAGAGTTGAGACTATGTAGTTTTTCCGATTGGTTTATTTATTTTCTTGCGACATCCTAAACGGTTACCCTGACGAACGAATGATCATCCTAAGGCCAGGGAAACTGGACTCCATGTTCCCTATACAGATCCCTCAATTTCTCTTCCAAAAACTCTTGACAAGTCTCTGCTGTATTGGTTTGGAGGCCCAGGAACATGTGATTGATCTTATCCTGAACATTGAGTACGTGTTCTCTATCTTTTGCCGCCGCTGCCTGATTCAATTCCTTCAGAAGATCGTCGTAAACGCCTAGCCACTCATTATAGTTGTCTGGATTACAGGCTTCTGAAACCATTCCGCGATAGACCTTTTGGTAGTAGAAATAGTCTTCGAGAGCCTCAGATCCTGAGAATAGGGATACAAATGTGATAATCGCAAGAGCGGAAAACAAAATAGATCGCCTCGACATTGTGATACTGTTATTTTTCCTAGTCATGATGAATTATCTGCGGAATTCGGATGGAAGTTTTTCGTCTTTCTTCACAGAAATCGACACTGTAGAGATTTTGATCGGGTCACAGTCTGTTTAAATACTAGCAGGCTATTCACCCTTTAAGAGAGAAAATATCTATTCTTGTCGAGATGTCGTAGTTGGATTTGTCAACTGTTGTGAAAAATCGCGACATGTTTGGATTCAGCCGAATGAAATGTGCAAATTATTTCGAAATGTCCGGCTCTAAGAGGCATCTAAGTGTTATTGAGGCTTCTAGCAAACCTTAGATAGTATCTATTTTTCCAGGCCGGCCTGACGCTGAACAAATCTAAACATAAAAACAGGACTGATCGACAAGGAACGATATTCCAGCGCGACCACATCCCTTTGGACTGAGGCAAATGAGGAGCTACAAGGAAAAAATAACCGCTGTGACAAGTAGTTGACTTGAGCTTGATTGTTTTAGATTTTTAATGCAAAATAAAGTGGAAAATTCAAAAAATTCAGCGCCTTCTTGAGCTGTAATTGGTTTCACTGCAATTGTTGCTGCTGGACTGGAATGCATCTCGATGTTAGCTGATATAAGAGCTCGTAGAATCTATAAGGACTCAAGAGCATGTCGCGCTGGTTCCTCAAGCGCGCGACCAACTGGAATAGATTGATCTTGGGCAGTAATTGTTGACTTCCCGCACCATAGGTGGTCTGTTGAGAGGCGTTCCTGATGAGCTGTTGTTGTTGGAGCAGTTTGTATCTCAGTTCATCGATAACATGGCTCATTGCAACAAAGAGTCCACTTCTTCCCAGTCCATTGGCACAATGAACCAGAATAGGACTTCTGCTACCCATTTGCTGCCAACTGGCTCCCGGCGAGGCCAACTGTTGCAGCTGTTTTGCATGACGTTCGTTGACAAATTCAATAAATTTGATCAGCTTGGTTTGATTGCTTGAGCTGCTGGCGTTCCAATGGAGAAATTGGAAATGCAAAATGGTTCTCTCGACGATGATCAATTTCTCCTCATCGTCCTCTTCTTCTGCAACCAAGCTGGCCAATTCTTCCGAACCATTGGAGCTCTTGTTCTGCTGGGCCTTGTCCAGCAAACCAGCCGGCTTCTTCTCCTCCACGCTGGCCCCTCGCCCGTTTGTTGATAGTTCTCCATTCTGGTTGCTTTGGCGTCTCTCTTCCACTGTGTTGGCGCCACCGGAATTGGTCGTTCCATTTGTGCTCGTGCCTGCATTGGAGTTTGCCGCCTGTTGCGCCTGGACAATGTGCTCGTTCTCGCTAAGCTTGGTGGCCATCACCAAAAGTGTCAAGCGTCTAACCTTGAACTGCAGTTGCTGTTCGGGCTGCTCTGGCCGCCCAGGTCTGCCCTCGAGCTCGCTCAGAGTGGCCAGGGTTTCCTGTCTTATCTTAAACTTGGCCGGCAAGATGGAGGAGCTCTGGACGAACTCGTTGCAGGGCGACAGGATGGTGGTCTCTTCGTTGTCGCAGGTGGGCCAATATTGGGCGCAGCGGAGGTCGCCCGTGTGCACGTCCTCGTTGGGGGTCAGCATGACAAGAGTCCTCACCTCGCGCTCATAAATAAGCCTCCAGAAGTCCCACACCGAGTCAGCATCCAGCGGAGACTTGGCACAGATGAACCGGCGCTCAATTGGGCCCCTTGGGTCGCTTTCCGAGTGAGAGGCCGCCTTGTTTGGCGCCTGGTTCAATCTGACGAGCGAGCCCTCGTAGCAGTCGTTGCCGCTGATGAGCGCTGAGACAGAGTCGTCGCGCGACACAATCAACTGCGACCTCAGCTTTATCTGTCGGCCCTCGTTTGGGTTTGGCGCCCCATGGTCGAGCTGGTGCTTTGTGGGCCCGCCGGATTGCTGCTGCTGAGTGATGGCAAATCGGGGCAGCTGCTCGAACTCTTCGCGCAACCAGCCGTTCCGCAGCCGACAATCGAGCACCGAATGGAAGAGAGCCAGCGGGATGGACTTGTTGATCTTCTTGGCCAGCGCCAAGATGGTTGCGTTCAAGCTTCCGCTTCCGGTGCCGTGCTGCAGAGTCATGGAGGAGCGCTGGTCGTGCACTTGATGTTGGTGTTGGTGGTGGTGCGAGTGTTGCAAGTGTTGCTCGTAGGGCTCATTTTGGTGGTTGCCGTTGTTGATGATCATCGAGTTCGAGAGATCCTTCTGAGTGTCGCCGGCCATTCGGCGCAGAGTCTTGCAGTTGCGCGCGTAGTCCATGGCCACCATGCTGTGGCCCCCATTCATCGAGCCGAGATTGTTGTGCGCCTCGAAGTGGCCCTCGTGTCTACCACGCATCACTGCCTCCTGGTAGGCCTGCTGCTGCTGCTGTTCCGGTTTGGCTTGGCACAAGTGGACGGAAGACTGGGGCTGCTCGTGGGCCGCCATCTGGTGCACAGAATACGGCTCGTCGTCCTGTTCGGCCGCCTGTTCCGACCGGGGACTCTGCTGCTCTTGGTGGTGGTGGTGATGGTGGTGCCTGTGGCCCAGGTTGGGACTGCTGTGGATGTGGCACTCGGCCGGCACCCTCGGGGGCTCCTGCTGGTACCGTTGCTGGTAGGGGTTCAGCTGGCCTGCCTGAGTCTCAGCGGCCATGCATCCGGCCTGCACGCCTTGCCGGTTCCGGTCGTCTCTTGCGAAGCCGCCAGTCTCGTCCTCAACTTCCGCCTGGTTGGCCGACTGTTTTTCGGCTTCCTGGTCGGCTCGTGGCGAGGCGGCTTGCTTCTGTTGACCTCCTGGGCTGGTGGTCTCTTGCGTGAAGCAGCCCTCGTTGTGTTGGGCGCGCAGCTGTTTCTGTTTGCGTCGACGTCGCATTGCCGCCGGCAAGGTGAACAGGTAAATGATAAACAACAACAGAAGGGAGAAAATCATCACAAAGATGCCCACTTGTAGCACCTGCATTGGGCCCTCGCTTTGGCCCAAAACGCTGCCCTGCTGCATCAAACGTGCAAGCGAGTTTGCCTGCACGCTGCTGTTGCCCGTTCCGGTCGAGGTGAACGAGTTGACCAGCCCTCTCGACAGACTGACCACGTTCCTTCTCACTGTGTCGCTGAGCTCGCTCAACATTCTGCAAGCTCTGGTGGAGCCGAACAACTTGGCCTGAACGTCGATCAGAGGCTGCCAGCGGCAAATGGCCAGATCGATGGCCGAATTGGACTTCCTGCCCCCCGACAAGTAACCATTCTGGTGCAAACCTCCACCATCTCTGGCCAGCTGCTCGTCCTCGTGGTTCCCATTAGGCTGGTTGTTTCGCTGCGCCAAAAGCATCTCAAAAGGCACGTCCGGAACTCGCTTGCCGGTTTTAACTGGGCTGAAATATGCACTATACTTGGACACCAGCTCGATCTGGTCCTCCTCAAGCGCTGCCGATTCGTCTAGAGGCCGTCCTGCAGTCTGTCTTGTCCTCCTTGCCTCCACTTTGTGCACGAATAACTTGCGCTGCTCTCGGCCACCCTCACCGCTAGCTCGCCGCTTTCTCACCTGAACCAGTTTGAGAAAACCCGTGTAGAAGGTCTCCTCGGCCAGCGACCCATCGAGAGGCCTCGGGAAAGAGTCTCGAGCCTTCTCCTGCGCACTCTTATCACCCGAATCGACCACCGAAGGCAACCTGGACTCCACCCGAGCTCGCGTATCAAGGCCGCTGCCAAGGCGGCTCTCTGGCGCCCTTCCTGCTTGCTGCGCCCACACTGACCGGCAGTCGAACTGGCGCCCGTCGCCCAAAGTCACTCGTCTCTTGGTGGCCGCCGCCGCACCCAGTCTCTGGCCCTCGGAAGTGGCGCCCACCGACTGGCCAGGCGGCCAAACGGCGTCCGCGTCGAGCTCCTCGGCCAAATATGCGAAGGCGCGATTCTGTTTGAACTCGAGCACTTGTCGCTGTTGCTCGGTGGCCGCTTTGGCGTCCGACTTTGGCGGCGTCCTCTGCTCGGCCTGGAGCTCTCTGCCCTCCGGACTACTGTCTCCCGCTGGCCAGCTTGCGGCGCCCCCGTCCACTCGAGCGATGAGGTCCATGTACTCGTGCAGCTGGATGTCGGCCGGGTCGTCTGGAAGGAAGTCGCTCAGCGGTCTTGAGTTGGAGCCGTCGAACGATTGCGGCAGCCTAATGAGGGCCACTTGTATGCAGTCGATGGAGCCGTTGCGCCACGAGAAGGGCGCAAACTCCACAAAGAGTGTCTCCAATTTTTGTCCATTTTCCGCCAACTGTCCACCGGGCTGCTGCTGCTCCTGATTGGAAGTGGACTGCAAATTGGCCAAAGTATCTGAGTTCAACTGGGCACTCTGAAGCTCGTCCAAGTTGCCCAAAGCAAATCGGATCTCGTTCATGGGCACTTGTGCGGGCAATTGGGCTCCGATATGGCACTGAGATTTGTTGGTCACTGCGCTTAGTTTGCCGCAACCTTTTGAGCGGTTGTTTGCACAAACACGCACCGAGTAATTGGTGTTTGGCAGCAGCAAGACGGGCGCCAATTGGTGCTCATTGTCGCCCACCATTTGCGCTCCATTTGAGGCCGCCGGAAGCTCCAGACTGAGCGTATGATTGTCGCCCGTCTCAATAATGGAGTGCCACTCTTCGTGTTGCCAGAGGCCCGATTGGTTTCTGAAATGGGCGCTCCATTGGAACTGGAGGGAATAATTGGACAAGCGGCCGCGCGTCTCCCTGGGCGGCAGCCAGCTCACTGTGGCCACCGGTTGCATGGAGCCAAAGCTGGTACATTGTAGCTCAACGTCCAGCGGCTCGTCTGGCTCCCCATCGAGCGTGCTGGCGAAGAGCTTTGGCTGCGAGTAGGCCGAGCAGCCGGCTCTGGAACAAGCCCTAATGTGGAAATGGTAGTCTGTTCCTGGTTGCAAGTTCACAAAGTGGAACATGTAGTTGGTCCTCAGCTGGCCGGTGGTGTTTGTGTTTGCATCGAGGGTCATGGTTCGGTTCAGGTCGAAGAGCTGCATCTCGTAGCGGATGGTCTTGGCCCCGTCCCAGGGCGGCCGGCGCCAGCCAATGGTGATGGAGTCGTTCGACTGGTTGAGCACGAACACCTCGTGAATTTGGGCCGGAATGTCGTTGGGCATGAGGGCGGCCAGATGCGACCACTCGGACTGGCCCATGTCGTTGATGGCGGCCAGTCTCATTCTGTAGGAAACGCCCGGCAACAAGCCCGTCAGATTGTACACTCGTTGCTGCCCTCTGGCCGTCCTGGATCCGGTCGGCTGGCGTCCTCTCGGCGAGGAGGAGCTGGCGTTGAAGTTTTCCTCGTTGTCCAGCTGGCCGGCTGGCTCGCGGTCCAGACTGGCTCGCACCACGTCGCTGTCGTCGCTGGTGGACACGAGCAGTCTGCTTTGGGTGCGCGCCTGCTCGCCGGCCGCCGCCGAGGCGGAAGAGCGCCACTCGGCCGCCCACCTGCCGTCCACTCGTTCGCCCTCGCCCAAAATGTCGATCTTCTGCCACTGCTGGTGGTCCTGGTCGATGACCACCGACTTGGTGGCCTGAGCGCCGCCTGGCCTGCCGCCTAGGCCGCTGGCAAAGGACGAGCCGAAGTGAGTCCCCGGCGACTGTTGCTGGCCGGCCGCCTGGCCAGTGGGGGCCATGAAGTTGCTCTCGTTCTTCACCATCAGGATGGTCCTCTTGATTGGCGTGTTGCCGTCGTTGAGGATCCACCAGAAGACGAGGGCCGAGTGCGAGTCGCGAGCAGCCTGAACTCGGTCCAGCTTCACCACCGGCTTGGACAACACCAACAGGTCAATTCTGGCTCGCTGTTCCAAGTGCTGGGGCGTCGTCTCGTAATTCGAGCTAGTCGTTGGGCGCGCCAAGCCAGCGCTCAAGCTCATCGGTGAGCCTCTCACTTCGCTGGCCGAACAATAGTAGGTTGCATTGTCGCTCGCCTTCACTGGGCTTATCGAGAGGGTGGCCTCGATGAGCAGATCATTGATCACGTTCGTCTCCTGACGAGAGCGCCTCAGCAGCTCCCTCAGCTGCTCCTGCCTGTTCACGGGCGCCAACTGCTCAAGGGCGGCCGCCGGCTCGGAGCTCTCCTCTTGGTCCAAGTGGGGCCCTTGCGATTGTCTTCTGCTTCGCTGGTCGCTGGAGCCAATGGTCTGGGTGCTCGTCTCGCTGGCTGGGCCACTGCTTTGAGTTTGCGTTGTTGATATTGATGTTGTTGTTGTTGCTGTCGTTGTTTGCATTAGGCCCGAAGTGGCGGGGGGCAAGTCGTCTTCGAGGCCGGTGGACGATTCGATTTGTTCATAAACACTCTCATGGTAAATAAAACGAGACCAACGGATTCTAAATGGACTGGTGAACTTGTTCGCTTGGGAGGAGATCAAACACTTCAAGATAACGTTCGACTCCACTGGCACACGAACCAGGCCAACTCGCGGCGTGATGGACACTTGCAACGAGTTGGCGCCCTGTTGTTGAGCTTCCATCTGCTGCTGCTGCTGCTGGTCGGCCTCGTCACTCTGCCTTGTGTTGAGCTGGTACTCTTTGTTCGGTGGGCTTTGCTCTTCTGGATTATGATTCTTATTATTATTATTATTCTTGCTATTATTACTATTATTGCTATCCTGTATTTTTCTAAAACTCGTCCGCCAGCCCCGATTTGTGGGCCCCTCGAACTTTTGTCTCCTCGAATGGTCTTGTTGCGAGATTGTGGCCACTTTGTTCGTTTGCTGATTGCTCGAATCTGGCTGATGCTTCACCCTCTTGGCTTGCTTCTGGTCCTTCGACTTCTGTTTCGTCTGTCTTGTTCGAGGAGCATCGGTGGTTTTGTTCAACTGCTTGGACATCAAGTTTTCTGCATTTGCAGAAAGCCTGCTCATTTCTGTGCTGCTCTGGGCGGCCACCATTGATTTGTGGCCATTTGGTGCAAAAGTTGCTAACGTGCAAAGCAAAACAATAACAATCAGGAGGCAAACACTGCCAAGTGAGGCCCATTTGGAAATGGTGTTTCTTTCTTCGCCACAAAGGCCCCTTTTGTGTCGGCTTCTCGGCCTCTGCAGTCCAGATATCTTGCCTTTGGGCGTCCACCGCCTTCGACGGCGCCTCATGTTGTCTTGGAGAATGTCTCCCCTTGGAGAATAAGTGGAGCTTCTATGGCGATGAATATTCTCTACCTTCCTAATTAGGCTCTCACTGGCCCCAACAGTGAGTATCTCGCGCCGGCTTGCTGCCTTCGGTTATCTGTCTGGATTTGCATCATTTGCACAATTTGCACTCATCGAACGATAGCGAGACCGAAGCAATGTTGTTTTTGTTTACTTCAATCTAGCCGCTTTGCATTTTACTTGGTCGACATTTATTAGCAAGGCACTGGTGTAGTTTGGGGTGGATAATTAAAGTTTTCTATTTCTGATTGATTCTTGTTGTGCGAAAATTGTTTGTTTCTTCAGAAGTTAAAGCTTGTCTAATTTTGTCTCGCGCTGATCAAACTTTTCCTCCACTTTTCCTCTGGGACCAAGCTCTTTCGTCGTGTAATTTGGCGCCAGTTTATGAGAAACAATTTGGCCATAACAACACTGCACTGGTCAGTGTCTAAAAGGTGGCCACTTTGTCAGTGGGATTTGCTGAACTCTTTCTTTTCCTTTGTTTTTCTCAAAAACAACGAAACACTAGAAACACTCGCGGGGAACCAGAAACAAGAGAGGCCCACATTATTGTAGCGAGGCCAACTTTGTTCAAGTAGCCAAGAAAGAAAGCGCTCAAGTTATCTCGCTAAAAGCGGCCTGCATTGGACAGGCAAGAAGACAGGCTTGGCAAAGAAAGTTTTGGCGAGGAAAGAAAACATTGTAGCAGCCAAACGGACACTAAAATCATCACTCGGCCAAACACGCGCAACTGCTACCATTTGCTTTGCCTCTCTTTCTCTTCTCATTTTTCGCCCCACTCTGGCTCCTTCTCTCTAGCTCTCTGGCTCTCTAGCTCTCTTTTCTCTGCCCTCCCTGAGCTCTGGCTTTTCACCGCAAAATTGCATGCACCGCTCACATGGCCACTAACGCGATCAAGCAAACGAGCCAAATTACACACAATAAGTAGAGAAAGGCAGCTTTGGCCAGCTATTTCTCGTCCCCCTTGCCTCTCTCTCTCTCACTCTTTAGCGGCCCACGCGAGACTGAGCGGCAGCGGAGAGTGCACTTTCAGCCTGGCCCACTATGGCGTTTAGCAGACCCTCCTGCTCCTCTTAGTCCAATTGTGCGGCCGCCGTGCGCCCCGCGCGGCGCTCGCTGGCTTGCTGGCTGGCTCGGCAGACAGCCAGCCGGCCGACAGGCCCAAGCTGGGCCAAGATTCTGGCTGGTGGGGCGCGCTGCTGCTGGCCGCGCCTGCGCTCGCTGCTGCTGTGGCGCCGAGTTTCGAGCGACAGCCAGCCGGACGGGCAGCTAAGCCGCCAGCGAGTTGGGCCAGCGCGGCCGCCTAGACGCGCACCGAGCTAGGCGCCCAGCTCCGTGCACTGGATGGGGCCCGCGCGCACAAACTGGGGCTCGCGAGCGCGCCAGAGATGCACGCTCAGTGAGGAGAAGCGCGGCCAAACTGGGGGCCAAGTGGCGGAGCTTCGTGCGCTGGCAAGCCGGAGGGGAAAAGGGGAGGGAGGCGGGCGGCTTGTGGCAGCGCCGAGGGCTTGGTGGCGGCGCTGGAAGGGGCGCCGCACATCACTGCTGGTGGGCATTGGGCCGCCTTTGTGCGATGCGGGCGCCACAAGCGAGCGGGAGGCCCGCAGGAGCACGAGTTTGATTCGGCAAAGGGACCACGTCAGCTGTTCAGTTAGTTAGGCTTGTTTGTTGTCGTCTGTGTGGGCCGATTGTGTTCGCCTCTGGCTGGCTGGCTGGCTGGCTGGCTGGCTGGCGTCCGGCTGGCACGGGCCGGCGCTCCCCCCTCGCTTCTCGGCAACACTAGTAGCCAGGAATGCCTCTCTTGCTCTCTAATTATCTGCATCCATCTATCTAGCCGGCGCTCTGGGAGGGCCTTTCGTTGCAATTACCGCCATGCTCCGGGGGCGCCCAACCTCCCGGCTGACGGACAGCGGAGGGTGAAAAACAATCTGCCGCTCGTGTGGCGACAAAAGACGAACACGCAGGCCAGCGGCGCCTCATTGTGCGCCCAACTGACTCCAGCCCGACCCACACACACTCCACACTTCAGCGAGCTAGCTTGCCAGTCAGCTTGCCAGTCAGCTAGCCAGTCAGCTAGCCAGCCAGCTAGCCAGCCAGTCAGCTAGACAGTAGCCGAGTGGGCGAGCAACTGGGGTCCACTGGAGCCAGTCCTCGGGGCCTCGATTGGGCCAGTTGGAGGCGGGCGGACATGCGAGCCACTTGATTGGCGGGCGAGCACTCGGCCACTGCGCCACTCTGGCAGGCCGCCCGCTGGAAGCCACAATGAGCCGCTAGCCGCCAAGCTAGCTGCCAAGCTAGCTGCCAAGCTAGCTCGCCAGTGCTGAGCCGCAGCTGAGGGGCGCCACCAAGTAGTGCAGAGCATTATGCGGCCGCGCTCGCTTTGTGGCCGAGCGCTCGAGTGGGCTTTCCAGAGAGAGCGCGGAGGGAGGGGACAAATGAATGAATCGAATGAGCGCGAGATGAATCTTGCTGCTGGACGAGGGCCCGGCCGCACTGGCGAGCTAGCTTGGCGGCTAGCTCGGCGTCTAGCTTGGCGGCCCTAAGCTGGCACGCAAGCTGTTGGCTCGCCGCTGGCCAACTGTGAGCGGGCGGAATGAAAACAAAGCTGCAAAGCTCATCTCGGCAGCTTAGTTTGGCCGCCAGAGCAGAGCGGCCGGCAAGCAGAGAGGCGCCCCACTCGCTCGCTCATTGGGCGCCTCTCTGCGTCTTGGGCCCTTTCTCTTACACTTGGCGGCCAGAGAGTTTATCTCGTGAGAAAACTCATCCGAGACACAGAGAGACTGATAATGGGCCGCCCTGGTGGATTGCCGCTCGACTGGCACCCAGAGGGCCAGAAGCAGTGGGCCGGCCGGACATCCATGGGCGCGCCTCAATGCACTTCCCTGTGTGGAACCCACAGAGGCACCGGTTTGGGGCTAGGCAACTGGAGGGGGCGGCCAGCGGGGAGGCCTGGCCGCGAACTCGCTAATGTCGCCCGGCTTTCAATTGGACCCTTGGTCTGGCGGCCGCCCAAGTGGCCGATGGGCCGCGATCCAGTGGCCCATTCATCTTGCGGCGCTTCGGCAGGCCAGCGGGCCGACTGGGGCGACTGGGGCGACTAGGGCGAGTGGGGCGGCGCCACGCAGAGGCGCGCGTGCGTGTTAACATTGGACGCACGCTGGCCGCCACTGTGGCCGCCATTTGGCGCCCAGCCTGCACTCTTTTTGCCCAAAAGTCGCCGGGCCCAAATGGTTTCTTCCAGCCAGTCTGCGGCCTGGCCAGCAGCCCAGCAGGCCGGCGACTGCAGCCCACTGCCTGCTGGCTGCATGCTCCACTGGCTCGCAGCTCACTGGCCGCCCCCCAAAGCCCCACCACTCCCGATTTGGTTGGGCCGCGGTCGCCAGTTCCAGGCCCACTTCACGGCCCCAGCCACACACTATCTAACAAGTCGCCGGCTAAAGATTTGCATCCCCCACGGACGCACTTCTCTGGCCGCCTCTTAGCCACCCTTAGCTAAGGGCGCCCCCAAGCTCCCCAGCCACCTAACTCGCCCGTCGCCCGCCCACGCCCAGCACTCTGTCCTCCCGTCCTGAACATCCCCCGACAGTTTGCCCTCTCGCGCCGCCTCCTTTCTCTTCTCTGTCTTCCCTTTTCCTCGCCTCTTTTGCTCCGCGCCGGCTGATCGATCCCCAGAAAGCGCCAGCAAACGAACCGCCGGCTCACTTGGGCGCATTATTATTCGGCGCGCGAAGTAGCCAATTTGAGCCCCTCGCGCGCGCTCGGGGCGTCTTAGCCCCGCGGCCCCGCGAGGGGAGCAGAAAAGGGGGGGGGGCGCCAGTCGAGTGGGAGGGGAAAGGAGGGAGCTCAAAGTTCGCCCACCGGCCGGAGCTTGACAACTTCGCCCCCGACGGAAGGGGAGAATCTTCAGCTGGGCGAACCGGATCTAGATGACTGGATGATAATGGCGGTGATGAGCTTGTTCGCGAGCAACCTGAGAGTCAGTCCCACTCGACCACTGGGCTCAGCAGCAGTCCAAACTCGCGCCTCCAAGAAGGAGAACTCCGGCCCACTTCCGGTCTGATGGGTGCCCAAAAGGGGGAGCCAAAGGCAGCGAAGCGGGCGGCCTTTGGGACAGTCTGTGTGCATGTGGGTGTGCACTTGGGGGCCCAAGTGGCGGCGCGCCAAAGTGCTTGGCCGACGGGATTTTCCACTCCCCCTTGGACGAGCTAGAGTCGCCCTTGGCGAGCTTGCCGGCCGGGAGAAAGCCGGCAAGCGGCGAGAGTGCATCCAAGTTTGCCGCCCTCCAGCATCGAGCCGCCGCTTCCGGGCGCTAGTCAATAATGGAATGATGATTCCGGCACTCAAATTAGGCCGACAACTGATAGCGGGCGCGCGCGAGACGCCAAGACGAAGGGGGCCCAGTTAGAGGCACAAAGGCGGCCCCAAGGCCGCGCTTGATCATGGACTGCCAGTGGCGCCCAGATAGAGGAGGAGGAGGCGGCGAGCTTGGCCGAGTCGTCTCGCTCATTGTGTGCGGGGCGCTTGTGTGTCGCCAGCGGAAGGCTTTGGGCGGGCGTCTTGGCGATTCGCTCAATTCAATCAAGAGACTAGCACGGCGGTCTGGGCGCCGGCCGATTGTATTACAATGCGGCCAATTTGCAATGCACGAGCAGCCTGGCCCGTTGCTAGACGAGCGAGCGAGCAAGAGAGAGAGAGAGAGAGCGGCCGAACGAGGGATAATATTGGAATGAACTGGGGGCTCGCTTGCTTTGCTGTAAGAGGAGAAGAGAAGGCGCGGCCAAGATTTGCAGCGAGGGGAAGTTGGGCGCCGTTTGGGGCGCCATTGAGTGGGTCTGGGTGGCCGGCCAATTGCTGGCGGCGCATAAACGGGCTCCGGCGCTTGTGGTTGGTTTTGTGTCGAAATTGAGAGAAAAGCATAAAAGTGAAAGGCCGGAGATTTGGCGCGCCAGATAGCGAGCTAGGCAGCGAGGGCCGAGCGGCGAGAGCTAAGCAGCGAGAGCTAAGCAGCAAGATCGGCCCAAACTGCACCCTTCGAGTTGCCCAAAGTTGCCGGCCTGTTCGGAGGAGGCGCAGGGCGAAGCCTCAAGGCTAAATGGAGGCTCACTTGGGCCAGCGCCAATGAAATGGCTCGGGCCAAGCGAGCTTGGCCTCCGCTGGGCTCGCATACCAACTGGCAGGGCCGAGCTCAGGGAGCAAAATCCAAACAGCAGTGAATCCATCAAAATATTATGCCCTTCCCCTAAGGGCTCAAACTCTCTGCCTCTGAGGCCAATCGGGCGTCCAAGTTTTCTCGCCGCGCCACTGCCATTGCAGCCACCAGCGGAGGCCCCTCTTCTTGGCTCCGCTGGCTCGCCAATCTCGGCCTGTTGTCGCCCCCTCGCGGGCGTGCATGGTGTCCATTGTACCGGGACGGCGAGCTCCGAGCATGATGAATGCGAGTCGCGCAATCACCATCACCGGCGACGCCCGCCAGCGAGCAGCCCTCAGCAGCAACCGGCGCTGCATCAGCCACCAGCTCGCCCAGATAGCCCATTTGTCTTCGAGCGACGGGCGGCCACGCAGCAGCCGCCACTGAGAGGCCGCCACAAGTTTCGGGCACACATTATGCCCACCCAAGTCAGTCACGAACCGTCAGCAGCCCCCTTTTTGTCTCTCCCTCCCTCCCTCTGGCCCTTGGCCCCGCGGCTTCCGTTGTCGCCCCCTCGGCGAGACCGCGCCGGAAGCTCGGCCTCTGATGTGCCGCCCGCTGATGATTGCAAAATGGCCCGGCCCAGAATCAATGAGAGTCCTCGCTCTTGCTGGCGGCCCAATTTGTGAGCACCATTGTTCGCCAATGGTGCATGGCCAACCACCAGCCAGACCATAGCCACGACCACCAAAGGCGTCCAACCACGACGGGCCAAAAAGGAAGGGGCGCCTTCTTCTGACTGCGCCTCTTTTTGGCCGCCGGGCTTGCTCGCTCGCTCGCTGGCCGGCCGAGTGACCATTGTGTGTCTGGACTTCCTTGGGTGCAAAGCTCTCCGCAGTGGAAAAAACTATTTCAAGTGTTTTTGCCTCCTCTGTTTGCCATTTCTCTATCACGTTCAGGCCAGTTTGGCCACCAAGCGCCCAGTTCAAACACAGTCCAACTGCTGCATTGGACTGCTGGCCCAAAAAGAGAGAGAAAAACAAATTGAAACGCGGCCAAACGCGGACCCAATGCGCCCACTGAAGCTCCACTGGCCGGCCGGCTCGGGCCAGGCGCAAAACCGACTGTCCAACACATCTGATACAGGCGGCAACAATGCCAGAGGGAGTGTCTGCAAGTGGGCCCCTTTCTCGCCTCGTTCCACTTCTACTTCGCCAGGTTCGTCTGGGCGCTCCTGTTTAACTTGGGCCGGAGGCACAAACTCGTGCAGAGTGGCCAGAACCGTCGTCGTCTGAGGGCCCCGTTGCAGTGTGCCCAATGGAGGCCTCGTGCCAGCCTTCGTGTCTCTCAGTCTGTCTGTGGATCAGCTCGTGCAGCTAATAGTGATTATGATGGGCGAAGGGCTACTTCTCATCGAGGCCACTTGAGCCATGATGAGCACGTGCCCAAACAACTCTCCAAACAACTGATGACGTGCCCAAGAGGAAATGGCTCTTAGGGGGCTCGTCCAAATTGGCCAAACACGCATCGCTCTGGCTGGCACCCTTCGGGGTCCATTATTATTTTTGTGGTAAGCAAATTGTGGAACAAATGAACTCTTTCTTATCACTGCAAAGTGCGAGCAGCTTCTTACAAATCTACACATATAGCTCTCTCTCTCTCTCCTCATATATACGTCTGTTTATGCGGCTTGAAGTGGGCGCTCCGAGCGTGAGGCGGCTTCTATCTCTCTCTCTCTGTCTCCTCTCAACGAGGGATCCACACACACACCTAATCCCCCGCTCAGAGGCCACTTTCCAGCCACCAGCCTACATCTGGTTTGCCTTGCTCTGTAGTAATTGTGATATCCTCTCTGACTGGAGCAGAATTGGCCGCGATAAATCAGTAGCATCTAACCTGTGACGGGCGGCCTCTCCTTCGGGATTGAACTGCACATGTGCCTGAAAGCGCCCAAATACAAGTGGCCAGCTTCTTTTCAGCGCTTGTCTCCCCTCATTTCCCTGATTCCGTCCAAAGTGGCCCCTTGTCGCATGCATCCTGCCCAGCTTCCTCTGCCCTCAATGCTGCCCATCGATCCTAGGCTCTCGCAGATTGGTCGATCTTTCCCTCAGTTTCGGCCATCAGCAACCCTCTGAAGCGGGCTCCTGATAGAGATTAAAATTGCCCAGGTGCACTGGGAGAGTCTTGGAGCGAGACCGTAGCTGAGTGAGTGGGAAGCAATTGAGTCGACTGGTTGCCCCCAACTAGACGGGGATTCTGCTTACCTTGCGGCGAAGGGGGAAGCGCACGCCACTTCACATGACTGGCCAGCGCCAACATCCACAACACTTGCTTGGGCTCCAAGCTCGACACAGGAGCCCAAAGCTCGCAGGAACGCACCTCCAGTGGAATTCTCATGCCTGATCATCTAATGATTAGACGAGCCACTGGCGACCCTTGGGCCACGAAGTGAGCACTTGCTAATCTCAGACTACTTAGCCCACCATTGCTAAACTCAGTGGCCCGCTCGAGATTGAATGTTGGCTTGCCCGAAATTCGACCCAATTAGAGTGGTTGGTCCGCCGAAATGCAACCTCTATGTCTGCAGCACCACCATTGGATGCTGCTCTACCGGTAATCTGCATTCGACTGCCCATCCTCATCCGTTCATGTTGCCTGGAGATCTCACTCCCTATTTCAAATTGCCGCTCGCTGCTATGCTGCATTGGGTTGGAATCAACCAGGTGAACAAGCTATATCCTCTGGACCGTCTGCCCTCTCATCAGCTGAGCCATATCACGCATAGAATCAAGCCTAGTCAATCTTGAGTCTGATTGCATAGCACCCGGTAAAATACATAGCTCGTACATTGACACACGTCTCGAAGCGAAAAAGCCTCGAAACTTGGTCAGATGGCAAAACTTAAACGAAGGGCATGGAGATCAATTTTCAACCGTCACACAATGGTGTCCTCTAGACAGTCCATGGCTTCTGACACGGAATTATCACTGTCATTATGCATTAGATGAAACAAAGATATCCGGCGGAGCACCGAAACTTAACCAGCTCCCAGTATCTCGGCTGCTTGCTCCGTGAGGACTGAGGCGCCCCCAAGCGTACGGTACAAAAAATCGCCAACAGACCCTCCACACTTCCAATTGGCAGTTTCGCGAGTAACGCCGGGGCTACTCTGCTTGA
>Ga0058701_10000339_pt1 | contig 34648 bp, 31 predicted proteins | sample AgamicOrMae_FD_97039 | JGI IMG/M metagenome (GOLD analysis project Ga0058701, IMG submission 97039) | Agave microbial communities from Guanajuato, Mexico - Or.Ma.e | ecosystem: Host-associated > Plants > Phyllosphere > Phylloplane/Leaf | place: Guanajuato, Mexico | collected 2012-06-04
GAAGGCGGTGTCGGTCCCGCACACCGCCAGAATAAACGCGCACAGGGAATTGAAAATCTCATTCGCCGGAAGACTTTCTTTGTTTACGTTGGACGACAAGCAATTTTGGGACACACTGTATGCACAAGAGTTGTCTTTGTCCATCAATGCTAAGCTCGTCGAAACACTTGGGCCAACATTGCTGGCCTCCTCTGCTGTTCACTGATCGATTGGATTTAGAAATTATCCAAATTCTAGCACGATCGAGTCTCCAGCTGGCGGATTAGTATTTGGAAGACCCTCTCTTTGGCTTTAATCGTGCTTAACTTCGATTGAATTTCATTTTAAACTCATTAGCGCCAAATCACAGGCCCAACAGATGTACGGCCTCTTCTTCCTCTGCCATCCAACTAACTGGATCACACAAACTGGCAATGGGCCAGTTTCGCACTGCTCGCCGCCGAGAGTCGTAAAATAACTCGCTGGTAGATTTGGGAGCCAAGGCAGCCTGAGAGAAGTAGATTAGAAGAGAGAGATTAGAGTGAAAATTAAAGAGAAGAACATTCTGGTTGAACTGGAAGTGAAAACGTTCATGTTTTCTCTTCTTCTCCTTATTGGTTGCCTGTTTCTTGTAGCAAACCACAACAAAATCGGCCAAGAACTACGCCGAGCGGGCCACTCTCACACAAGCGAGGGCTGTCTCCTGTTGCCGGCCAAATGGCGTTCAATGGAGCAAACTCATCGGTGGGCACTGCATCAAAGGCAACTTGTTTGCTCTAACAGATGCAGTCGAGCTGGAGAGCGGCAAATTCCGCCTCCAATAATGATGATTTCGGGCCAAATTTAGCCCCAAAAAGAAGCTGCCGTGTGCTGCTTGGGAAACCTTCTTGTCGTTTGTAGGGACACCGCACGAGAAGTCGCAACCAAGAGAAAGAGCACTTTCTCCACTCGATTTTCAATTTTCCACCCAACTCGAGTTGGGCAAGTCACTCTGAGAGAAGGAAGAAGAACAAGATTGATTTGAAACGATGAAGTCAAATGTTAGGTGCATACTCGTTCGGGCGCCAACCTGTTGCACAGGATTTGGCCAGTCGAGGAGACGCAATGGCGACCATCCTGCGCTCGCCTTCGTGTCCAGCCGCGCTCGTGGTCCTTGTAGTGGTCAAGTCGCTGGAGGTGGCCAACATATCGAGTCTTAGCACCCCGCAAAGGCTACGAGTGTGCCCAGTTGGTCGGCAAAAACAAGAGCAATCATCGAGACCATTGGTGGAAATGGCGTGAAGTTGTCGCAGTTGTTTTTGGCTCTGCTCGCGAGCTAGTTGTGAAAATAATGAGCCCGATGATAAGCAAACAAGCTAATAGTTTTCATCTGGAGAATTGGAGAGCAAAACGGGCATAAGGGGGAAGAAATGCAAAGCACTCGACAAGACTCTTCGCCCTGAACAAAATGGCTCCACATGCTAAACAGCTTGATGTCCAACTTGGCGCGAGCATCGCTTCCCGTTCGGCTGAGGGAACTTGGCCGTCCAGTTGGAGGTGCATTTGCAATCGTGCAAAATAGAGGAAAACTTTTCAAACACTCCAGACAGACTTTGGCCTAGCTCGCCGGCCCATTTCTGGCAAGCTCGCAACTGGACAACAAGACCACCCTGGGAGGAAGTGGACGCCGAAGGAGGCCTTCATTACGGAAATGGAGTGACACGCGCGCCAGACGCCTAATGATCGCGTGTCAAAGAGATGATTCGGCTACTTGGCGGAAAAGGCGCTCAATTGGCAGAGGAAGTCCAGGCCACAGTTGGCCGGAAAAGGAGCTCGCCAAATGGATGCAGATTGAAAAACTATCCAGAGACTAGCTCGCATAAGTTGCTACTTACCATCAGCTCGCCCACCACTGTGCCCACTGGGGTTGACTCTGAAATGGTCAGTGTCTCGCTGGCTCGATTGTTGGCCAAATAGCAGGGCTCCATTGGGTCCAGTTGGCTGAGGTGCTCGTTGTCTGAGTTGCTCATGTCTTGCAGGGCTATTCTTCTGGCGCCACGAGTTGCCTGCTGGCGAGGCTGCACGCTTGGAGCTGGACTGCGAGTCGTTGTTGTTGTTGCTGTTGTTGTTGTTATTGAAACTGGAGTTGAGGTTGAATTTGGAGACGCCGGATCTTGCAGCTGGTCGCCACTGCAGAGAGTTAGCGCCAACAAGACTAAGCTCGCCACCGGAAGGAGACCCCTCAACTGGAGTGAAAATCTGCCCGCACTTGAGGATAATGGCGGACGGTGCCACCTGTGGCCCCTTGAGGCCACCAGTCGGGTGCGCCACTTGTTGGCGGCCATAATTTCGGCTGCTGCTCTTGCTTGGCGTCCAATGCTTTTCTCTGTTCAATCTCTGTGTATAATTTCTGTCCTAGTTAGTGTCTAGCTCATGATGATTGGGATCTCTCTGCTCCACTTCTCTCAGACCTCAACCGATCGGGTTCTCGCCGCTTTCGTCAACTCTCACTCGATGCTCGCACCCTAAGAGACCACACGCTCGGAATGGCTCCAGTTTGTTTGAACAGGACAAAACACTTTCCCCGCTCGCAACGATGGGCCGCTCGAAAGCATTATCGGCAACATATCGCTCTTGATTACCTCTTCCTCGCGCTCGAATGCACTCAGGCACTGGATTGGCAGCGAGAGCTTTGCAGTGTAGCGTCCAGACACACGAGACAAACCTAAGGAGCGGGCCAAGTCGGCGCTCTGCAGTGCGCCTGCGCGGCCGCCCAACTGGCTCGACGTAGCAACGAGCAATTGCCTGCTGACCACTGCCTGCAAGCACGCCACCTGTCGAGCCCATCCAACTAGCTTGGACGCCAGTCTGAGCCAAGCGGCCGCTCGACTGGCGAGCTCGTCCAATGGCTGATCGGCGGGCTCTCGATCGAGGGGGAAATTTTCTCGCGCCAAGCTAAGTGGACAAAAGCTTCCGAGAGGCTCGAAATCGGAGAATGAGATAAAATTGTCACCGCCGAGGCGGCTCGCTCGCTGGCCAGAGGCTCAATTTTGGCGCCGTTTCCAAGGAGAGACGATCTATGGCCAATTCAATCCACTCACTCACTCACATGTGTCCACTTCTGGCTCAGCTAGTCGTCTCTTGGGAAGTGGCCTAAGAGTGCCTGTTGAGGAATCACGACACTTGTCAGCCAATGACAATTGTCGAAATGCCACACCGCTGGGCCAAAGTGGCGCGCAAAATTTATCTCGCAGCAACACCGGCGAGCAAACTTATCCGCCAGACAAACGTGTGTCTACCGCCGGCAAGACCAGCTCAGTGCCCAGTGGGCAGAGTGCACGCCTCGAGTTCACAGTGTTCGGGTGGCGAGATGAAAATCATTCAATACTTGCCAACGATATGAGGCCGGCTGCTATTCATTGGCCGCCGTTACAATGGAGCCAGAGGCCACGGCGAGCAAGCCAAAGGTTTTCTCCTAGAAGCAACAGGCGTCCAGCGGCATTCCTTGGCACTTCCTGGGCGTAAATTTCGCCCCCTCGCTCCTCATTTTCCATTCTCTGTCTTCGCTCGCTCTTGGCGAGCTATCAAGCTGCTGCAACTCGTTCGGCTGGACTTCGTTCTCCTCAGTCTCCGGAGTTTGTTCTCTCTGCCTTTCCGGCCTGGCAGCTCAACAACGAGCTGCCCAATGGGGATAGAGGTTGTCAGCGAGCCAACTTTATTGGTCCCGCCTCCAGTTGGCCGGCAGTCGTCGGCTGGGCCACATTGTAGCTGCCAAGAGAAGAATTTTTTCCTCCTCCAAAATGTCGTCCCAAAACTCATTGGCCAATTCTCACACATCGCAATCGAACCAGTTCCATTCCAGCTGCATTCCATCGGACCACACCACTGCTCTCGACTGTCTTTCCTCCTGTGTGGCCGATCGCCGATAAACTTTTGTCACAAGTCTACAATTCTTGCCGAGCGGCGTTCTCTCTTCGTCCGCCGGCTAAGACAAAGGCCACACAGTTGTGCAAACTTTCGATTCACAGTGAGCCAGTGCATTGAGCTTGCTGCTGCTCATTGGAGTCTAATTGGAGTCTGTCCACGCCAGTCTCAGTTCCTGGCGGCTCGCTTTGAGTGACATTGAAAGGCCGCTTGACACTCCACGTGTGCGCCGCCTGTTTCCTCATCCTCGTCCAGTTGTTGCTGGCCGAGTGTGAGAAGTTGTCCATCGTAACTGAAACGAAGCAGCCCAACGAGCTCGCGAATCGCGATAAGCTCAACTCGCTGCTCCTGTGGCGCCCCTTTGCCAGTTGCCTGCAACTGCTACTAACTAGTGTTCGCGGCTCCCTTTTTTTCATATGAGGAAAAAAACAACAACGAGAAGAGATAAAGCTCCGAATTCAACTGTTTTGGCTTCCTAAACTTGTCCGCTCAATCTCAAGCTTGGCACGGACACGCAACAACAACAACAACAAGCCTGCCTTGATATTGGCCCGCGTCCTGGAGGCAAACGATTGAGTTTCAATTACTTTTTTCCTTCCCCACCTTGGCAGACTCTATTTGCCTCTGTTGTCAGCAGGCTCAGCTCATTAATTGTCCAACGTTTTGGTGCCATTTAATTGGGCCAAAAGTTAGTGGTGGCCAGGGAGCAAGCGTTGGACAAGTGTCGGGCTAACCACTCGGCGCAGTCGCTCGTGGAACTGACACTCTGTGACAGAGCTCTGCTCGCAACAAGGCTCACTCGACGCCCAGAGTGCTTCTGGAGCCTGTCCAATGTCCAATGTCCAGTTCACAGTGTCCAGTGTCAAGTGGTAACTGGCAACTGGCAACTGGCAAGGCTAGCTGGCATGTCAGAAGCCCAGTGTATCATTGCGGGATGGCAGTGGTTGGTTGTTGGCGCTCAAACTGGGCGACGTTTCTTCTCATCGGCGGCTTCTTACATCTTTCTCTCATTGCAGACTGGCGCTAGTTTGTTTGTTTGCTGCTCCAAATTGGCAGTCCAAGCAAACTTGACGACACGCAACTCCAGACAGCCACTCAGACAGACTGGTGCTCAGCCTGCAGGCAGACAGTCCTCGGTTAAGACTAGCTAGACTGTTTGGCATCGGCAGGCAGCACGCAAGGCGGCAGCTCAGCAGCGACAAGATTGATGAAGTTGCTTGGGTGCCGAATGGAATAACTTATTTGTCGAACGACTACAAAGTTCTCTCTAGTTCTCCCTCGTCTTGTTTGCTAATCTCGAAACGGCGTGACCACTAAAAGCACCCAATGGCTTAGCTCCAGTCTCAGCTCAAACCAGGTGATTATGGACCACTCGATGGAGAGTTCTTGCCGGCGTATTTGAGATCTTGGTGCCGTACCTAAGGTATCCCAGGCTGAGGTAGCAAAGCGATGGACAGATGATGATTTACCGCTCTGGTAAGAAAGTGGCTCGAGAAAGTGGCTCAAGCACAATCTCGGCCCTGATCAGTTTAGAGAAAGACTTTGGCGCACTTTGGATGACGTTTCACTCGAAAACGATTAGCCTAAAATGGTGCTGGCATCAAATTGATTACTTTTTGATTGAGGATCTCCACTTTCTTCTGCGAGATCCTCTTTCATTTGGTCAGATCCAAATGACACACCAAACTCTCCTCGTTGGCCACTTGAAACAAAGCGGCCAGTCACGCAAATTCCAGCCCCGCCTCCACGAAAAGATTCCATCTCAAAGCTCGGAAAGTGAGAGGTGTGATAATTCTCGATTTAGCCAGTTGATTTAAGAAAAAGACGTAGGCAACAAATTGGGACTCCAAGATTGAGAAGGATAATCTGGTAGCAATTGTGGAGTTGAACTTTGTCGAGTTGAGAGAGTCACTCAGTGAAATGAACTAAGCCTCTCCGAATACCAACATATACAATCCCAAGTGCAGCCACAACGTTTCACCTCTTTCTGATGATTGCCAATCTCGGGCCAGTTGTTTAGAAATATGGCCCAAAAGGTGATGGACACACAACTGGCTGCCTGTTGCGTTCGTGTTCCGGTCAGCACGAGCGAGCTGATCTAAGATGGTTTGAAATCGTGCATCCAGCTGCCCTAAGCTTGTGGGCCATCCTCTTCCTCCTGGACATTTTCATTCAGTTTTCCCTTCCCTTCCTTCCTCTGCTTGAGCTTGAGCTTGGGCTTCCGTGGATGAGACTAACACCTTCGAGCTTGCCCTCCTAATCGAATCACACTCACACAAATTCCATCCCAGTCCACTCCAATTGACTCGTCTCTTGACGCGACTGAACAAACGTCTACCAATTCCTTAGACCGACGGAAACAGGATCTGTTTCACCAACAGCAGCCCGTTGCTTCTCGTAGACCGAGAGCTGCACAAAACTACGATCATTGGTGGTGTACCATTTCCTATGACAAACGGGCAGCAAAATTGTATCGCTTCGTCACGATCTTTATGGCAGCAGCTTCCTGTGAGCTCTACCATCACGACCACTAACCTCAAACTCAGGTTTCCACTTCTCTTCGGCATCTCACAGTCCTCCCAATCTTATCACAGAAAGATCCTCTTCACTCGCTACAAGGTATTCTGTGGCTTTCATGAAACTCCAAAATGCCATAGGAGGACTCCACCGATGGAGCAAATTAAACTGATAATTGCAACTCTCACTCTTATAGGCAGCTTGTCTCAAAAGTGTATCAAAGTGGCCGGATTGTCATTCAATGACTCTATCTGTTCAAACGAGTGGATCAATCTGGTCTTTAAGACGTGCAAATGTTTCGCAATAATCCAGTTTCCATCTGATACAAGAGGGGACCGATTCCAATAAGTTATCAATTAACGACTGCTCACTACTTTCCTGCTTTCAATCGGAGTAAAGTTGAGACGGTTATTCGATTACTTTGTCGTCGAGTAACATAGATGGTTTTATTCATCCGGAATTCTAATACTCAAACTTGTAAGAAACAAGCTTCCTCGTACGTTGCTCTCCCTCGAGGGACCGATGGGGCTGTTAGCGGGCTGTAACTAGCGGAGCAATTACAGGGTTTGATTCTCAACAATAATACTGCTCTTCAGTGTCAAGAAATACAGCGATCTGTATAAGAAATATAAAGATGATATGTAACATAGAATATAGGCTGCCACCCATCCAGTCTTTCCAGTGGAAGCCTTTGTATGTGCAACAATGGTTAGTGTGACTCCAATTATGAGTGCTAGTGAGAATAAGAATAAGAATATAAAACCACGGGTCCTAGAAAATTGTCGCCCGACTGAACTTTTCCTCTCACAATGTGGACAACGAGCTAATTGATTCATCAGAGAATTGAATGGGAATATCTCTCTACAGTGGGCACAACTAACTCGGCACATGCCAGGCACTGGGGAAATTTCAGAAGGTCTTTGTGGCTGTCTCACGGTTGATGGATCCAGAACAATAATTTGTTTGCATTTAGGTCTTGGGCAAGATATCCTCTGAGCTTTTGCCTTGCATAGTAACAAGCAATTACATGTGCACCTGATGTACTTTTGACCTGCAGGTGGACTCCTTATTGGCTGATGACGTTCAATGATTATGTAGAGAGGAGAGAATTAGTATCTGGATGAGACTTTAGATCATGGTATGGAGAGGATGATGTCAAGGAGATGATTCTTACCGTAGCCTCTTTACAATATTCACACTTGACAACATGTTGGTCTCTTTTCTTGAATGTATCTATGGACGAGCCGCAGACACGACATATTATAGTTGATTCTGAGTTCTGGGGCTCTTCATCAGTTGAGTTTATTGTAAAGGGCGCAGTGCTCCTATCACCATAGCTTATCTCGGACATTTTGGATGAGAACCACTAGATATTTCAGCAATAAACTCTCTCACTATGTTCCTGTTTGTTTTTTCTTCGGTGAGTATTGAGCCAGTTGTTGTTCTTGGAAAGATGAAAATTATTGGCAATCAGGGATGTATTAAGGAGAGAGCTATGGAATAAGAAAGGGCTCAGGGATGAGAACCATTCTCTAATGCCTGTCAATTTATTATTTGTTTGCAAATTGAAGCGTGAGCTGAGCTTTGTGCGCTCTGTTTACATGCGAGAATCGGTAGGAACGTCATTGAAGTCTCTGCCCACGGCAGAGATAAATTGTCTGGCCAGCAATTCCTGGCCTGCCCTTCGCCAACAGTCCGGCATGTCTCATTCCCTGAGATCGAGTATCACTTGTCGTGAACCTCAGTCGAGACCCCTCACGTGATCTAAGAGGAAAGCTCAAGGAAAAAATCCATACTCTTCATACAAATCTACTTGACAGCTCGTAGCATCCCCGTAGAAACAGATCTTTGTCGATAAGGATATGATTATTAAAATGCACACAGTCTAAAGTGTGGGGCCATACTAGGCAGAATGCACCGCTTCTCGTCAGATCAGCGAAGTTAAGCTGCCTTAGGCTGGGCTAGTACTTGGGAGGGAGACCACCTGGGAACCCCCGGTGTCCCACGCTTTTTTTTATCCTCTCCGCCCAGCCTAATTTTTGTGCTATTTTCTCCAAGACCCCAAGGAGAAATCAATCCACTTAGGCGAAAACTTTCCAGCGGAGTCCATTCTTTAGGTTGAACTTTCTCAAGTTGGGTAAACAACTTAACATCAAATGTTAGCTCTCATAAGTCTCGTTTCTCGAGTACTTAGGTTAGATTGCGGCCAGGTCGTCCAGATTTTTTCGCTCAGTATCCCAGTCCATTGTTCTCGTTCCAGAATATACACCAGCCCAAGGCCCCTGGTGGCCCCCACTTAATAAAAGGCATCTGTTCATTGCTCAGTCATCCATGGCGAGAGTGCCCAGGAGCTTAGTGGTGGGGGCCTACATTAAGGGTAGCTAGCAGGTGGTGCTGGCGGAGTCCAGGCTGCCCAATTGGGGCCAACGGAGTGAATCTGATCGGCGGCCAGTTCTCATATGACAAGTTGTATTGCGCCCCCGCTCTTCCATGTGGAAGTGGGGCAAGAAGTGTTCTTCCCGGGAATTAATCGATGCTCGTCAGCCCTGAGGTTCAATTCCGTCTGGCCACCTTGGAGGCCCCAGGGACAGGCCACATAGGAGGCCAAATAAGAGATTGGTCCTGGCTTTCATCTGATCATTTGGCTCCATTCGGGCGCACATAGATTTCGGTGGCATAACGGAGCCACAGTGCTGGAGCTTGGCGAGCAGGCTGAGGATTACTCGCAAGAGAGAAAGAGAAGGCGGATTTTTATAGGGAGAAAAGGCTTCTCCAGTGGGCCACATCAATCATGAGCGTTATCAATAAAGTTCATTATAACTGCTCCCAAGTACCACGATCATCATTATTATAATCGTCATCTTTCAATTCCCAATATGAGGCATCTTTTCTCTCTCTCTCTCTCCGCCTCTGCCTTTGCGACCTGTCCCCTGCTTTTTGGTCCCCTCGCTGTCCCACTTTTCCCTCCGGCCGCCGATTGGCAAAGCCCGCCAGCTTGCACATTCGTCTTGCTCTTGTTGCTTTGTCGCAACTGGGCCCCAGTTTGCAGCGTGTTGTTTGGGCCAGCTGTCCAGCTAGCTTGGTGGCTGGCTTGCTGGAAGCTGGCCGAAGCTCCTCGTTAAATCGGATGCGGCAAGAGGGGCTGCCGACTAGCGGCATGCACGAGCTAATATGCGACAGAGCGTCATGTTGGCCTCTGATGGGCCTTAAAAGAGAGCCGCCTTTTTTCAGGTTCATAAATCACCAGATGCCAATTTTCCTGGACCCTTGGGGCTGAGGCTGCACATCTGGCTTGCAGCTTTGCCCGTTTTGCAAAGCGGCGCCACGCGCGACACTTGTGCACCAGCCCGGCCGCCTCTTGTGGGCTCCCCTCGAGCTTCGGCCCAGCGCCAAAGATTTACACATCTTTCCGAGACAGACATTCGAAGGACGTGCCTCCCAGGCGGACCATTCTGATTCGGGGCACGTTCCTGTCCGATGCCCTTAGCATCAATGGGACAGCGCCGCACACCGTTGAGCGAGCGCCCAATGGATTGGCGAGCTCGCTGGCGGCATTTAGCCAATTTAGTCCGGCATCCACAGACTGCCCAAAGGTGCACCTGAGACCAACACTGGCCACTGGCAAGTCCAGTTTCCACCCGAGGCCGATTTGCCCAGTTGGGTCCGCTCAATCAGCTGGCAAGCCGGCGAGCTGCTAGGTCGCCGGCTAGCGACATGCAGAGCCACATGGCAGCTTATTAGTTTCATTTGTGATTCCAGATCCGTCTCTGCCTCTGCCCTTCGCTCTTCCTTCCTCTTTGCCGTGCGGCAGCGACGCAGACGGAAGTGCACGATCGTCGCAGGCGCCTCTTCCGGCGGGCTGGCCTTTGGCTGTGTTTGGCCCAGCTTGTCGCAGCTGAAGGTTTGTCGACTTGTGCTCCAGATGGAAGCGTGGGCGCATTGAGTGGGCGGTTGGCCCTCGAATGCCACTGGCCGGTCGCGGGCGAGGTCAGTCAGCAGGCAGTAGTGGTCAGCAGAGGGTGGGCTCGATCTGGGCAAGTGGGGGCCACCAATTCTGCGGCTCATGTATGTTTGGGGCGAGCAGATTGCCACTTAAGCAGCTCGTGTCACGATAGCTGGCGTCTGGTCAGTGCGAGCTCCTGTGCGCTTGTCTCTCCTCCACTGCAAAACTCGAGAGTGGCGCCCACATTGAAACGGGGCTGGCGGTCCTTATCTGGAGCCATTCTTGGGGCGTCCACTTTGCATTGTGGGTGGAAATCTGGAAATTTAAATAGACCTGAGGAGCGGATCAGACGTCAGTTGGCAGTGGAAAAGAATTGGCGAGCAGAGCGTGACTCTGGCAGGGGACTCACGTTTCACCGCTCCGAGACACCACTTGAGAGCGTCTTGTTTTTGTTCCCATCTGGCCGCTGTCAAATGGGCGCCAACAAGACCACCAGGTAGGAGCATCGTTTCCATCCCACGGCCATCATTTGACACTCACCAAGGCGGCGAGAGAGGCCACTCGCCTCGGCACGCCCGCCGAGCTGGCTAGTGGTCGGCCTGCGATGAGGAAAGAAAAGCTGGCCAAATCGGGCGCTGGGGGGCCTCTTCCGTTGGGCGGGGGCGAGACTGTGTTTGGATAGCTGAGGGTGGCCATTGCGCACTCTCGCGGCGCACGCACTCTCCAACATCCGATTGGCGGCTCTAGCCAGTCTCTAGCTGGTGGCAGATGGCCAGACTGGCGGCGATCCGGCAAGCTAGAGGCCAGACCCATCCAGAGGTGTGCACTTTAATGGAGAATGAGGAAGCTTTGAGATAAGATGAAGTGTTGTTGGCTCGTTCGTCTGAGCGCCAGCTTATCTTTCACTTTCTTGCTCTCCATCTTCAAGCGAGAAAAGGGTTACAATTTGGAACCAATTTGAGCCGGTCGTTTGGAGGAGCTGCCGAGCTGGAGTTTGTTTGTCCGTCTGGTTGCTTGTTGGCATTGTTTGGATGAGTAGGAGGAGGCCGAAATGAGAGGACTTGGAGGCGGCGGAGGAGGAAGAGGAAGAAGAAGAGGAGACGAAGAGGTCAGAGTCTAGCGACTTCGAGAGGCTAGAGAGTGGCAGTTGAGAGAGAGAGAGAGAGAGAGGCCCCAGAGAGAAGGGGAAACAAATCATAGTGGGCGCGTGTGGCAGACATTTGTGTGCCAGTTGTCGAGCCAGCAAGCAGCTCTGCATCCGCCATAGTCATACACTAGAGACACCAGCTGAGAGAGGCCGCCCAACCAATTGCTTCGCTCCCAAACCAGAGCCAGACTCTTATCGGAGTCCCAGTGTGTTTGGTTCAATCTTGTTCGCGGAAGAAATAAGAGAAGAACAGGCAGAAACCATTAGCCTTTGGTTGAGCAAGAGGAGCTTGCTGCGCCAATATTGCGTACGTGTGTCGTCCATTTGTAGTGACGCCTTCTGCGCCCAGAAGGTGGTTGTTCGTCTTTTTTCCAGCCAAACTTGGCCAGATTGAGAGCCACCAATTGGGGAGACAGCAAAGCAAAGAGAGAGGGTGCAAGAATGATGCCAAGAAATCAAGACCAATTCCAGGCTGGGCCGGCGGGAATGGCCGAAGCAAGCGGGATGAAACCACCAAGAGCGAGCAAAGAGCAGCAAGCAGAGGAGGAGGAGGAGGAAGAGGAGGAGGATGAGGATGAAGATTACCTTGCAGTTGGCGGCGATGGGATTAGAAGGTCTTACCATATTCATGAGCAGGCTTCTAATAGAAAGAGGGGCGAAGAGAAAAGTGGCCCTGATAGTGTCGCCTCTGCTGCTGCCTCTGCTGGTGGCATTGGATTAGGATTAGGACAGCCTGAAACAATACAAGTGACTCTAAACGAGGGCTATTTCGCCAAAGAGAGAAGGGCAATTGTTGAAGTGCTGGCAAATGTTCGACAAAAACTCAACTCAATTCGCCCCTTCAATCCGGCCCAAAACGAGGCCTCCAAACAGAAGCACGAAGAGTGGAACGAAAAGGTGAGTCAAAGTGATACAGCCCCACAGTGTTTTCCAATGCACCCAATGCAGTGCTCTGGCCCCCACGGAGGAGATCTGTGTGTCATTGGTGGACGAACTCGTAAACTTTGGCCCACCAGAGGCCAAGCTTCTCCGGCCCAGAAGGCAAACTATGCTCGTTCGACTGGAGCCCATTTCTCCTCATGAGGGTCACGTCACGATCCGCCAAACACGCCAGCCCGCACCAGAAACAGCGAGAGGGCACACAAATTCATCTAACTGGTTGGGCGAGCTAGTCTCGGGGGACAAGCGACACACACGAGTGCAGTTCGAGCCAGTTTGGTTGCGCCGGTGAATACTCGCCGGCGACGAGCGACCATTGGCAGAAGGACACCTAGTTGTCGGGCCGGCTGCATTGAGGACGAAGCTTGGCCTCGCTTGCCGGAGGGCCACGCCAAGCGAGCAGTTGGGTGCCCCACAAAAGCGGCTTAGATGATGCCATGCACACCCACTCGCTGGCCCTCCACTGAGACCTAACTGCGGATAATTTGGGCAAACAAGCTCTGTCGAGACGCTGGTGGTGGGCACCAAATGAAGCTGCACAAACTAGACATAGCCGGCGGCATGACTGATTTAGTTCTCCATCCAGAGGCAGTGTTGGAAAAAGAGCAATGAGCATGGGGCGGAGCTTGCACTTGATTGGCGTTGGGCGCCAGTGGTAAGTGGCCGCCGGTGTCCCAGACTGGCCGCTCTTCTGCTGGGCTGTCTCAAACACCGTTGGCGACACTGCACTTTAGGATGGGCGCCACAGCTCGCGCTTCATTTCACTCGCATCTGGCGGCTGCCAAGGAGGAGCCAGTTGCCAGTGGCCAAGCTCGGCCTGGCTCGTGTTCGTGCGCTGTTTTTCTCCCTTTGTTTGTTCTCCCTTCCGCCTTGTGGCCCAGTGATTACCGCCCAGACTCCGGCCCACTTCTTCTCCTCTCACCACGGGCCTCACACAAACACACACACACACACACACACACACACACACACACACACTGTCCTCCATCAATTGGGCGCCCTTTGCGGCTTGCCGATGACGCCCCTCGCCGCTCGCCAATGGAGCCAATCCGCCTCCAGTTCCGCTCTTCTTTGGCGGCCCCAAGCTGAGGTAGATTTTCCCCGCACTCAGCAAATATGCCTCCACCCCGCAGAGCCCGCCCACCAGCCGCTCGGCACACCAAAGGCGCCCCCTCATTTGGCCAAGCTGCACCGGAAGCGACCACAGAGGCTTGAAGCACGGGCGCGCGAAGCCAGCAGACCAGCGGGCTTGCTGCTGGGCGAGTTATTTGCCGCTGGGCTCGCAGTGGGGCGCTTTTTCCCCGGAGGCTTGTGGTGAATTTGTTGTCGGCGAGTGGAAAACAAGCGTCCACTGGCGGGCCACGCTGGATTCCTGCTGTCCAGTGGCGAGCTTCAGAGTGTGTGTGTGTGTGTTGTGGGCGCGCAGGTAGGGGAGGGGCCGATTGTTCGCCCTGGGTGGCCAGCAGAACACATTTGGGCCTTGGGCCGAGCGACAAGTTGTTTCGTGGCCCCAATTCAATTGCAAACGAATTGCTTGGAGATGCCGAAAGAAGGAGGGCGAGCTCCTTCCTTTGGGGACTTTGTTTGCTCGGCCACCGCTCGCTCGCCAGCCGCCGGCCTCGCTTGCAGCTCCTCGAGGGCGTTGGCGTGTAATGACGTTAAGCAAAGCGTGCAGATTGAACCGCTTTGTCCCCCTTCGAGTCTTCTCCTTGCCTTGTGCCCTCTCGGCCAGCGACCAGATTTCAGGAGACAGTTTTGGGCGAGTTGGTGTAGCCCGCGAGCAATAAGAGCGACCAAGACAACTCACCAAAATGCTATCCCACACACAAGGTTCGTCCAGTCTCAGCACGAGTGGCTTGAGGAAATTGTACAATTTCCACATCGAGCCAGAATTCAATTCAGACAAAAGGGCCTTGCAAAAGTGCTGCCGGCAAATTTGGCCCCATCGCAAAATCATCGCCCAACTTGAATGGGCTGCTGTCCATTGTGCCCTCGCAGTGTGGTCGTGTCGTCGTTTAAACTCAAATTGCTTGATCGGTGCAGTGCTCGCCACCGCTTCAGGCTGGCCCTCACAAGACTGGGAGCTGCAGAGTGCGATCAAAATGGTCTGATCACTTGGCCACACTTTAAATTCCTCCTCCTCCAAGTCTCTCTCTTTATCTGGTTTTGTGATGAAAAAAGCCACCCACTCAGCAAGAGGAGCCTCCTCTTCTGCCAAGACGGCGGGCCCAAATTTGTTGTTGGTGCATCTTTTTATGGCTCCCCTCGAGTGGAGAGGAGAGGGGTTGGCACATTGGGTGAAGATTGCGAGAGATCAAATTGAATGTTCACCGGGCGCCCTTTCATTCGAGCTTGGGGACGCTCCTTTGGAGTGGCGGATGAATTCCTCTAGGGCGCCTTGACTTTGTGGCCCGCCAACTTCCGCCGAACTGGTGAAAGAGCTCGCATTGTGGAGGGGCAACTTTGTTGGCACATCGTCCCAACTGGGAAGACAGTATTTGTCACCGAGCGAGTTGGGTGCACGCAAGAGGGCCGCTGGATGACTGGCGCAGTCTTCGAGCCTGAGGAAACTCAAGAGCAGCTCCGGCGCATAGAGATGGGGTCTCGGCGAGCCAAGTGGGCCCTCTGTGGCGGGAATTACGCGCCTCAATGAACTGGACGACTGGGGCCCATGACAGGCGGCCCACGAGGGAGAAAGAGAGAGTCTCTGCCAAATTGTGGCCCAATTTTGGCGCCTTCTCGGCCACCGCAGTGCGCCGCCTCCAGATGTTGGGGCTGTTTGGGTGCCCCTCGCTTGCTTGGCGTGCTCTAAACGGTAATGATGTGCGCCTAGTCCACTGGCTGGCCGGACCTCCACGGTGGGCGGCGGGCAGCCAGTGTGAGGCGAGCTGGTTGGCAAGAAGGAGGATGCGCCGCACCTTAGGGCTAGCGGTGGGCCAAGATGGTCGGCTGGCCGGACGCTGACCAATGGACGTGCGCCCAGGAAACAATCTCAATTCCCCTGAATAGCTTGCCAGGGGTGCACTCATCCAATCGGCTCACACTACTCATAAATCGGCACAAAATAGGCCCGCCCGCCAAGTCGGCGAGGCGCGAACGCTCGCACAAACATTGCCCGTTATCTCGCCGGCCCTTATTTCTGGCAGCCCCCCAGCTAGCCAGCCAGCCAGCCAGCCTAGCCTGTTAGCCTGTGTGTTCGTGCTTATATTGCCCTGCACGGAGCCAGATAATGAGCCAGCTTAGTCCAGCTGGACGCCTGTCGATGGAATTAGGAATTGGCGCATGGCAGACACAAAAGCGTGAATTGGGAGTAAAATTATTGCCCAAATCCAAGGGGTCCCTCAGCTCTGCCCTTTTTTCCTCCTTCCTTCTAACCGCTTCTCACTTGCCACTCGTTCTCCTCTGGCTGCTCGCTGGCCACTTTCCGCTAGGCGCCTCTCGCCAACCGACTTGCCTCGAGCCTTTTTGATAGGGCCACACAACTTTTGTGCCCCTTTCCAGTGCCCCATTTCCAAGCTCCTCTCTTTTGAGCGCCGCTTTTTTGAGCGATACCATTTTGGCTGCTTGATGGGGCACATACATTGGCGAGGCGGCGCTGCAATGGACGTTTTATGTCCTCTTTCGGTGTCGTCTCGTTTCATCTTCTCTAGCGCATCTCTATGCATATACTTCAAGTGGCTGCACGTCCGCCACTCAAATGGCCAAATCCCCCAATTTACTCCAACTCCTCTCCCCCCACTCGCCCAATTGAATGGGGCCCACCAACTCGAAGGCTAACTTACATTGTTTATTCCACGCCTATCCCACGGCCCAACTCCAAACAGGAAAAGTACACTCTAGAGAGTCTTAATGAGCTCAGAACAATCGATGAAAGGTTCCAGTGGTCCAAACCGGCCGACGGACGCGAAGTTTGGCCTTCAAAGACGCAGTACTTTTTCGCAATAACCAGGTCAGTAAACATCTCATTGGCTTTGGACAAATCCTCATACGCTGACGCTCATGCGCCTCATTAATGCTAACTTTTGAATGGTTCTCGCTGAAATTCGATTCAATCTGAACTGTTTGGAATATCTCAAAACATTCGCCGCTTACAGCTACTCAATTGGTTTGGGCAATGTAATAAGGTTTCCGATCTTGGTCCAAAAGAATGGTGGACTAGCTTTTCTGATACCATTCGTGATCATGCTTCTACTTGAGGGTATGTACACAGATAATCCTAACCATCGAACTCTGTTCTGAGCCAGTGCTATATGAACTTGGCGGTCTCCTAGTTAGGCCGACTAATTTGTCCACCAATGTTAAACCGTGCCTAAGCCTTGATGGCTGGGTGCAATTATCTCTGCGTGCTCTTAATCACCATATCCATTGACAAAACCGCCGTCCCTCTGCGACAAACTAACAACCCAATGAAGGAATACCACTGTTCTATTTGGAGCTAGCCATTGGCCAAAGGATGCGCAAGGCCTCTATTTCCTGCTGGAATCTGATATCGCCTCTGCTGGCAGGAATTGGGCTTGCTAGTGCGGCGGTTAGTTTCCTAATTGGCCTCTATTATAACACAATGGTCTCCTGGACTCTCATGTACTGCTGGTCGTCCATTTGGGCCAGAATCCAGAGCGCCTCCCTGCCATTCACTGTCTGTCCCACAACTGCCGAGGAACAATTGGAAACAATGGAACCAAGTGGGACAAACTTCACCAGTACCCAAGACGAATGCAACTCGCTGGGACCTTATCAGTATTTTTGGTTCAGAAAAACGCTCGACATCTCGAAAGATGTGAATGACTTTGAATCATTCAATTGGCACATCGCTCTTGCGTTGGCCTTTGCATGGCTCATCAGCTACACTTGTCTGCTCAGAGGGTTGAGCTCATCCAAGCGAGTAGTCTATGTGTCGTCCACTCTGCCTTATGTGATACTGATGATATTCTTTTTCAAGACCATTAGCTTGGACGGAATGACCGATGGTATTTATTACTTCATAGCACCCAATGTAAGTGACACAGGAGCCAAATTTCATATCTTTTTAGCTTAGAAAATCGATCTGGAGGTCACACTTCATCGATTGGAGACGGGATGTTCCGCTCTCCATCCAATGTAAACAGGCTTTCCGATGATGGCTAACCAAGAGAGTCCATTCTTCTAACCATTCTCGTCTATAACATTTCTCATAGTGGCCCAAGTTATTCGATCCATACGTTTGGCTTCAGGCGGCGGCGCAAGTTTTCTTCTCGCTTGGCCTTGGCTTTGGCGGCCTCATTGCTCTCTCCTCGTACAATCCAATCAACAACAATTGCTACAAAGACGCCGTCAAAGTTTCCATAATCAATTTCGCCACTTCAATCTTTGCCGGCCTTGTGCTATTTGGCATCCTGGGGTTTAGGGCAAATCTGCAATTGGAGAGGTGCCAATTGGAGAGAGAAAATCAGATCAACTTTTACATTTCCGACTATAATCTCAAAGTGCTCGCTTTCAAGGATGTTTTCTTTGAACAGAAGGCGCTAGCTGGGGGCGAGGAAAAGGGTGTTCGAAGTTTCGTTGCCGAAAGAAAAGTTTCAGATAAAACATCGGACGATGGTTCTGAGTCGCCAAAAAAGGAGAGCGAAGTGGACGAATATATCAAGGAGACCAACTCTGATAAGTATGGCAGCAACGAGAATGAGGAATATGACCTCGAAGATGCACTTATTTCGATCAAAAATTTAGACTACCAACTGGACAAGAGCCTTGAGGAGGATAAGAAAAACATAGGAGAGCTTGAGGGCGACAGTGATACAGAGTTTATATTAGACACAAGCACGCTGATCAGTCGAGAGGATTTGGATAAAATAATCAACAACATAGATAATTTGGTCCAGTGTAGCTTGGAAAAGGAGTTGGACGATTCAACCCAAGGGATAGGGCTTGTTTTCGTTGTCCTCGCTGAGGCAATTAGCCAGTTCGATTTGAAGGGCGACAGGTCCATGTTTTCCTCTTCAACTTGGTCGATACTGTTCTTTGTGATGATCTTGGCTCTCGGATTTGATTCCCAATTCGGCAACATGGAGGGCCTGATATCTTCTCTCTTGGATTTGAGCATTTGCAACCAATTGAACAGGCAATCTCTCACAGGTGAGTCCTGAGTCTCGTGCAAGATCGTTCGTAGATTCAAATCTTAGAAGGTGAGATCTCAAAAAAAAGACGATAAACTAACAGGAAACTAACTCGAGGAGATCCCATTCTTAAACTGCGATGACAAAATACAGGTCTCATATGTATCCTTTCCTTGTTCATTTCACTCTTCGCTTTCGCCCACGGATCTGGTAGTTATATTTTTGCAATCTTTGATGAGTTCGCCAGCAACTTTTCTCTAGTGCTGATTGCACTGTTTGAACTATTGGCAGTCTCCTACGTCTACGGACTGAAAAGGTTCCACGATGACTGCGAACTGATGACCGGAAAGAGACCTAGCATGGTGATACTGCTCTCATGGCGATACATTTCACCGATTTTGTTACTGGTCATCATATTGGCGACAGTAAAACAATTCTCCGTTGAGATCACCTACGACGCTTGGCTTGACGATCATATGGAGAGCAAAGAGTGGCCTACCTGGTGTGTCATTCTTGGCGCTATACTCGTCGGATGCTGCACAATCTGGATCCCGCTGATAATGGTATTGAACATATTCAAAGTTTATCTGCTGCCAAAGGAGGAGTTGAGTAGGGCCTCGTTTCCGATTGACGAATTGCGTGATTATCATGGACTTCAGGAGGACGGAGGACGACAATTTGGCCGATGGGAGAGGGTGCTGTTTGGCTTCACGAACGACGACGACTATTGATTGATCTTTTCTAATTCAAATCAAATCCGCACCCACCAACTTATACACACACACACACAACTTGTGCTTTGAGGGATAATTTTATATTGCATGTTTGTTTTATTTGCATTCTCATATTAAGTTAATAATAAATGATCAATTTGTTCAATCGTCATCAGTCGGCCGCATAGGTGAGCTCAGAGTGGTGACCATGTTGCAACATGTAGCCCGTTAATTGGTCCGGTATTTCGCGTAGCACCTCTTCGGCCAATAAACGTTGCAGCTCTAGGGCACTTGTTTGAGTATCTGGACGCCGGCCAGCCTGTTGGTTGGTCCGAGATTTGGGCGTGAATTTGTTCATCGGCACGAACTGGACTATGTCCCTCTCGGCAGCTCGCCCGTCCACTTTCATCACAACATCATCCGAGTCCAGCTCGTCCATTGCACTGAATTCGGCATCTCCAACACCGCAGATTATTATCGACATTGGACTCTTACTGGCCTCAATGATTGCCTTTTTAGTCTGCATCATGTCCGATATGATGCCATCAGTGACAATGAGCAAAACAAAATAATGATCGCCGTCCTCAAACTGGCGCGCAATATTGTCGCAATGGGCAATGCAGGGGGCAAAGTTGGTCGGTCCTGATAAAATTACATTCTTGAGCTTTTGTCGATAAACTCTCAGCAGTTCCTCAATGGATGTCACGTACGGGTGCTGATCATTTCCGTTCAGGGGAAATAGGTGGGCTGGAGGCTTGTGTGGGCCGTTGAGTTTCGCTCCAAAACCGAAACCCGCAAATAAACCTTGTGTATCATATGGCTTTATAATGTTTCCAACAGAGGTTAAGGCCTGTTCATAGGGGTTCAACTTGCGTCCTAGTGGGTCGAGATAATGCAAGCTGTCCGGATAGTTTGGGTCTCCGTTGGAGGCGGTGAAATCTATCGATATCACGAAGTGGATCTGCGCTCCAGCTCTTATGTAATCGAGGAAACTGGCCTGGTTTATGATTTTGAAATCGTTCATGATAACTCTCGGCTCGGAACTGGTTTCATCGGTTCTGTGATCGTCTTTCTGTTTGTTTCGTGTCAGCTTGAATACTTGCGAATGGAGCTTATTCGACTTGAGAGAGTTTATAGTTGTCTCGAAGTAACCCATCCTGCGCTCCATTGCGAATCGCCTATCCATAAGTTCGAATCGTATCGATCTATCGAGATCGCCATTGCAGACTGACACTAATTTTTGAGTGAAAGTTCTGAATTTAGGATTGCAGTCTCTTGGGACAACCTGTGATCTGTGGACAATCGTTAGCGTGCCATTCTCATTCGACCTATAGAGGTCTACACCAGCAGAAGGTGCAAATAGACCGCAAAAAGAAGGTGGCAGATCGTTGGCTGTGAGATTGAAAGTGACCACTCGCTTGCACGTAACCAATTCTTCGATATCGACTATCAGGTAAGCTGGCTTGCGACGTGTCGGTCCTCCTTGCAGTTGTTGTTTGAATGTTGATGAACGAGAGGCAACAATGTCAGCCAGGGTGGTATCTAGGCCTCCTAGATAGTCATTGCCACCAATAGGATCTATGTCGTAGACCTGGAACCTGAGACGTTGTATCTGTTCGAAATGATATTGTAGTAATATTTTTTTGGCAAACTTTGGATTAAGATTATCTTGTATGACCTCTGTGCGGCCTATTTCGCAAAGGATCTCTTTTCCAGAAAAATCTAATAAATAAACAATTATTTGTGGGTCCGATTTGGTAACAATATCACAATCTGGCAGATTTTGACAGCTTAAACTGAGCTCAACCAAGCTGGTCGTGTGCTCGGCGGCCCCTTGTTGGCTAGCCATTTCTTCTGCATTTATATAGCTAATTGATGGCGATTTACTGATCGAAGGTGCAGTGGGTTGCTGTAAATGATGGTGGTGTTGCTTTGTTCCAATTTGATGGACTTCAATGTTTCCCCTGTCGCCCGGGAGACCCGACATCTTGATTAATGTGTGACTAGATATTGGGGTTGGCCTTAGGTTTCATATTTCTGCAATAGGTGTAGACAGGCAAATCATGAGGCAAAAAGTTTTATGGATCGGTTCGTACATGTCGGAAACTTGACCGATTATGGGGGACCTTATCGAGTTGGTACACCAACGGGTTGGGGCCAATATCCGAAGCTGAAAGAATGCAACTAGGTTTGGCCCAAACAGCTTGGGTCGATAGCGCGGTTCTTTGACACATCAGCTGACGTGCTCGCACATTGGCTCGTTAGATCGCGTGGCAGGATTGCATTGCGATCGCCTGAATGCAGTTGGCTACTGTATCTAGTGCTGCGCCCATCAGCCCGCTTTGCCTCACACGCATTGATAGGTTGCAGCTAATCAGGCGGACAACAATGGAGCTTTGTATCCGAAAGCGAAACCGAGACTTGGACCTCATTAATGGTCCTCCTTGGACAACAACCAGGCAGAGAGAAAAATCCTCTGGTGTATGTTATGTGACAAAGAAGAGAGACGCTCCATTTGGAGAGGATTCCTCAATTCAGCTTGAAGAGAGAAGGACAGGGTTGATCCTCTTTGAGATCTAATCTGATAGCTCGGCTTGCTTCCCTTGCATATGAGGGTAGTATCGCCGTCATCAGATTTTGGATAGATTTTATTTCACCCCCAATTGGGTGCTAATTGGTTGGGTTCTCTTCTTTGATATAGGTCGTCTCTTGGTTTGGCGGCGAGGTGTCGGGCGATTTGCCGCTAGCCTGCCAGAACCTCAGATTGAATCTGTTCGCCTTGATGTTGGCGAATAGATTTCTACCCGCCGAGGTGGGCGATTGTTGGCTTGAATCACTGTTGCTGGCGCTCGATTCTGCCTTAGGCTCGCGGCGAGTGTTTGCCTCAGAATCTTCCGCGCCATTGTTATCACTGGACTCCTTCTGAGCCCCAATGGAGTTGAGCAGTTGCGAGATTTGCATGATGGAGCTCTGGCCAAAATTGGAAATCACCGTGCTTGTCGTATTGGTCAATCGTTCATTCAGATTGAGACCCGTCGTTTGTCCCTCACGATTGGCCCTCCGGCGGCCCCTTTGTTCGCTCTGGAACTCTTCCCAGGTCAGAAGTTTGTTTCTCACTGACCGTTGCATCATGTAGTGTATATCGTCCTCAAATTGGGCCAACTTTTGCGACAGTTCTCCCTTCTGCTGGACCACCTCCATCAATTGGCTAGATATTTGCATGTTTTCGATGCGCGTCTTCGCCAAGGCGATCTCGGCGGCATTCTTTCTGGCCACCGCTTCGTCGCGCGCCTGCCAAGCCAGCCGAACGATCTCTTCCTTGGACTTGTTGCCCTGGCAACTGTCTAGATCTTGTTCCAGAGTTTTGCACCGTTCCTCGAGGGCGTCCAACCTGGTAGATTGTTCCAATTTGAGCGCCTCCAATTGGAGCAACTGTTCGTCCTTAGCTTTCAGTTGCTCGCTCAGTTTATTGTGCCTCTTTTGCAATTGTTCCAGCTCGTTTCGTTCCGCAATCATCAGATGGCAATTAGTGCATGGAATTTCCTCAATCAGGGCCCTCAGGTTGGCCAACAGTTGTTTCCACTCGCTCGTGTCACTGGGACCCTCCGAACCGTCCTGCACCATAGTATCACCCAGAATTCCGCTATCGTCGAAGGCGCCCCCATGTGGCACGCTGCTCTGCATGGAGGAGCTCGTCGTGGTCGCCGGCGCGCCCAGTCCATTGCTCTGCTGGCCATTGGCTCCACTGCCTCCGTTAGACAGTCTCTGGAGGAGCTCGTCTTTGCGTTGCTGCAGGTTCAGCTGGAACCGCTTGAGAAGGAGATAAATTTCACCGATGAGATCCTGTCTGGTGGGCTCGCCTCTGGAGCCTGAACGGTGTGGACGCGATCTGTTTGGACTTTTGCCCGCCACTCTGCTGGCGCCCTCTCGAGAGCCAGACTCGTAGCTCGACGACTCCTCGTCCAGGTCGGTCTCAAAGTTGGCCGAATCCAATTGGGCCGAGATGCCATTGATTGAATTGGCTTTGAGATTTCTGCGAAGATTTCCATTGTGCCGCTGCATAAGCAACAGCTCATTGGAAGCTCTAATGCGGCTGCTCGTCTTGAAACGCAGCTCCTTCAGTTGCTCGATGAGCTGAGATCGCTCCTTATCACTTAGGGCCCTCAGCTCGGCGCCCAAAACCTCTGGGCCGCTCGTGTCCAGTTGGGCCCCCTCGAGTTGGTTCTCCGATTGGTTGCAAATGCGCTCATTCAAGCTGATCATGGACTCCAATTTGGCCGCCAACCAAGCGCTTGAATCGCGCAACTCGTCCACCTCCAAGATTAGCTCGTTCAACCTGGACTCGCGCTCATTGAGCACATTCTCCAGCAACAAGATCCTCCCATTTGACTCCTCAATTGTGGCGCTTAGGTTGCTTTTATCACTTTGGGCCAACTTGAGGCGCCGCTCGAGGTCCTGTTTGCGTTGGCTGAGAACTTGGAGCTGTTTTTGAGAGGGAGAGAGAGAGTTTTCGATGTTTCGTTTCCACGAACATGGAAACCAAATTGTTGTTTGTTGGCCGCAAGTGAGCAGAGGAAAGAAAAAGGGATGAGCAAATGGGTCAGTGAACGTGCTCGGGGCCCAGCATGGGCAAGGGAGAGACCAGTGCTAGTGAAGAAGAGTTATGCATAGTCTGCAATTGCAGTCCAATCGATCAGCTAGTTTGGCTGCTAGATTTTTGGCAGCCAAATTGGCGCTCAAACTCACCTCGTCCTGCAGGGCGTGCACCTGGGCCGCATGGTCGTGAGTGTTTGAGAGACGGGCGTTCATCCGTTCATTGAGCTGCTCAAGCTGGCCAGAGAGCAGCTCCTCCGATTTGGTTGCCTTTTGGCAGGATTGGATGGATTGGTCGAGTTGATTGGAGTGGTTTTGATTGGCTATTTGTTTAGTTTGCAATATTCTGACACGGACGAAGAGTAGGAAGAGGAGGAGGAGGAGGAGGAGTAGCAAGAAGGGCAACAATTTGAAGCGTGTCGTGTGAAAAAGGGGGAAAGGGAAAAAGGCAGAAGGGCTGCTCGAATGCCGGTTAGACACATGTGGACAGAGAGTCTAGCTGCCAGAGGATCTGATTGCAGATTGGGCCACGTTCACGCGTCACCGTGACCACTTTTGAGCAATACTTTGGATGCTCGCCAAGACCGTCCGCTCGTCTGATTGCTCGATCGGCGTCACCTTTTGAACACACCTGTTCTCTGTGGGTATAATGTGGAATGTAATTTGCATTCTCGGCCGCCAGACAAACAGGCAAAAGGCAGGCGCTCCAAGTGGAGGGAAAAAGCAAACCGGAACGCTCGCTTGTCTCAATCAGACTGGGTGATGAGACTCTTGTGAGAAAGAGAGGGAGAGGCCAAGAGAGTAAACCGATAGGGGCAGAAGAATCACTCACCTCGGCCAATTCGCGGGTCAAACGCTGATTTTGCTGCACCAGATCGTCGATAAGTTTGGTCTTCTCCTGTGAGACGATTGTGTTAGCCGGTTTGCGCGGTCAACATCCAATCGAGTTGTTGCGAACAATTGCGAGCAACAGGTGTTCGCATGCAGAGTGCATGGAGTGTATTGGATTGTTTGGTTTTTTTTATTTAGTGGGCGGAGACGACATAAATTTAAGTTAGCAGATAGTTGGCGGGCAGAAATTGAGCATTCGATTGGGGACGGCGGCGGGATAAGATCTGGCCCGTTTCGAGCACATTTCGATGCAAGCTTGTGGCTGGAAGATGGATCCACCATTACCAGGCCGGCATTTGTTAAAAGTTATGGAATAAATCAGCAGGTGAGCTGGAAAAAGGGCTCAAGAGGAGGCCATTAATATTGTTTGTCTGCTGTGTGCGGGCCGCCAAACACAGACAAACACACTGTTGCGTCTCATCGTCGTCCGAGGTCTCTCTTGTGTTTGCAATAAAATCCAAACAACACCACGAACAGCAACAACTTACCCGCTCGAACTGTCGACTAGATTGGTCCTTTTGATCGAGTTTATTCTTGAGAATGTTGCAGTCTGTTTGCAATTCAACCAACCTGTTCTCGTACTCCCCACTAAGCAGGTCCAGCTTCCTTCTGAGTTTGTGCTTCTCCTGCTCGAGCAACTGCATTTTCGTTTGGATTTAATTGGATTTTGGCGGTCCATTTTGCGTTAGAAGATCGGACAGAAAGTCAGAATGAATGTGACTATTCAAATATGCAAAAGAAGGCCAGACAAAAGGGAGATAATTCATTTTGGCCGAGGGGAGATGATTGTGAAATTCTTTGGCAACACGAGTGGAAACAAAGAGATCAAATTCAAGATCGCGTATGAAAAGACTCAGTGCACGACCATTGTCTCTGTCTGGCATTCAGTCTGGCTACCAAGCACCACCAAGGTCTAGCAGAAAGCAGTCTTCTGCCTTCTGCTGGCCGGAAGTGGACTTCTTTCCACCCTTTCTTTTCATCCAAAGTGCGAGCTCAAGCCCGAACTTGGATTCAATCTCGATCTCATTCTTCCATTTTCATTTTTGTTCCTCCTCCTCAAAAGCCCGAACAATCTGACGGGAGCGCGACAGGAGCCAGTCGGCGGCCGGCGGGAGATAAGCGATGAGAGAGGCGGATGACTAGTAGCGACTCGAGTTGGCCAGAGGCAACGAGTGGCCTGTCATTTTGTTCGGCGTGGCGACGGTGTCGTAATTGGAGAGGCAAGAAAAATGCTACAATTTCAACAACAACAACGAGAAAAGAGAAAGTTGGCTCCTCTCCTAGTCTCTGTAGCTGTTGTTGTCGTTGTCGTTGTTGTGTTGGTGCAACAAGTTTACTCTCTCCGATTTGGTTGGCTCTTTACGAGCGTTGAATGGGCTCTTCTTCATGTTTCAAGCGCAACAGTGTGGAAAGTGAAGATTTAATTCCACTTTGTTGCTCTCTATGAACTAGAGAAAGGCTCTAGTTTGTCTCTAGTTAGCCATCCGGAAAGTGTCACACGATTGGCTCTGTTGGGCCGCCCGTTGAAAGGCGCTTGGTGAACCTTTTGGGAGCTTCTCAAACTTGGAGGCGCGGCTCTAGTCTGTTTTAGTTTTGTCGATGATGATGATGATGGAAGAGTTTGAAGTGCGACCAATTGGAGATGGAAACTGATTGGGCAAGCGGGCGGGCGTTTAAGCAAGACAGAGGCGAGTGCAATTGCTAGTTTCGAGCCCACCGAATGGCTCCTCTCTCGCCTGCTCCTTTCAGCTCCGTCCAGTCCAGAGCCATGCAACTCAGTTCAGAGGTTTCACAGCAATTCAGCTCAGCTCATCTTGGTTTACTCGTCGCCAACTTCAACTCGGCTGAGCTGAGCTTTCAGGGCTGAGAGACACTCTTGGTGAAATGCTTGCACTGCTTGCAACGTGAACACTGGCTGGCAACCAAGAGGGACCACGCAAAAGATCGGCAAGACAGAGAGAGAGAGACACACACACACAACAGGCCAATGCCAGAAGCCAGGTCAGAGCATTTAGGCCGCCTGCTTGTGGTCGTGCAGCAGGCCAGCAACGAGCTGGCTCATATCTCAAAGTGCCACTTCAATGAGGGCCGCAGTTTGTTCCTCCTCGACACCAACAACAATTCACACGACACCACACCATTGGGCCAACTGCACACAGGCCAGCGAGCCAGCAAGCCCATGTGTCTGGCCGCAAAGTGGCCACACTCGCGGGCACCAGTCACGACTCGTCCAAATCTAATCAAAGAATAAAAAGCAAATCTTTTCATTTTCAATCTCATTCCCATTTCACCTCCTTATGTTGTCCCTGCAGAGTGGCGGCAGACTAGCTTGGCCAGACGGACGCATTTTCCGGCCAAAAGTTGTCCCGGACAGACCGGAGTGTCTGTGTCCGTGTTCGTGGCCACTATCGACAGACAGACATCGGCACCTTTTCCTTCCTGCGTCTTCTCATCGTTACCGCTCATTAGCGTCCGCTTATGGACAATGCAGCCACATGGACAAATGGCCAGTTGCTTTGAGCAATCTCCATTCAATTGGACCTCCCTGCTGATTGGCGCAATCGATTCTCAGCGGATCAGCTTTGCTCGAGAAAGAAAAACTTCCCTCCAAATGGCGCGCCCAAAAGCGCACCTTGTCCTCCATCCGACGTTTCCAGCCAGACGCTCCCTCAAGCGACTCTCCTAACCACAGCTTAGGTCATCCTACAGACACCCACAAACAGCAACAACAACAGCAACTACAATGAACAAAACGACTCACCTCTAGCTTGTGCGAGTACTCCTCTGTGATCTTCTCGTTGGCCTTGCTCAGTTCGTCGTTCCTTTCGAGCAAAACTTTGCCCAATTCTGCGGCCAGCTGAAGGTCCTTCTCCTTTTTGGACAATAAAATGTATAGACTCTCCAGTTTGGCCGCCGGATCTCCATTTTCGGCGCCCTCTCGTTCGAAATCGTCCAGCTGGTTGTGTTCGTCTTGCTGTTTCTCGCGCACCAAAGCGCTCAAACTCTCGAGCTTGATTTCGGCCGCTCCTTGGGACTTGTGCTGCTGGTTTCCTGCCGAGATTGAGCCATTGAGACCGGCGCTGCCACCTTGCTGCTTCTCATTCGGCTGCTTCAACGCGAGCTCGTGCGGCCCATTGGCGCCCGCCAGCAACTGCTGCTTGCGGGCCACCATCTGGCTGGGCGTCAGGCGGCCCAACTTCGAGGCCGGAACTTGGGCGCTCCCCAAAGACGAGGACACCGACGAAGACCACCAGCCGCTCCCACTTCCACTTCCACTGGCGCCCGCACTTCTGGCCCCGCTGCTTCCGCTCACACTCTCCCAAGTCTCAATGCTCGCAGCCGGCCCCTGTCTCTCGTCCGGCTCAAGCGCCCGCTTCTGGGCCCACTCTGAGCTCCACTGCTGCTGCTGCTGCTGCTTCTGCTCCAGCTCGGCGCCAGCTCGGCCGCCTCCGAGCGAATTCATACGACCTTCCTGCCTGGCCAGCTTATATCTTGTCTCTGGGCCCTCTTATTCCCCCTTCGAGCTTCTTCTTCTTCTTCCGGTCCCCTCGAGTCCCCATTCCGCTGGCGACACTTCTCACTCGGGCCCGCTCGCCCACTGTGCTCGTCTGCTCGCTTAGGTGCCGCTTGAAACCGTCGGATTACTCATGAACACTCTGCACTCGCTGATGGGCGATAATCAATCACTGGCTCTGCACACAGTCTCGATCTCGCAACTGGCCAAGTGCTCGCGGACGAGCTCCCAAACAAGTGCGGCCCCTGACAGAGAGCGACTGTTGTTGGGACAGTTCGGTTCTTGTGCGCTTGTGTATCTAATCAGAGTTTCAACTCTTAGCAGGCCGGTCGGCGAGAAGAGCTGCAGGGGCCCAGCAGTTGGCGACGGAATATTATTATGATTATTTTGTTGTTATTATTTTGCGGCACGCAAGTGGATTGGGTGGCGCACAATTTGCATGTTTGCGTGGATTCTGCCTTGATGCTTTGCTGATGCTCTTTTGCTCTGTGCAAGGGACTTGCGGGCGGACGCAGGCCACTCGTTGGGCTTGTTTGGGCGCTTCGTGTGTGCCACTTCCTGGAGACTGACTAATCTGGGCCAAAGACCAAGAGAGGCGCCACTCCAGACAGAGAGTGGAGCTCTTTTGGGCGATTGGGGTTTGTTTTGGTGGCCGAGTTCGTTGAACTGGATTCTTTTGGGGCGCGCGTGTTCCGGCAACACAGTCACACTAATAGGCGGCTCTCCCACGCACTGGCTAATCAAATCGCTCGCCTCCCTCACTCGATCTCACTCTAGTCTCCCCGAGCTCAAACTGACCTTCGGCTCTCTTCTCTGGGCCGCGGCACAATATTGGACGCTCGCCGATGGGCAGACACTAAGAGTTGGCCGCCGGAAAGGAAGGCAGCAAATTGTCCGTTTGCGGCGGCGCAAAAAAGCACCACCACAACGTTTGGAACTGGCTCTACACTGCTAGACAGTAGAGTGCGTCACAGGCGAGGTTTCTATGGAAACCCACTGGCTGGCTGCAAGAGCAAATTGTGCACCAAAGCTCAGCCCAACACTGAGCACAATCTACACCCACAAACCGCAATGGCCAACCAGCGAGCCAGACGCCAGACAGCAGAGCGCCTCTAAAGGAAATGCGCCAATCTTTCCACTTCTCCGGCTGAACGAGCAATGGCGTGAGCTGCCACTATCTGTGTCTCTCTCTTTCTCGTCCTGTTTGCCCGCTGCTTGGCACGCGCGCCCCACCAAGACCAAAATTATACTCAATTTCTCCTTCTCTCTCTCTCTCTCTCTCTCAGCCAGAATTCACTTCAGTTTAGCTCGGCTCAGCTCGGCTTAGCTCTGGCCTACTCAACTCAACTAAACTCAACTCTACTCAACTTCACCCAAACCAAACCGAACCAGCTCAACTCAACTCACTTCTGCTCAACTCTGCCCAATTCCACTCGGCCCAGCCTCACTAATTGGGCTCAATCTAGTTGTTGGGGTGTTCTTGTTGTTGGTGCTGGTGGAAAGGAGCAAAAAGAGGAAAATCTCTCATTCGCTCTTTGAAGAAAAATTATACTCCCAAATGTTGAGTCCATTGTACTTTTCGACTCCTTTCTCGCTTCCCTCTCGCCAAGCAGTAGCTCTTTTCACTTGTCGTCGGCAGACTCGCGTCTGGTAGCACTTGCCTCTCTCTTTCTCTGCAGTGCTCACCTTAACAAACTTTTGGCTCCACCCCCAAAGCCCAAAGCTTACAGTCCGCAGGTCCGCGTCGCACTCAAGCTTGCAGCCTGCCACACACTCCACCAGTGCTCTGTCTCCGTGCGTAGACCACACCATCAAAGCTTTTTTCTCGGCCAGAAATGTGTCCGTCGAGAGAGCCTTTTGTCGCCCTTCGTGGCTCAAAATGTGTCTCCGCCGAGACTTGCGCCTCCGAGACAGTCTCTGAACAACTTGCGGTACTCTAGGCCACGCCCTTGCGCTCTTTGTTCAGACAGCGGCCCGCTTGAGTGGTTCCGCGCGTTCAATTCTGCACCCGTTCGGCACACGGGACAGACACGCCCCCTCGCAGAGACGGCCTCTGCTGTGCCCGCGGCTCACCCCTACCTGCCATCTGTCGTGTTCGCCTGATTTCTACGTCGACTAAATCGATGTCTACACTGTATCTGGCCAGGAGTGAGCAAGGAGACTGGAGCTTGCGTTTGCTTTGTTGTTCGGCGTGGTTGTCGTTGAACTCACAACTCCACTTTCGTCCTGCTGCCGCATTTGTGTCTGCAACTTTTGCTCTCGAGTGCCAACAACAACAACAACAACAGCAACAACAACAACAACGACGGCGGCAACCAGTAAATGATATCCTGCAATCTCAAACAAGAGGAAAAAGCCTGGTACTGTTGCGCTAGCCAAGCAACAACAACAACAACACTAAGGTTCACGGCAACGATCTTGAACGCGCTCACTCTGAAACGACGTTCCAAAATGGTATGCACAAATAGTCAAACCTCTGCTCTCGTCTACTTGCTCGTAATGATGACCAACACTTCGAACAGGCCAACAACACGCCCCTCAAGTCGCAATCACGCTTAGAGTCGCGCCTCAAACTCAAACTCAAACCTTCCTCTCTCTCTTTTCAGTTTTCCCCTTGCACGATCTTCAACTTTTTCCTCTACTCTCACTCAACCACCGCTGATCGCCACGAAGGAGCGGCAAGAAAAACATTCGCAAAAGCAACCAACAGAGTGGAGAGTTTTATTCATTTTGGCACTTGACAGAGAGTTCGCAATTCCCGAAGATCGATTGCATAATGTTGCATGGTGAGATTTCTGAATAACTCGAAGGGGCAGCTCTTTTTCTCGTTGAAATCCTCATGTTTTGTGAAGTTCTCATCATAAAACAACTGGTCCACGTCCAAGTTTGGGTAGATACTCTTGAACCAACGGCGACAAATTGAGCCCAAATGGAGATACTTGAACTCAATTGGAGCCAATATTGGATCCTCCTCGAAGTAAAATGCAGCGCGTACGAAAGGGAACGACTTTCGTGCACTCGTACTGTTCGGCGACGGACGGTGCGCTAAAATATCTGCTTGGTTAATATTGTTAGTCACTGGCTTGCTTGTTCGTTTCATCTCATAAAGCTCAAATACCAACGAGGCTCCAAACTCGGAGCACCTCAAACCGGCGAGATACTGTTTCATCGGATTCTTGTCGTAGTTTTGTATGAAGCGGTCCGCGTAAGATCGTTTGAGATCCTCCTCAATCATATGCGTGCGGAACATCAACAGTTGTAAGATGGTGTCATGCGTGAAGTAGAGCACCACCTTTTTACCATCGTACATTGTTGACATTTGCTTATCCACCACTCTCGATCTATAGCCATTCTCAGTCTTGTTCAATTGGTGACCACTATCAAGGGCTACGAGCTGGCTGTCAACCAGAGAGGTGAGCATGGGACCCAGCTGGACCCTGCTCATGGGCCCCTCAGGAATACGGTCGCGTGAAACATACAAATTCAGCATCTCATAGACGTCAAACAAGGTTGGCAGCTTTTTCTCAATCTGGGCCCAGTTGTCCTTGTTCTTCAGCACCAAGGAATTGTTCGCCTCCAAGGAGACCTTTGTAGCAATCCAACGCCTGAAATGGTCCGTATACTTGATCGTCTCCCAAGTGTGCTCCAATCTGAGCTCGGTCAAAATGGTCGACCAATGGTGGATTGTATCATAGACAAAAGTCAAATTATACTCCCTCAATAGAGTGTCCTTAAGCTGTAATATGCCCTCCAAGTCGCTCACGGCTTTGCTGCGCAACAGATCTAAATCAATTGTGGACCAATCAACATTTAAATGCTTCTTACACGCGTCTAGATACTCCCAATTCAAGGTGGGAACTTGGAGCGTGTCAATTGGGACTCGTTGCCATTCGTTTGGCGATCCAGAGCCTGGGGCCAAATGGACTGTGGAGCAGGTGTTTAGATTGTTGGCCGCCTCATGGTGAGATTTGTTCACTTCGCCGCCGGCCAAGTGACAATTTGAGTTGTAATCTCTCAATAGACTAAGGCCGGCCGCTTTGCTCTGGTCCAGGTTGAAAAATCCGCCCAACGTTTGCCTGGTCGACTCAAGGCAACGATAAATGCTCGAACTGAAAGCTAGCAACCTGTTTGCATCGGCCAGTGTGTTATTAAATCCCTTTGAGTATCTTCTTCTCAGTTCGTAACCAATGCGATACTGTCTCATGCGGCCGGCGTCTGTCAAATTGGTCATCCCATTTGGCCAGAAAAAGTTAATCTTTTCGGCGTGCTTGTCGTGTGGGGGCAAATTTTCGCTCGGGGAACCTGTTGATTGTTTGGTTCATCGGCATTCACCAGGAGCAACATTAAGTCATCATCGCGTTCCAAAGGTAAGAGTAGTTTGGCAAGACTGTTTGCCCAAGAGCGTCTCAGTATCTGACAGTCTTGGAAAATTGACAAACTCTGTCTTGCATTGGCAATATCCAGCTTGCATACTTACGGTCACCGTGGCGGCCGAACACACTGACCAACTTGAGCTCGGTGGTGTAATCGAAGTCGCCGGGCCTCCATTTCTTCTCATAGCTGAGGTTGATGATGCTGTATACACAATAACAACTGGCCAAGATGAATAGAAGCACGCCAAGTGTTCGGATATTTACATAGCTCGACATTTGTTTTGTCTCCATCTTTGGAGGCCCTTGCTTGAACTGGAGCCAACAGTATTGAACATTTGACAATGGACTAGATCCACTTGTCGTCGGCTGTCTGGCCGAGGTCGTATTGCAATTGCAACTGCAATCGCAATTGTTACGAGCTTGCTGCTCGCTAATTAGCAGGCCAGATTGCTGCAAAACAAAGCCACCTTCTGGCTCCAACTGGAACTGTTCACGCCCGTTCAAAATGAGCACATTTGGCCCGGCCAGCTCATTGCTGTGATGATGCTCAGCAAATAGCAGCGGATGGTGCTCGTCATTTGTGGCCTCGTTCACCCTCATTGGCTTGAGCCACCCATTGAGTTTCATTGAAGGGCCAGAAGTTCATTTGCAGCAGCCACTCGTCATGATGCCCAAATGGTCGTGACTTAATAACTACAGTCTCTAGCTGGCCAGAGTGTGGCCACAGACAGTGGTGTGCAAATTTAATGTGTCCTATCAACAAGGCCAAATGTTTGCCTGCCAAAAATGCACCTGAGTTTTGTCCAAAGGCAGATTCATGCAATTATTGCTGCTATTTTACCCTAACACTTTCTCCCCTCATATTTCATTCCATGTTTTTTGTTGTTAATTTCAATTTTCTTCTCTACCTCAAACCAACACTCTCACTCCACCTAAGTGGCGGCATTCTAACCAATGCTGATCGAGCCACATCTCCAAAACAACAAACTCTCTCTCTCTCTCTCTATCACTCTCAGTTTCATTCTCAATGTCGCCACAGAAATGAGCCGAGCGGAACAATGAATATCAATTACTTCGCCCACAAGGCCAAAGCATTGAGCATTCATCACTGCTCGATTGGCAGTTTAACTGCAAAAAGGGGGAAAGCTAGAAAGTGGGACCACGAGCTAAGGGAATGTCGATCACTCTAAGGCTCAATGGAGTTGTTTTTTCCTATTTCGTTGTCGTATTATTATTGCAATTAATACCATTGTGTTGGTGTGCTATCATCAACTCCATTGGGCACTGCTTTGGTGGCTTTGCTACGGGCCGGCGCTCGCTGGTCGTCGATGATAAGGCATGCGAAGGAGGGGGAGCTAAGGGGCGGAGATCGCTCGCCCAACGCTGCTGAACGAGCCATTATCACAGCTCCACTCATGTATCCTGTTCAATCTGTGCGCTCGTAGTCGTGCTGGTGCTCGGCAAGCTCGTTGCTCTTTGCGCCGAGCCGATCGTTCTGTCTCGGCGCGTTCCTCTGTCTCAGCACTGCGCCAGCGGCAGCCTTCTGTTCGGGCCGCTTGTTGTTGTTGTTGCTGTTGCTGTTGTTGTCGAGGAAAATCTTTGCCTCGCTCCTCTGGGACGGCTCTTGCTTTGGGCCCTGGACTTGTTCGTCGCCAAGCTGGTGGGTGTCCTCGTCCACGTCGATCGTGTAGCTGGTCACCGAGCGGCTCTGGAGCTGCTCCGGCGGGTTGGGGTTGCTGTTCGGCTTGCAGCCTTGGGCGAAGGCAGAAGAAGAGGCCAGTCTGGGGTCGACTTGCGGGCCCTGATTTGTGGGGGCGCTGTTGAGCTCGGTGGACGAGGTGCGTAGAAGCAGTCGCGCTGGGCGGCCGCCCGAGGGCGCCAGAGGTAGGCTCTGGTGTTGTTGCGGCGACTTGGAGAGCTTACTGTCCGGGCCCAACACAGCGACACTGCTCGAGCCCGAGGCGGGAGGGGCGGCCACGAAACAGGCCGAGCCGCAGCTGCCGCCAATCGCGTCCGGCCGACACTCTGCCGAGGCCACCGAGCC
>Ga0058701_10000340_pt1 | contig 34564 bp, 16 predicted proteins | sample AgamicOrMae_FD_97039 | JGI IMG/M metagenome (GOLD analysis project Ga0058701, IMG submission 97039) | Agave microbial communities from Guanajuato, Mexico - Or.Ma.e | ecosystem: Host-associated > Plants > Phyllosphere > Phylloplane/Leaf | place: Guanajuato, Mexico | collected 2012-06-04
CGACATCAGGCAAGACATAGAGGACGGCATCCTGAGGTCGAAATGCCGTTGGACTGAGGATGGAACATTTGTTACGGGTCCTAAGCAGCGGATGGCACTAATAATCAAGCACTTTTCGGTTAAAGAGGTGGGCAAGCCTAAGCTCGGCGAGAGGTGTCCATCGAAAGTACGGGCGGAGGTAGTGTTGAATATGGACTACGTCCGTCCAGATTGGAAACGAGAATGGGAGCAACTGAGGAGACACGACACTTGCTTTCTGGTATCATTTAGAAAGCCAAATGAGAGAGATCCTCTAGGCTGGCCTGAGGGTAGTTTTGCGGAGAAGAATTTGATAAAATTTGTTCGTGGATGCGAGATCGAAGGACTGCTTGATAGTAAAGGAAAGTTGATTGATGAAAATCAGTTAGAGTCCAACTAAGGTATCAGTCTCAGCTTTTAGATTGAGTCACTCTACAGACCTAGCCAAGAGAGAACTGGAGTGTCCGACAGTCTTTAATCCCCGTCACGCTTTTTTCTTCATCACCATCATCTTTCTCCTTTCTGCCAATGCTCTTTCTTTCTTTCTAATTGCATCGGTGGCTTTCAGCCTATGATATCTGTCCTTGACATTCTTCTTGAACTGGGCGTCAGCGATCAACTCATCAACTAATGTCTGTTTTCTCTCCTTCCTGGTGGCCCTATCCATCACATCTTCAACAACACCAATCTGGAAATCTTTTGAAATGTTCTCTGTAGCCTTATTCTTAAAAAACCTCTTAGGATCCAGGACCCCTCTGAGTCTAAGCGCATCGATCGTGAGTTTCTCTTCGGGGTCTAATTCTCTTTCTTTAGGTTTCCTCCTTGACCGCTTCTGCCTTCTGGATAGGAGATCGGGCTTAGCGGGTTCTAGCCTCGACAATGTTTCAAAATCTCCGCCAACCAACCTCTCTGTCTTGCAGTCGGCCTCCGCACTTAATTCGTCAATAAGTTTATCTAAGGTCTCCATGCTCCTCTCACGAAATCCAAATCATATGTAAATAAATTGATATTGTTTTCATCTGGTCATCATTGATGTCGGAATGGTACGCACGTGATGTTGCTCACCCACGTTCTTAGTAAATTCGTGAGAGCGTCTTGGAAATTCCCACCTCACGCACTCCACAGATATTGAACAACACAATCTGTACGACTCTACCGATGGATACTCGGAGATATATGAGCTTGATTGAACTCAGGATATATTTTGTATTGTAATCGTGATACTTCTATGATCATGTGAATCGACATGGCCCAGAGGACATACCGATTGCTGCTCTCAATTGGGGTTTATGATACACAAAAGATTTTCCAATGACCAAGATTCTCGATAAGCCACTCGTCACTATATCAGGAAAGAAGAGTCTCTTCAGATCAGATCTACACCAGCGAATCGTTCGTGATTTGCCTCAAGAGGGGATCGAATGGCGCCGCCAACTCGATGGGTGCACGAAGTCCGTATATGTCGACGTAGATTTTGTCGACTTCGATGTTGACAGTGTTGAGCGATCCAGCGAACGTCTGGCGAGGTTGTCACTGACCAATATCAATCCCAACTCGAGCGAGAAGTTAACTCGAATACCTAGTGCCGAAGATCATGTTTCTAATGATACGAACCAATCAATTGCGCCTAAGGATGTAGATTCTATCAGCTCACATGGGGCTAATGAGCAGTTGACCGATGGACAGGATTTCAAGATCTCGTCTCCCAAAGATGTGTCACCGTCTAACGATCATCCAGATGAGCCCTCATGTAAAGAGGGTGTGCAATCTACACCGACCGACCATGTGAATCAAATTTCGGAAGCCTTCTTCAGTCAAAGGTTACTCGGCAGGCCCATATTGCATACCTATTGGGTAGATAAATCCGACTATGAAAGTGAGAGCCAAAAGGCACAGTTCGACGACTGGATTGGCCAAGTCCAAGCCTCTACTTGTACAGAATGGGCGATAGTGATAGTTGAAGATGGTGAATTGAAAACTCAGATCGGTACGGCCTTATTCAAATCTAAATTACAGTCATCCACAAATCGAGCTAATATGTCGTCAACATCAATCAATAGTTTATCCCAGCATAGCTCATCGTTCTTAGATCGTATGAAGAAGGGCCTCTCGACAATACTCCAACTAGAAGTGGACTCTGATAGGTGGCTGACATTGATTAATCAAGAAAGAACTTCGAACGACAGCAAGGTGCAGGAGTCTTATGTTAATTTTTTGAAGAAGTTACGCAATGTGATAATGGCATCTTTTTCGAAACAAATAGAATTGTTTGAGGAACAGTTGAGGGTGCAGCGTGAGATGAGGATTCACCCAAATTGGGATTTTCTCAATTACTTTTCTAAGCAAGAAGAACTAGCCTTTGCTTTTGAATACTTGACTCTATTTGATGAGGCTTTAGTACAATATGATTTTGTGGACGCACTTTTTAGCGAATACATATCATCACCAAGTTTCAATAGAGACCAAGAGCCACTATACGACAAATGGACCAGTTTTAAAAGTTGGCCCCCATTGTGCTTAGACATGGGGAACGAGCACTCAAAGTTGCTGAGAAAGAAGATAATCGATAGAGAAGCCTCCTTGCTAGAGTTTAGAAATTACCTTTTCGCCAAACGGTGTGATCTCATGCTGATGCAGAATGAACCATGGCGAGTCGCAGCCTCAACAGGTATATTCATACACAACTGCATCAGTGAGCATAGGCTCTTAAACATCAGCACCCCTCCAGGTGCATTGAATTGTTGGAGTTTTGTTAGCTCCCTAGAGATATTGCAAAGATGTGAGTGCTACAGCTGCACATCTACGATGGAAAATTATTCCTCTAACACAGTTGATCTTTGGAACAATGCTCGCCAGGATTTAGCGGATTTAGGTAAGATGCTGAAGTTGATATCTAAGGATGGAGCCCAGAGAGGGGATGAAGAGCTGAGAAATTTGTTATTGAAGGGTTTGATTTTAAACCCCATTGGTGGAAAACCCTATCAGCGGGACGAGATCAGTCCGCTTGAGCGCTTGACTGATGCTCTTGGAAGTTGTGAGAAGTTCGAGAAGCACCTGATAGAGATCTCTGAGCTCACTCTTGGTACTTACAAACACATCGGTCGTAAGCGCCATGCACTATTTGTTGGAAAAAATCTCGCCGATTTTTACTTAGCTCGAGGCAATCCAGCCAAAGCTCTTCCATTCTTCAATGACCTGGATCGTCATTTCATGTCCGAGATTTGGGAGCCTCTAATCGCCGACAATAGAAGGAATATAAGTTTATGTTGTTCATTGATGAAGAAAGAAGATTTTTCAAGTTCTATTGACAGTAGTCAGAATAATACTCAAAAATAAAAGCTTACCCGTCGAGCTAGGTGAGCGGAAGTCGCTTCCTCGACCTAAACACTTACACTATGGACGCATTGCGCCGTTCTCTGTCAAAAGTTGTTTCTGGCACTGACTTTCCGCAGAGTCCGTCCGCTCTCGCAGTTTGTCCACACTAACAATCCCTACTCTTATCGCAGAGGCTTTTGTGATTGGTGCGATAATCAGCAATAAGTTGCCACCGCGTCTTGGATTGCATCCTGCAAGAATCGCTCAACGAGACGGTTGAATGGTCCCAATGTGAAACAAGCGACTAGATTCACGATGGAGGCGAAAAAGTCCAGAGATTCCTTCGGAAGTCTGCTGAATGAAATTGAAAGATTCTTCGATAAGCGGGATCGTAACTTTGACGATTTTTTGGAAAAATATATGAAGCCAATTGATATCGTAGAGGAACGGCAAGACGACAGAAGAGTGGATGCTAAGAGAGTATGTTTGAGAAAAAAAGTATCCAAACCTAAGAACCTTGAGTACTTCAAGAGTCTCAGTTACAAGCTTGAAAGAAAGCTGATTGAAAAGACTGGAAATTATGATAAACTACGCTTGAAGACTGAGTCGATGGAGACAAAGTCAAACAATCTCAAGTTAGCTTACGAAGAGCTGCAATCGGAGATGAAATCTTTGAGGAACAAATTGGACGAGTTAGCATTGAGTGAGAGTAGACTTAGAGAGGAACTGATGGACTCTCGACGTGATTTTATCGAGATGGAGAATGATCTCAGACGCAAAATTACTTACCACTTGAGGACGATATCTAGATTACAGCTAGATATTGACAGAGGAGTCTATATAATCCGCGATCAGCAGGAGGAAATAGATGAATTGAGATACATCAGAATGACTTTGGAAAGGAAATTGCGCTATTTCGAGGAAGAGAGATCCATCTATGGTCCTGTCAGAGATTGTTTGAGTTCTCTGATTGAAGATGTCTCGAATAATCAAAATTCAGAGGAAGGAGAATCGGGCGACGAGAGGGCCTCAAACATCAATCAATCGGATCGAGACTCATACACTGATTCGTTTGAATCTCTTGAAACTAGCCCAACTGGATGCATGCAGTTTGTTTTTACGTCAGCAGCACCTGGGGCGTGACCAACGGTAGTTAGATACCAAAAAGTCGTGAGAAGAGACGAACAGCCCGCCCATATGTGTAGGCGGCTCCCTATGACGTTTCCGGTATGATGGGGGAGATCATGTCTGAATACAATCACGCATAATTTCAGCTCCCACCTGCATCTTTTCAGCTAGATCCATGAACAGTATTACGAAAGATTCGAATAGTATCCTGTCTTTACTTTATACTGCTGCGAGCAGCTCACCTCCGACCCTATGAGCACGTGCATACATTGATACTCAACACAAATAGAACTGCTGAATTCTTGATCGCAATCCGTTATATCGCCTGATACTTTCAGTTTATTGTCTCCTTGTCTTTCAAATCACACCATGCCCATCTACTAGTTCGGAATTATTCGGCTTTCGAAGCTCATCATTTTTCCCTCAAGCTCGATTATAGATTCTCAAAATCTTTCCGTTAACATCTGATCAAGAATGAGCATACAGCTCAGCCTCAGACAGACTCTAGTCTTACGCTTCGACGGCATTGAGTTAAGATACGTCCTCACAATCGACCAAAGAAGACGCTCTTGGTGCCAATCTATTGAGTTAGAGACCTTACGTTGGTTATCTATCAGTTGAATCCTAGAGAATTTTCATACGAATTTCAGAACTTATCATCATTCTGTCTCACTATAATGGAATATATGTTCAAAGTCCGACGGAAGTGTTGATATTTGATTACTGACTCCGGGCCCTTTAGCTGCCTTGATCGTCTGAATTGCGAGAGGTTTCTTTTCTTCATTTTTAGCGTTCTCAGGGGGCGGTGGAAGGGACTGGTTGGAATTGGCTTGCTGGGCAGACAACTGTTGATTCTTTTGTCCAGGGTTTGAAGATCTGCTCACGATGAGCGGTTTCAGTCGTTCCTGTTTGTCACCGAGTTTGTTCTTTCCCGAACTACTATCGTTGCTAATTAAACTTTTAGAGTTCCTATTGTCCCTCTTTTGCCGAGAACTCGATGAAGAGCCGTCCTTATGGATCGCTTGGTTGCTCGCGCCAGCTTCTATGCCCGCTTGATTGTACTTCTTATCCCTGCGCTGGATTAACTCTTTCATCATCTCGGGAGACGCCAGTAAGGTGGTCATGGGGGGATCAAGTTTGAATGGTTTCTGTCGTCGGAATACACGGTGTACAAATTGAGGAAAATCGCGCATGTAGATGGGTAAATTGGCGCGTTTTTCATCGGGGGTATCAAAAACGATGTGATTGGAAGTGAAAAGTGGTTGCTCAGGCTGCTTTGGTGCCTGACGCATAGGGGCGGCCAGAGAGAGTCTATCCAATAGGAATGAATGGTTCTAAATCTACGATCATGATAATCCTCTGGAAGTCTAAATATTGCTCGGAAAATGTACACTGTAGAGCAGACGACAATGTTTATCTTCGACCTCAGCCGCGCTTTACCGCGAGATCATGTCATCGGCTTAAGGAGGACTTATTCTAGGGACAAGGTTTGATCTGTAACTTTGCGACCACAAGGATAAGTTGAAACATATGGATGAAAGTTAGAGCTAGAGGAGAAATGGTGAGAAATCAGATATCAAGCATAGTTCAATGGAGACAAAATTTTCAATCGAGTGTCATGCAATCAATGTTTAAAAAATACTTTTAATTGGATAAATTGTGTAGCTATAGTCGTTTCTAATAAATTCTATTTCACTTTCTTGGATATCTCATCTTCTTATCCTTCGAACTGGAGTCTGAAGTTCCGCTCTGATTAGAGGTTCGTCTTTGTTGTTGCTGTTGAGATCGTCGTTGTTGTTGTTGTTGTTGTTGCTGTTGTTGCTGCTGGTGTTGTTGCTGCTGCTGTTGTCGTTGCCGTTGTTGTTGCTGCTGTTGTTGTTGTTGCTGCTGTTGCTGTTGCTGCTGTTGTTGTTGTTGCTGTTGATCGGCTGCCGGAAATCTCTGAGGCATGTAGAGATTTGGGAACATTCCTAGTGGATTTCCAAGAGGGTTGTTCATTCCTAGATTTGCCATACCAAATGGCAGGGCGAATGGGTTAGCAAGAGGGTTGGTATAGTTGTTGTATGGTAATGAGGTACTCGCGGAAGTTGGCAAATTGAAGGGAAGCATGTTCTGAGAACCCATCGATAGGCCCGCAGTGAGCGATACAAGAAGATTCGGATCCATCAAGTTGGGAGGGAGGCTGGGATTCTTGAAACACTCGAGTAGGTTCTTGACCACATCATTAGTGCCAGATTTGCGAAGAAGTTGATTCATGATGTCTGTGCCCAAAGTGGAGCCCAAGAAGCTTGGGTTCGACATCAATTGGGCAAGGGGATCTTGGCGTGCCTGGGATGTGCTGGCCTGGTTGGGAAGGCTAGCAGGGGCGGCAGTTGGTGTAGGTTGCGGAACTAACTTGGACATAAGTTGTGCTATGGGATCTTGAGATGAGAGTAGTGAGGATGATGTAGTCGGTGTCTGCGCCGCAAGAGATGGTGCCGCTGAGGTAGTTGCGGTGGGTATCTTGTCACGATGACGATGCGATTTAGGTTGCTGGTCACTAGACGCGGCCCTTGGGCTGGATTTGTGTGAGCTTGAGTGGGCGGCGGGGGGAGCTTTACTCGTGTGTGACTTCTGGTCAATTGAGATTTTCCCGTGAGCAGCCAGCGGAGGACCCTGATTGATGTCCTTTGCTGATGATGGAGATGCCTCGGGAGAGTCTGAGCGGTTGAAGCGTTTTGCCTGGAGGTTAAGAGCAAGCGCGTCGATACGGCTGCCGATTCTTTTGCTAGCTCTAGTTGTCCTAACTCCTTTATCGTTGGAGGTTGTATTCTTGCTTGTGTCGGCCTGCTCCGCTGTTTGTTGCCTCGAACTTTCCCTTTCGCTTCCAGATCTAGATGGTAGACTTGAACTTGATCGAGTCGAAACTGAGGGAGCTTCCTCCTGCTGGTCTCTGTGACGACGAGATCGAGACTCGGACCTGAGCAAGGAATTGCCTTTCCGAGTTAGCGGAAGGGAACTCAAGTCTAACACATCAGCACCGGTTCCTTGAGCGGGCGGTGAGTCGTTTGTAGTGGGACTAGGCCTAGTTCTACGTTTGCTAGAAGATGAAGACTTACTGATGGACGCCTCGATTTGTTTTTGCTGCTCTATCGCGTCCAGATTGGACATGGAACTCTTGCCACGAGTTGTCCGCAACGAGACAGATGGTGCCGAACTGTCCCTCGCGATGTGGGAGTTACGTCTTAACTCTCTGGCAGATGATGAACTATGAGAAGATGAAGAGTTGTCTGATCGCTGGTGAGCTGGTGGAGGTCCTTTAGATGAGGGCACAGGTGCTCTAGCCTGACTCAAAACATTATCGGTGGGTACTGAGGCGCTAGAGACATTGAGTCTCAAATTTGTGTTGAGGCTGGAAGAGCCAGTCATGGTATTGAGCGAGTTGATCATTGAGAAAATTGATGCCGGATCTTGGTTAGCCAAAATTTCCCTGAACTCAGGCTTGACATTGGCCAATATCTGAGGAAGCAGGTTCATGGTGCTTGGATTTGGCGCATTCGATGGTAACTCTGCTGGATTTTTATCTTCACGTTGTCTTGAAGATGATCCTCCACTCTTTTGTTGCTTATTGAAAGATGCGAGGAGGGATGGCAAATTTGCGGTGACTTGATTTTTGTCTAGATTGATCTTAGGTGCCGCTTTATCCGCACTCTTTTGATTCTTGGAAGAAGAGCGAGGCGTACTCGTGAACAGGTTCTCGGCAACCAACGGAGATTGCTGTGGAGTCGACCTTGGTACATTTGTTCCAAGTCCACTTGTACCCGCCAGGCTACTCATCAAAAGTGATGCGGCCTCTGGATTGGCGAGAAGGGCTGCAAAGTTGGAGTCCCGAAGTTCCGGTTTCATATTGGCTAGTATCTGCGGCAACAAGTTAGCTGCATTTGCTAGAGGATTATCTGTCAATAGTGGAGTTGCCTTCTCTTCTTGACGGGATCTAGATGGTCCAGAACTGTCACCTCTCTTTTGCTTAACAGACGCCAACAATGAAGATAGACCCACACCTTGTTTCTCGGGATTCGAGAATTTGGTTGAAACCTTCTCGGCAGATGATGGAGTGCTTGGCTGTTGAGATGTGACGGAATTACTTGTTCCTTGGGAGAGCAAGTTTCGAAGTTTAGCCGTAGCCTGACGATCATCGTGTGACGATGATTCAGGTTCGTTAGAGCCCGATTGTGAAGACTGTGGATCACTACTTTCAGATTGCCTTGGCCTTCTCCCCTTGCCTCTTCTTCCTCGCGTGAGTGGCGCCTCAATTTGTGGTTCTTTTGTATCTTTCGCCTCTTTTGTCTCTTTCGTTTCTTTGGGTTCTTTATGAGTCTTCGAAGATATGGTACTTATATCAGATTTTGGTGAAGCAGGTGCTACCTCTTTGTCTGGTTTGGATGGTGAAGCCGCGGGTGGAGGCGGTTGGATGGGGGCAGGAGGTAGATTTGGTAGTATAATAGTAGGAATCGGCGGCTTGGAGCAAGGCCACTCATTCTTTTCGGCTAGAAGTATCAAGTTATCCAACCTGGTTTGGATCGCTTTGTCCTTGGGCCATCTAATTTTGATATTTAGCGGATTGGATGCCCCAAGTAGAACCATGGGAGGTTTGTCATCCAGTTTCAGAAGAACAGACTCAGTGACAATCGTGACGGTCACCTCACCAGCTTCGTGTGCCTTCTGCAACTCTTCGGGAATCTTATCAGGTAATACTGGTGTGACCTCAGCCACCCTGCGATCATCGCTGCGACTATCACCATAAGAAGTGAGTCTCACACTATGGGATGAATCGTCTGATTGAATGGACTTGACTAGTGTATTGGCCCCACGCCTCGATGTTAAACTTGACAGGGTGCGAGGTAGTGAAGTAGATCCGCTTCGAGTCGTTTTCGGACGAGCTGATGGGCTTTCTTCAGCCTCGATAGCATCGAGCATAGAGTTAAGAACTGCTCTAGCTTCCTCTTCGGTGTTCTCCAAATCGACATCTTTGGAATATTCAATTCCATTGCGGTCTAGGAGTTCTTGCAACTGTTCCAGAGGAATCAGAATCGAACTGGGCGGATTTTTGAACAGCTCCTCAACTTTAGTTTTGATAACATCATCGAAGGATAGACTTGGATCATGCGCGAGATGATAGTCCAGGCGATAAAGACCATGTTTTGAAGCTGCGACGAGAAGATCCCGGTCATGTTTGCCATTTATCCACCAGTCAGGAAGGTCAGATTGCGATTGACACTTCTTTAGACGATCATCGAGTTGCGGATGACTGAGAACCTTTTCGCGTATCTTACTAAAGAACTCAATCCTGGAGAGGCACTTTGAGGCTCGATCTTCAGTTATGGCTTCAACATTGATTGGACACTTCTCTTCATCGCTGGTTAGCTTTTGAGATGTTGCCCGCTTACACATGATGACAAAAGCCTTGTAATATTCCTCTAATGTGTCATCAAGCTTCTTATCCAGCTTACCGATAGCTCTAAATTTGGTCCAGTCATGTCTTTTAAGTTTGGAGTTATACTCCACACCGAAGAATGAGATTGTTTTCGCAAAATCTCCTTCCTCTCTTCTTGACCATTTCTGTGCTTGCGAACGTTTCCTCTCTTCCCTCTCGTTACGGGCAGCTTCGAACTTACTTGTCCTTTCTTTTTTGAGTTCGTCCCTAGCCTTCTGGGCAAGTTTGATTTCAAGACGCTTGGAATTTCTTTGGTATGCTGTTATCAAACGTCTGAACCTTTGGTTAAGATCATTCACAGAGGGGAATGGAACAAGTTCACCAGACTCTACCTCGCTTTGACCTGATACACCGTTGTTGCAAACAGTGTCTGGCAATGTTGCGTCGATGGAACTTTCGTTCATTAAGGAATCTTCGTCAGTTATGTCCATCTTATTCGTTTGGCTAGAATCTGTAACGCCATTCTCGCAAAGATCCATACTATCTGTTGTTTCATTAGCCTTGAGAATGCTATTCTTGTTTTCGTCGACCACCTCATCTTTAGAGTCTCCGGCATCCAGTAAATCCTGCACTACGCTGTTTAATAGATCATTCAAGAAAAGTCCGGCCTCTGTTCTCTTGAGATTGATCGTAGGCTTGTGTTCATCATCATAATAGTCGACATTCTTCCTGTTGAGCTCAGCCATCAATTCATCATTGTTGGGAGGTCCACATCGATGTAGGAAACATAAATTCGGATCTTGTCTCATAAAATTGAACTTATCATGGCCATGTTTATAAATACCGATGAGCAACGATTTGTCAGCTTCATCGTCCCACCAGGCCGCGGGTAGCTCTCCATCGACTTGCACTGAGGGTAAATCGATTTCTGAGGCATTGGAGTTGGAAAGTATTTGATCAGTGTAATCCTTGAGTATTTCGTCCTTCAAATAATGCAGAAGTTTTATACGTATAAGCAATCTGATGGGGATGAGAGTGAGACGTTAGTTCAAGAACGATTGTTAAGAAAACTAGTAGGAACATTGGATCAGAATTCGAAGTGAGAAGATTGAGTTCAACTCATGGGTGCAGCAAGAACTGTACACCTCAGTATTAGCATGGTTCTGAAGTCATCATCAAGGTCTGAAGAGTGAGATCCATGATAGACAGATGCTTACCTATTGCAGTTGCGTTGCAAATGACGTCTATATTGATCATCTGGCAGTGCGATTAGTGGATCGTTTTTCGCTTCCTTTGGCCATTCGGCGTCCACAATCTCCTCCGCGATAGGCTTCCTGATGATTGGTGGAGCTGACTTCGGTTTCCTTCCCCTTGATGATGTATTCGCATTGGCGTCATCACCAGTCTTTGATGTTCCCTCAGGTGGAATTATAAGATCCCAAACAAAGCTTTTGATCTTTTCATCGCCTTTGTAAGAATGAAGGCAGTAGAGGAGAATAACTCTTGAAATATTCTCACAATCTTCAATAGATAATTCTTTCTTGAACCGATTATTGGCCATGATATTGTCCCAACGACCCCATCCGAATGTCAAGAGGCCGTTTTCAATCTTGAGACAATCGCTCTTCGACCAATATCCACCATCGATATTATTGATAAACTCGTCATCTTCGTCATCGAAGCCGCGTCGCTTATTGCGCTTGCTGGAAGACCCTGGCGTTGGCTTTGATTGACCTCTTCTACTACCGCGCGTTCTCATCGAGATAGTTTCCTCATCTTCATCGCTACTCTCAAAATCACTTATTTCGAGAACACTTCCGTCAGCACCGTAACGTTTTGTTTGTGTTCGACGCCTAGGCGCAAGTTGTATGAGCTCGTCTTTGGATAGCAGCTCCTCAGGATCAATGTTGGCCTTCTTCGCCCACTTTTCCCAGAAATTTGGATCGTCAAGCTCGATATCCTCACGGTTGTTGCTCGAAGAGAAGGTCGCTTTGGAGAAGGTCGACCCTTTAGCTTCTGTGCTCTCGATAGTGATGACCTGAGTGCGTCGCTGGAGGATTTGGTCAATATCCTCTTCACAGAATTTATCACCAGCATTATCGTCATCCATCAGCGCACCATAAGCTCCCTTTCGCAATAATTCTTCAATCTCTTTCTTCGAAAGTTGACCATCCATTCCTCCTGCTGTTTTCTGAGTATTCATTGATTGAAGTACTGCCTTGTCGAGACCAAGTTTCAAGCTGGCTTTGTCAAACATCTCGCGCTCATAGGTGTTGCGACAGATGAGTCGATAAATCTTAACCGCCTTAGATTGACCTATCCTATGACACCTAGCTTGAGCTTGAAGATCATTCTGCGGATTCCAATCAGAATCGAATATGATCACAGTGTCAGCTGCGGTAAGGTTTATACCGAGACCTCCGGCCCGGGTGCACAGAAGAAAGACAAACCTATCAGACCCTGGTTTTGAAAATCTGTCTATAGCTTGTTGACGATCGCTGCCTCTAACTCGACCATCAATCCTCTCATAGGGATAGTGCTTGTGGGTGACATAATCCTCCAGAATGTCCAAGCATCTAACCATTTGCGAGAATATAAGTACGCGATGGCCATCGGCTTTCAATCGTGGCAGCAGCTTGTCGATGAGTACAAGCTTACCGGATGCATTAATCATTGCCTGATGTGAACTCATCGGCTCACCTCCAGCAGACTTTGCTTGCCTGGCTTCATACAAGATCTGATCCTCGGCACCATTGATAAGATATGGGTGGATACAACATTTTCTCAATTCCATCATTGTGTTCATAAGATTTGGCATATTATTGTTGCTGCTTCCCTTGGCGAGGAAGGAGAAGTTCTTCTCGAGAATTGCCCGGTAATATTTTTTCTGAATATTTGTCAGTTCAACTTCGACAATTGTCTCCTCCTTCGGGGCCAAGGTCTTCTCCACATCCTCTTTCAGTCTGCGCAGCATCATGGGCTTTAGAATGAGCTTGAGTTTGTCGACTTGGGCTTCCGTTTTGAGATCGCCAAACTCCTGAAGAAATTGTTCTGTAGAAGAAAATTGCGTAGGTTCCAAGAAGTTCAACAAACTGAACAGCTCCTCCACGTTATTCTGCAATGGGGTACCTGTAAGCAAAACTCGGTGTTCCATGTTGAGAAGCCTGAGACCTTCGAGGAGTTTACAATTACGATTTTTGAGTCTATGTGCCTCGTCGATGATACAGCACCGCCAGGGGATCTCTCTCAAGTCCAAGCAATCGGAGAGTATTATCTCAAAGGTTGTGATCATGACTTGAAACTTGTATACGCTAGTTATGCGATTACCTTGCTCGTTTCTGTAGAACATCTCATATTCCTTGAGCATTTCTCGACTTGTAGAGCTACCATGATAGGTTATCACATTAAGATCTGTCCAGGTCTCAAATTCTCTAGCCCAATTACCAACAGTTGAGAGTGGCACTATGATCAAGAACGGTCCATTGATCCCGTGCTCGTAAATCTCATTGACAAATGCTATGGACTGTATGGTCTTACCTAGACCCATCTCATCAGCAAGAATACAGTTGCGCCCCTGGTGCCAGCAGAAAGATAGCCAGTTTATGCCCTCTAGCTGATATTCTCGAAGAGTGTTGTTGTTCTTGTACACGGGGCTCGCCTCTTTACGAACCCATTCCTCGGGCTTGGGGCGTTTTACTGGTCTCCACTTGGATTTAGGAGGAGGATTCTTGAATCTTTCGAAATGCTTAATCTTATCAGAGTCTAAATGCTCCTCAAGTTCCCATGTGCTATCTTCATAAGAAAGGCCACGCCACTTCACGAGGAAATGACGGGATATTTTCTTCTTCATTTTCTTAGGCTTGTCTTCGACTGAATGCTGACTTAGTTCATCGGTCTTCTCCGGTGCGGGGACATCTTCGGACTTCACTTTTTGCTCATCTGGTTGAGATCCATTGACCTCGGACGATGCAAGAGTTTCCGCCGTCGCGTCAGATTCTGGTACGGGATCCTTAGAGCTACCGATTGGCTCATCTTGCTGAGGCGGAGAACCTTCTTTCTTGACAACGCCCTCGGATTGCTGGTCAGTGCTTTGGAGGTCACCAGTCTGCGATCCATCCTCCGGTGGGTTCTCTTTTTCTGACTCAGACTTGTGGTTCACATCCGCACCCTCAAGCACCGGCTCATCTGCGGGCTTTTTGTCACTTTCATCATCACTTTCCGGAACCATCTCCTCCACTTCATTCACAGCTAGTATCCTATCAACTTCGCAGTATTGTGGATCAAAAAGCTCCTCCTCCATGAAGCTGAAAAGGTTGGAGCTATCCTTCTTCTGCTTGTAACGCTTGATCTTTTGCAGTACGCGTCGATCTCCCTTTTCCAATTCCTCAAGGGTTCTCCAATCACAGTGCAAGTATGACATGTTCTTATACTTGACATAGAATTCCTCCACGTCGATGAAAGTCCCATCTGGTGGTAGCACCTCACCTGGCTCAGGCTCTAGTTCGCGCTTACCTGTTCGTGATGCCATGATCTTCTCCACTACCATTGTATCCTCAACTGGGGCGGCAAACACCGTGGGTTCTTCAGGGGCTGCAGAGTCGGCAGTATCGACGTCCCCGTTGGTAGTTGAGTTTCTCTTCGGCATGACTTGGCTATCATCATCGCTTTCACTGAATCCAAGCTCGATATCGTCGTTGTACTTCAATTTTTTGGTATTTCTCGCAGATCTTCTTTTTTGAACTCCGGATTCTACCTCGTCCGGCGAAGGTGGAGGTGTCTTTTCTAGATCAGACTGCTCATTATCCGATGAACCTAATCTTTTTCTCTTCTTGGTTTTGGCGAATTTTAAGGCGAATTTAGGTAATTTCTTCTTACCTTTGGAACTGGAGTCTCTCACTCTTATGCGCTTTGGTTTTTCAACTGGGGTCGCCTCAACAGTTGATATGACTGTTTCGTCAGCGGCAGAGTCTTCGGTAATACTCGTCGGCAGTCTCACCTCCGATGATGGAGATAAAGGAGGATCGGTAGGCTGAGGAGGTTTCTGAGCTACCCGTGATTTTCTATCACGTTTTGGTTTGCTACTATCTGACTTCCTTGATCGTGATCTCTTTGGCTTCGGTGTAACATCCGGATTATCACTTCTCTCACCAGTTCCGGTGGTTAGGTCGGGACTGACCTCACTCAATTCGGGATTCTTCGGCAAATCCAAATCCATGAGAAGAGTACTCTCAGTCGCATTGGGGACTTCTTCCTGCTGAGGAGATTGAGTGCTACTTTTTTGGTTCTTGGGAGCTCGTCTCCTTTCCCTTCTCGTGGATTCGTCGCGCTTCCTCGACTTACTTTTCTTCGATTTCGATGCAGGCTGAGGTTGACCCTCTTCACAAGCTTGAGATTCAATCATATTTGAGCTGTTGAGTTCAACGTGACTTCCTTCTTGAGTAGAAATTGATGAGACGGAGGGCTTTGTTTCTAAGAGACTTGTTTGAGAGTACTCAGGGTAGCTAGCAGCAGGTTCATCGAGAGTTTGCTTTGCAGCTTCCTCGACATCGGCTTGATGTGAGGTCGGAGGCGCTATTGATGCAGAATGCTCTGTCCAAATAGGCTTAGAATCTGTGGTATTGTCATAAGGCTTCTGAGAGTAGTAGCCCAAATGACCGTCAGAAGTTGGACCGGTGCTGCAAGAATTGCCCACTGAATTATAGTCGTAAGGCGCAGGTGGTGCCGGGGGTGGTTGCGTTTGCTTCGGAGAGGTATCCATGGATGTATGATTAAGAGGGGATTTGCTAATTGGTGGTTGAATAACTGGTAGACTTGTTACTTGTGTCGGTGCAGTATCTGAGAGATGAGTAGTTGGCAAGTTTGCGAGGAGGCTCGGTGGCATACCTGAGGGCTGGGTCGCTGACAGGTCTGGAGACTGGCTCGATGGCATGCCTGAAACTTGGGATGGAGGCATTCCAGGGAGCTGGGATGGTTGTCCAGCAGACGATTCCGTTGGTGGTATAACCGACAGATGAGTTGATGGAACATTGGATTGGATGAGTGGTGCACCTGTTTGCTGAGTTGCTAATTGGCTAGGCGATTGGGTAGCTGGCGCCAGAACGGGTTCTGCCTGCTCTGCAACAACTTGCGGTGGAGGGGAAGTGGGCGCCGAAATCGTTGGCTGTGACTGGGGTACCAGAGTATTCTCTTTCAATTCATGATCGCCATCGAGAGCTTGCGGTGATTGAGGTGGTTGAATATTGGACTGGTGCTGAATACTGAGTGCGCTATCTCTGGCTAGCAGAGTAGTCTCTGAACTAGAGGCTAGTTTTGTTTGCGGGGCTGAGGGGGACTTAGTTGATGGTATCACTACTGTGGTGGTATTTGAAGCTGTAGCAGCCGCTGAGGCACCCTTTGAGGCCCTGGGTGCGCGTTGTCTTTTTTCTTTCTTGCTAGGATCATCGACCCTTTTGGCACGTCCCTTCTTTGTTTTTGCTGGTACTTGGTCTTCGTGATCGTCAAAAGTTTGTGAATCTATCGCGTATGGGTCACTTTTGTCTACTTGATGCTGGTCAGAAGACATATCACTTGATGCAGGGAATCTGGATTGAGATGGGGTAGACAACTGGGTGTAATCGCCGTAACTGTTAGAACCGTCGTAATTAGTCGACCCATAGGGACCAGAGCTGGCGTCCAACCCAGAAATTGGTGGAGGGTTCATAATTGTTGGTTGGTCTTGCCAACTAGGCTTTGATACGTCCACACCTGTCGAGGCTGATTCATATGGATAATAACCTGAACTTGTATTGGAATTTGCACTTGGGCTGAAGTAACTGCCTTGCCCACTTGAATTGTATGAATATTGCATCTGAGTCTGCTGCGAGGCCACATTCGTGCTTGGCGAACTGGTCGTCGAGCGATGAGTAGGTGATTTGAGTGAACTACTAGTATTCTGACCGCTTCCAGGCATAACCATTTGCTCTAGCTGAGCCAAACTGTTGGAACTGGATTTTGCTGTTGCATTCTGTTGTCCAGGACTCGGATAAGCACTCGTAAGTTGGGGTGCTGGACTCCTTTCAGGTGTCTGGGGTTGGGGTGGTGGTTGTCGAGCGGCTAGGGAAGGAATTCCGCTCGATGGTGGGGGCTGTGCAGATAAATTTGGACCACTCTGAGGCCTCAAATTAGACTGCATGGAACCGCTCATGCCAGAGGATCCTGAATTGCTCATCATGCTTGTTCCACTAGATGACCAATGTGGTGTGCTCGAGTTGGAAAGAGAAGAGTAAGGATCAGATGAAACTTGACCATATGGTTGATCGTAGCCATAATAGTTGGCGGTTGTTGCACCACTAGCGGTGGATTGACCGTAAATACTAGGAGGTGGTGGGTAGGCCGCTCTCGCTCTATCGCTACCATTGGTGGGCTGCTTCGGGCCTATAGATGAGGCGTGATTAGGGACGGAGCTTGAGCCGCTATGTGGCATATAGGGATTCATCGAGTAAGGAGATTGGTTAGGTTGACCATAATAACTGCTTGACCAGCCGGATTGCTGTTGCATCGGGTTCAGAGAAGATTGTGATTGCATTCTGTTTTGGATGCTCATTTGATTCTGTGTCGGCGAGATATTACTAGTAGCGGGGCTAGACATATTTTGTGACATGATGTTAGGTTGATGTGGCTGCTGAAGTTGGCTCATACTTGGTGCCGCTTGGCGATCGTAACTTGTCATGAGATGATCTGTTGATGCATGCTGCGCAGTGCTACCTCGATCTGGAGTCTGAGATGTTGGAGGTGGTGGCCTGGCGGCCATAGGTGGCAGTGATTGAGATGAAGCCGCTTGGGAAGGGGGCACCATTGTTGGAGTCCCAGGCCCGGTTGGTGGTCGAAGGGATGTTTGCATTGAGGCTCCAGGAGGGGCCGAATTGCCGGGAAACATTGGGTTGCTAGAGGATGACCAATGTGATGGTGCAGCGGCCCCCGAGTGTACGAGATATGGATCGCTGGCAACTTGATTATAGTAGGTATCATATCCATAATAATTGCTTGCTGTACTAGCTGAAGCTTGTGGCTGACCATAGAGATTCGTGTGAGATGGATATGCCGCGCGGGTCCTATCGCTAGCATTGGCTGAGGGCTTTTGAGCCATCGTCGGAGGTATTGGTGGTTGAGCTATTGATGAAGCATGGTTTGGAACAGCGCTAGCCCCGTTATGCGGCATATATGGGTTTATTGAATATGGTGATTGACTTGGTTGACCATAATAGCTCCCTGGCCAGCTAGGAGCCTGTTGAGGTATTGGTTGTGGCATTCTACCCTGCATGCCAAGTGAGTTCTGTGGTGCAGAGAGATTGCCCGCCGGATTAGGTATATTTTGAGACATGATTGCAGTTATTGTAGTGAAACGTTAGTTTCGATAAAAGTTCATGTGTCCAATGCAATTATAAAAGTGGCGCGCTGTTGACACTGATTAAAAGTGTAAGAATACTATGAATATTTGATGAGATGCTAATAATGATAAATAATAAATGTTAAAAAATGTTTCCAACATGAATCAGGCTCGCCGAGATGGTAGCCCGAGCGGATATTTTCCACAGCTTGGACGTTGCTTTCGTTCGCAGTGCTGCTGCCGTCGTCGTAGAGTCGATTCGCTGTGCTTCAGTGTACTGCTGCTGATACCACCACTACAACTACCACGGCCTGCTGGTGTTACTGCTGCTTCTTCTTCTTTCTTTTCTTACCGCGGCCGCCGCGCCACACAGAGTTCTCTAAAGCGGCAGCACCCGCACGGACTCAGACACACAGACACCAATTACTGACACACGCACACTCTTTCGTTTGCTGCTAATACTTCGATTCGCAGACACACACACACACAGACAAGCGCACTGAGAGACAAGCGGACACACACACACACATACAGACAGACGGACGCACGCACTCACTAACTTACTCACTGAACTGTGGTGGTGAGCTGACTCTCTGTGGTGCTGATGGTTAGTGGTGGTTGCCAGGCTCGAGTAGAGTAGAGTAGAGAGAGAGATGTGTGTGTTGTGTCCAGCTTTGTCTTATTGAGATTTTCTCATCCTCTCTCTTGAGACTAAGACAAGGGTAATCTTATTTTCCTCTACTTCTTTTAATAATTCTCTCCTCCCCTAGTTATGTAACAGGGCCATGGCTCCATTGTGGATCCCTCTCATCGTTCATTCATACATTCATGGGTGACTATTTTTAGAGTTGTGACAATTTTTTCGTTTTCAATCAATGGGCCGAGTAGTATTAAAATTGATAGGAGTGCACTGGTGGAGGAGTGATTAGAAGAGAAAGATTTTGATTGGAGTTGGATTGCGGCCTAGGGAAAATATGTAGTAAGACGTAGCGAATGTACACAAGGCAATGGAGACAGAAGAGCGACAAAGCAGCACACAATTGCGTCTCACAACACCACCACATACACACACGCACACACACACAGACATACAGACACACACACACCACTCTGTGCTGCTCGCCGCTGACGCCGAATTCTCTCTCCTCGGTTTGTTCCCCATCGCGCGCAACGCGCTTTGTCGGCTCGTTCTTAAATACGCCATCATCATACTCTCGAGAGCTGCTCGCTCGGCCCTGGACGCTTCTCTTGGAGTGCGCAAGCGTGGTCTCCATTCTCGCCACTCGAAGCAGCAGGCCCCCTTTTCACATCTCGCCCATGTCTCACCGGTCGCTCGCTTGCTCGCTCGGCCGGCTCGCCGCCGCCCCGATCAGAGCCCCTCTTTACCCCAGACTGAACTAATTGATATTTTTTTCCACCCGACAGGTGGCCTCTCGCGCCAATGGTCTCTGGAGATGGTCCGCCGGGGGGCCGCGGGCGAAGTAGCCTGAGTGCCGTTGGACGAGATTTAGTTGCGCCGGCGAATTCGTGAGTCGGATTTCTAGAAAAACCTCCACTTTGGGGGCGAAACTGAGGCGCAGGTTGACACTGGCGCTCCGGTGGGCCTTCTGTGAGGCCACGAAATGAGTCATCTGGAGGTTATGCAGAATCAGCCAAGACGATGGCCACCAAATCAGACAGGAGGGGGCCGAAATTTTGCGGCCCAATAGAGTTGGGCGGAGGTGGCCTTAGGCCGGCAAGGCGGACTGGCGCACACTCTCGATCAGTTTGCGTGCCTTGCAGAGAGGGGGCAGTATTATTGTTCTCTGGGCATTCGATGTGTCGGCCCAAGCAGCCAGAGGGCTGCAGAGGAGCAGAGGGGGCGCGCATTTGGCTCGGGCCTTCATGCTTCAGGGCGGCTGTCGTCATTGGCCTGAACTGTGTGTGTGTGTGTGTGTCCGAGAATCAAATGGCAGTCGCGCGCGCGCCAGCCTCAAGCCTCAGGCGGCCGCTTCTCCACTGCGCTTGGAGCAGCGCGACGCGCCCGCAGCTCCCGCGGGCTTGAGCTCAGAGCGCGGAGGGGCGTGGCGCGGCTGCGTCGAGTTAGCGCGCGCGGCGCCCACTGACGGGCGACACCGAACATGAGCGCGGGGAGCGCGAGCGGCTCGCAGTGCCAGTGTGTGGTGGTCGTCCATCGAAATGCTTGTTATGCAGCTCTATGCCTCGCTTCCCTTCAGGGCGCCCCCTCCTTCTCGGGCCGGGATTCGAGCCGGCCAACGTAACGCCGTCTTCCTCCTCCACTTCCTCCACCCCCAGCCTGTACAGTCACATGCTGAGACGCTCCAGGGACACACAGGCTGGCCACCCCCAAACGGTCCTGGCCCATTTGCCGCATTCGACCATCGCCTTGGGGCCGCGCGCAGGTTGGGGGCGGGAGGCACACCGCGCCAGTGTCCATTCAGAGACCCTGGCCCTGCTTATGCCAATCCTGCCCGGCCGGCCAAAGGCTCAATGGGGCCCATGTGTGCTGCGCAGCGGCGAGACAGAGACAGGGAGCAAAAGGGCAAGGCTGCAAATAGTCTCCAACTCTCTGGACGCTTCGGACGAACTTCGGAGAAGCGGGAGAGCGGAAAATCCAGCCCCCCTCAGACAAGGGCCAGCCGCCAGACGCCTTGACAACCAGCGGGCGCCCCCTTGGCGCCATTTTGTCTGGAGAAAAATCACATCTCCTGTCTGTCGGAGGGAGAACAAAAATCCTCGGCTCCCGCTCTGTATCTTTCGCGAGCTAAACTGTCATCCGTTGGGCCCCCGCTTTCTGCCCACAATCTTTGTACACTTCGGTAGAGGTGAGGTCACGCAATGAGCTCGAGAAGGTGTTTGCCGTCGGTCAATTGTGAGAGATTGGCTCCAACTAAGCCGAACATGAATCGGGAATGGTTGGTTAGGCTTCTTAGAGACATGGAAGCGGTGTAGGTTTCTGCCCGAACTTGCCATGTAGGTGTTGCATCCAATTTGAGCGAAACGCCTTTCTTTGCCAGCTTCGAAAAGTTATGCGAGAGTGTTCACATAGAGGAATGGAGATAAGGGCCAATGGATTGAAATTCGTCTACTCTGATTCGGGGAAATAGTTCTTTGCGCTCAGGTTTAGCTCCGAAGAAATCGACCGATGTTTATTCGGTCTGCATAATTAGCAAGCTGAGCTTAACTGAGCTTACCTTGCAACGAAGCTCAATGTCGATCGAGATGAAGCTCGATGTTGTGTGTCATTATAGACCAGACTTTGACAGATCCTATGAACTAGAATAGACACCAATCCAAAAGCTCTCAATGAACACCGGCCTATGGCAACCACCAGAAGGACAAGGGGAAGTACCTTGGTCTCTCCTGTAAATCTTCAAAGCTCTTTATGGGTACTTATTTTTGAAAAAATTCAACATTTTGGAAACATGCAATCATGGTGTTGTAACAGTTTATTGGACCTGTCTGCGCCCATCTGAGTATCATGCGTTGGGGAGAGAGGTGAACAATTATCTACATAAAAGCCAGTCGCGTTGCACAATTGTCTATCTCGGGCCTATTTGCACATATCTTAGCTTTAGTTCGGTCCCGCTGGCTGAAAGCAATAATGACCAACCTGGGCATCAATCGTAATCTTCTCTTTTCCTATTGCTTGACTTATTATATTCGATATCCATGCAGCAGAATTACAGTGACGACCTCCGAACGATGCGGCTTGTCTTTGACGACCAAGAACTCGTTCAGCTTGTCTTCCGACCGTGATTGTTGCTTTTAAGTCAAGGTAGTAGAACAAAAATGCTGCATACGAAGGATGACGTATCCTGTTGATTTCTTCGACCACTCGAGTATGTTTCATGATGCGGTCCAAGACTTAGCAGTCAGGACTAGGTGGCCCAATGATTGGGTTAGCATCTTGATCATCGATTATAGCTTCATTCTTTACAGACTAGATTCTTTGATACACGTCGCCTAAGGGGTGTCTGATGGGTGCCTCAGTGAAATTTTCATGATAGCTGCTCGACTTTTTAGGCAATTACCGGTCTCTTGCGCGTTATCAATCATCTTTCCATCGCCGCACTCTAGCTTCTGAGCGAGAAAATCTCGAAGGCTCACTCTGTCGTCAAATCTCACAATTATTGGTTGCATCTTGGCGATCTATTTATAATATCACTTCTGGTTAGTTTTCACTCATCTTTGGAGGTATGATTTCTGTTATTTCGGCACGATAAGCTTGCTTGATCACCGCTTGTACTAGATCCTCCGTCTCTCGAGTCTACGAAACGAACTGGTGTGCTTCTCAGCATTGAGCTATCGACTGGTTCTCGGCAAACCGGGCAATAAGGATGATACTCGAGTAATCTAAGAGCACATCTATGATGGAACCAATGTCCACACTTAGGCAGCGGTATAACAGAATATTTGCGAGAGCCTATCTTAAACAATAATTCAAGACATATACTACATTTTTCGTCGATACTAGGAAGCTTATGACTAGGTGGGCGTGCATTTGTATCCTCTTCAGGCCTTGTGATTTCTTCAGAGTCAAATAAATCTTCAGCTGAATAGTTGCGAGCTCCAGGACCTTGATGATGAGAGCCTTCTTCTTGATCCCGAGTGCTATACCACTCGTAGACAAAGAGTAAAACCCCGGCAGCTAGACTTCCGAGCAATAGCCAGGCCCTCATGGCAATGTTTTCGGCGAATTTATCCTTCTCTAATGTTACGAGGAATATTCTTCAATCTAACTTGTGAACAAGGACCTTGTTCTCTAACATCAGGTTTGTTGAGCCTGGGACTTCCCGGGATAGGTTTAAAATTAATAGATGGTCATGGAAATAATTCGACGAGATACGATATAATGAATGTTTGGGAATCTCCCATAGAAGTTATTTCCGAGAATTCAAGCCCAAGTTACCGAGATGGGCATTGTTATAACGAGATCGAGAATTTTAGCTTGAAATAATCTCATCCCAAAATAGGACCCAAGGTCTCTGGCTGGAATCTTAGTGCGAGCCCATCAAAACAACACGCATTTCATTAATTCGTGTCAGCATAGGAAGTCGCATGCGAACAGAAGAAAGAATCAGGCTCACCGTGCCCACACTGCTTGCTGCACGAGAGATCTTAGCATAGTCTCTTCCCCTTCGTGCACTGGATTACGTACTACCAGTTTTTGTTTCCAATCTGTAGCCTTCTTAGAGGGACTGAAAAAAAAAATTCTGCCCCCCGATATCGGAAACCTCGTCCTCATGGCGAGTTTCTACAATGGATATTCAATCGAAGCGATCGTTTAGCCAGACATGTTGCTGAAACGGGCCAATCTGAGAGTGGCAAGGAAGCGATCCACTGGAGAGGCAGGCCCATTCTTGAGCTTGGCGAAAATGTTGCTTAGGTGGGAAGATCGTTTTTGCGAGATATTTTTGTCTCATTGAAGCGACTGTGAATGACGCAAACGAGCTGCGCGAAACGCCGTTGCTCGATAAGCTGCCTGGAAAATCTAGAAAAACTTCGGCTCGGTGGTCATGAACTGCAGCACTGTCACAGTTTCTCGGGCATAGTTTTAGCCTGGCCCTTGATATCAATGGTGCGTCATGGATTATGTGTGTTAGATCCATCATTTCAGGCTTGGTACTTGACCCGGAGCAATATCCTTTTATTGGAAGCAGCGACCCATGTTTGAAATTTTAGATAATCAAGCTCGCCCTACGCTTGAGCGCAAATCTATCGGGCATCCCAACTGATCTCGCTCGGCAATCGGATTAGAGCGATCTCCGACATCGCAATCGAAAGTGTTCGGCCATCATGGTCTGTGATTGTTTCTAATGAAAGCACCATCCGTACGTTATCCGAAACGGATACTGTCCTTTGTGTCTGTTGCACAGACACAAAGGATCCGTGACGAGCGTAACTTTCAGTTCGGAACATCAGGTCGCGGCCAATTTACGTTAGTTCCGAGTGGATCTTTTGCCTTTCGACTGGGCATCGAATCGACTGATTTCCTTTGCCAGTGTCATTTCCATACTTGGTTCCATTAGACTGCCAACCGAGATTGCAGACTACCCTCTAGTCTCGCGTGCGCTTATCGTCCGATGAGAATCGTCGCTGATTACTCTAACAGAGATTGCAAAGGAGATTTGTTGAACTTTTGCGCCAAAATTAAGCCCGCAACAGTGTAATTTGCTAATTTAATCACCAAAAAGACGCACAAATCGAGTCAATTCACAAATTTGCTGTGTCGAAAAAGCATACTCTTGTTGTACGAGCCAAAAACAAGCGATAATCGTGGCGAAATTGTTGAAAGTGTCAATTTGGCGCCGATGTCAATTGTTTACTTTCGTTTAAGACACTCGTCAAGCAGATGGCCACTTTGCACTCTAGACGACTAAGTCTAATTCGCAACAGATATCTGTGAGATACTTGGATGAGTGAGCCACGAAACTTAACTTCATCGAAATCAGTTAGTTGTATGGGAAAACCAAGTTGGCGTGGGCATTTATAGTTAGGTTGCTTTGATTGCTGCGCAGCACCCGTTGAATGCCAATTTTGTTTGCAATCTAACAACTTGTTAGCTCGAAGGAGCCAAGTAAAGCTAAACATCTTTAGCTAAATTTTCCATGTTCGCTCTTCTTCGCAAGATGTCTCCATGTCGAAAATAGTGCGATCTCTTCAGCAAATACCCACTGTTGATATCTTCTGATAGCTCATCCAAAAGCTGCTAAGCTCGCCGGTCAAAAGACAGTCTTGTTGTCATGATATCAAGCACTAATGCCAGTCTCTTCTATTTACTCAATCACGTGTAGCTCGATATTATCTTATCCTACAGCTTAAGTATTGGCTATAATGTTGGTGAAATCGTCTCGAAAAAATCTCCCAACCATCTGCAAGGGATTGATCATTAGTTCATGTAGATATTACCTATTGTTTTTCATATTTTTAGAGATTATCACCTTGTATGGACAATATCAAAATTGTGATCAGCTTTCTCAAATTTCAAGCTCCTCACTATTCGTTGGAGCCGAAAGATTCACCAATGTTTCAACTTTGAAGCCCTCTTTCATATTGATCTTACCTCAATCCTTCAAGGTTCCCACAAAACCGACTGAAAACGAAGAGCTTTCCAACGAGCGAAACAAGTTGAAACAATATGTAGCAATTATCAATAATGCCCAAAATGACCAAGAGGACCAAGTGTTTGGGCAGCAGTACAAGAGATTGTCCTTGCAGGTCAGGGATGCAGCTCAACCACTTACAGGCCAGTTGTTTGACGAGCAAATTTTTGATTATTTTCCCAGAAATCAACAACTTTTAATACCCATCAAGCTAGACCAAATATCGCCCATTCACGAGAGATCTGCAGGTGCTCAACTGATGAGAGCTAGGCAAGACCAATCGGATAGGATCAATTTCAGATCGGCTAACTTGTATAGAAATGCAGACACAATTGCGGGAGCGTCTCTGGCTGATGCGGCAGATTGGCGGCCGCGCTTTCCATCGATTGTAAGAACGAAACCACAACAAATCATTGTATCAATCAGGCCCCACCAGTTTGAGTCCGGCTTCAGTAGTGACGTTGTGGAGTTGGTTAGCTCTGCCCCAATCGTCGTGGAACCAGTCTCGAGCAATGATGGTCGACGAAGCTTTAGCATAGTCCAAACGGATAAGCCAATCTACAAACCAGACGAGCGGGTGAAAATCAGAATCTTGCTGATAAACGAAAATCTTCGGCCCATCGTGAATGATGAGTTCAAAATACAGATTAAAAACCCACACAATCTTGTTGTCGAGGAGGTCAGATACCCAAGACCACCTGATTCAGAAAGCCAGCCAAGTTCAAGCCCACAACAAGGAAGCATGAAAGAAAAAGCGATGTTTGTCGACCACCTGTTCGACTTTCCGCCTGAACCAATGCTGGGAACCTGGTCAGTGCATCTGTTGCACGACGATCCAGTGGCCAATGATACCACAAGCTTCGAGGTGAGAGAGTACGTGTTGCCTCCGTTTGAAATCTCGTTTGAGCTACCAAGATATGTCCTGCCACACACGAACTTGATAGCCGGAACCATCTCAGCCAAGTACCATTATGGCGAGCCAGTGCAGGGTAAAGTTTTGATCAAGTTTGGCTTCAAGGAGTCGCCGATGTCAAGACCTCGTTACATAGCTCGTTCTGGCATCAAAACGATAGATCCAAAAACGGGCCAGGTTGACTTCAAGATTAAGGCGGAAAAATTCAGAGATATCGAGTGGTTTCCCACAATTGCGGGCTCCCGATTGGTCATTGAGGCAACGGTGACCGAAATCTCGACGGGCCATCGCGAGACTGCACAGGACACCAGTTGCACCTTTATCACAAATCCGTATCGCTTCTCTTTCGAGGATTCCATAACAGATTTCAAGCCGGGACTTGTGCAACAATTGTCAGTCCAGCTTGTAGACTCCTTGACTCATCTTCCGGGACCTGCAGGTGAAAGAATAGTGGCCTTCTATTACGATAGAAACGGAACGCTGCTAAGCGAAAGCGGTTTGCAGGATGGCCCTAAACAACTGGCCCGACTTGAGAGATACGAAACTGAGGCAGTCACCGACAGTATGGGCAAGGCGGTGTTCAATATAGGCCCCATTGAGCAGGAGTTGAGTCAGATCCATGTCATGATGCGGGTTTACAATGAGTCGAGCGGCAAAAGTGTGGAACAGTTTTATAGGGAAATAGCCGAGCAAATTGGCAGAAAACGCTTGAATCAGGCGCACAAATTGTGGCCGGAATTGGCTATTGGCCAGCACACACTAAACAGATACGAATCACAAAATGGTTGGATCACATTGATGAACAAGACAATAACCCATCTGAAAGTTGGCGAGGAATTCATATCCGACGTGTTGATTCGAGACAACATACTCATTTCTCAGAGGATTTTCTATATCATAACTTCGCGCGGTCACATCGTCACTTTGGATCGTCTCAATTCGGATGGTTTGATCAAGTTCAGAATAAGCGAGGAGATGATCCCAGCAATTAGGATCGTTCTCTTTGCCCTGACACAAGACTCTGTGGGTCTGATGAGTGATTCAATGCGCGTCAATGTTGGCGAGGACTTGGGCTGTGATCTCTCAGTGGAGTACGTGTCCAACGAAAGGAGGTTGGAGGAAAACTCGCCCAGGAGGCCGAGGCCCAATGAAAAGGGTAGACTGAGAATAAATGCGAGATCCGGCGATGTTGTCTCAATAATAAGCACCGATAAGGCGGTCTACACGCTGAACAACAGAACTCGGCTTGACTCTTTGAGGATAATAGAGCGAATCAAGAGACTAGACTCCGGGTGTGGCTTCGGAGGCGGCGTGAACAATCTGGACGTTTTCCATAATGCGGGATTGATGTTCTCCAAAGGGGGACAAAAGGATGCTTATGATGATCCAATGACAGCCTATATTGGATCCTCTTGTTTGACCCTCCAGAACCATTTGAAGTATCTCGATGATGCACAAATGGGCTACACAAAGCCTATATTTGCACAGCTCGATAGACTGGCTAGCGTTAGCCCACTCCACAAGGTCCACTCGAGAGCCAAGCGCGAGGCTGACATCAGCTCGTTGTTGTTGCGCTACAAGGATCCAGTCCATAGGGCTTGCTGCCGACTTGCAACCCTGGAGGACTTGCCTCACAAGAGAAACTGTAGCATTAGGGCGAAAATTGTCCAAAAGTACATGCAGAACTCGGATCATCCCACCTGTGCTCACATCTACCAAACCTGCTGCCAGACAGTCTTCGGCGAAGAAGTCAGATATAGTTCCATGTCGCCAGTGAATGAGCTCATTGAGGCGCGCAACTTGCCTCATCAACATGCCACAAGATCGGAGATTGCTATGCCTAATGTGGGCCAACTAGACCAACTCGAACTAAACACATTAGTCCGCAAAGACTTTAGGGAGACTTGGCTGTTTGAGCTTATTCCAGTGAACGAGAGAAATGGAGTAGGGTCCATCGATGTGCAGCTGCCTCACTCAATAACCACTTGGACTGTGTCAGCAATGGCCCTCAACGAACACAAGGCCATGTGTCTTATGGGCCGGCCGTACAGTTTGAATGTGTTCCAGGAGATTTTTGTCGACATCTCAATGCCATACAAGGTTGTCCGAGGCGAGCAGATCGATTTGGTGGCCAAAATCTTCAACCACAGTCCGAAGGACGAAGATGTGTTGGTTTACATGCACGGGATTGAGCATGTTTGCTCAGAGGCCGAACCTGGCGAACGATCGGGAAGGAAAAGAGTCCGAGTGGATAGACACTCCTCGCAGTCGGTGTTGTTTCCAATGATTCCCTTGAGGACAGGAAAGTTTCCCGTCAAAATAGTCGCCATTGCTCTGGTGTCCAACTCTAGCGATATTGTTGAGCGCCAGCTGAATGTGGTGCCCCGCGGCAGGACAGTTACTGATGAGACCACATTTAGTCTCGACCCATTGAACCAACAGAGACGAAGCAAGCGCAACATCCAAACGGGCAACCTGGTCGACGAGATCGACTCGTCACGAGGCCTCCAACGCTCTCGAGTCCGGCTGGCTCCCTCTCGTGACTCGGAGTACATAGTTCCCCAGACGCAGGAGTGCATTGTGAGCGCCATTGGAGACAGACTGGGCCAGACTGTGCAAACAACCATCTTGGATGTGGAAAATCTCATCCGTTTGCCGCATGGATGCGGCGAGCAGGTGATGATCTATATGGGGCCCACCCTTTACACTGCAAGATATCTGAGCGCAATCAACAAGTTAATCGGTGACATCAGATGGAGAGCCATCAGGTACATACAGATTGGGTATAAATCGATACTGAACTTTCGCAAACAAGACGGCTCATTCAGTGCATTCTCCCACCGCGATCCTTCAATTTGGCTCACAGCATTTGTGGCCAAACTTCTCTGCCAAACAGAGAACACGCCATTCATAGCGAGCGAAGTGCATGTTGATAAAACCGTCATCAATATGGCCCTCAAGTGGCTGATTGAGGTGCAAAACAAGGATACTGGCGAGTGGACCGAGTGGAACCCAGTCTATCACCGAGAGATGCTCGGCGGCACTCTGAGAGAGAACGTGCTTACAGCCTTCGTTTCGGTTGCTCTGAATGAGTGCTCTCATCACGGACAAGACATAATTGAAGATCCAGCACACACTGGAGAGAAGGAGCCCCAAGATTCAGGCGCGAGCAGCGAGGCTTCCAGCCAGACCAGCGTATTGGATAAGATGAAGCTTTCCATGCAAAGTGCTCAAAAGGCGTTGGTGGTGAAACGGCTCGAGGCAGTGAAAAACAGGAACCCCTACGCTCTGGCGCTCGTTGCCTATGCCCTAAGCTTGCAAAACGCCCCCGAGGCCACCCTGGTCCTGAGCGACCTGCTGGCTCTCGCCGAGAGGTCCCACTCGCGGAACCAGATGTTTTGGCGAGGCGAGCACCAGATCGAGACTGCGGCCTACGCTCTGCAAGCACTGATCGAGATCGCGCCCTATGCAATGCTCAGAGATAAGGACGCAACTCCCTGGCTCAAAACCAACTGGAACCCAGGCCAAGACGCCCTCTCGGTGGCCAACTGGTTGTCCAGTCGGCGTTCCTATACGGGCGCATTCGAGAGCACCCAGGACACGATTGTGGCCCTGGAAGCGTTGTCCAAATTTGCCCAAATGCAATCGAACCCAAAAAGCTCAGTCCTCTTGTCGCAAACAACTCTCAGTGGGCCTCCCAAACTGGTTTGCAATGTCACGGTGAACAATCGCACCGAGAGGTCCATTGAGTTTGGCGAGGACAATGCTCAAGTGTTGCAAACTTTCAGGATAGATACTTTCGATTTTGACGCAAACAATGGAGACACTCTCGATATAACAACCTCGGGCAGTGGTTTGGGCACCATGTCGGTGAAGCTGAAGTACAACGTCTTCCAGGAGGAGGACGAGCTGTGCCGATTCAACATCGATTCCACCATTGAAGAGTGGCAGCCTCAGATTGTCTCCCAGCCAGAAAAAGATGATGCACACAATTTGACCCCAGATCTTGACCACCAAAATTCGGGCGCCGACTCTCAAAGATACTCCTCGCCAGGCGAAGAGAAGAGCAACGATACAATAGATGACACCTATTTCAAGACATTCGACAAGACCATGTTGAGAGAACTGAATCTCATAGACCACTCCCATGCTGAGCAAGGCGCTCCACTAACAGGCAAGCGTCATCCTAGCTCAAGACAACCTGATGCGCCGCTGATACTGCGAGTCAGAAGGACGCCCCTAGACAGTCGCCAGTCGGACTCGGGCGGTGAAAGTTGGGCCTCCAAAGTGGTGTCCACAATTCGATCAAGACTGCCGTCTTGGATCCTGCCCAAAAGTACCAATCAAAGCAAATTGAACTCAACCAGCAGCACTAGTCCAGTTCGGCGAGATCACATTGAGACTCAAGGGAACCCAATCTGGCAGTCGACAAATGTGACCCGAAGGTCCAGCACATCCAGACGATCCGCTCGGGGAGGAGTGCCCTCGATTGGTCAAGCCACGGGGATGGCCGATAGTGTTCATGTGAACGATTTGAGTCGCGACATAGAGATAAGCGCCCAAAATAAGAGTGTCGATTTGGGCGCCGATTCCACCAAGCTGAATGGTAATCAGTTGTCGAGCATTGAACCATCAAATAGGCTTGTTTTGTTGCTTAGAATTTGCGTCCACCACATGGGCAGGCGAGATTCGGAGATGGCAGTGATTGAGATTGGTATTCTCAGTGGATTCAAGCCAAACGAGGCGGACTTGAAGGAAATCATCAACGACAGTGGAACGCCGGCCATGAAGTTCGAGCTATCGCCGGATCGTTCGGTGGTCATCATATACATGCAGCATATTCCCAACAGTGGCCCCTACTGTCTGCAATTCAGATTGATACGCGACGCTTTGGTGTACAATCTGCAATCTGGATACATCAGAGTTTACGAGTACTATTCGCCTCGCCACTCGTGCTCAAACTTTTACACACCAAGCAGGGTGAGCGATCTTATCAAGGCCAAGTGTGATTCCAGTGGACAGGTGTGCGAGTGTGCAAGCAAGTCGCTGTGTCCTGCCACGAACAAATTGATAACTTTGAGCGAAATCCATCAGGTGAACATCACAAGTGCCAGAAACCAGTTGATTGATTTAGTTTGCTCAAGTAGATACGATCTCGTCTCGCTGATTCGTCTGAAAAATGTCAAACAACTTGATCTGGCCAAGCAGTTCAAGTTGTTCGTCAAGGTCAAGTCGGATCTTAAGGGCAACTTGACCAAGATCATCGATGCACAACGCCAACAAAGGTCTCACTTGATTAACAGTGTCAGAAAACCGGCACACAATATGGCTCTCGACTCAATCTCTCCAGATTCAAGCGTATTGCCTGTCGATGAGTCAGGCACCGACGAGTCTTCAATAGATCAGCTAACTCTCACCATAGACTCCACTTGCGTCCACAACGATCCCTTTCTGCTGCATCTGGCCCACCCGAACCAGTGGAGACAAGGAGGCGAGTTGATGATTCTGTTTGCAAAGTCGGAAAAACTAGAAAGAAAGCTGTTCAAGACCACCATGAGGCCAGGGGCTGTGGGTGCAAATCGGGGTCCACCAATCGGAGGTCCACGGCCGAAAGCAAATACTTGGAGCGGCAAAGAGGAGGAAAATAATACGGGAAGCCCGGAGACTGTCTCGGCGGAGAAGGGTCTCATCTTTAGGGATGCTCAGCAACAACAATACTCACTGCACCTGGCACTAGATAGAGATTCCATCATCCACGATCTTACCTACCAGGCCAAAACGGGTCCTCGCGAGGCTGTGAACAATCTCGTCTTGTGGCTCGAGTTGCGCTCCAGACGCTCGAGGTGGACTTGCCCTTAGGTTGCGGAGCGCAAACTAGGCTTATGGTGTGTTCAAAATTATAGTCTCTGACTCTTCGCCTAGCACGAAACCATTGTGATTGCACATATTGAGTGTAGAAAACCGTTCACTCTGAGGAATCCCTCCGACAAGTAAATAAACGCGTTTGTCGAAATGGAGAAAAACACTCGCTTGCTTTGTTGTTCTTCAGCTACCTGTTTGCTCAACAGGTAGTTGAAATGGTAGATTAAGAGCCAGAAGTTGGCCGATTGCATCGGAAAAGAATCAAATAGAACGAGGTGAAAACTGATCTGGGAAAACAAATCAAACAAGGGAGACAAGCAAAGTTGCTCTTAGCGCCCATGTTTGCCCAACGCTTCAGATCGAACCATATCGCCCAGTTGAATCACCAGCAACTGTGACGCCTCGGTGACCTGACAATTTTTGTCCGCTTCGCTATGACGCTCGAGCCGCATGACTAAAACATCCGCTTGCCTTTTACATTTTTTGTCCCAGTTTGAAATACAATCCGCTTGCTGTTCTAGCGACGTCTCAGTTCCGCTAAAGCTCGGCTTCTCTCCTAGTGACTTGCATTAGTGCAAAGGAATTCACAAATCTCGCCACTAAGCCAAACCAAAACACAATACACCTCATTGATCTGGCTCAGTCAAGTGGTATGCAAGCCAGCAGCAATTGATCATGCAGCTCGCACCTCTATTGACTGTACTTGCGATTTTTCTCAGCTTGATCGCGCAAAATGAGGCCCTCTTTGGTTGCCTCAAAGGTCTGTGCCAGCAGGCAGCTGGGAGACAATACGATTACACGAGTTGTGCCGGCTACAAGATCAGAAAGTGCACAACTTGCTGCAAGCAGGTCCGTCATGACATGAGGCCCGACTGGAGAAATACTGGCGAGGCAAATGCATGTATATGCAGGCAAATGTACGAGGACGAATTGAGGGACATTTCCGAGAGGCTCAAGAAGCTGGCAGCTGAACTGAAAGCAGCCGACGATGCAGCCGCCAGCCAATCGCCTCAGAAGACATCCTCTGGCGCTGATACTGTGTAGCCGCCAAAGTCTGATCACCTATTGACGACCACTGGCGAGTAGTGTTCTTCCTGCTTCCTCATCTGGACAGCAGATCAGTATCAAGCTCGCAGATCTTGATGGTCGTCAGGCTGATTGCCCGGCTTGGTTATCAAGATCACGCGTGCAGCATCAGTTTGTGCCTCGCCCCGTGAGGTGAGCCACGCGAAGCTGTAGAGCCAATCCGAATTGAGCTCTTGATGGCGGACCTCTTCGATGAAACTCGAAAAGCACCCGCTAGAGCAAGTCCTCTTGAACGTGAGGACAAACTATTCATTCTCTCGAAGCGGAAAAGTTGTCCAATAAATAACCAAAAAAGAGCAGCGGCCACAAACAATGTTCCAGTTTCGTTGTGGCCCATTTCCTCCACTTGCATGGACGTTTGGCTTTTCGATTTCCATTCGGTTGTTTTTCTGAACTTTTTGGTCGCGAAACTATGCAACAAACATGAACTAGCCAACATGATTAGGCCAAAACTAGACTCACCGACAAATGGGAACGTGATAGATCGGCGTTTCAAACTAGGAGTTCAAAATTGAACCCCTAGTTTGTGCCGATAATTGATGCCTTTGAGAGGATCCAGGTGAATTGGCCACAGTGGTGCTTGGTCATACAACTACAGTGGCCCTTGTCATTGGTGCGCGGGTCGTGCAAAGAGGGGGAGTGGGGATCTATCGATGGGCAAAAGTGGTACATGTGACGAGGATCATTAGGGGCGGGTAGATCGATGGCTTTTGTGAGAAGTGGTGGGGACAGAGATCGTAATGGAGCCAGGTAGGATGCAGAGAGATTGGGGTGCTGCTGCTGGAGTATGGGCGGCAACATTGGGCCAAGTGCCCAAGGCGGCAAAGTGGTGTTGGGTATTGCGTAAACTGTTAAGATCGGCTCGGTTAACGAGCGACACAATCCCTCCGCATTCGAGGGCCATGATGTGGCACACGCAATGGTGGGCCGCGGAGGACAAGCGTGTATAGGTAGGCGGCCGCATTGCGCAGCAGTGCTCAGGCGGAGACAGAGAGGAGAGGGAGGGGTGGAAAGGTCTCGCAGTGTTCGGCCCCCTCGGGTAGCTGTTCGCAGTGCGCCCACACCACTCGGCTGCGGGCTGCCTCGGCGACTGCTTGGCTCCCCTCAGTCTCCCCACATTGCGCTAAGCGGGCACACTGGAGCTGCAAGTGCAGCGGCGGCAGCAGTAGCAGCAGGGCCAGCGCCACAGCAGCAGCAGCCACAACAACAACAACAACAACAACAACAGCGACAACAGCGACAACAGCAGCAGCACCAACAACAGCCACAACAACAACAGTATCAACAACAACTTCAACAGCTCTACACAAAGCCTTGCAGAGTCCACATAATAAAAACAGAAAACATGCACTCCTCCA
>Ga0058701_10000341_pt1 | contig 34476 bp, 19 predicted proteins | sample AgamicOrMae_FD_97039 | JGI IMG/M metagenome (GOLD analysis project Ga0058701, IMG submission 97039) | Agave microbial communities from Guanajuato, Mexico - Or.Ma.e | ecosystem: Host-associated > Plants > Phyllosphere > Phylloplane/Leaf | place: Guanajuato, Mexico | collected 2012-06-04
TAATCAGGTTACATCGATTTTTAACGGACGCCTCGAACTGGTCGAATATTTTGGCATGAAATGAACACCCACCGAAACGAAATGCGATGCGAATCCAAATCCAGGCTGAATCGGAGCCCCTGTGAACGAGCGCATAGGCAACCGGCGGGACACGCGTGTTTCCCGTGTTGCCTAACCCGAGTTGGTAAGGGGCTCCAACCACTTGGCTCCTCGCCAGCGTTCTGATGAACGGGCAAGGAGCAGTAACCCTTAACCCTTCTCTTCCCAGATGGTTGTGTTATGGTGTAGTGATAAACCAATACCACCCACTTCGCGATGGCCAGTTCTCCGGCCTGAAATAATTTTCTTCGTCCAGAAAGTGCAGCCTCCTCACGGTAAGTCGCTTGAATCAGTTTCCATGAAGGGTACAACTCTTGGCGGGTGCAGCGCTCACTTGTTTTGTGTTGCAGGAACGGGAAAGGGAAACGGAGGAATATCGCAACGTTTCTACCCGTACGACTGGATCGACACTGACGCGGTGCTATCTTTAGACGAAGATGCGTTACTGACAACCGACGAAGTCGATTTTGCCTTCCGCGTGTGGTTGTCATTCACTGACCGAATCGTGGGTTACCCAGCTCGCTCGCACTACTGGGATGATGCCAAAGTAAGAATCTCCTCGTGACTTATCAGTCTGTTAACAATTTTTTTCTCGGCAATTTTTTTTTCTCGTTAAGTTTTGTAGGACCGGTTTGTGGAACTGATGAAATTTTTTATACAAGCAAAGTTCAGGACGTGTTTCTACTTGATATGGCACAATCGAAGTGGCGGTTCCTAAGTAAATAGAGCAGAGCTTTGTGCATCTAAAGTACCCCAAAACGATGAAATACTTCTTGTGTGAAAAGCTATTAATCTTTTCACAAACTGTGGTTTCTTATTTTGTAATCAAGCGAAACGTACATCAATATTTCAAATCTGGGTTAACCTTAGATTGGTTTGATGCAAACCTTGCGAGGTTTAAGTTTAGGTATGGTTAAACTTAATTTTGGTGTTTTACAATCCTTGGGCCGAGTTTGAGTTATTTTAAACTTGGCCACGTAATGTAAAATGTCAAGGATTTTGTGTTTGGAATCGTCTGCTTGTTTCGCTTGTGGAAACTTGGAAAAATTACTTCTCTTTCTGTTAATGGTAATGTGAATATTTCGGTTAATCGTAAATGACTGTGAGGGATGAGTACAGTTACATAAGAGGGAATAAGTTAAAAGTAGCCTGTTACCTGATGAGGTTCATTTTATTGATGCAGTTGTTTTATTGCTTTTTTTTCAGGGATCTTGGGGTTATACTTCCAAGTGGACAAACGACTACTCAATTGTTTTAACCGGTGCAGCTTTTTATCATAGATATTATAATTACCTTTATTGGCACTGGCTGAGTCCACTGCTCCACAAGACTGTGGAACAATCGCAAAACTGTGAGGACATTCTGATGAATTTTCTCGTGAGTCACGTGACCCGTCGGCCGCCGATCAAGGTCACGCAAAGGAAACAGTACAAAGAACAGCCGCTTGGAGGAGTCAGGTATGTACGCTCACACTGTCGCCACATTTTCGAATCGTCAAATCAAAAACCCGAAAAAATAAGCCTAGTTAACCTCTCATTGTATTGCTTCGCTCGAGTGCAATCCAAATTACCTTCACTCTTGAGATGGTCAATGTTAAAATTGAATTAATGTGTCGTTGCTGTTCATTGAAACTTTGGAAAAAAAGAAGAAAAAAACTAACTTTATTTGGGAAATCGACAGTCATTGGCCTTCCTTAGGAGGATTTGCCGACTTGGAGGCATCGTCATGTGCGAAATTTGCTTAAAATAGCGTGATTTTTTTTCAGGTCACCATGGAATGACCCGGATCACTTTATCCAGCGGCAAACATGCCTCAACACTTTTGCAGCTGTGTTCGGCTACATGCCGCTCCTCCGCTCTAACATGCGGCTGGATCCTGTGCTCTTTAAAGACCCTGTTTCGAATTTACGCAAAAAGTACCGCCAGATAGAAAGAGTCGGTAGCTAGTACACACTTTGAATCGCAGCATTCCCGTCCATTTTTATTGTTGCCATAGTCTTAGGTCGTGCGGCTAGACGAGTCAATAATTTCGGTCTTCCTTCCCCTTGTATTTTTGCATATCATCTTCAACTTAGCCATTCCCAAAATACCGAGCGCTATTCCACGTGTTGCTCGTATATTTAAGACTTCAGGGTGTCATATCAAAACTTAATTCTAAAATGTTTGGGAGTTATACGTTGGTCGTGTAATACTTGAACTGCCTGGGAGAATGTGGCTGAATTCTTTACAAAAATTCGACGTCTAAAGTGAACAGCTAGAGAAAAAAATTATATCTCGGTGAGCGTTGTCTGTTTGATCTAGTTCTAATATATACTAGTTGAATTTACTGTAGCTCTGAAAGAATGTAGCTTAACTTAGCTCAAGTTAGCCTACACGAGCTATAGCTGTTTTAAGTGCTCTAAATGAATCAATTGTTAAACGACTGTTTTTTGTGACTGGCGATTTGCTAAAGTAGACTGATTTCAGGGATAGGTTAGATCAAGCTAGCTTCTCGGCATAACCATGCCAGTTTATCTTCAAACAAGGGTAAATCTAAAATTTGCACGGGGTTTAAAATTTAGACGTCTGCTTTTTGTATAGGTTGTAACTTCCCGTGAGACGATTTGAATTGAGTTGGAGGATTCTGAGCCAATTTGCATTTAATTGAATAAGTCTTTAGATTGTATTTATATTGGGTATATTGAGTGTGCGGCAAGGGCCAAATCGATGCGTCAATAACAAAAGCCTGTCAATTAATTGTTGCCCTTGAACGATAAGTTTTTGGGGGGCGCTCGAACCTTTTGTCTCGGACTGTACAGAGAGGAGTTTCCTAAAAGACGGGTTACCTTACTTCAGCCTATGCTTTCAAGTAGTTAAAAACTTGCTAAGAAGACTTTCTTCTCTAAAGAAAAAACATTCTGTGACTTGGAAATATGACTAGTTAATGAATCGTAGAAATCGCGCAAGCTTTGCTGTAACTTGATTTGTTAATCTGTTCGGAGTGCAGTATTTATTAATTAATCGGAAAGTGAGATATTTTGCCATCATGACTTTGTTTATACCGATTTTTTAGGTCCCCGAGTGCCATTAATTTTTAGATTGAAGATGTATGAGATTAGGCTTTAACGTTTCCTGATCGACTCTTGTTCCTTTGTTGTACTTATTGAAGCATCGAGCGTTTTGTTCTGATTTTTACAGACCAATATTCGATGCGAATCACGCATGTTCTGCCTCGTCTCGGGGCGTTACTGCCCTTGACCCTGTCTAAAACTCTCCCTTATTTGGGAGTTTTGCTCCTGATGGAACTGACTTGTTTGTTTTTCTTATAGATTTCAACGAAGTCGATGAGATGAATCTTATCTTCCCCCGTCATTTTGGTTTCAATTAAGACTGTCCCATCTTATTCGTTCCGTGAAGGGCAGTTCTTCCGTAGCTGTCGACTTCAGGAGTATGAAAAATCCTATGTTCAAAGCCTGCGTTTGGAAGCAGAATAGCCAGAACTTTGGATTTCTCATACTTGAAGAGGCGCTTTTTTTTTCAAGGCAAGAGAAGGCAGTGAAAGGGTTTTCCGAGGGGAGGCATGCCATATGGGTAATGTCCAGTCCATATGTTATTTTACTGCAGTCGCGTCACTGTTTGCTGCGCCCGCCATTCGCAATAAAATTGAAGTGATTTTCTTGTGAAAGAAATGTGATGCTCAAATTACAATCAAACCATAGGAAAGACTTAATGCACGGTATACGCTGAGTCGACTAAACAGCTCGTCAGCGTTGCATTCTCTATTTTTAGGTGCGTTAAGTGACGCGGATGAAGCATAATTGACAAGTCATATCGGATCCTATTTGTACATAATGTTATGATCGTACGGGTGATAATGTTGTAGCTGAAGTTTTCTTGATGTTGTTTGTAAATACTGGAGTTTGTATGGTGTTTCCGGACAGGATACCTTGTTTACGCTTTAATTTCTGTTGACTTTATTTTTAAGACGCTAATTGCATTTTAGATCTCAATGCTCTGGTTTTTCTTATTACAACAAATATCACTTCGCCATGTATCAATCAGTGCCATTTCTTAAGATAAACAGTTCATTAAAAAATCTTTTTTTTTTTTGCCCTTGCGGTGGTTTTTCTTACTTCCTCACACTAGTTTTAGAGTATCATCTAATACGAGTTCAAATTGATTCAGTTCAGTTATTTTATTATTCGAAGTGACTGTTCACACGCTGCCCGATTTAAAATGTATTAAGTTGGTTTCCGTGCTTTCAAGTCTCCCTTGTATTAACACAGGCGTGCGAATAGAACTGACCTTTATTATTTTGGAGAATAAGATGACATCAGGCTCACCTGGCTTGTAAATTGAATAATTGATTTGTGAGAACTGCCAGGCGCGCAATATTTATCGGAATATTACCACCATATCAATTTTTTCGCAGCTCAATTATGCCATTAATTAACAAAATATCTATGCGCACTCTCTTAAGTTTCATTCAAGTGGGTAGAAATTAAGACAATCCCGAAAATTCCAGAACTTATGCTATCGACAGTTCGTCCTCTAAAAATGACTGCTGTCTCTCAGCGTGAGAAGGGGATTAAATAACCAGCGCTTTTAGAAAGATTCTTGGATTTTTATTCATCTCGAAAGAATCAGAAAATAGTAAATCAGTCGTTGATATAAAAGAATCACATCAAAACGAACGTATATCTCTCGAATACAACAAAATCATTAGTAGCTCTGCTCCGAATACAACGATGGCTGATATCACAAGCTCTAGGCACTTTCTGCAATCAAGTTCAAGTCTTGAAACTTAATAGAAAATAATAAAAACAAAAAAAAAAGGCTTTATGGAATCACTCGTTTACAGACGGTAATGGCGCGAAAACAGCTTTCGTTTAATACGCTAAACTGACTGAAGTCTCGTCACTGTCATTGTCCGCATCTTCCTGGACTTCCTCTGGCTCTTCGTCTTCATCCGACGCTTTCGTCGGCGAAGATGATTTGCGCTTCTTGCCGGTTTTCTTGTCGGCTTTCTTCGTGCTTTTCTTCTTGCTAGAAGCGGAGCTTTTCTTGCTCGGCGCAGCGGTACTTGAAGACTCTACCGACTCATCGTCCTGTAAACAAACCAAAGTTGAGTATATATGTTGCGACCGCTTTGACTCCCATGTCGAACACTAGTTGACCTACCTCCTCGCCGACTTCTTGGTCAGCTATGTCCTTATTTTTGAGGTTGCCCATCCACCATGCGGACTCTGCTCCGTGGAGAGCTAACATACTCTTCACTCGATAAACCACCGACTCCATTGTCGCCTTAACTTTCGGAACGTGAGCCAGTAAAGAGCTGTCTTTTGTAACCTAGAAAGAAATGGCCAATTTTACTCGGGTATTTCCGATGAGCAACAATCCTAATAAATCCATTCCTCAGAGGTTTAACATTTTTTTATTTTTACCTTGCTAGTGCAGCACACTTTATGGTTGAACCTCGTAACGGTTTGCGAGCTCTGTAAAATGGCGATGACTTGTTTTTGGTCCGATCGCAGGTGGAACTCCAGAACAGGCATTCCCTTAGTTAGGAAAATACGGAGCAGCTCTCCCGACCACTGAAAAAGGTAATCATTGACAAATGAACGCTAAAGAATCATAGCACTGTATGAAAAAGACGGCTAAACACGGCTTATGAGAAAATATGCCGGCCATTCGACAGCTCTCACTCACACAGAAAATACACGTAAAAATCTCACGTTAGATAGGAAGCTACGTGATTTGTAAACGTTGTTTAGCTGATACTTACTTTTAGCTGACTGGCCTGGTTTCGGCGAGTCGGGTGAATGCGAACTACGTCCACCATTTTTTGCATGATCTTAAAAGCGTCCTCCCAAATCTTAAGTTGCTTCTCAGAGTCTTCCTCTTGTGCGAGTCGAGCGGCTGTCCCTTCCACGGTCCCTTTGAGCAGCACGCCGCAAAGGATGTAAATGTTGTTCTTACTGATGACTGGGAACGACCGCAAACAGCTTTCCTTGTCTTTCCCGTTGAGGTTGCCACAATCTTCGCTCAATTTAGGAACGATTTCGCCGATCAATTTCATCTTGTCCGGCGCCTCGGTAATGTAAACCTACAATTCGGAAAACTATTGAAATACGTTTCCCAAATTTTCACAGTTAACGCGTTAAAAGTTAAACTCGTTGAAAAAGAGAACTCCGAGGTTAGAACAGAAACTTTCTGAAGTTTCCTATGAATGCAATACCCAGATTTGTTCAGACATATCAGGTTTTCAAGATGCGCGATAACCTTAAGTTCAAGTTTACTAACCTGAAGCAATGTTTCGATTTGGTGGTTGTAAGCCAATCCGTGCTCTGGTTGGCCCTCGAGGTCTGACCATTTTTGCTCCAGGAACGTTTTCGAGACCTCGTCTGTAGGCAAAATTTAAAAAAAATTAAGTTAGGCCCTTTGTTCCTTCCGGGTCAGTAGTAGATTTTTCGACTTCGTAAAATTTGACGTCATTTTTGTCGTATAAAAGTTAACCGGTCTTCAGTTGAGGAATTTGGCAAAGATGAGACTCACGTAAGACTTCGCGCGCAGGATTTTTGCGATGCTGCGTTGCGGGCAATCTCTTGAAGTGCCGTTCCCAGTGGTCGCTGAGAACCTGCAGAACTTTAACGAAATTGGAGGCGGACTTCAAATCCAAAATCGACTTGGGATAATTTCGGAGGTAGTTGAAAGCTTCCTCCATCAGTGGAACCAGGGTCGACCTCCGGCCAGAGGGCACTTCCACACGGGAACCAAGAGCTTTCACAGCCTCTGCAAAAGAGATACAGGCTTAGAAAAACATGGCGGTTCCCTGACTTTTCAGAAATACCCGAAATCACCTAAGACATCAACCTCGTAAACGTTCTCAAAGTAAGCGCTTACTTGTGAGCAGAGCCGAGTGCTGAGCGCGCTGGAAGCCTGGCCACGCGAGAGTCAAACCGATCGCTTGTAATAAAAGTCCGAAACAGACTTTGACGGGTTGGACATTTTCTTCAAACATTGAAGGCCCATCCAGAAGACCGTCATTGGCCCTGAGAAGGCTCTCGTTCGCTTCACGCAACCTTTCCAGTTTGTCGAGCAGAAGAGGCAGGAGGTCGACCGCAGTGCAGGCAACCTCCTCCCCAGGCGTTACGTTCAGCGTTCCGAAGCCAATAATTCCCTCGTCCGCTCCAGGCTGCGCCTTACCCGGGAAACCTCGCTTCTCTGAGCCTAGAGCGTGGTTCAACTTCGCCACAAGGTCTTCCAGAAGCAGTCGCAGCTCCAGAGTAGTGAATTCTGGATCCGTATCTGATCCCTGAAACAGTACATTGTTAAACTTCTATTGAACATTGTTCATCTCTTGTGTTCCACCACCCGCCGTCATAATAAGACGAGGCACAAATATTAGGAAGCTTGATAAACCCAACGCGCTTGCAGCTTAATAAAACCAGGGACAACATTTTTTAAATCAAATTTCAATACTACACTTACATTTTCCGGTCGGGTAACAAGAACCAAATCGGAGCTCATGATTTTGAAGACGTCCAAATCCAATTCTCGGAAATACGCCCTGTAAATAGTGACGTCGATTTCCTTTTTATCCAGCTCAGCTTCCTTCCCCTCGTCTTCGTCGCTACTTTCCTCGGCCTCTGAGGCCTCGTCGACCGTCGAGTCCAGCTTTTTCTTCTTCTTTCCCTTCTTCTTCTTTGTCTTTGGCTTGGTTGATTTGAGGTGGATCGGCGCGGGTTTGCCGTGGAAGTTGCATATCGGCGGAGTGTACATCATGGCGTTCCGGATGAGGCGCCCGATCTGCTTCTGGAGCGCGACGATGTTCCGAAGTCGGATTAGGATCTTCGGGTGATAGGCGTCCTTGTCGACCTGGATGAAGGCGTTGACGACTTCGCGGAACCAGTTGACGCAGTGGAACAGGCAGTCGAGGATGTCGCCTTGCTGAGACACGCTGTAGTCGTCGAATTTGTCGTAGGCTTGGGGCGCAGGCATGGAGACGACGCAGCCGAGGAGAGCGTCGATGCCTGAGAGGTCCTCGTCGCCGCTCCGGGACTTGGCGATCCTCATGAGACGGAAGAGCGGCCCCAGGACGGCGATGGGCTGCACGTCCGAGCTGGCGTTCACCACCACGTTGCCCCGGGACACGTGACGCGCCTCCTGCAAACAAAACCGAACATTTCAACGGGTCGCAAAAATACGTCGAGTATTCGGACCCCGCTTCCCACCACCCTTAAGTGCTATCGTCAACAAAAATTTAACCCATTCGGACAGTCCGCTCCCTGTGTAGTTAAGGACGACTCTACCCAATTGATTTTTATTTTAAAATTCGCGAGATTATTTGACTAGGACTGTAAATTAAAATTATGCTCAAAGTCTTGATTTAGGTTGAGTTTATCTTAACCCATAACAGCCCAAAGTATTTGAAATGAAATTTAGCTTTAAGAGAAATTCAAAGGATTTTTCGCATTAAATTACGCAATTTTTAGCTTTGGAAAATGCTTAAATTATTAAATTTCAGGTTTCCAGAGGGGTGATATTTTTTTAATTGTAACAATACTAAGCTAAAAAGATCCTCTAAAATATTTTTTTTTTTGTTTCCGAAGCATCGCTGGGTGGTAGTGGGTTAAGGACAGCACATACCTTCACGACAATATTGCCGATGGAAAGAACAATCGGATCGCTGACGTCCTTGTCGAGTCCGTATTGGGAAGTGATGTCCACGTCCCCAGCACGATCGCTCTGCGACGCCGCCCCCGACACGGAGTTCTCCTCCGCTTCGTCGGGAAGGTAACTCGACATGAAGATGCCTTCGATCCCGTCCACTAAATAAGCCAGAAATTTGGCATCGAGCTCCGGAGTCCGGATCACCATCAACGACATCTCGTCCAAACTGTAGCCGAGCTCCTCCGGGACACAACTCGTGTTGCGAAGGATATCCCCTAGAAGAAAAACCGCAAGTGAAGCAGCATTCGTGCCCAGTGACTGCTCTTATATTTTTAAACGAGAAAAATAGTGAAATAATTCGGATCAAGGTTGTTTCCGAACACCTTTCAGTTGTTGTTTAGGATGATGTTGAAGGCGTATTTTTTACGTACGGAAATGCGAAACAGCGTCGTTGGTTCTTCCCGCCGGGATGCTGCTGAGGCTGTGGAGCGTGTCTGACGTCTGGTCGAGGGACTCCTCGGGGCCGGCGGCCGCCGCGATGTGCTTCATCGCCATGATGGCGGCGACGACGCCCAGGTGTTTCACTTGGCGCTGGTGCGACGACAGGTACTTTTTGATAAGTATGTTGATGCTGTCTTGGAGGCTGGATATGTGGCCACCAAGAGAGCTGGTTTCCGGCGCGTAGGCGATCAGACACAGGACGTCCATGATTCGTCGAACGCTCCCCAGGTCCAGGTCGTAAACTTTGTCCAGTAAATTCTGAAACAAGCAAAAATCGTTCACACCCAAAGGCCGAGTTCTGCGATATTGCCACAAAGGGCACGCAGGTTTTGGGTCTCGTTCAAGTGGGACACTTACCTGGAGGCAGATGGAGAGATCAGCCATGGACTCCAAGTTTTTTTTGGCGAGGTCGTATAGAACTTCCAGGGCAGCTTTGGACAAAGAATCTTTGGAGCTCACGTGGCCGACGAGATCCCATACGACGCGTCTTCTCAGGTGGGATTCGAAGTGCACAAAAGCGAGCTTGTACATCTCCTTGCCGAAATGGCAGATTTGCGAGTCCGGCGACCTGCACAAACGTCACACTTGAAGCAAAGCTACATGTATTCTGAGAATTCTTAAAAAGGGTTTATTTTGAGTTACCAAATATTTCAAACGACTGTGATAAGGCAACTATAGTATGACTTAAACTGTATTAAAGTTATCTGTAAGCCACGTTGAAATCGTGTCTGCGAACAAGAGCGTGGATTGCAGATATCTGATAGATCCGCTTCTGTTGTGAAAAGGGCCAAAAAATATAAATGTTTTTAAATTAATCAAGAATAACGCTGGTCGAGAATTCGGAGCATCTAAAAACAACAGGGTAAGTTTTAACCCGACATACAGTTTTGGTAGCTCCCTAGAAATTATAAAAGAAAAGAAGAAGCTTTAATATTTGTGGTAGAAACTGCCAAACTTCAAAACAGGTGAGTTTCAATTGACATGAGAGAGCAGAATGCAGCAAAGATAGCTGACCTTAGTAAGAACGCAGCCACGTCCAGAAGTTCGTCCACATGTTTCTTGAGAACTTCTGGCAAGACTTGGAAAGTTTCTTCCAGCAGACTTTCAGTGAACATCCCCGCCGTGATTCTGTCCTTCCAGACTTTCTCGGCCGGCCTGCGCTGAGTACCGCCTTTGGAGTGCATCACGATCAACATCATGATGTCGATCGGTTTGTGATGGTAAACTGATGCCACCGCTCTGATGTTTTTCAGCCACGCCAACAGAAGCTTCGGGTTAGAGATGACCGCCTGGCGCAAGCTGTGAAAGGTGATGGCTTTGCTCGAGGCGATCTCGTCGCTGTTGGTCACTGACTGCGACGCCCGCACTTGAGATGAGCTCGGCGCCGCTTCCTTAAGTAAGGTCTTGAGACCGCTTTTGGTGAACGGCAGACCGCTTCGTAGGCCGTTGATGACCTGAAACCAATTCACTCTGTGAACATTTCGCGTTGACAGGTGTCCGACAAGGAGGCTATCCGACACGGAAATCGTCCATCAATTTCATCGGAACCGATTTGCTACCGGAAGGAGTTCAACGTCAACCGTAAGTAACCGTGCCTTAAACTCACCCCACCTTCCGTCATAAGTGTCTCTCCGATCCTGATGGATAAAAGTCCTCAGACACAGAAGTTGTCCGACACAAGGAAGCTTGTCTTACTTGAGATAAGGTTGAGATACTTCACGATAGGTTCCAAAAGATTCGGTTAGATTAGATGGGGTTACAGTTCTGTCGGACAACTTCTGGACAGGATTAAGAGACGGTTTCTCTGGCGGACACTCCCCGTGTCGGACTCCTCCCTCTAGAAAGAAGAGACGCAATCTTACCTCATCGAAATCGGACATGATAAAATTCTGGTTGAACAAGAGAAATTTGCTTATGACTGGCAGAAATTCGACGGGTGAATTTTTCAAGGACTGCAACACCTTATTTTGAACCTCTTTACTCTGCTCTTGTCCCAACGGGAGATGGCCCAGAGCTTCTAGAACCACGGGAGTAAGTTCTTTCTTCACCTTCATAGAATTTCTGGAAAAAGAATTCCGTTCATTAGCTTCTTTTCGCCTCTTACTCTTGCGTTATAATATTCCTTTAAGGTAGGCGACCCACATGAGACAGGCTGCCAGCTCTTCGTCTTGTTTTTCTCCCAAGATGTACGGCAAGTTATAAATGATTTCTTGTTTGGCTGCGGTCGGTGCAACTTCCAGGAGTCGGAACAGATCTCGCTGGAGGTTTTGAGGATTGACAACTTGATCGAGGAAGCACAGTTTCTTGATTATGAGTAACACCCACGGGCGATTATCCGCTCGGCTTCTGAAAAGGAAAAAAAATAATAAAAAAATGGAGGAAATTCGATTTTTTGAAGACAAGATCGTCTATTTTTTTATTGGTCTGAGAGCAACGTTCGTATTTTCTAGTAAATGTACTATTATTACTCCCCGCCCTCGGTCAAATTGGTCTGCGATGGAAAACCTCCTTCCTGTTTTTAGAATCAAATTTACGATTTTCCGCGCTGTTTCAGAAAAACGTCGAGTCCTTTACAGTAATCCAAAATCTAACACTGATTGAGTAAGTTTCTATAATTGAGCAATCTGCTGAAAATTGATTCATGGTGTGTTTGAAGTTAATCATTTTCCCTCTCTAAAATTAGGTGGCATTGGAACTTAGTTAAATATGTAAACTTTTCCCTCATATCATATAAAGCAATGTAGTGTCTATGTCAAGCAAAAAGTTTCTTAATAAATATATATAACTTACTCTTGGTCTTGTTGAATAAGTTCAGCTAATTTTGTTAATAGCAGTTCAATAACTCTTGACTGAATGCACTCAACTCCCAACATCATCCTGATAAGACTTTCTTGTGGAGTGGCAAGATTTTCTCCATGAGGTGAATCCATCTGAAAACAGAAAACAGACTAATGAATATTTGAAATCCATGAAAAATATTTTACTCTTATAAAGTATGTGAGATTTTACAGCAATAATTTTTAAGTTGCTGAAATTTATTGTATTATCAAAACAGTTTCAGGATTAGAAAAAGGACAATAATTTATAGAAAAGAGAACTTGATTTTTATCACAAGTATACAGTTCTTGGCACCAAATTACCTCAGTCTCAAGCAAAAGCTTATGGAACTTATCATTATCGTTTAGGATATGCTTCTCCAACCCCTCTAGGAACTGATCCCAAATATCTTCATTATCTGAGAGAAGACTGGTCAGCTTTCGGACAAATGTAGCCTGATTTTTTCCTGTTCAGAAGCAAGGAGAAAATTAAGTAAATTCTACCAAAATAAATTTTTTTCTGAACACAGAATAGAAATATATGACTCACTCAACAGATGACGGAGATTTCCTTCTCTTAGAGTGCAACCACTCTTGTGAACCAGCTCTTCAAACTTACTTGGAAATACCGTAAGGGGGAGGTCTGATTCAAAATCCAACTGATCGTTCAGCAAAAACTTTGTTGGTGTCTTGTTTTTTTTCTGTGATTGCTCGAGCTTCCTCCTCTTTTCAGCATTACCTTGGGTTCCCCTAACACTCGGCGGATTCTTAGGACTAACAGGACTCTTATGGTTCTCTTTGCCAGCAGTGTCCCCTGGGCTCTTGGACTCAGCACTCTTCCGCTGGCTTTTTGGCACAGGCTCAGTAGGCATCGTTTTAGCCCGCGGGGTTTTGTCTGGATCTGAATCACTACGGGCATTTTCTTCTAGGTTACTTACGGCACTTGCCAGCCGTTTAACGCCTCTGCTTCTATTTCTATACATTATGTTTGATGACAGCAAACAGTATCTTGAGAACTCGTTAAAAGTGTTCGACTGCAAATGACACCATAAATCAAGGGCCCGGAAAACTCAACTAATTTTCCTATTTAGGTTTCTCACAAAAGCAAACACAAATACGACGAATAATAAACAAAAACAAAGATGCAAGACCTGTAGTACAACGAGCGTGTACAGTACGAGACTTGCAAAGACAGACAGACCGCGAAATCGGCGGGAACAGTGAACCAAGAGGAAAGCCAGAGGGTGCTTGACCTTGGGAACTCTCTTGAGTTTTTTATACTAAGGTTGAATAACCTTATTTTATGCCATCTTACGTTTTTTGAAAAAAATAGTAATCTTTTATAAATTAAATTTATTTTATTCCTGTGAATGTTTCAATCCATGTTTTCGTAAATCCTTTTTTGACCTCTTGGTTGTTGGGAGGGCACTCCGTGTATTCGTACCAGGCGGTGAGTTTATCGGTTGTCAGTTGTCATCTGTTCTTCAAGACTAAGACAATTTTGTGTGAAAAACAAACCCGTGGTTTATCATTTTGCTTTCGCTATGTGATGTAAAGTGTTGTGAATTAATTAAAATCGTGATCCTGATTGCCTTGTGTAGAGCTTTTGTTGGATGCGCCAGTTCCTAGCGCGTTCCAAGTTCGGTAGGTTGTGAAGTGATTTGGTGATCCTCTTGGCGAGCATTGATACCACCGTAAAATTGTTGTCTGCCCTTTTACTGAAAATGGCCACGAATTTGGAGGAAGAACAGACTCGAGAATGTGAAGCTTATGTTCAGACCCACAACATTCAACAGCTGCTCAAAGACTGCATCATCCAACTATGTGTCAGCAGACCTGACAATCCCATCTCCTTCCTCAGGGAATACTTCCAAAAGTTGGAAAGGGTGAGTCATTTGATTTTGCTCTTTTTGATTGTGAGAGTGTTTTTTTGAAAGGGTAGTTTACGGCCCAGAAGAGTGCATGTACAGTCAGACGTGCAATTGTGGCATTTGTAAGAATGCCAAGGCCTTATCTGCTTGAAGAGAGATTGCATCCGGGTGTAGAATATCTCTTAACTTTGGCATCGTATTCCTATTCAAACCTGGTGCGAGGTATTTTTGGGTGCGTTTATTTGTCTTGCCAAAACTGGTGTAACTGGCGCTCACAGCTGTGTGGAAAAGTTGTTTACCTCTGGGTGTCAGGTTTGTTTGGTCTAGAGCCGTAAGATGTAATCTGTCAGCTATGCTCTACTACTTTACTTCCCTCTTACGTACCCAAGCCCTTCTCTGATCCATGTGACTTTGTCCTTTCCTCGTCCAAGAACCCAAATATCGCGGAATACATATTTATCTAAACATATGCTCTCAATTAGAAATTGGGCATGGGCAGTCACTATCATAGAATGATGAACTTCCTTAAGGTCTCATGGATGATGTTAAGCTAAAGGACAATAGTTTGCCCCTGCATTTTTTCATATACATAAATATTGGTATGGGGAGAGGAGTTTGGAAAGTTTTGCATGGGTTTAATAGAATTTGAAACTTAAATTTTCTCAGGAGAATGGTGTGTATTGTGTGATGATTTCTCTTGAAGAAGGAGGTGTTTCACTTGCTATTGCATGTTCTATCCTTAAAAAAACCAAAAAAAAACATGGTTACTTGTTTGCATGAGGTGAAGGATAATTTTTCCTTCATATTACCTTGTTTTTAATTAGCTCATTTTTTTTTGTTTTCTAAAGCAAATATTTTAATAATTATAAAAATTACTATATCAATTTGAGATGTATTTTTTTTTAGGTCATGTATGATTATTACCCATATACCTGTGCTTTAATAAACATGTCAACTAAAACTGTGTTTTTCTTTAACGTTTTTTTATCAATAAATAAATATAACCTCCATGAATCATCACTCAAATCACCATGTACTGCAGAATGGGGTATTTGTTATGGAAGGAAGCCTAAGTAAGACAAGCTGACATTGCCTAGCTAAAAATGGAAGGTGGGTAAAGAGCTCCCAGAGGAAACTGTGGAAAAACTTGTAATGCCAGAATTGAAGTGATGGTTTTACAAGTAGACATTAAAAATTAATAATTTAAAAAAATCTTATTTATTATGTTGTTGTTTTTTTCTTGTAAATCTTTGGAGGCATCAATCTGTAATGAAATATGTAACTTACCTTGTAAACTGTTGACTTGCCAATGGTGAAAGAAATCACATTTATATGATAGGTCACTCAGATGAATTATGTATTCATGGCAGAATTGTGTTATAGTGCCCAAGGGCACTTATAATGTCCAAAGTATTGTTAGTATGGTTTCCAAAACAAAGTTTAGTTAGCTCAAAACAAAAGTTTGTTGTTGTTTTCTGCCTAACAAAGATGCTTCAATAAAAATCTTACATTCCTTAACCCTTAACAGCCCAAAGTATTTGGAGTGAAATTTAGCTTAAGAGAAATTTGAAGGATTTTTCCCATCAAAATACGCAATTTTAAGCTTTGGAAAATGCCTAAATAATTAAATTTCAGGTTTCCAGAGGGGTGATATTTTTTTAAAGTGTGACAATACTGAACCAAAAAGATCGTCTAAAATATTTTTTTTTTGTTTCTGAACGGCATCGCTGGGCGGTAGTGGGTTAGGTGATAAAATTTTGAGTAATTTTTCCATTTTAGCCAATGTCTGCATACAAGAGACATTATCTGCGTACTTGCAATGAAGGACTTGGGAGTAACTTAGTATTTCTATGAATGTTGTGTAAAAGCTTAATTTAAAAAAATTGCTGTTCATTCTTGAAGAGCATCTTTGATTACTTTTGGTAAGCATTTTTACCATTTCAATAGTTCATAGAGCAGTATTTTTCTTCATTTGCTGCAGAGGTTTTGGCTCACCTGAGCTTTGATTTTTTCTTCTTTACTAATTCTTGGACTATTCAAAAAATTTAAAGGAGTAATAGTAGCTCACGCTAGATCACAAGGGAATTTGGTTCTAGGAAAACAACCAATAAATTGTTCACACATTGTTAATAAGAAACAAAACCATTAAGTACAAATAAATAAGTTAATCCACCTAGATCAGGTGATACCACTACGGGCTGAAAAAAAAAGAAAACTAAAAACTACTCAATAATTTAAAGAGAGATTGGAACGCCAACTGTGCTCCGAGTTGACATAATAACAAGAGGAACTTAAGGCTAAGAACGCGACCGCTCGCTCATCATGCACAACCCTTCGAAAATCAACACTAAGGCAAAAAAGCAAGGCACACTTTGTTTACAAGTCTTCTTCCGTAGGAAAGTCCTTTGGTTCATCACAAGTATTTGGCACATGGTTTGGACTCTGTTTAGCACCATCAGGGGATGTGTCACAATTGGTTTCATCTAAGCCCTCACTCGCTACACTATCAGGCACTTCGTCGGCCACCTCCATCGACGTGACCTTGTCGCACTGGACGATCTCCGTCGGCGTGATCCTGACCGCTTTCCTGGGCCTCCTCTTCCTCTCCTTGGGCTTCTCCGTCTCCGCGGGTTTCTCCAGCGACTCCTCCAGCTTTCTTTGGTACCCTCTTAAGTGGTCGACGTCGATGTATTCCGGCTGCCACAGCTGGTTTTGGAAGAAACTATTGACAAGGGCCATGTCGTAGCCGGGCACGGGCAGGGGCAAGGGCAGCTGGCGGGCCTCCTCGAGTTTGGCAAGCTCCACGCCGAACCGCCTCATGGCCAGCTCGTTGAACGTCTTCATCTCCGACTCGCTCAGCTCGGGCTCCTTGGGGAAAATCACAGACTGCCTGGGGGGGAAGCCGTTGTCACAGATTTTCGCTTTTTTCTCACTAGATTCAATCTTTGGCTTAGACTTGACTGTTAGATCGACGGGTTGGTTGGGCTCCGTTGTATCTGGTGGGGGACTTGGCGGCGGGCTGCGGGCCTTGGCGCCCGCTTTGGGCATGGACAGGTCCGTGGGCATGCACTGCTCCCCCGAATCGGTGGCGTCCTTGACCGGAATCAGGCTGAGATCTCTGGGGACTTTAGCGGTGCTGACGGGGAAAGCAGCGGGGAGGCTGTTCTGGTGCGCGTCGACGCCCTTGACTGGGATGATGTTGAGGGAGCGGGGGCGCGCTGGTTCCATGGTCACGTCCCTGTCGGCCAAGCTAGCGAGGAGGTCGCCGCGGTTCAACATCTTGGAGAAGAGGGCGTCGCCGGCGACGCCCTCTTCTCCAAGATGTTGAACCGCGGCGACCTCCTCGCTAGCTTGGCCGACAGGGACGTGACCATGGAACCAGCGCGCCCCCGCTCCCTCAACATCATCCCAGTCAAGGGCGTCGACGCGCACCAGAACAGCCTCCCCGCTGCTTTCCCCGTCAGCACCGCTAAAGTCCCCAGAGATCTCAGCCTGATTCCGGTCAAGGACGCCACCGATTCGGGGGAGCAGTGCATGCCCACGGACCTGTCCATGCCCAAAGCGGGCGCCAAGGCCCGCAGCCCGCCGCCAAGTCCCCCACCAGATACAACGGAGCCCAACCAACCCGTCGATCTAACAGTCAAGTCTAAGCCAAAGATTGAATCTAGTGAGAAAAAAGCGAAAATCTGTGACAACGGCTTCCCCCCCAGGCAGTCTGTGATTTTCCCCAAGGAGCCCGAGCTGAGCGAGTCGGAGATGAAGACGTTCAACGAGCTGGCCATGAGGCGGTTCGGCGTGGAGCTTGCCAAACTCGAGGAGGCCCGCCAGCTGCCCTTGCCCCTGCCCGTGCCCGGCTACGACATGGCCCTTGTCAATAGTTTCTTCCAAAACCAGCTGTGGCAGCCGGAATACATCGACGTCGACCACTTAAGAGGGTACCAAAGAAAGCTGGAGGAGTCGCTGGAGAAACCCGCGGAGACGGAGAAGCCCAAGGAGAGGAAGAGGAGGCCCAGGAAAGCGGTCAGGATCACGCCGACGGAGATCGTCCAGTGCGACAAGGTCACGTCGATGGAGGTGGCCGACGAAGTGCCTGATAGTGTAGCGAGTGAGGGCTTAGATGAAACCAATTGTGACACATCCCCTGATGGTGCTAAACAGAGTCCAAACCATGTGCCAAATACTTGTGATGAACCAAAGGACTTTCCTACGGAAGAAGACTTGTAAACAAAGTGTGCCTTGCTTTTTTGCCTTAGTGTTGATTTTCGAAGGGTTGTGCATGATGAGCGAGCGGTCGCGTTCTTAGCCTTAAGTTCCTCTTGTTATTATGTCAACTCGGAGCACAGTTGGCGTTCCAATCTCTCTTTAAATTATTGAGTAGTTTTTAGTTTTCTTTTTTTTTCAGCCCGTAGTGGTATCACCTGATCTAGGTGGATTAACTTATTTATTTGTACTTAATGGTTTTGTTTCTTATTAACAATGTGTGAACAATTTATTGGTTGTTTTCCTAGAACCAAATTCCCTTGTGATCTAGCGTGAGCTACTATTACTCCTTTAAATTTTTTGAATAGTCCAAGAATTAGTAAAGAAGAAAAAATCAAAGCTCAGGTGAGCCAAAACCTCTGCAGCAAATGAAGAAAAATACTGCTCTATGAACTATTGAAATGGTAAAAATGCTTACCAAAAGTAATCAAAGATGCTCTTCAAGAATGAACAGCAATTTTTTTAAATTAAGCTTTTACACAACATTCATAGAAATACTAAGTTACTCCCAAGTCCTTCATTGCAAGTACGCAGATAATGTCTCTTGTATGCAGACATTGGCTAAAATGGAAAAATTACTCAAAATTTTATCACCTAACCCACTACCGCCCAGCGATGCCGTTCAGAAACAAAAAAAAAATATTTTAGACGATCTTTTTGGTTCAGTATTGTCACACTTTAAAAAAATATCACCCCTCTGGAAACCTGAAATTTAATTATTTAGGCATTTTCCAAAGCTTAAAATTGCGTATTTTGATGGGAAAAATCCTTCAAATTTCTCTTAAGCTAAATTTCACTCCAAATACTTTGGGCTGTTAAGGGTTAAGGAATGTAAGATTTTTATTGAAGCATCTTTGTTAGGCAGAAAACAACAACAAACTTTTGTTTTGAGCTAACTAAACTTTGTTTTGGAAACCATACTAACAATACTTTGGACATTATAAGTGCCCTTGGGCACTATAACACAATTCTGCCATGAATACATAATTCATCTGAGTGACCTATCATATAAATGTGATTTCTTTCACCATTGGCAAGTCAACAGTTTACAAGGTAAGTTACATATTTCATTACAGATTGATGCCTCCAAAGATTTACAAGAAAAAAACAACAACATAATAAATAAGATTTTTTTAAATTATTAATTTTTAATGTCTACTTGTAAAACCATCACTTCAATTCTGGCATTACAAGTTTTTCCACAGTTTCCTCTGGGAGCTCTTTACCCACCTTCCATTTTTAGCTAGGCAATGTCAGCTTGTCTTACTTAGGCTTCCTTCCATAACAAATACCCCATTCTGCAGTACATGGTGATTTGAGTGATGATTCATGGAGGTTATATTTATTTATTGATAAAAAAACGTTAAAGAAAAACACAGTTTTAGTTGACATGTTTATTAAAGCACAGGTATATGGGTAATAATCATACATGACCTAAAAAAAAATACATCTCAAATTGATATAGTAATTTTTATAATTATTAAAATATTTGCTTTAGAAAACAAAAAAAAATGAGCTAATTAAAAACAAGGTAATATGAAGGAAAAATTATCCTTCACCTCATGCAAACAAGTAACCATGTTTTTTTTTGGTTTTTTTAAGGATAGAACATGCAATAGCAAGTGAAACACCTCCTTCTTCAAGAGAAATCATCACACAATACACACCATTCTCCTGAGAAAATTTAAGTTTCAAATTCTATTAAACCCATGCAAAACTTTCCAAACTCCTCTCCCCATACCAATATTTATGTATATGAAAAAATGCAGGGGCAAACTATTGTCCTTTAGCTTAACATCATCCATGAGACCTTAAGGAAGTTCATCATTCTATGATAGTGACTGCCCATGCCCAATTTCTAATTGAGAGCATATGTTTAGATAAATATGTATTCCGCGATATTTGGGTTCTTGGACGAGGAAAGGACAAAGTCACATGGATCAGAGAAGGGCTTGGGTACGTAAGAGGGAAGTAAAGTAGTAGAGCATAGCTGACAGATTACATCTTACGGCTCTAGACCAAACAAACCTGACACCCAGAGGTAAACAACTTTTCCACACAGCTGTGAGCGCCAGTTACACCAGTTTTGGCAAGACAAATAAACGCACCCAAAAATACCTCGCACCAGGTTTGAATAGGAATACGATGCCAAAGTTAAGAGATATTCTACACCCGGATGCAATCTCTCTTCAAGCAGATAAGGCCTTGGCATTCTTACAAATGCCACAATTGCACGTCTGACTGTACATGCACTCTTCTGGGCCGTAAACTACCCTTTCAAAAAAACACTCTCACAATCAAAAAGAGCAAAATCAAATGACTCACCCTTTCCAACTTTTGGAAGTATTCCCTGAGGAAGGAGATGGGATTGTCAGGTCTGCTGACACATAGTTGGATGATGCAGTCTTTGAGCAGCTGTTGAATGTTGTGGGTCTGAACATAAGCTTCACATTCTCGAGTCTGTTCTTCCTCCAAATTCGTGGCCATTTTCAGTAAAAGGGCAGACAACAATTTTACGGTGGTATCAATGCTCGCCAAGAGGATCACCAAATCACTTCACAACCTACCGAACTTGGAACGCGCTAGGAACTGGCGCATCCAACAAAAGCTCTACACAAGGCAATCAGGATCACGATTTTAATTAATTCACAACACTTTACATCACATAGCGAAAGCAAAATGATAAACCACGGGTTTGTTTTTCACACAAAATTGTCTTAGTCTTGAAGAACAGATGACAACTGACAACCGATAAACTCACCGCCTGGTACGAATACACGGAGTGCCCTCCCAACAACCAAGAGGTCAAAAAAGGATTTACGAAAACATGGATTGAAACATTCACAGGAATAAAATAAATTTAATTTATAAAAGATTACTATTTTTTTCAAAAAACGTAAGATGGCATAAAATAAGGTTATTCAACCTTAGTATAAAAAACTCAAGAGAGTTCCCAAGGTCAAGCACCCTCTGGCTTTCCTCTTGGTTCACTGTTCCCGCCGATTTCGCGGTCTGTCTGTCTTTGCAAGTCTCGTACTGTACACGCTCGTTGTACTACAGGTCTTGCATCTTTGTTTTTGTTTATTATTCGTCGTATTTGTGTTTGCTTTTGTGAGAAACCTAAATAGGAAAATTAGTTGAGTTTTCCGGGCCCTTGATTTATGGTGTCATTTGCAGTCGAACACTTTTAACGAGTTCTCAAGATACTGTTTGCTGTCATCAAACATAATGTATAGAAATAGAAGCAGAGGCGTTAAACGGCTGGCAAGTGCCGTAAGTAACCTAGAAGAAAATGCCCGTAGTGATTCAGATCCAGACAAAACCCCGCGGGCTAAAACGATGCCTACTGAGCCTGTGCCAAAAAGCCAGCGGAAGAGTGCTGAGTCCAAGAGCCCAGGGGACACTGCTGGCAAAGAGAACCATAAGAGTCCTGTTAGTCCTAAGAATCCGCCGAGTGTTAGGGGAACCCAAGGTAATGCTGAAAAGAGGAGGAAGCTCGAGCAATCACAGAAAAAAAACAAGACACCAACAAAGTTTTTGCTGAACGATCAGTTGGATTTTGAATCAGACCTCCCCCTTACGGTATTTCCAAGTAAGTTTGAAGAGCTGGTTCACAAGAGTGGTTGCACTCTAAGAGAAGGAAATCTCCGTCATCTGTTGAGTGAGTCATATATTTCTATTCTGTGTTCAGAAAAAAATTTATTTTGGTAGAATTTACTTAATTTTCTCCTTGCTTCTGAACAGGAAAAAATCAGGCTACATTTGTCCGAAAGCTGACCAGTCTTCTCTCAGATAATGAAGATATTTGGGATCAGTTCCTAGAGGGGTTGGAGAAGCATATCCTAAACGATAATGATAAGTTCCATAAGCTTTTGCTTGAGACTGAGGTAATTTGGTGCCAAGAACTGTATACTTGTGATAAAAATCAAGTTCTCTTTTCTATAAATTATTGTCCTTTTTCTAATCCTGAAACTGTTTTGATAATACAATAAATTTCAGCAACTTAAAAATTATTGCTGTAAAATCTCACATACTTTATAAGAGTAAAATATTTTTCATGGATTTCAAATATTCATTAGTCTGTTTTCTGTTTTCAGATGGATTCACCTCATGGAGAAAATCTTGCCACTCCACAAGAAAGTCTTATCAGGATGATGTTGGGAGTTGAGTGCATTCAGTCAAGAGTTATTGAACTGCTATTAACAAAATTAGCTGAACTTATTCAACAAGACCAAGAGTAAGTTATATATATTTATTAAGAAACTTTTTGCTTGACATAGACACTACATTGCTTTATATGATATGAGGGAAAAGTTTACATATTTAACTAAGTTCCAATGCCACCTAATTTTAGAGAGGGAAAATGATTAACTTCAAACACACCATGAATCAATTTTCAGCAGATTGCTCAATTATAGAAACTTACTCAATCAGTGTTAGATTTTGGATTACTGTAAAGGACTCGACGTTTTTCTGAAACAGCGCGGAAAATCGTAAATTTGATTCTAAAAACAGGAAGGAGGTTTTCCATCGCAGACCAATTTGACCGAGGGCGGGGAGTAATAATAGTACATTTACTAGAAAATACGAACGTTGCTCTCAGACCAATAAAAAAATAGACGATCTTGTCTTCAAAAAATCGAATTTCCTCCATTTTTTTATTATTTTTTTTCCTTTTCAGAAGCCGAGCGGATAATCGCCCGTGGGTGTTACTCATAATCAAGAAACTGTGCTTCCTCGATCAAGTTGTCAATCCTCAAAACCTCCAGCGAGATCTGTTCCGACTCCTGGAAGTTGCACCGACCGCAGCCAAACAAGAAATCATTTATAACTTGCCGTACATCTTGGGAGAAAAACAAGACGAAGAGCTGGCAGCCTGTCTCATGTGGGTCGCCTACCTTAAAGGAATATTATAACGCAAGAGTAAGAGGCGAAAAGAAGCTAATGAACGGAATTCTTTTTCCAGAAATTCTATGAAGGTGAAGAAAGAACTTACTCCCGTGGTTCTAGAAGCTCTGGGCCATCTCCCGTTGGGACAAGAGCAGAGTAAAGAGGTTCAAAATAAGGTGTTGCAGTCCTTGAAAAATTCACCCGTCGAATTTCTGCCAGTCATAAGCAAATTTCTCTTGTTCAACCAGAATTTTATCATGTCCGATTTCGATGAGGTAAGATTGCGTCTCTTCTTTCTAGAGGGAGGAGTCCGACACGGGGAGTGTCCGCCAGAGAAACCGTCTCTTAATCCTGTCCAGAAGTTGTCCGACAGAACTGTAACCCCATCTAATCTAACCGAATCTTTTGGAACCTATCGTGAAGTATCTCAACCTTATCTCAAGTAAGACAAGCTTCCTTGTGTCGGACAACTTCTGTGTCTGAGGACTTTTATCCATCAGGATCGGAGAGACACTTATGACGGAAGGTGGGGTGAGTTTAAGGCACGGTTACTTACGGTTGACGTTGAACTCCTTCCGGTAGCAAATCGGTTCCGATGAAATTGATGGACGATTTCCGTGTCGGATAGCCTCCTTGTCGGACACCTGTCAACGCGAAATGTTCACAGAGTGAATTGGTTTCAGGTCATCAACGGCCTACGAAGCGGTCTGCCGTTCACCAAAAGCGGTCTCAAGACCTTACTTAAGGAAGCGGCGCCGAGCTCATCTCAAGTGCGGGCGTCGCAGTCAGTGACCAACAGCGACGAGATCGCCTCGAGCAAAGCCATCACCTTTCACAGCTTGCGCCAGGCGGTCATCTCTAACCCGAAGCTTCTGTTGGCGTGGCTGAAAAACATCAGAGCGGTGGCATCAGTTTACCATCACAAACCGATCGACATCATGATGTTGATCGTGATGCACTCCAAAGGCGGTACTCAGCGCAGGCCGGCCGAGAAAGTCTGGAAGGACAGAATCACGGCGGGGATGTTCACTGAAAGTCTGCTGGAAGAAACTTTCCAAGTCTTGCCAGAAGTTCTCAAGAAACATGTGGACGAACTTCTGGACGTGGCTGCGTTCTTACTAAGGTCAGCTATCTTTGCTGCATTCTGCTCTCTCATGTCAATTGAAACTCACCTGTTTTGAAGTTTGGCAGTTTCTACCACAAATATTAAAGCTTCTTCTTTTCTTTTATAATTTCTAGGGAGCTACCAAAACTGTATGTCGGGTTAAAACTTACCCTGTTGTTTTTAGATGCTCCGAATTCTCGACCAGCGTTATTCTTGATTAATTTAAAAACATTTATATTTTTTGGCCCTTTTCACAACAGAAGCGGATCTATCAGATATCTGCAATCCACGCTCTTGTTCGCAGACACGATTTCAACGTGGCTTACAGATAACTTTAATACAGTTTAAGTCATACTATAGTTGCCTTATCACAGTCGTTTGAAATATTTGGTAACTCAAAATAAACCCTTTTTAAGAATTCTCAGAATACATGTAGCTTTGCTTCAAGTGTGACGTTTGTGCAGGTCGCCGGACTCGCAAATCTGCCATTTCGGCAAGGAGATGTACAAGCTCGCTTTTGTGCACTTCGAATCCCACCTGAGAAGACGCGTCGTATGGGATCTCGTCGGCCACGTGAGCTCCAAAGATTCTTTGTCCAAAGCTGCCCTGGAAGTTCTATACGACCTCGCCAAAAAAAACTTGGAGTCCATGGCTGATCTCTCCATCTGCCTCCAGGTAAGTGTCCCACTTGAACGAGACCCAAAACCTGCGTGCCCTTTGTGGCAATATCGCAGAACTCGGCCTTTGGGTGTGAACGATTTTTGCTTGTTTCAGAATTTACTGGACAAAGTTTACGACCTGGACCTGGGGAGCGTTCGACGAATCATGGACGTCCTGTGTCTGATCGCCTACGCGCCGGAAACCAGCTCTCTTGGTGGCCACATATCCAGCCTCCAAGACAGCATCAACATACTTATCAAAAAGTACCTGTCGTCGCACCAGCGCCAAGTGAAACACCTGGGCGTCGTCGCCGCCATCATGGCGATGAAGCACATCGCGGCGGCCGCCGGCCCCGAGGAGTCCCTCGACCAGACGTCAGACACGCTCCACAGCCTCAGCAGCATCCCGGCGGGAAGAACCAACGACGCTGTTTCGCATTTCCGTACGTAAAAAATACGCCTTCAACATCATCCTAAACAACAACTGAAAGGTGTTCGGAAACAACCTTGATCCGAATTATTTCACTATTTTTCTCGTTTAAAAATATAAGAGCAGTCACTGGGCACGAATGCTGCTTCACTTGCGGTTTTTCTTCTAGGGGATATCCTTCGCAACACGAGTTGTGTCCCGGAGGAGCTCGGCTACAGTTTGGACGAGATGTCGTTGATGGTGATCCGGACTCCGGAGCTCGATGCCAAATTTCTGGCTTATTTAGTGGACGGGATCGAAGGCATCTTCATGTCGAGTTACCTTCCCGACGAAGCGGAGGAGAACTCCGTGTCGGGGGCGGCGTCGCAGAGCGATCGTGCTGGGGACGTGGACATCACTTCCCAATACGGACTCGACAAGGACGTCAGCGATCCGATTGTTCTTTCCATCGGCAATATTGTCGTGAAGGTATGTGCTGTCCTTAACCCACTACCACCCAGCGATGCTTCGGAAACAAAAAAAAAAATATTTTAGAGGATCTTTTTAGCTTAGTATTGTTACAATTAAAAAAATATCACCCCTCTGGAAACCTGAAATTTAATAATTTAAGCATTTTCCAAAGCTAAAAATTGCGTAATTTAATGCGAAAAATCCTTTGAATTTCTCTTAAAGCTAAATTTCATTTCAAATACTTTGGGCTGTTATGGGTTAAGATAAACTCAACCTAAATCAAGACTTTGAGCATAATTTTAATTTACAGTCCTAGTCAAATAATCTCGCGAATTTTAAAATAAAAATCAATTGGGTAGAGTCGTCCTTAACTACACAGGGAGCGGACTGTCCGAATGGGTTAAATTTTTGTTGACGATAGCACTTAAGGGTGGTGGGAAGCGGGGTCCGAATACTCGACGTATTTTTGCGACCCGTTGAAATGTTCGGTTTTGTTTGCAGGAGGCGCGTCACGTGTCCCGGGGCAACGTGGTGGTGAACGCCAGCTCGGACGTGCAGCCCATCGCCGTCCTGGGGCCGCTCTTCCGTCTCATGAGGATCGCCAAGTCCCGGAGCGGCGACGAGGACCTCTCAGGCATCGACGCTCTCCTCGGCTGCGTCGTCTCCATGCCTGCGCCCCAAGCCTACGACAAATTCGACGACTACAGCGTGTCTCAGCAAGGCGACATCCTCGACTGCCTGTTCCACTGCGTCAACTGGTTCCGCGAAGTCGTCAACGCCTTCATCCAGGTCGACAAGGACGCCTATCACCCGAAGATCCTAATCCGACTTCGGAACATCGTCGCGCTCCAGAAGCAGATCGGGCGCCTCATCCGGAACGCCATGATGTACACTCCGCCGATATGCAACTTCCACGGCAAACCCGCGCCGATCCACCTCAAATCAACCAAGCCAAAGACAAAGAAGAAGAAGGGAAAGAAGAAGAAAAAGCTGGACTCGACGGTCGACGAGGCCTCAGAGGCCGAGGAAAGTAGCGACGAAGACGAGGGGAAGGAAGCTGAGCTGGATAAAAAGGAAATCGACGTCACTATTTACAGGGCGTATTTCCGAGAATTGGATTTGGACGTCTTCAAAATCATGAGCTCCGATTTGGTTCTTGTTACCCGACCGGAAAATGTAAGTGTAGTATTGAAATTTGATTTAAAAAATGTTGTCCCTGGTTTTATTAAGCTGCAAGCGCGTTGGGTTTATCAAGCTTCCTAATATTTGTGCCTCGTCTTATTATGACGGCGGGTGGTGGAACACAAGAGATGAACAATGTTCAATAGAAGTTTAACAATGTACTGTTTCAGGGATCAGATACGGATCCAGAATTCACTACTCTGGAGCTGCGACTGCTTCTGGAAGACCTTGTGGCGAAGTTGAACCACGCTCTAGGCTCAGAGAAGCGAGGTTTCCCGGGTAAGGCGCAGCCTGGAGCGGACGAGGGAATTATTGGCTTCGGAACGCTGAACGTAACGCCTGGGGAGGAGGTTGCCTGCACTGCGGTCGACCTCCTGCCTCTTCTGCTCGACAAACTGGAAAGGTTGCGTGAAGCGAACGAGAGCCTTCTCAGGGCCAATGACGGTCTTCTGGATGGGCCTTCAATGTTTGAAGAAAATGTCCAACCCGTCAAAGTCTGTTTCGGACTTTTATTACAAGCGATCGGTTTGACTCTCGCGTGGCCAGGCTTCCAGCGCGCTCAGCACTCGGCTCTGCTCACAAGTAAGCGCTTACTTTGAGAACGTTTACGAGGTTGATGTCTTAGGTGATTTCGGGTATTTCTGAAAAGTCAGGGAACCGCCATGTTTTTCTAAGCCTGTATCTCTTTTGCAGAGGCTGTGAAAGCTCTTGGTTCCCGTGTGGAAGTGCCCTCTGGCCGGAGGTCGACCCTGGTTCCACTGATGGAGGAAGCTTTCAACTACCTCCGAAATTATCCCAAGTCGATTTTGGATTTGAAGTCCGCCTCCAATTTCGTTAAAGTTCTGCAGGTTCTCAGCGACCACTGGGAACGGCACTTCAAGAGATTGCCCGCAACGCAGCATCGCAAAAATCCTGCGCGCGAAGTCTTACGTGAGTCTCATCTTTGCCAAATTCCTCAACTGAAGACCGGTTAACTTTTATACGACAAAAATGACGTCAAATTTTACGAAGTCGAAAAATCTACTACTGACCCGGAAGGAACAAAGGGCCTAACTTAATTTTTTTTAAATTTTGCCTACAGACGAGGTCTCGAAAACGTTCCTGGAGCAAAAATGGTCAGACCTCGAGGGCCAACCAGAGCACGGATTGGCTTACAACCACCAAATCGAAACATTGCTTCAGGTTAGTAAACTTGAACTTAAGGTTATCGCGCATCTTGAAAACCTGATATGTCTGAACAAATCTGGGTATTGCATTCATAGGAAACTTCAGAAAGTTTCTGTTCTAACCTCGGAGTTCTCTTTTTCAACGAGTTTAACTTTTAACGCGTTAACTGTGAAAATTTGGGAAACGTATTTCAATAGTTTTCCGAATTGTAGGTTTACATTACCGAGGCGCCGGACAAGATGAAATTGATCGGCGAAATCGTTCCTAAATTGAGCGAAGATTGTGGCAACCTCAACGGGAAAGACAAGGAAAGCTGTTTGCGGTCGTTCCCAGTCATCAGTAAGAACAACATTTACATCCTTTGCGGCGTGCTGCTCAAAGGGACCGTGGAAGGGACAGCCGCTCGACTCGCACAAGAGGAAGACTCTGAGAAGCAACTTAAGATTTGGGAGGACGCTTTTAAGATCATGCAAAAAATGGTGGACGTAGTTCGCATTCACCCGACTCGCCGAAACCAGGCCAGTCAGCTAAAAGTAAGTATCAGCTAAACAACGTTTACAAATCACGTAGCTTCCTATCTAACGTGAGATTTTTACGTGTATTTTCTGTGTGAGTGAGAGCTGTCGAATGGCCGGCATATTTTCTCATAAGCCGTGTTTAGCCGTCTTTTTCATACAGTGCTATGATTCTTTAGCGTTCATTTGTCAATGATTACCTTTTTCAGTGGTCGGGAGAGCTGCTCCGTATTTTCCTAACTAAGGGAATGCCTGTTCTGGAGTTCCACCTGCGATCGGACCAAAAACAAGTCATCGCCATTTTACAGAGCTCGCAAACCGTTACGAGGTTCAACCATAAAGTGTGCTGCACTAGCAAGGTAAAAATAAAAAAATGTTAAACCTCTGAGGAATGGATTTATTAGGATTGTTGCTCATCGGAAATACCCGAGTAAAATTGGCCATTTCTTTCTAGGTTACAAAAGACAGCTCTTTACTGGCTCACGTTCCGAAAGTTAAGGCGACAATGGAGTCGGTGGTTTATCGAGTGAAGAGTATGTTAGCTCTCCACGGAGCAGAGTCCGCATGGTGGATGGGCAACCTCAAAAATAAGGACATAGCTGACCAAGAAGTCGGCGAGGAGGTAGGTCAACTAGTGTTCGACATGGGAGTCAAAGCGGTCGCAACATATATACTCAACTTTGGTTTGTTTACAGGACGATGAGTCGGTAGAGTCTTCAAGTACCGCTGCGCCGAGCAAGAAAAGCTCCGCTTCTAGCAAGAAGAAAAGCACGAAGAAAGCCGACAAGAAAACCGGCAAGAAGCGCAAATCATCTTCGCCGACGAAAGCGTCGGATGAAGACGAAGAGCCAGAGGAAGTCCAGGAAGATGCGGACAATGACAGTGACGAGACTTCAGTCAGTTTAGCGTATTAAACGAAAGCTGTTTTCGCGCCATTACCGTCTGTAAACGAGTGATTCCATAAAGCCTTTTTTTTTTGTTTTTATTATTTTCTATTAAGTTTCAAGACTTGAACTTGATTGCAGAAAGTGCCTAGAGCTTGTGATATCAGCCATCGTTGTATTCGGAGCAGAGCTACTAATGATTTTGTTGTATTCGAGAGATATACGTTCGTTTTGATGTGATTCTTTTATATCAACGACTGATTTACTATTTTCTGATTCTTTCGAGATGAATAAAAATCCAAGAATCTTTCTAAAAGCGCTGGTTATTTAATCCCCTTCTCACGCTGAGAGACAGCAGTCATTTTTAGAGGACGAACTGTCGATAGCATAAGTTCTGGAATTTTCGGGATTGTCTTAATTTCTACCCACTTGAATGAAACTTAAGAGAGTGCGCATAGATATTTTGTTAATTAATGGCATAATTGAGCTGCGAAAAAATTGATATGGTGGTAATATTCCGATAAATATTGCGCGCCTGGCAGTTCTCACAAATCAATTATTCAATTTACAAGCCAGGTGAGCCTGATGTCATCTTATTCTCCAAAATAATAAAGGTCAGTTCTATTCGCACGCCTGTGTTAATACAAGGGAGACTTGAAAGCACGGAAACCAACTTAATACATTTTAAATCGGGCAGCGTGTGAACAGTCACTTCGAATAATAAAATAACTGAACTGAATCAATTTGAACTCGTATTAGATGATACTCTAAAACTAGTGTGAGGAAGTAAGAAAAACCACCGCAAGGGCAAAAAAAAAAAAGATTTTTTAATGAACTGTTTATCTTAAGAAATGGCACTGATTGATACATGGCGAAGTGATATTTGTTGTAATAAGAAAAACCAGAGCATTGAGATCTAAAATGCAATTAGCGTCTTAAAAATAAAGTCAACAGAAATTAAAGCGTAAACAAGGTATCCTGTCCGGAAACACCATACAAACTCCAGTATTTACAAACAACATCAAGAAAACTTCAGCTACAACATTATCACCCGTACGATCATAACATTATGTACAAATAGGATCCGATATGACTTGTCAATTATGCTTCATCCGCGTCACTTAACGCACCTAAAAATAGAGAATGCAACGCTGACGAGCTGTTTAGTCGACTCAGCGTATACCGTGCATTAAGTCTTTCCTATGGTTTGATTGTAATTTGAGCATCACATTTCTTTCACAAGAAAATCACTTCAATTTTATTGCGAATGGCGGGCGCAGCAAACAGTGACGCGACTGCAGTAAAATAACATATGGACTGGACATTACCCATATGGCATGCCTCCCCTCGGAAAACCCTTTCACTGCCTTCTCTTGCCTTGAAAAAAAAAGCGCCTCTTCAAGTATGAGAAATCCAAAGTTCTGGCTATTCTGCTTCCAAACGCAGGCTTTGAACATAGGATTTTTCATACTCCTGAAGTCGACAGCTACGGAAGAACTGCCCTTCACGGAACGAATAAGATGGGACAGTCTTAATTGAAACCAAAATGACGGGGGAAGATAAGATTCATCTCATCGACTTCGTTGAAATCTATAAGAAAAACAAACAAGTCAGTTCCATCAGGAGCAAAACTCCCAAATAAGGGAGAGTTTTAGACAGGGTCAAGGGCAGTAACGCCCCGAGACGAGGCAGAACATGCGTGATTCGCATCGAATATTGGTCTGTAAAAATCAGAACAAAACGCTCGATGCTTCAATAAGTACAACAAAGGAACAAGAGTCGATCAGGAAACGTTAAAGCCTAATCTCATACATCTTCAATCTAAAAATTAATGGCACTCGGGGACCTAAAAAATCGGTATAAACAAAGTCATGATGGCAAAATATCTCACTTTCCGATTAATTAATAAATACTGCACTCCGAACAGATTAACAAATCAAGTTACAGCAAAGCTTGCGCGATTTCTACGATTCATTAACTAGTCATATTTCCAAGTCACAGAATGTTTTTTCTTTAGAGAAGAAAGTCTTCTTAGCAAGTTTTTAACTACTTGAAAGCATAGGCTGAAGTAAGGTAACCCGTCTTTTAGGAAACTCCTCTCTGTACAGTCCGAGACAAAAGGTTCGAGCGCCCCCCAAAAACTTATCGTTCAAGGGCAACAATTAATTGACAGGCTTTTGTTATTGACGCATCGATTTGGCCCTTGCCGCACACTCAATATACCCAATATAAATACAATCTAAAGACTTATTCAATTAAATGCAAATTGGCTCAGAATCCTCCAACTCAATTCAAATCGTCTCACGGGAAGTTACAACCTATACAAAAAGCAGACGTCTAAATTTTAAACCCCGTGCAAATTTTAGATTTACCCTTGTTTGAAGATAAACTGGCATGGTTATGCCGAGAAGCTAGCTTGATCTAACCTATCCCTGAAATCAGTCTACTTTAGCAAATCGCCAGTCACAAAAAACAGTCGTTTAACAATTGATTCATTTAGAGCACTTAAAACAGCTATAGCTCGTGTAGGCTAACTTGAGCTAAGTTAAGCTACATTCTTTCAGAGCTACAGTAAATTCAACTAGTATATATTAGAACTAGATCAAACAGACAACGCTCACCGAGATATAATTTTTTTCTCTAGCTGTTCACTTTAGACGTCGAATTTTTGTAAAGAATTCAGCCACATTCTCCCAGGCAGTTCAAGTATTACACGACCAACGTATAACTCCCAAACATTTTAGAATTAAGTTTTGATATGACACCCTGAAGTCTTAAATATACGAGCAACACGTGGAATAGCGCTCGGTATTTTGGGAATGGCTAAGTTGAAGATGATATGCAAAAATACAAGGGGAAGGAAGACCGAAATTATTGACTCGTCTAGCCGCACGACCTAAGACTATGGCAACAATAAAAATGGACGGGAATGCTGCGATTCAAAGTGTGTACTAGCTACCGACTCTTTCTATCTGGCGGTACTTTTTGCGTAAATTCGAAACAGGGTCTTTAAAGAGCACAGGATCCAGCCGCATGTTAGAGCGGAGGAGCGGCATGTAGCCGAACACAGCTGCAAAAGTGTTGAGGCATGTTTGCCGCTGGATAAAGTGATCCGGGTCATTCCATGGTGACCTGAAAAAAAATCACGCTATTTTAAGCAAATTTCGCACATGACGATGCCTCCAAGTCGGCAAATCCTCCTAAGGAAGGCCAATGACTGTCGATTTCCCAAATAAAGTTAGTTTTTTTCTTCTTTTTTTCCAAAGTTTCAATGAACAGCAACGACACATTAATTCAATTTTAACATTGACCATCTCAAGAGTGAAGGTAATTTGGATTGCACTCGAGCGAAGCAATACAATGAGAGGTTAACTAGGCTTATTTTTTCGGGTTTTTGATTTGACGATTCGAAAATGTGGCGACAGTGTGAGCGTACATACCTGACTCCTCCAAGCGGCTGTTCTTTGTACTGTTTCCTTTGCGTGACCTTGATCGGCGGCCGACGGGTCACGTGACTCACGAGAAAATTCATCAGAATGTCCTCACAGTTTTGCGATTGTTCCACAGTCTTGTGGAGCAGTGGACTCAGCCAGTGCCAATAAAGGTAATTATAATATCTATGATAAAAAGCTGCACCGGTTAAAACAATTGAGTAGTCGTTTGTCCACTTGGAAGTATAACCCCAAGATCCCTGAAAAAAAAGCAATAAAACAACTGCATCAATAAAATGAACCTCATCAGGTAACAGGCTACTTTTAACTTATTCCCTCTTATGTAACTGTACTCATCCCTCACAGTCATTTACGATTAACCGAAATATTCACATTACCATTAACAGAAAGAGAAGTAATTTTTCCAAGTTTCCACAAGCGAAACAAGCAGACGATTCCAAACACAAAATCCTTGACATTTTACATTACGTGGCCAAGTTTAAAATAACTCAAACTCGGCCCAAGGATTGTAAAACACCAAAATTAAGTTTAACCATACCTAAACTTAAACCTCGCAAGGTTTGCATCAAACCAATCTAAGGTTAACCCAGATTTGAAATATTGATGTACGTTTCGCTTGATTACAAAATAAGAAACCACAGTTTGTGAAAAGATTAATAGCTTTTCACACAAGAAGTATTTCATCGTTTTGGGGTACTTTAGATGCACAAAGCTCTGCTCTATTTACTTAGGAACCGCCACTTCGATTGTGCCATATCAAGTAGAAACACGTCCTGAACTTTGCTTGTATAAAAAATTTCATCAGTTCCACAAACCGGTCCTACAAAACTTAACGAGAAAAAAAAATTGCCGAGAAAAAAATTGTTAACAGACTGATAAGTCACGAGGAGATTCTTACTTTGGCATCATCCCAGTAGTGCGAGCGAGCTGGGTAACCCACGATTCGGTCAGTGAATGACAACCACACGCGGAAGGCAAAATCGACTTCGTCGGTTGTCAGTAACGCATCTTCGTCTAAAGATAGCACCGCGTCAGTGTCGATCCAGTCGTACGGGTAGAAACGTTGCGATATTCCTCCGTTTCCCTTTCCCGTTCCTGCAACACAAAACAAGTGAGCGCTGCACCCGCCAAGAGTTGTACCCTTCATGGAAACTGATTCAAGCGACTTACCGTGAGGAGGCTGCACTTTCTGGACGAAGAAAATTATTTCAGGCCGGAGAACTGGCCATCGCGAAGTGGGTGGTATTGGTTTATCACTACACCATAACACAACCATCTGGGAAGAGAAGGGTTAAGGGTTACTGCTCCTTGCCCGTTCATCAGAACGCTGGCGAGGAGCCAAGTGGTTGGAGCCCCTTACCAACTCGGGTTAGGCAACACGGGAAACACGCGTGTCCCGCCGGTTGCCTATGCGCTCGTTCACAGGGGCTCCGATTCAGCCTGGATTTGGATTCGCATCGCATTTCGTTTCGGTGGGTGTTCATTTCATGCCAAAATATTCGACCAGTTCGAGGCGTCCGTTAAAAATCGATGTAACCTGATTA
>Ga0058701_10000342_pt1 | contig 34394 bp, 22 predicted proteins | sample AgamicOrMae_FD_97039 | JGI IMG/M metagenome (GOLD analysis project Ga0058701, IMG submission 97039) | Agave microbial communities from Guanajuato, Mexico - Or.Ma.e | ecosystem: Host-associated > Plants > Phyllosphere > Phylloplane/Leaf | place: Guanajuato, Mexico | collected 2012-06-04
CACTGCGCGAACCCCATCCGCCAGCTCCATGCTGAGCGCCGTGCACCAGTCCACGCACTTGTGCTCCATGCGCACGTAGCCCTGCCGCTTGCACGAGCAGCGATAAGTGTCGGCCGAGTCCCACTCGAGCACGCAGATCTCGTTGGTGTCGCAGTACATGTTGCACCGCTGCTGCTCGCTCATCCCGGCCAGCTGCTCCTCCACGGACAGTCTGCCAGAATTTCTCCCGCCCAACTTCCAGCCCTTCACAGTCCCCAGCGCCTCCCCCTGGCCCATCTTCCGGCGCGCCTCCTCCTCCAGGGGCCCCAAATGGCCGCCCGGCCTAAGGACCGGCTCGCGCTTCACCAGCAGCTGGGGGCCGCCGCGGCGGGCGGCCAGCAGGCTGTCGTTGCCGCTCAGCAGCCACTCCACCAGCAGCACGTCCAGGTCGGCGTCGTACTCGTGCCGCTCGGGCGCCTGCTCGCTGGCCGCCACCCGCCTATAAGGCCTGAAGGTGTACTTGACTGCGGGCCGCTGCTGGCGGCCCGCCTTCTCGCCGCCCTTCAAGGATCCTCCGCCGCCGCCAAGCTCTCGCTCTAGAGGCTCTCCAGACTCGCCAGACCCTCCAGACTCGCCAGACTCTCTGGACTCTTCAGACTCTTGCTGCTCGCCGAGCTCGCCCTGCGCCTGGAAGAAGCACAGGTGGTCGTCGAGGCCGGGGCGCTCGCCCGCACGGTAGCCCGGCAGGCAGGAGCAGAGGGCCACGTTGGCCACGTGGTCCACGCGGCACAGGTGCTGGCACCGGTTGAGCAGCGGCACGCGGCAGATCAGGTCGTTCATCAGGACGCACTGGGTGGAGTTTGGACTGGCTTCGCGCCGCACGGCCGAGTAGCCCACGGGACAGACGCACCTGTAGGAGTCGCGGTCGAAGGTGGGCACGCACTTGGCCTGGTCGCCGCACGCGCGCGCAGGACGCCCCTCGGGGCCCAATGGGCCGGCCGTGCGACAGGGGTCGAGCAGCTTGCAGAAGGAGTCGTGCGGGTCGCGCGCGTAGCCCAGCGCCCTGTTGCACACGCACTCGCCGTCCACGCACACCTCCGACATCTGTCTGCAGCGCACGCCCACGCACCGGTCCACCCGCCTGCACTCGGCCAGATAGCTCGGCCTAGCCATCTGGGGCGCCTCCTCGCCCCTCACACTGCCCCCGAACTCCTTAACTTCCGCCTCGCGGCCAGACTCGCCCAGGCCGGCCAGAGGTCCGTCGTAGACGAAGGTGCTCGGGGTGGGCTGTTGTCTGGAGGAGGTGCCGCTCTTGCTCAGCTGCTGCTTCTGCAGTTGCTCCTGTTGCTGCTCAAACAATTGCTCGGGCGTCCTGTAGACGAAATACTCGTCCGCCTGGCAGAGGCAGCGGAAGAATTTGTCGTTCCTCATGCACGAGCGGCCGATCTTTTGGCAGATCTGCTCGCCCGTCAAATTGTCCACTATGCTCGTCTTGCAAATGTCCCTCGTCTGACACCGTGTCCCATAGAACTCCGGCGGACAGTGGCACATGATATGTCCATCTTCCGTGAGCACAAAGGTGCCCCCATTCAGACAGTACGAGTCGGACAGGTGCTCGCTCACCTGCGGCGGCCGCGCCTCCGCCGGCTCCTCCTCGGCCGCTTGGGAAGCCTGAGGTGTCTGGGGTGTCGCCTCCGTGTCGTGGGGGCCCTTTGGTGCGTGTTCGCCTGTCTGCGCCGAGCTCTCGGCCGCAGACTGTCCGCCGGGGCTCCCAGAAGAGTCCTGCGAGGCGGCGCCCCCTAAAGACTGGGGCGCGCCCACCGGCTGGCGCGCGTCGCCGCCGTGCTCGTGCTGGAGCTGGCGGTGCACGCGCGCCGCACTGAGCGGGCGCAGATTCGCCGCCAGCGCGAGCAGCAGTCCTATGCAATAGCACGCCACTGGCCCGGCCGCTCTCATTGCTGCTTTTCTGGGCCGGATTTTTTTTGGTCCCTCGGCCAAGGCCTGGCCAGATGGTTTCAACTGACAGCTCAAACTGTAGAGAAAAATGTCTAATACTTGACAAGGGCTAGACTGGATTTAGATGCACTCATTGGAGGTTGCTTCTGATTGATTTGTTTTCGGTAATATGCATAAATATATCACAAGTTTTGTTATGTTTTTGATAAATATTCGCGAAAGGCCAATGTTTTCGTTTGTGTTTTCGGCTGGAAAATACAAAATATATCTAAAGCTGCTCAAATGGATGGAGGCTCGACAAAACAATCGTGGCCAAGCGGCGCTTTGTTGCGGGAGAGAAACCGACTGCAGTTTCACGGATTGTAAACAAGCGCCAGACACATGAACGTCTAAACGAACGCGGATTACTATTATGCCCCCCAGGTGCGCGCTCGCTCGCTCGCCCACCACCAGAGCTCGGCGGCAGACGAGCGCAGATTAGCATCTCCCGGCTGGGCTTTGAAGCTGCCCAAATCAGCTGGAGACAGTTATTGCCCGCATAGGAAAGGCGCTTCGAAGGGCCATGGGGCAAAACTCGCGCCTCTCAACCTACTTGTTGATCGCAGTGTGCTTTCGGTTGGCTTTTCGCTCTCTCGCCTCTTTTGCCTTACTGTGCACGTTACTCACCGGCACACAGTCCGCGGCACTCAGTCCGCGCCGCTTAGCTTCCCATCGACTTGCCGCTCACTGAGTCAGTCAGTGTATCACTGGCTGACTCGGCGCTGGCAAGACGCAGCCGCCCACTCGTTTGTCCAGCTCTCTAGTCTCCGCCTGAGCTAATCTTGCGCTCGATTGGGGCCCATTTGCGCCATAACGAGCAGATCCAGCGCGGCAGAAAGACAGTCTCGCCAGTGAACGCGGCGCCATGTGGCCAGCGCCGAGTGGCCCCAAAGGCACGCCCCAAAGTGGCGCCGACGCAGAGCGTGTCTCGAGTGGCCAAGCGAGGCGCTGCACTCGCCGCTCGCCCGCCCACAAGAGTTCCGGTGCGAGGGGTCAAAGGGCGACTTGGGCGGCGGAAAATAATTATGGAGATGAGCTCGTGCATTTGTTCTTCTGTGTTTGTGTCTCATGGCGAGGCGTGTTTCGAGTCCGTGCTCGTGTGTTTGCGTGTGCCTTTGGCCGCAACGGTGCAGCAACTCCACACTGTCTTCCCGGCGAGTGGCGGTGGCGCCGAGCCACTGGTCTGAGACGAGCGAGGGGGCAGCAGAGAGAGCCTCTAGCGACCTGTCCGCCGGGGTCTGGGTGTCGATCCATCTTGTTAGCCAGCCGCTGGAGAGGAGCCACTAATGGGGAGATTCGCAGTGTCCGCCTGGAGAGCACGACGTTGTGAAGGGTGAATTTCTGCCCCAGCGGTGCATAGGGGCGGAGCTTGGCTCTCGGCGCAGCTTTGTTGTGGTGCACGGGCGGCCTGCACCAAGTTGAGCCAGTTGCACAGAACACAATGCGCCTTCTGGAGACGCCTGCCGATGGCTCTGCGTTGCACCATAGGCATCAGAGACACGCAGCAGTGCTGCATTCGCTCGCGCTTGCATGCACGAGTTCACATTATGCCGGTAAACTGAGACATGGGCCAAATAGGCGCACACACAGCCAGTCGGGCGCGCACACGCACGCACCACAATTCTCCCCATCTGCCCTAGTCGCACGCACGGACGCACGCACAGACGCACGCGCACACTCGCACACCACGACCGCTAGTCGCAAGTACTCTATGTGTCCCGTGTCTGTCGGTGCGACTGTGACTGTGTGAAAAGTGGTTTCACTCGCACTGTGTATTATTATTATTATCTTATTAAAATCGAAAACTCGCTCATGTCCATTTTGGCTTGCAAACCGTACGATGTGGTTCCCCCCAGCCGGGTGGGGAATTATCTCTCCACTCTTACTCCCTTTTGGCCCCCCTTTCGTGCAACACATGAGCACGCGACTGGGGGGAACCCGCGGGCAGTCGCCCCCAGTTAGCAGACTGGCAGGCTTCGTTCGCTGGCGCCAGTCTGCCCTCTGCAGTGCACAGTTTGCACGCGTTTAATGCCGATTGTGGTTCACGGAGAACAACTGGCCATTCTATTGCTGGCTTTCTGCCAAACGGGACTGTCTTCGGCGGGCAGACTCGCGGGAGCCAGCTAGTTTGTTTTGATTTTCTGCGGGCCCAGCATGCCCGCGGGAAAAAATTCCCGAAATGGACCCGCAAAATTCCCCACGTTCAAGCACACTCCCTTCAACCCTCGGTACTAGATGCCCACAAAAGTTCGCTAGATCCGAGTGCAACTCTGCGCGATGCTGACAAATTCAATTTTTTTCTACACACTACTACACTTTATCCAAAATAAAGATCCACACTTATTAGACGACTTTAGATCTCGTCGGATAGTTTAATATTTATCCATTTCACCATGGCTAACATGATGAAGCCAGGACCCTCAGAGATTTGTTATAAAAACATGAGATTTTTCATCATGGACAGACCCTCTGATGCCACCTTACCCCAATTAGTGGAGCAATTTAAGAAATTAAATGTCAAAGATGTCATCAGAGTTTGCGAACCATCTTATAAGACCGATTTGTTGACAGCAGCCGGGATACAAGTTCATGACTGGCAATTTGATGATGGTTCACCTCCTCCACAAGAGATTATCGATAAGTGGTTCGAATTATTGCAAACACGATATAAGGAGGACAAGGATTGTTGTTTTGCAGTTCATTGTGTTGCTGGTTTAGGGCGCGGCCCGGTCATGGTTGCGCTGGCCTTAATGGAATTAGGTATGAAATATGAGGATACAATTGAGTTTGTTAGAGAAAGGCGACGAGGTGCATTTAATCAGAAACAATTGAAATATTTATCCAGTTATAAACCAAGAAACAGGCTAAGGAATAAGAAATCTAGTTGCGAAATAATGTAAAAAGAAAAAAATAAGAGTAAAGAAAAAGAAGAAAAGTGGAAGAAGAGGAAGAAGGAGAAGAAAAATTCAAAGCTGAATATGCAATCATATTGGTGAAGATAGCATTTGACGATCATGTATATTTTATACAAAAGAAGACTAACTCATCGTTCTTTTCCCGAGAATCATTCATTGGCCTTCATTGTTGCTGGTGGACCGATCCTAAGCACAGTGCTAACGGTTAATTGTACTAAACGATCATCATGCCTATGAGCACCTCTCCTTTTTCTGCTGTTACCTCCAACGCCACCATTACCACCACCACCACTAGCACCACCGCAATTAACCTTGGCACACTGCTTAATACAAACGTTTACTGTTCCAACAAAGCGGACAAAGTTTGAATCCGGAAACTTAAAGGCCCTAAATTTAGCTCTCAATGATTGATCCTCAGGATTATGTTCGAAGTTTCCAAATATATAAGTGTCAATAGAGCAAGCGTTGAGAATGATGACCTCTTCTCGTTGTCTGAATGTATCGTCTTGAACCTTCAGATATGTTGCCAATAAACCATAAACCTTGGCGGATTTATCATCCAAATAGATGACCATCTCTAGCGGAGTTCCCGGGTGCACAGTGATCTCGCTATCGATGACTTGGCCATTCTGCAAGACAGCCACATTTAGGTATGGGACGGGCGCGCGTCCAGTAGCGTTCATGCCCAAATCCAAACGCTCTGGTGGCATCTCATAGAAGTCTGGCGGGAGCTCATCTTCAATGATCTCAACTGATCGGCCTGCATCACCGGCCGACGATGTAGATGTTGATGATGAGGATGAATTTCCACTGTTTCCATTGAAATCTGTACTCTCTGGTGCTGAGCTCAGGCGTCCCGATTGTCTCCTGTCGGATGTGGGCGACTGTCTCTGTTGGCCGAGAGCCAGTTGTGAGGCGGTGAGGGCGCATAGGGCGATAAAAAACAAGTTTCTCAGGGCCGAAGTTGACTGCATTCTGGTGCTCTTGCTGTTCTCTTGTGTTCCTTCGATAATTGATTCGAGTCTTCTGGTGGGCACTACTAATCGTCGGCACCACTTAGGTTTAATGAACTTGAAAATGCGGCCCAGTGTGACCGGTGTTATGCGTGCAATTTGTTGCGATCTGTCAACAGGCAGAGCAACAGACAAACAAATGATCTTTACCGCTCGCTCGAATCTTCACCGTCTCGCCGACTGTCCACCTTTTCTCACTCAACTTTTGGTGCTCTCTTGTTGGTGGCCCTTTGCCTCTGGTTGCTTCCCAGTTGCTCGACTTGGATGAGCATCAATTAGTGTTTATATTTTGTCTTGTCGTTTGCTATGCCGTTTGAAATGCGACTCTCATGGAAGCATGCATGAAACTGGTGCTTGTTTGTTTGGATGAAGAGTTAAGAGTGAGTGTGGCTTTCCGTTTGCTTGCAGGACAAATCGAGCCTGGCTGACACTTGATTAATTGGTGGCGCTGAAAAGGTGTGCGCGTCTGAGAGGCTGGCTCCTCTCAGACACCAAGACAGCATATCACTGTGACTTGTGATGGTGGTGGTGGTTTGCAAATGTTGAAAAACTAAGCCCAAGAGCAAACTACGCAAGCGCGTGTTGACTAGCAGTAGAGAAGAGGAGGAGGAAGAAAGAGGAAGAAGGAGGCAAGAGGCGGGCAGGCAATCGAGCTTAGGTTTGAGAAAAAGTTCCGAAAATTACTCACTTAAAACATCGACTTCATCTGTGTAGCATTGTCACACACACACACACAAGCAACAACAGGCAACTGCTAGCAAGAAGAGAAGAGCGGACGAGGCAGAAGAAGGAGAAGAGATTGGCTTGAGAGAGAGAGAGAGAGAGAGAAAAGGAGAGAAAAAACCCCACCAAACTACGGGCTCACTCTGTGTCTGTCTGTCTGGCTGGCTCTTGTGTGCTCGCTTATTTAGTTAGCAATTTCTATAACTTAGACTATAACTCTCGACTCTATGGGGAACAAAGGAACTCCATGGGATGAATATATTCACAACAAGACAATAAGACTAAGCGAGCGAAAGAGGAGAGGCGAAAACAAGCACCTTGATAATCGGCAAAAAGAACCCACCAGAGCAAGACAGTCTCCAACTGTCTGAAGAGAGAATTCTTTTCTCCCTCAGATTGCCTATCGATTCCAAAGTTCCTCTCTCACTGTTCTTCTCGTTGGGCCTATTTTTTTTCCCAAATTTTGCTGAGAAAAAGCAAAATCTCTCTCTGTCTCTGTCTGTCTCTCTTACTCGCTCGCTTGCCTGCCCGCTTCAACTCACAGATCTCTCTCTCTCACTCACAGGCAACAAACTCTTTTTTATCATTCGCCTACCGCTTTTCGAGACGGGCGCCCGTCCGGCCGGCTGGATGCCAAGCCAGCTCGGACAAGCCTCTCCAGTGGAGGAGAAAAGGTGGGCAAGAGACTGAAAGGTGCTAGAATAGCTCACCGCAATGCTTTTCGCACAATGGCTCATGGCGCAACACGTTTGGGTGCGACATTCTTGGCCACGATCAATGGGACGACTTGCCTTTAAGGGCAAGACAGTCTCTGTTTGTGGAAACACACAGAGACTTGCCAGCTAGAACAATGGACTGCCCGGCGAGCAGGCGAGAAAAGAGGCACCATCTTGGCGTTTCCAAAGAGCATAACGAATTGGGCAGGAAGTGCAATGTGTTGGGCCAATTTGCACGCAACTCTCTCAGACACACCAACACTCAAACTTACACACTCAAAACCACTCGCCGCCCGATTGTTTCAATCCGACAAAACTTTGCCCACACTCCACGCGCGCTCCAAAGGCCCACACCTTCGGCTCGGCCTTTGGACCAGCTCACGAGCCGCTGACCATTGTGGTCACCACGAAACAACAACAACAGCGGCAACAGCAACAGATGAAATCCGTCGTCGGATAGTGAAGAGATCAGTTTTGTTTTGTTTTTCAACTTTTTTGCCCCTTTTCCCTCGGCGAATGATCTACAAAACGATTCCCACCCCGCCTGATGGGTGAGAATTTTTCCTCCCCTGTCCATCTCTTCCACTGCCCATTGGCTGACCTTCCAATTGACCGCCACCAGAGCGGCGGGAGTCTCGGCGGGGTCTTGGCGGAGAGGCGAATGGTTCTGATGATGGGCACTGATAATGTGCGTCCAGCCTCGCGGGCGCAGCGCGCGGATTTGGGCTGCCCGCAGACGAGCCGCCGGCAGACTGTGGTGGGCGCAGTGCAGGCAGCACACAGTTTCGTGCAGGCCAACCTGCGCCGCTGTGCTGTGCTCCATTGCAGAGCATTGGAAACACGACAACAACAACAACAACAACAATAATTGGCCAGCTCCTCACAAAGATTGATAGACAGCCCAATAATTTATGGCCTAACGGCTTCTGGTATTCGACCTGGCAAGCGAGAGGCGCCGCTTGGCACCACTGGCAAGCGGGCCCAGTTTATTTGGCTCCCGAGAGTTGGGAGACGTGTGTTCTCGTTCTCTTTTCTTTCCCCTTCCAATTTTTGCCTCTCTCCGTTGGTTCACAAAGTGTTCAAACAACTTTATCACAGATCAGCCACTCCTTGGGCCTGTCGGGCGAGCCCTTCTTTTTGTTCCGCAACACAACCATTCGATCGTCATCGTAGACAATGTACAACAATTGACTGTCGCGCGAGTAAAGCATACTGCTCACTGGGGAGTCCATATCAGTAATGCGAAACTCTTTCACACGGCACAGGTCCCATGAGCTGTACAGGCGTATCAGTCCATCGGACATCCCCACTACAATGACATTCACCGAAACTCCCTCCGGCGCATTGGAGTAAGTCACCGCTGTCACTTGTGTATGGCAGTTTATGTAGCCAATTAGTGAACCATTGATCGTATGGACATAAACGACGCTGGTCAAATGATTGACATCCAAATCGCTCCCATGCGTCCAGGAGGACGAGTGCGAGCTAGTGCGCATCAGAGGCTCGTTGCTGGTTGTTGTAGTGGCTGCATTTGAATTTAAACTATGTCCTGGTGAGCTCGGGGAAGCTTGGTTGAGGTTTGAGCTTGAGTTGAGTTTGCCCGACGAGCGACTGCCCGCCCAGTCGCTTCCACTGCAGGCGTCCTCGGTGTCGTCTGTGGTTGCTCTTGCGAGACGGTCGCTGAAGTTCTTGACGGTTACAATGTCGCCCAGGGTGTCGCTGATGGCAATTAGGCTGATTCCGCTGCAGCAGATGCAACAACGAGCCGAGCCATTATTTTGGGGCGAGGCCGAAGAGTGTGCAGCGGCCGTATAGGAATTGTTGTTCTCTGTTGCAGTGCGGCTCCAATTGTTGTTGTTATTGTTTTGCTGCTCCCATTTGTCCGCTGGACTTGCGCCCGCACTGTTTGCCTGCCGCCTCTGCTGCTTCTGCTGCTGCTGCCTCGTTGGCGTGCGACGAGTGCCTGTGCTCGCCTCAGATGCGCTCCTCGTCCTGCAGCTCGAGCGACACCGGCACAGATAGTCATAGAGGCGACTTATGTTGGCGCGCCCATAGTTCCACGACAGGTAGTCCTGCTCCACACTCGACAACCTGTGACTCCTGACCGCCTCGCCGGTGGCCAAATTGGTGCACTGGTTCTTTAGCACGAGGGAGCCAACCTTGTAGTCGATGGTTCTCACATAGGTCAAACTGTTCAGGTCCCAGATGACGCTCGTTCCATCATCGCTGCCCGTGACCACAATGCCAAAGCTGACACTGATCTTGATGCAGTTCACCTTCTTGTAGTGGCAGTACAGCCAGCGCGACGTCTTGTTGATGGGCAACTGCAGGGGCGCCAGCGGGGGACGCGCGCCCGACGCTCCACTCGTCTCGCTCGAACTAGAGGGGCCGGAAGTGGCGCCGGCCAGCCTGGTGGTGGCCGAGCTGAGCGAGCTCCTCGACTCGTTGGGCTGCTCGTCGGGTGGCCTGCGAGCGCCGTTGGGGCCCAGGAAGTGGATGGCCGAGGGGGCGGCGTAGCCTAAGGCGCCGTAGCTGGTGGCAAGCTGGCTGGAGTCGGTGGAGGCCGAGCTTGAGCTTGAGCTTGCGGCCGCCTTCGAGAGGCTGGCCAGCTCGTGGGTGGACGAGATGATGTTGGCGCAGATGGCTCCCGATCTGTAGCCAATGAGCAGCAGATTGAGCTCGGGCACCGAGCAGAGGCTCTCCATTTTGTCCACCTCGTTGTTGGCCAACATCAGGGGCAAGTATCTGCTCTGGTTGCTGGTTGCGGGATTTTTGATCTCAATCAAAGCCTCGCGCTGGCCATGGTTCCACTTGACCAGCGTCAGAGAGTCTTGGGAAAATTTACTTCCGCGCAGGGAGCCAGTGAGCGAGGCCAGAGGCGAGCTAAGGTGCGAGTTGAGCGAGTCCAGCTGGCTGGCCGGCGAGTAGGCGGGCTCCAGGAAGCTGAACTGTTGCCTGCTGATGATCATGTGCGAGAAGAGATTCATGCGGCCCATGTTGCTCAGACCTGCCCGGTGCTCGTGTCTACTAGAATTGCTAGAGCTTTGCCCACCCGAAGTGCTTCCGACGGCGCCACTTCCGCTGGCGCTGCCCCGGTAGTTGGAGCTCCACTGGATGGGCTGACACAGGCCCGCCGAGCAGCTCTTGTCCGCGCGACAGTCCATGATCAGGCTGGTGCACTTGCGCATTATTGCCACGTCCCCGTTGGCCAGCAACACCAGCTGGAAGCGATCCAAACTGGCGCGCGGCCTTCGCCTACTTCCGGCGCCCCTCACTTCGCCCGCCGACACGGCGCCTCTGGACCACTCGAGGGTGTCCTTGTCTGCGCCTAGGCGCACATGGTTCACGGCCACAATGTCCTGCTCGTCCGGTGAGCCCACGTAACTGCCCCACTTGAGACCCCTCACCTGGCGCAAGGGTTCCACCTTGCGTTGGGGGATCTTTTCGCGGCCGTGCTCGCTGTTCAGCCGCTCCAGCTGAGCCTGATTTTGGTGCGAGGCAAAGGTCACGGTGGACCGCTGGCGCATTGGCTGGGCAAAGAGTTGGCGCGGCATTTGGCCATAGGTCTTGATCATTGTCTCGAGCGCGTCCCGCTCAATGTCCGCCTGCTGGTTCAGCTGCAACCGCTGGTTGTGCTTCCTCAGCAAGGCTTTGCGCGGCGAACTCGCCCCACTGCCCACACTGCTGCTGGCCCCGCCTACTTCCGGCGCGCCCCTGCCGCTTCCGTTCATCTGTTGGCTCTGGTTTTGCTGCTGCTGCCTTGCGGAGCCAATGGTCGAGGGCGAGTCCGTGTCCGAGATGTAGTCCGAGTCGTACTTGGACGAGCGGGTGGAGATCGAGGCCGGAATGGTGGCATTGTTTATCATCAGCGCCAGAGAGGAGCCCGAGGCGATGCTTGGGGCTGCAGTGCCAGCCAGCGAGCCGGCCCCACTCCCTCCTGGCGCCAATCCAACTGCCTGGCTCCCGCCGGACAAATCGATGCCGCCGTAATAGGTGGCCGGATGGAACACGTTCAGGGCCTCGATGGCGGCCTTGCCAGTTTGCTTGTAGCCGAAGATCAGGTCGATCCAGTGGTGCAGGTTCTCTGAAACGTGGGCAGTCTCCAGGGCCTGCCGGTGGATAAGGGTGAAGAGGCGCGCGTCTGAGCCGGGACACCAGGGCGGAAGTCTGACGTCGTCGACCAGCTCGTTGTTCTGTTTCTTGCCCAGCTCCAATCGTTCGATGTTGGTGAACATTTCGGGCAGGAAGAAGAATTCCGGAATCAGCTCCTTGAAGTCGGTGTTCGAGTCGCGCGTTATCAGTTGCCAAGTGTTTGCAATCGAGTGGAATGTCCTGTCCGGTTGGTCGAAATTGTTGTCCTGATATTGGATGAGCATTTGCGTGAATGGGGGCAACCTGACGAGGAAATGCAACACTGTGGCACTGTTGCTGTAATGGTTGCCATAGTGGTAGGCCTTTGTGAGGCCGAGCGGGCCAGTGGTCAGGTTTGCCTGAGACAGTTGATAATTCTTCTTGAACACCTCCTCGCGGTTCTTGTTCTGCACGGCCATTGGTCTGTCCAGCTTACGAAAGCTGTCCGGATTTGTCAAGTCCAGCACGTCGGACACATAATCGGACAGGATGAATGGGAAGACGGGGTATTGCATGAGATCGTTGAAGGAGCGGCCGGATAATTTGTTCAAGCAGGTCAAGTAGTCGAAGTTGGTCAATTTTCCATCGCGCCACAAGCGGGTCAATTTGTTCAGACAAGTTCTCGAATTGAAGCGCTGCAAATTGATCATCTTGTGCTGCTCTCTAAATAGATGATGCTTGAAATCTTCACGATCGCGGTTGCTGCGAAAGCTCAACAAGTAGGTCATGTTGTTGGTCGAAAATATCTCCAATCCAACATCCTTCAACTGGTAGCGGCGGTCCCAAATCTCAACTATCTCGTCAAACCAGAGGTCCTCAACTAGGGTCACCACGTAGCCGCGTCTGGGCAATGTTTTCAGTGTGTTCAATGGGGGCGGTGTCATGGTCGAGTCGAGCATTGGATCATTTGACGTCCGATCGCTGATCTTGGGCGACTCTTGTTGCTCCTGATTGTTTGCTCGCTTTGTTGAATAAATGTCATCCAAGTGGCGCTGGTAATTATCACTCCGCTCGCCAATGAAATGGATACACCAGCTCGCTATGGACACCTCGCCTTCGCAGACCTCGTTAGGTCTGATGATGCTGCAATCGCAATTGAAATGTATCTTATCAGTGGTGAACATTCTGATCCTTAGCTCGTTGGAGTCAATCGTTTGATTGCAGTTCAAGATCAATGAACACAACGGATGTGGACTATACTGGTTGTTCCATTCGTCCTGGTAAATATCATCATTCTCCGAGGAACTGTTGCAATCCATCGAGCGGGCTAGCCGTCTTGATGGATCCTCCACTCTACCATCTGAGCGTTCAGTGTGATCATTCTCATCAGTATCACTTTGTGTCGAATAGTTGAGCCTATGTGTCTCCTTGAATGATGCATTATCTTGGTCGTAATCCGTTTGCGCTCGCTCATCGGTCTTGATGATGGGCGACGATGTTACGAGGGGATCGCTCGATTGCAGCTCGAACACTGATGATTCGATGGCCTCGAGGTCGAGCTTGCGTAAGAATCTGGGCTCCAAGTTCAGCTTGAATGGTCTTAGGCGACGTCTAGTTCTCGATGGACCCTCAACCGGATTGAGCTCCCAGGATCTTGGGTAATACTCTTTCATGTGCCATATGGCTCGTTCGTGAGTGTGACCAATCACCAGAGACAACCATTGTTGTCTTATGTGATAATTGTACACCTTTCTCTGTTTAACCACCTCTAAGTAGATCTTGCGTAGCGCGTGCTTATCATCAACAACATCCCGAGTTATGCTCACTGCCTCATCAACAAGCCTGTCCATCTCCCACGAGTTATCACTTTGAGTTAAACTACTAGCCAGAATTGCTCCACCACTACTGGTGCGCTTTTCTTCCATGAAACCTCGAGCCCTCTCACGGGAATCCTCTCTCGTCTGATTCAAATCGGCCAGCCAAATTTGTCTAAACTTTAGCTCAACAGAATTCAACTTGGAATCCTTCTTCTTAGACTCTTTGCTGATGTCAGTCAAACCGCGAGCTCGTTTTGCCTCCAATTGTTCGCGACGTTCGCTCAATGATTGGTCAGATAAATCTAGCATGTCCCTATACTTCGAAGACCTTTTGAGCTCGTACTCCAATATGACCACCAATAATCTGAGCTTAATCTCAATATAATCAAACAGCTCCTCATCGCACTCCTCGCTTATGGTTCCATCCTCGGAACACTGTTGGCTATTGGCGCTGTAATCGAGCAGGTCTTTGACAAACGTCAGTAATAATATAAAAGTCGACTGAACCGAGTCCTGTTCCATGAGGTCTAGTAATTTCTCAACCTCAATGTCGCTGAACAATTTATGGGCAAAATAACGCCGCTCATCCAAGTTCATCGAGTCGCTAGGTGAGAGTAAAAACAGGATAAGCCTCGAAAAGGATCCCCTAAAGAGGCGCTCCAATCTGGTGAGCAGCATGAACCAGTGTGTGTCTCTTATTGTTTGATTGGTGTTCTTGTTTGCTTGAGTTGGATGAGAACTTTTGGCAGTTAGATCGAGCAAATTTCGGTACAGAATTCGAATGAAACGCATGATAAAATCACGTTCCAATGGACTTGGTATGACTCCAGACTCACGCGTTATGACAAAATCGACAACGTAATCGAATATGATCTCAAATCTATCAATGACTTCCGATTCATTGATCTCCTTGTTTTCACTCGTTTGCAGCCTGCTACCAGAGAGTGTCTCTTGTTGGTGAAGTTGACTGTTGACAAAACTATATTTCTCCGCCCGAGAGCGATTACTGTGTTTCTTAGCTTTCTTTGTAATATCATTTGATTTCCCGTTTTGATTGTCGCTCAGCTGTAGATTGTCATGAATAGAGGAGTCATTCTCGTCACCACAATCATCCTCATCGTCGGTGCTACTAATTGATTGGCTTCTTTCATAGTATAAGTTTCCCAAGAATATACCCACAAATTCACTCTCTGGGATGGTGTTGTTGAAATTGCTCATCAGATTGTTCTGGAATATACTCTTGATGTAATACTTCAATCTGCCTCCGTAGTATCTTTTTCTTGCAAACTCTTCATAGTGCTTGCAAAATTGCAATGCGCATGCTAGCACCTTAACTGATCTATCTCTTAAAATATTTTGTAGCCTATGTGGTACATGAGAATTTAGAGCCGAAAAGTATAGGAGAAGCTCATTGAGCGACTTGAGAGCCTCACTTGTGGGCAAATTTTGCATATATGAGCCCGTAATTAAAATCAAGAACCTATCCAATTCCCAAAGTATTTGATCACATCCATCATCAATCGATTCATCCTCATCCTCGTCGTCTTCATCTTCCTCCCCGTTGATGATTCGGTCCATATTCATCATATCACCATTCATTTGGCGCAAATTTTCACCATCCAATGTCTCGTGCTCATCGCTGTTGTCATCATTAGAGGTGTTAAATCGCTGACTTCTATCTTCCATCAATTTGTCTCTTTGGACCTTTTGCTCCACATAAAAGAAGTATAACTTCATCAAACTGTCAACAAGTGTCCTTTTGATTAGATTCATCACTGTTGATTCTTCCCCTAATTCAATTAGTTGCCTAATGTAAGCGTTTATGAATTGTAACGCCAATACTATTTCTTTGAAATTCTGTAGCTGAGTGGTCAACTGTATCAGGAGTATTAATGTGTTCAGTTGTAGACTATTGTTCTTTGGATCAATATCGAATGATAAACAAACTCTATCAACTGCTTCAAAATCGTCAACACCAATGATGATACCGTAGCATAGTTGGACCATTTTCAGTGTTGTGGGATACCTTAGCAATTGTCGAGCCATCAGTTGAATAGGTAGATTCAATTTAAATGTCAACTCTTGCGATTGTTGCTCATATTTGGTGAGTAATTTCAAGTCTAAACTATAACAAGCTCGCATGCAATATAAGAACAAACGTAATACTTTTTCCCTAACTAGATGAGAACTATTATTCGCTAGTATGATCAACTTTCTCGGATCAATGATTGAATTCTGTAGTGCCTCCGACAAGATGCCCATTGGATCCGTAGAGCTTAGCTTTACTATTGAGGCAAGCATATCTGCCACATTTGCTATGGCATAGCTCCGGTTACTACAACGGCTAACCCTAAATTGATGATCCATGTAATCCATTTCATCTATATGAGGCTCAATGTATGCCTTGTGATCCGGATGTAGAAAAAGCATCAGACCCATGATGTCGTCGAGAATCTCCAAGCCGGGCGGATGTCTAATGAGGAGCGATATCAGATTTACGATAAGCTCAATTAATTCGTGATTGATACTGGGCACATCTTCGTCAACTGGTACTAGACACTCACGCAAGATGTCCATAAGTATACTATAGCCTCCAGCTTCAGTGAGTGTTCTGAAGTTATGATCCCTAACATCTCGTTCGTCATCATTTTTAGGGACACTTGTTGATTGGATTAAATGTATAAGATTTTCGTAGAGACACTTTGCTACCTCGACATCCTTGTGCCATACGCGCCAACTTGTTATCAAACTATGCACAGGTCTAGGTGACTCCAATAGATAATATTGAGGGTGTTTGATATCATTTATGAGGCAGAAATTTAAATAATAGCTTAGTAATAATTCGGATATTTTACATAGTGGATGTGCCAGAATGAATTCCACTAGTTTCAAACCATTGAGTTCGTCCAGAAATTTTGTCTGATAATATTGATTAGTTTTACTGAGTTGTAGGAGCACTGCAAATGCCTTTGCATGCACTTGATCCGGTTTAAAATGACGTGAACGTATCACTTCGGCAAAACAAACCAATACACTATCAATTCCTCCTAATCTCAAGATAGTTTGACCCTTAGGATCATTGACAATCTGTTCTAGTGGGGCATCACTTTCTATTAACCTTATGAACCTTTCGCCTAATCCTTCCATATTAGTTATCTCCAATCATCAATGAATTCAATAATTATGTGGATAATAATATTCAAATGAGGTGGGAAAACGGGAACTGGAAAGGAGGTTCCGGCATGAATAGAAAGATTAGCGGCAATGGTGTTATGTAAGGAAAACAATAACAAAAATAACAACAACAACACTAACGATTCAGCTCACAACGGTAACTAGCATCTAGGGGATCAAAATGTGAAATATCTCCACGTTCGACATACTAGCGTAACGTCATGGACTATCTACTCGAAGCGAGAATGAGGCTGATGAGCGATTATCTCTGCTGTTGGTACGTTAGATGAGAAGTGTGTGCTTCCCCAACTCTCTCTCTATGAGGGTGATCCATTTTATTTCCACGCCAAGTGGCGATATCTGATGCGATTTTTGATGATAAATCCATCAATGCGTCTGTGGCACTTGGCCGTTGTGTTCAATCCCCAACTGCTAGAAGTGTCTTAGCACGGCCTGAACAGTATTGAGCCAGCATGGCGATAGCCGAGATTCTTTTGTTTACAATGGCTTATGATTCACCAATCTCAATTAGTCATCATGGTGATCTTGTAGAGCGAGCAGTGTGGGGAGAAAGTGGCGCTTCCATCTTTGTCAATGGTCTATGTGTGAATTCTGCGCCAATTGTTGCCATTCCTCTAGACAAATACAAGACGAAACGGTTTAGCAAACTGCAAGGCAAGATCGCAGAGTGCTTTTAGACAGTCACGGCGCTACTCTCTCAGTAGAATCCCTCGGCTTAGATTACAAGGAAAGTTTAAGAAAGTTTTCCCGCCCCGCTCGATAACCCGGCCTGCTTGGGACCCGCGACCTAGTGCCCTGCCTGCAGATCTCGTCGGCCGATCAAGAGTTTCATCCTCTGGGCTACATCTCTAGAGGATGCAGATTCAGCATCATCGATGAATATTGAAATGAAAGTTGACTCATAGGGTACAAATTCAACCTTTGTAGCGTGGTAAACCATCGAGGGGGTGGTTTAATTTCAAACAGATACATAACGGAGAGCTTCTAGGCCACAGCTACTGCCACTTGGTGGTTGAAAGGGAAGAAAAATTTCAAATTTTACTCTCGATATAAACATAATAGAGCCAATGACTTGTCACCCAAATCGCTCGACTTTTGCTTGACAAAATCCAGTTCATCCATGATTAGACTTGATCCCATTGTTTCGCTATCTCAACACTCAAAATCCCTTCGCATTCTCTTGTCTCGGTTGCTCGTAGTGGAAGGCGGTCGCCTCCTATTGACTAAGAGCCGCTTGCTGCTGGCTATTGAAACGGTGCTCCGCCTGCAACCTCTTGGACCCTTTCGACGACTCCACTTGCTGCACTTGGTGCACTTGTATGTTCTGTTGCTCCAGTGGTCTCGCCACCACCAAATGGTTGGCCCCCTTGCCCGATTGGAGCTGCTGCTGCTCCGCCAATTGCGCTCCCTGCTGGAGAGTTTGGTCCTCCTTGAAGAGTTGTTGCTGCTGTTGCTGAAGTTGTTGTTGCTCGAAGTGTGGCGACTCTCGCCATTGGTTACGTGCCAATTTCACTGCTCCATTGTTGTCCTCAAATGAGTCCTTCTGTTGCTGTTGTTCCAGGATTTGTTGTTGCTGCTGCTGCTGCTGTTGTTGTTGTTGCTGCAATTGTGGCTCGAAACCCCGATGATCCTCTTGCTGTTGCTGCTCGACCTGTTGCTGCTCAACATTTTGCTGCTCAATTTGTTGCTGCTCAATCTGCTGCTGCTCAATTTGTTGCTGCTCAATGGGCGGCTGCTGAGACGGTGCCACTGGTTGCGCCGGATTGACAATCTCTTCGCTGAGAACGTGATACGAGCTTCCAAGTGTTATTTTGGACATTATCTTATCAATTAGCATCTTCAGTTTGCCTTCTTTCGCGTGTATCGGAACCACTATTGCCTCAGGGTGGTTGGCTGGCGGTGGTGGTGGAGGCGGGGGCATTGGAGTGGCCTGTTTCGTCGGCTCGTGGTGTTGCTCGATTATTTGCTGCTCGTCGACATGTTGCTGCTGCTGCTCCACTTGCTGATGCTGCTGCTGCTCCACCTGCTGCTTGGTGCCCTTGACGCCATCGTTGGATCTTGGCGGCTGCATTTCCAAGGGTCGTACTTGAGGCGGGGGCGGCGGCGGAAGTGCGCCCGAGGCGACTTGTGGATAGGCGGCGGCCAGCGAGTGGTCGTAGTAGTTCTGTAGCTTGGCGTAGGGCTTCACCACCAAGTAGGCAACCGTGTGGTGCGGGGGAGCCGGAGGACCAGGAGGAGCAGGCGCCACTGGGGGCTGCTTGGTGTCATCGTGGCTGGGCCCTGAGCCGCCTTTTGTCGAGCCCGAGCCGCTTTGCAGGGGCTCCTGCCTCATGAACTCGGGCGGCAACTGCTGACCGTAGGCAGACATCATCGGCGGCGCGCCAGGCATCAGCAGAGGGGCCAAAAAGCGGGTATCCTCATACATCTCGCCATGCTGAGGCGGCGGCGGTGGAGGCATTGGTTGTGGTTGTGGAGGCAGTGGCTCGGGGCCTGCGGAAATGGAGCCGTAGACTTGGGCATGTTTGTGGAACTTGAACGACTCGGCCTTATTTGAGGCGGACACCAGAACCAGGAGGCTGGCGGCCAAAATTGCGGAAACTCTCATTGTTATTGAGCTTCTTCTCACTTGTTTTTCAACTTTACGTCAACTCTCAACTTGTCGTATTTCTTCAGCTTGACTCTTTGAGAAAAATTTTCACAAAATTCCAAACTTTCTCTCCGAGTTCTCGGATGAAACTCATGCAATTCCGGCGAGATTCAGCTGGTTTTATGCTCGCGAACTCGCGTTTCCAACAAACTTTCAGCCAGGTCTCATCCTCGTGGAATTATCATCAGTAGCTGCATCACTAGCATGCGACTCGTCGACCTTGTCTATTGTTGCATGAGTCCTTGCAACAGGAATCTCCGCGCCAGTGCACCCACCATGCACAAGTTAGCTTGGTTATCTCCACTTGTTCTCAGCTTTTGCAAATCATCTGCAGCTGACCACAACTCGTCGACCTCGGGCTCATGGTCAGCGTGGAGCTGGAAGAAAACTGCGATTTTCTTGCCTCCACTGGAAGGTCTTGGTAGCGCGGCCCTGGCGTGCTTGAGTGTGGGTAAATCCAGCGAGCAAACTGATCGGTCATCTTAGAGGAAAACTTTCCTCCAATCTGACAGTAGAATTCCGCGAACTTCAGATTCAGTAAGATGATGGGGAAAGTGACCACTCGCACTTTAGCATCTCCAGTGTGGGGTGGGATCACCGCTCGTGAGCTAATCGTGCACTGTATGATCAAAGGCGGGAAGCGAAAACCAAGTAGACAGCATGCGGTTCATCTGGACTACCTCAGAGATATTTGGCACATGGCCAAATCACATTCGAGCTGTTTAATTACACGTCTAATGAGCATGAATTTGCCAGATCTGAATTGACACCATGAAGCGAATTTATGGTTATCTGAGCGTTGCGTTTTGCGATCATTTTGCAGAATCCGAGACAGATAAACCAGCTCTCCAATGACGGTCTCTTCACTGCCATACTGGAGGACTGGCCTGGGTACCGAAGTTTTGCATCTGGAGTTTCTTGCCCGATTTGGGCACTCTTACACGACATCGGTTTCTACAAACACACTCGGTCCAAGTAACATATCGATCCTCTAATCTGCATCAAATCCAGTCGAGCAACAGGCCGAGATGCTGGTCCGGTTTCAAGAGCTTCTGGTTCGAGAGATAGCTCGGGTACTCTGAGATACTCGTGGATTTGGCGTATCTTGCGCGATTTGGGCACTCTTTCATGACCTCCGTTCGCGGCGAGACCTCGCGCCGTGTCACTAGAATGAGCCCCTCATCTGAATGCGACGCAGGCCAGAATCATCCTCATCATATTGGTTCAAGTCTGGCACCTCTGGAACATGCCGGGATATGGAACCATGTTCCGGCGCGGGCGTTCTCCGTTCATTCTGAGACAATTCTGACGCCTTGACAATGAAGCATCGATATCTTCGCAACCAATTGAGCTAGACGAGAAATAATCATATTAACATGCTGCAAAGCTGCAACATGTCAGCATGCACGAGCTCAGGAGGCGATCAGAAAAAATGGAAGCTGTTCCAGTTGAGCCTGATTAGCTGTTTTCATTGCTACAATTGATGTCCGCTTAGTTTAACATTCGATGAACAATCTCCGAAGGTGAAAAAGATCGATGACGTAGAGAGCAGAAACATGGTCAGATGTAGGGCAAGAGCACCGACTGGATGCATGTGCATCAGGCGGAGATGCACAAATTGTAGGAGCCCGATTGGGAATGGACTAATTTCACGGGTGTGAAATTGTTGTTTGCATTACCATAATTGCCGCCGCTGCACTCGTGGCAATCTGCCCAGTCGCAACCATCAACTGTTGCCGATCACTGTGGGAGTTATGGTGCCATTTTTGGTGATGTCGAGCTTGGATGCACGTATTTCCAAGGCTAATGAATATTGATCAGTTGTTTGCATTGTGGACAAGCTGGGGCATTGCACATGTGCCTGCAGGTTCCTCACCGTTGTGTTTACTTGCCTGAACGGTGGATTCCAAGCGGAATTGACGTTTCAATGTTCCGACAGTTGGCGAGTATTTGTTTTTGTTGGCCGCAAAATTCCGAGGCCTACCTTTGCCCCTGTTCAACTGTTGCTGCCGCCCTTCATTCAGGCGACAGTGGTGGATCCGATTGCGTGATGGCGGCCATAATTATGGACCGAGAAACACTCAGCCAGACAACACGAACGGGATGACAGTGGCGCCACCGGTAGACATGGGCGCTAAATGCCCGGATATAAATAGACCGTTGCAGTTTAGTGCACTAAGCAATCTTCCCTTTGAACGCAACGCACAGTCTCCTAAGTAATCAGCAAATTGCGCACTCGGAAGCACAAAGAACTGTAAAAGAAATTCACGCCCAAATCAGTAACAGTCGTCTCAAGGCCCCGAGCTAAGCACCGAGCTTGATTAGGACGAGCAAGTTTGAGAGAAATCGCCGGCGAGATGTCGAAATTATTCTCCACCTTAGTTCTGCTGGGCCTTGTGGGAGCCGTGCAGCTGGCCCCTCAGCCCAACGCGATCGAGGCCAACGCTGAGCCGGCAAACATGGTCCAGGCCAACACCGACCAGACAGGCTCCCAGCCGGGCGCATTGGGCAACATTTTTGGCAACCTCTTCAGAGGTCAGACCCAGCAGCCACAAACGAACCAGCAACAGTCTCAGACCACACCCCAGGCGGCGCCAGTCCAACAACAAGCACAACCAGAGCAGCAACAAGCGCAGCAGCAGCAGCAACAACAACCCTTCGGCCAGTCGCCCCTCTTTGGCTCCTTCATGAACGGAAACAACAACCGCGCCCCCCAGGGAGCTCCCATGATGTCCAACCAGCAGGGCTCGCTGACCGACCTACTGACCAGCATTCCACGTCGGGGCATGGAGATTATTAATGGCCTGATGACTGGAGTTCGCAACATGCTTCCGGGAGCTCGCGGCCAGAGCCAAAATGGCCAAGTGCTGTACAATGGCGTTCCAATGGACATGAACGGCGGCCAGCAGCAACAAGGGGGCCTCCTGAACATGCCAAACCCCTTCGCCAATTCCAACTGGCAGTCGTCGGCCAGCGGCAACCCAGCCCAGTCGCTTGGACAGAACGGCGGCCCTCTCGGCTCGCTGGGCTCCACTCTGAGGGGCCTCACTCAGCCGCTGACTAACACACTCTCTCAGGCGGGACTGCCGCAACTGGGCCAGCTTGGCCAGCAGGTGCGCCTGTGAACGAGCGAGAAGCTCGCCTTGCGGCCCCCGAAATCGACGTCCACAAGCACCCACCTGTAACACGAGCACGGATGCAATAAAGCTTCGCCGGCTGCCAAGAAAGTCTCGAATTGATCTCTCCATTTTTTCTTCTATTCTTGGAAGTTTCGTTTGACATTTAGTTTGCAGGAATTCACAGAAATATTTACTTCATTTCCACACAAGTTCAAGCCGGCACTCGAGCGGCTAGTTTGCAGACCGCAAGCAAAGGTTGCCTAGCGCTGGTTGGCCCTCACTGCAATTCTAGTGAGCTTCCTTGAGCCTTTAGTCCGTATCAAATGCATGCCAAGAGTATGTTGCACAGATTGTTATGGGCCCAGAACCCCCAGAAGAGCCACAAATTGGAGCCTTCATAGCGTGCACAGGCCCTCTCTTACGCGCTAGCGGACTGTTGCCATCGTGCGCTATTTTGCCATTGCACCCGCAGGACGATTTCTTTCCAAATTCTGAGACGATTTTGACACCTAAATAATCAAGCATCGATATCTTCGCAACCAATTGAGCTAGGCAAAAAATAATCATATCAACATGTTGCAAAATATATACACTATATAAGTATGCAGTCCGCTACATCATAACGCGTTTTGCACGGCCCCTAGTGGGGCCCAAAGTCTGAAAGTTGAGCTCCATTGTGGAGAAAGTAGATGTTGTATTGTGCTTCTGCGATTTGTCATGCACTTTGTAGACGTTTAGATTGTTGCACGCAAAAGATTAGCCTGCTAACATGTTCCATTATGAAACTGGAAAGATATTTGTCTTTTTTCTGAATTGCACCAGAATGGACAATCGACATGTGGTAGAGAATGCAAACTGTGACAACTGAGCCACCAATATGCAAGCTAAAGAGCGCCGTCTTGCAAAGGCTGCAATCTTGACCCTTGTGGGCCCCAGAGTGCGGGGCCTCAATAGCTAGTAGGGCCTGTGGTGGAGTAAGCAGAGCCATAATCAGGCTGTTTGTGCTGTCAGCAGCCTTTGAATGCATTGTTGTAGCTTGTGCAGAAAATTCATCAGCCTAGCATGAGTATTTGTATCCCAAATTGATGTTTGCTATTTTGATTCCGGGACCCTTGTTGACAATTTGCTCAAATATTGTCCGCTCGCACCCCCGGCTAACCAGTCATGTGAGCTCAATGAAACTTTGCACACTTATGACACCATAGTAGCACTACTGATTGTATGCCAATTTGTGCCTCTTGGATCAATAATGCATCCACAAGAGAGCAAAATGCTTAAACGCTTTGGGGCCCCTGGTGCTCGAATGCGAGCTGAATGGAAAAAAATACAATCATCACACCATAGTCTACCATTTGAGCAACTGGTCTTCGCAAACATTTTTACCTCGCACAACTAGAAGCACACTTTCAAAATTGTTCCACATAATTAGCTAAAGGGGCCCCTTGATGGTAAACCAGTGATGCCAGGGGCAGCAACATCTGGCAAATCATGCACAATAGTGTATGTGCACTGTGTGCAGTGTGAGAAATGTTCTCATAGCACCTGCATGGCCCTCAAATAGGATCTCTCACTCATAATCTAGCCAATCTGGTGCACCCACTGGAGTAGCCAGAGATTCAACTAATGCTGCAATCAATTGGTCATAATGCAGTGCATATGTGGCAAAAGTTGCATATCTCTATGCCGACAGGTTGCTCCCCCACACTAGGTAGACTTTTTGCACACCCGCGACCAAGTGAGCTATCTCGCGTAAACATCACATCAAATCTTCGACCACTTCTAGTGTAGCCAGCGACAAGAAATTCACACACGAGTCTTATATCGACATTTATACTTCATACAGCATGATAAATAGACAGACAATGTCTAAACACAGCCTCACTGGTACCCAGACACCTCATGCCCAGTGGTCATCGGAGAGGTCGATTTGCTCCTCAGACACTGGTCTTCCTCAATAGCTAAAGGGGCCTGTGGTGGAGCAAGCAGAGCTATGGAAGTTTCTGCGGAACATTCCAAATGCAGGACCTTAGAGCCGCCAGATAGATGGCGCTAGAGACAGGGAGTGAGTTGGGGGTAGTGAGACTAGCGGAAGCCAAGGGGGAAGTTACAATCTATAGAGAGCCAGCTGAGTGGCGCGCATGAGCACTCGGGGGCCCCTTTTGCTCTTGGACAGGAGGTCGCGCTCGTCTGAGGGCGCATTTGTCAGTGTGATCGCATTCTTTTAATGGAAAGCGAGCGAGATCGAGCTCCACTGCCCTCTGTCTCAAGCTTAGAGTGCCCCATCAAACGCCTCAAGACGAGCGAAACTAGCGGAAATCGGGCCCACCACCAGTGCAACCACCACGAAAAGAGCCGCGCAGCTAAGGAGCACCCAGAGAGGCACTGCTGCAGCCCAAGCGCAAGAACAATGCAGCCTCCAGGTGGCTGTGTGCATTCAGCCCTCTGCTTGGTCGCCATTTTGAGCGCTGCTCAATCATTAGTGTCAGGTAAGTAGGCGAAGATTTGGGCCCAAATTCCACCAGTGTCAATTTGACGGCCGAAGGACGCCAAGAGCAGTCCGATATTTGCGAGAGTGAGTTTGCTAGAGAGAGCGAAAGGTGCAGCAGTTGATACACAAATGGGGGAGTGCCAAATTTGCAATCGTAGGCGAGCTCAGCGTCAATTTAGCGCCACCAAATTGACGGCAGAGTCAAGTGCAGGATTGCGACCGGCCGCTTTGATGAGTTGCCGCAGAGGAGCGGCCGGAAAAGGGAATCAATTTGAATTTAATCCACTCCAGAGGAGCCCTGCACGGCCTGAAGCAGACCTGTGGGCTGGCGCCAGCCAGTTTTTGGGCGGCCCGCGACACTGAGGCCAGTGATGCATTTAATTTAAACATCGGCCACATGGAGCACAACGAGCAGCCATTTGGGGCCACTGTCAGATTGTGTGTTGTTTGCCTCTCTTCAGGCGAGCGAGAACGAGGCCAGAAGTGCAAGGCCCAAGTGGGCTAGACGAGGAGGAGAAGGAGAACAAGAGAGAGGGAGAAAAAAGGTTCCTTTCAAAAGTGGGCGCCCCTCTTTTGGTTGCCTTTTTGAAACGAGTACGAACGAAACGGGTAGGCAAACAATGCAGCTCAGTCAGTCGTTTGCCTGGCGACGTGCCAGGCAAACTAACGCTCAGCGACAGGTCCGCCTTAGCTCCGGGCGGGCGAGAGTGGCAAGCCTGCAAAGTGGAAATGGGAGGCACACGAGCCGCTCAAACAGAGAGAAAGAGAGACACAAGGGAACTGGTTGCAGTTGCAAACACTCGGCTGCAAGTGACCAATTTTTAATTCACCTAATTGATTCGATCACGTGAAAGGGGCGCCTCCCCCTTCTCATTGCTTTGGGTCGCCCTTTATCTCTGCCCCCTCAAACTTGGGCCCCAATCTGGCCCGTCTCGTTGACGGCTAAGGGCCGGCCTCCTGCGCCCTTCTGTGCGCCCGTTTCCCGTGCACGCTCATTGAAATCGGGGGTCCCAAAGCTAAGCTCTGGAACGGGCACATAGTTGCGTGGCGCCCCACGAACCGCCGCGTGTTGAGCCTCAGAAGGCACTTTGGGCAGCGCCTTCTGAGAGTGGCGCCCACTGGGCCCACTGCGCCCCGTGCAACACTGCTCCAGTTTGCCGGCTCCAGATTGATCCAGTTGAACGCTTGTTGTTTGGATGAAAAACTTCCATTAATTGTCCGCTTGAATTATGATCACTGTCTCCCGTGTCATGCGGGCCCCCCTCAGCCTCCAGCCTCCAGCCTGCACGCTGCTCGCCGCCCAGCGCCCCAGCCGTGCCACTTCCGGCCGCTCGTGTCGCCCGCGAAATGGCTAGCGAGCCTAAGTTCTAATTTTCTCCCATTCCATTTGGGCCAATCTTTAAAGCGGACGAGAAATTAGAATTAACAATGGCGACAAATAATCGGCCGGCTCGCAGGAGCAAGTTCGTGCAAATGGCCCCATAAAAGATAGATTACACTCCCCTCAAAAGTTCCGCTCTCTGTCCTCCCTCTGCTTTGCTGCCTGGGGGCTGCCTCTGACTCTCAAGCGAACCGGAAACGAGCCGGCAGGATGCATGTGGCGCAAAGCCACAATTTTTTCCACTCCCACTCCCTGCGAGTCGGCCGTGTGTGGGCCAAATTTTCGAGTCTGTGGTTTGTTTGCGAGCTTAGGTGCAGGCCAACGGTTCAATTTGGGCACAAGCAAAGTGACACCAAAATGTGGCCCCTTTTAATTACAAGTCTCCGCCGTCGGTTTGTCTCGAAAGGGGAGCTCTCAGACTGCACGTTTGAGGCGTTCACGTGGACTGTGTGAGGAGGAGCAGAGAAAAGTGGCCCGCCGAGTGACCGGCGGCAAACGAGGCTCTCTTTTCGGTGGCTCTCGTTTGGCGCTGTGACGGAGCTAAACAAGCAAACATGGCCAACTTCTGGACGCCAATCCGGCGCCCAATTGAGACCCGCCAGCTCATTGATATTCAAACTAACTGGTCGCTTCGTTTGGGCGCCGCCTTCGAGCCTTGAGCCCCTGAGTTCAGTGTTTGTCGGCTGCTGGTGGGCGACCAAAAGGGGCCCCCTTTTGGCCAGCGGCCTGGGCGGAAACATGGGCGACCTTTTTGCTTGCACGCTCGCATTCGATTGGCGACCAAATTGGAGCCAATGAATTGGAAGCGGCCGCTTGTTGTTTTAGCGCCCAAGCGAGCTTGCAGGCAGCCAGCGTCTGAGTTTGGGCCAGGCCCGAGTTTTGCATAGTCAAACGGTGTGCAGCGTTCAAGAAAAAGGCCGGCCAGACCTAAGGATCGGCCGCCCACTGGGTTTTAATTTTCTAATTGATTTCTCCACACTCTCACCCACTTTCACTCGCACTCATTGGACACAACATTGGACGGCGGCCAAACAATCACACTTTAGGACTCAGATTCAGCTCAATCCAAATGCCAAGCTTGGTGCAGCGCGGCTCAAACTTTTGGCTCTCCTGTCAGTTCGAGTTTGAGCCAGGAAAGGGAGAGCAGCTGTACAGTGTGAAATGGTACAAGAACAACGAGGAGTTTTATCGCCTGCTCCAGTTTCAAAACGGACCCGAAGCTCAGGGCGCCCAGCAGCAGCAGCAGCAGCAGTTTTCGGTGCCGGGCGCAAATGTAATGGTGAGTAGCAGTGCAGAGGCGCCGGACGGAGAAAATGCGGGCGCCTCTCGCGAGGGCCCCTTTTATGCTCCAGAGCTGCCCCTTAGGCTGGGCCCCACTTTGGTCAGTCTGAAACTGGCTTTTGGGCTCGCCGACTTGATCCAGAGGGCGTCATCTTGGCGTCGAATTGGCCCGGCAAGCTTGGGGCCAGAGAATGGGCAGAGGAAATTCTCCTCGCCCTGAGGAAAGTGGTCGCCCTCGGAGCCACTTCCGGACCTTAGGATCTCGGTGAGAAACTTCTACTGGCTGCAAATGATCAAAAGCACTCCACTTACCAGCATTGATTTGGCCACTTCCTTCCCTCTTCAAACACACACACACATAAAATACACACAAAGATGAGCCAATCGAATGCCACTCACGTTCGCCTCTTGAATGCATCGCTCGAGAGCGACGGATCGTATGCCTGCGAAATATCAACACAAAATTTGTCTACAATCAGAAATGAGCGCGAAATTAGAGTTTATGGTAAGCAAGAACAATAATAAGCATCCGCTTATTGTTGGGCCCCCAATGCACACTCTTTGTTTGCCAGGCCTTCTAGTCCCCTTCTGTGCACTGGCCCTTTGCAGCAGTAGCAACTCTGTGTAGCTATGCACTAGCAGCAGCTATACACTAGGAGCCCAAAGGCCAGCGCTCATATTAACTCTCTGCCTTGTTTATTTGCCCCCCACTTTGGCCCCTCTGGCCTTTGGCCTTCCACAAACCTTCGACACCAAAGTGCTGCCCCAGTCCAAATTGCAACTCGGCGGCCTCGAGACTGGCTACTCGCTGGCCGATAGTGTCGAGTTGCACTGCTGGAGCGATGTTTCTCGTCCAGCTGGCTCCATCGCCTGGTTCATCAACGACCAATTGGTAAGTGTTGGCCCCACGCGTCCATGCTGCACGCGCTGTGTGGCCCCTCCGCATTGGAGGCCAATTTCGAATCAGACTGAATGCGAAACTGAATGCGAGAGGCAGTCTCTAGAACCGAAGCCAAAGTGCAAACTCTCGCCTGTTAGCAAGACGGAGCCCAGACTGACATGAGAGTTGGGCCCAATTTCTGGCCGCTCACTCTTCAAACTCTCCTCCGCTTTAAATGTGCACCCCAATCTCTGTTTCCTCTTCCAAGATAACCGCCGGAAGCGCCGCCAAGTGGGGCTCCCAGTTGGAAGTGAGACAAACAATTGGGCCCAAGTGGAGACGCGGCCAGCAGGCCGACTCTGCGCCGGAGTTAGACCCCAGCGGAAGTGGCCAGAACTCGGCCACGAGCGGCCAGCAAGCGCCGCTCAAACGCTGCCAGTCGACGCTCAGATTCAGACTCACCCCAAGGCTCCTAACTCACTTTGGAGCGCTCACCACAAGCTTTGCAAGCTCCACAAGCTCCTCGAGCCTAGCTAACAGACACAGAGGCCCCTCCTCGTCCAGCGCCGCCGGAAGCGAGCATCGCGCGAATCAATCTTGGTCGGTGGGCGCAAACTCGGCGCTGACGGCAGACAGGGGCTCGCAGTTGTCTGCTAGGCCGAGTGCGCTGTTGCAGCAGCCGCTCCTTAGGGTCGAATGCAGATACAAGCTGACCGAGATTAGCGAGGTGACGTTCAGCGAATTGGCCCTGGCCAGAAGCAGTCTGGGCGTGATGGAAGAGTTGCCGCCGGAAACTGGCCCGGAAGAGGAACCGGAAGTGGAAGTGGGCGCGGAAGATCAGGAGCAGGCGGAAGGAGGAGACGAGCCGGGTGGGCTGTTGCGTCGCGAGCGCAGACACCGGCTGATGAGGACCGGGGCCAACGAGATTGTGGTCAGCGACTTGGAGGGCCAGCGGCTGGCGAGTGGCGCCAGTCAGTCTGCGGCCCAGCTGGCCCAGTTGTTGCGCCCCAGCCAGGAAGCCTGCACGCGGCTGGGACCGCTGGCTCTGGACCGGGACGATCCGGTGATTGTGGAGGGCCGAGGAGGCGCCAGGAGGGCGACGAAGAGGCGCCACCAGGCCGCCCAGAGCTCGTCCTCGGCGGCACCTCACACCAAGCGACTGGCGGTGCCGAGCTCGGCCCCCAGCGAGTCGGCGCTCGACGAAGAGTTGGGCTCGCGACTGAGCATGAGCTGCGCCACTCTGGGCTCAGTGGTGAGCTCGATGGCGGGCCAATGGGCCGAAAATGAGCCGCAGCAAGGCCGGCCGGAAACGACGAGAACCAGGCGAGTCCAGTCGACTGGCAGGAGGAACCAAGCGCCCTTCTGCAACGACACACTGTTGCAGAGGAGCTCCCTGGTGAGTGGCAGGTACCAGCTGAGAGCGGCCGAGTCGGCGGGCGCCATGGAGGCGCAATCGGCGGCAAGATGGAGCTCGCCAAGTGGAAGCTCCAACCATGAGCTCGGTGGGGAAAACAGTGTTGCTGGTCACCCGCGCGGCAAGCAGACGGCGGCCACCAGTCGCCAGTCGCACCAACTGGTGGCCTTCCTCAGGCTGGACCACGAGAGGGAGCAGTCGTGGGCGATTTTGTCCAATTTGCTGGGTGGCCAGCGCGACTTCAAACCGCAGGCCAATTTGGCGCCCGATTTGGGCGCCCCCACGGCGCTCGCTGCAGCCAGTGGCCTGGCCCCTCGCGGCGACCCAATGCAGCAGCAGCATCCTGGGGCACACGCGCTGCTCGCCCCGCCCCTGCTTGAGTGGTTCATAAATAACCAAGAGGTTAGTACAGTCTTGTTGTTATTATTATCATTATCAAAAGTGTTCTCGCCCCTAATCGTGGCGCTTAATTCCGGCCCCGGTGGCTGGTAGGCGGCTGCTTGGCGGCGACACTCCGAGCGGCCCGCAGCAACGAACTCTGAATGGGCCCCGTCGACTCCGGTGGCCAGAGGGAGGCTAAGGGAAGGTGTGTCAGGCCAGTTTGTGTATGTGTGGTGTCCGTGTGTCTGTGTTGTCGCCTCGAATTCGATGAGCCCCTCAGAGGAGGGCGACAAAGGCGGCCAGCCTTTGTCGAGGAGGAAACGAGCCGCGCATAGACTAGGAATACTAGGAGAGCGCCCCTAGTATTCCGGCGGCAGTGTGTCCGGCTGGCGACTGGCTGGGCTACTGCTGCTGCTGCTGCCAGTCGAAAGAGGCGGCAGAAGCAGAAGCAGAAGTAGCAGCAGCAGCAGCAGAGTGTGGTCGGCTGGTGAGAACGGTAATAACAACAAACAGCAAACGACCACAATGGACAACATCCGGTGATTAATGGCACCGATTGTTGTTGTTTGGCGCGCGCTTGGCGGAAGTTGCCCATCCACCAGTGGCTCGAGTGTCCGTCAAGTGCACACGCTCGCAAAGGCGTGGACAATCGTTATAGCAGAAGACTAATTAGCACGCCCGGTGCTTCTCTTTGCTGCAACACTCTGCTTGGCCAGAGGACAGTTGTGGGTGGCCACCGACCACTGTCCACTGGCCGATGCACACGCCTATGCTACTGCCGTGTTTTCGGGCTCATCATTTGTGCCAAACAAGCAGCACCACAGCGGCGAGGGGGCGGCCCAGCTCACCGAGGCTGCCAGTCGAGTAGAGCTAAGCTTAGGGGCGCCAACAGTGAGTGGGCGCCCCCAACGAGCAAGACGTATGAAAGGAGGCTGAAAAACGAGAGCCGCGAGAAGACTGTTGAGGAGTGGGGCTCACGGTCAGAGTGTCGCCTTGAGGCAAAACTGGAAGGCACACATAGAGTGTATATACTCACAGACATGGACTGGCCCAGTGAGAGACGAGACTGATCAGATCGAGTGAGCTGATTCCCCTTTATTAGCCCCCGTCTGCCGCTTTGCTGGTCAACACGGCCGATGTTTATCAATGTCGGCCCCAATCGGCGGCTCGACGAGCGCCAGTCTGGGGCCCGTGGCGCCCACACGGCTGGTGACCGTTCGAGCTGACAGATCACGTCGCCCCCTCGCCCCGCTCTGCCCATCTCGGATGCTTAATCTCTCTTTTGTTTGTCGCCGGAGCTGGCGCGCAAACAAAACCAACTAAATCGCCCCAATCCGGCCGGAAGGAAGGCCAATGGGCTAGCCGATGGGGCCCACCAGGCGGCCGGGCGGGCGAGCAATATTGAATGAGGTGGAGAAAAAAGTTGGCCCAAAATCATCGCGGCGTCTCCCTTGTGGCGTCTTGTCTTGATTGGAGTTTGTCGTGTGTGCTCGCTTGTGTGCAATCGTCCTCTCTCTCTCTCTCTCTCTGGCGCTGCTTGGGGCCGATCATCATCATTGTGAATGCAATTCACAGCATAAATATATGAACTCGGCCCAGCTAGCCAGCTAACCGGGCAGCCAACAATGCAGTTCAGTCGCTTTCGCTTTCGACTCGCGGCCGCCAAGTGTCGCTTGGCTGGCCAACATTTTGTCCAGCCAAACTGTGCCACCATTCCACCAGTGACACCATAGCACCACCAGCATTGCACTAACACACTTGTAATTAACTTACCAACTGGGGAACGTGCCCCCCAACAATCCGCGACAACCAACGACCAACTAAACGCACACTTGGTGGCCGCTAACTGTCTGAATTGCAGCCGCCATCCTCAAGTGCCAAATACTCGCCCGAACTGCCCCTGGTTGCTGCAATTGTGCCCGCAATCCAGCAAACTGGGGCCCCAACATCGCGATCTGATTGGCTCGACGCCGGAGCCAGTGGCCACTTCGCTCCGCTCCTGCCAGATGGCTCCACGAGACCAGCGGACCACCAGCAAGATCAGGCGAGATTGGCGGCCAATCTTACGGACACTCAAGCAGCACCACTTACCATCGACTATCAGGAGTACTTTGCCAATTTTGTCGACCGTCCCATTGAACAGAGGCTCGATCTAGACCTGAAGTTGACGAAGAAACACTTTTCTGTAAGTGTCTTCTCTTCTATTTACGATACTTCACCCTGTTTAGGTAAAAGTTCAATGTCTCAAGCCTCACTAGCTCTGAACGATAATAACTGACCTCTGATCTTCGAATTTTATCACGACTTCTATCACTTCATCACGCCCCATTCAGACACCGGACTCGCTGCTCAAACTTCGTTGCAGCTCCACTAAAGCTCTCGTGTTGGCCACCGACTCCATATCGGTGTCTATCTATGCAACAACATTGAACTCGGCCGAGAATATGCACCCAGACGGCAAGTCCAATGACGACAAGATTCCAAACAGAAGCCAACCTCACTCTCAGAGAAATGCCTCAGGTACACTATGGCACAAGAGGCCGGCCGGAGTTCGACTGGGCTCATACAATTCACGCATCTCCTCCGACCACAAGCATCCGATGCCCTCTTCTGAATACACTCACGCCCGTCGCCATCAATCCAGGTTATCCGAGACGCAAAACAACTCTTTCTCATCCCTCGCACCAAGCTCAGGCCTCCTCTTCACCTCAGCAATCACCGTCGCACTATGGCTGCTATGAAGCAAGATCAACTAGTTCTATTAGTAGTCCAATTCAGTTCAATTTGTGACATCTTAACTACTGTGATAACTGAGCAAGATTCAGCTACGGGAGAATTTCAACGGATAGTATACAGGCGTTATGCTTCATCCTAGACTCACTATGACAGGGGCATAGAAGAAGAGTGAATCCTATCGATTGCTCGCTATCGTATATTGGCAAAGGAGCCGTTATTTAATCATAACGATACCCAACAGGAAGGGAATATCTAAAAAATGCCTTTAATGATGAGATTAAAAGTATCATAGTCCATGTGGCAGATCTGCACATATGAAATGATAAGAAAAGTTGATGTTGAATCACGGGTATAAAAAGTGTGCGCACTTTCTGAATCTCTGAGAGGATTTCAATCCCCAAGAATGTATAATCATTCTGTCTCACTAATAACCTCAACTTTAGGACTGTTCAATTTGTTGATCACGTGTTCATACTGTTTTTCTAACAATCGATAGTTGTCTTCAAGTTTGGCGGCAGTCACCTTATCTTGTGGCTTCAATTCCTCCGGAACAAACACATTTGGATCACGTTTTAAAGCTCTGTCGATGTCAATTTTTTGCTTCTGATTTGGTATATTTAGCCTGTTTTTTATCTCGAGCCTGTAAGCTCTATACTCATCTTCGTTTTTCTTGTTCGTTATTCTCAGCTTCAGAACTTCGTAGACCTTTCTCGCTTGTCTTCGACACAGTTTTAGCTTTTCTTGTGCTTCTTTCGCCATTTCGTCGTTCCATCCAGCCATCAATTTATCCGGCTTGAAGGAGTCCAGTTTAAGACAGTTCTTGCAGTCAAGTAAATCGCGCATGGCGATAAATTCTTCATCCGGATCCTCGGCGGTTATGTCGAGCGTTGCGACTTGGTTCTTATAGTAGTTATATATTGTTTGAAGGAGTGTTGTTCCAATGCCGTTTCGTTTGTAGGGGGGCAATATAAGCATTTGAGAGACACGAGGCCTTGTTCTGTCTGGATAAGCAAAGTAACGGTAAACTGTTGCATAGCCGACAAAGTAATATCTGTCTTCAGTGCTTACGGAGCCCGGCAATTTTTCAAACACCATAAAGCAATCCCATCTCGGATCTTCAAAATCAATCATATTTGCTGATTCTATGAACCACATGACTAGGGATTGCATCCTTGCTTGAAATTGATTGAACCCTTCCGTCTTGTGATTAGCGTAGAAAACTTGAAAAGTTTTCTTTTCCTTTGCCGAGGATTCCAGACTCTCATCTTTGGTACTAGCGAATAAGCTTGATACTTTCATCAACCGATCGGGATCACCATTTGAAACCCCAGGGTTCTCAGTTCCATTTGTTTTAGCATCTGAAGGCGTAATGTTGAAAAGCTCGCCGGCTTCCTCTAACAATTCACGCTGGGCTCGGGAAAGATGTGTGCGTCTTCGGTAATTGACTTGGAATTCAGATAACAGATGACCCGGTGGTCTAAACTCTTTCTCTTCTTTTGAACTGACCTCATTTATGAACTGATTTAAATCTTGAGTGTAGTCGATGTCACTTAATACTGGTGCTAGGTTGCTCATGACGTCGTCAGGGTCGATACCATCTTTTTCTTTGCTGAGACAGTCTTCGTAATCAAACTTGACGTAAC
>Ga0058701_10000343_pt1 | contig 34288 bp, 29 predicted proteins | sample AgamicOrMae_FD_97039 | JGI IMG/M metagenome (GOLD analysis project Ga0058701, IMG submission 97039) | Agave microbial communities from Guanajuato, Mexico - Or.Ma.e | ecosystem: Host-associated > Plants > Phyllosphere > Phylloplane/Leaf | place: Guanajuato, Mexico | collected 2012-06-04
GATTCTATATAGTGCATAGTTTAGTTGCATGCAAACTAAATAACCAGAAAGAGAAACTTCACTTGACAAGTGTTTAGATTGAAATAATTAACATTTTGAATTACCACCAGTCAGTTGCGTTCCACTCCATTCCATTCAAGGCGGATTTGCTCCAACTGGCACAGTTAATGTTGGCGCTATTGATTGTCGACTTGTTGTGATCGTAGTATGTTTGTTGACGATTTTTTTCACCCAGTTCACATAGGCCGAGGTCTTGCTATAGATCCCGTACTTGCCCTCCTTGCCGCACTCGTCGCCAAACGAGGTTACCCCATACACGTGCCACCTGCCCTGCCGCTCTACAAGCAATGGGCCCCCCGAATCGCCGGCACAAGAGTCTATTCGGCCCTCTTTGTAACCGGCACAGATCACATGGTGCGACTCCAAATCGTCGCCATAACTAAATTTACACTCAGCAAAATCAACAGTTGGCACCCTCGCCTCATGGAGCATATCATCGCGCTCCACTTGCGGTTTCCCATCGGGTTGGCGCAAATAACGCGTCGCTCCCCAGCCCAAGATGGTGGCGTTCACATTTGACTCTAGCTCTTCGCCTTGCTGGGGCAAACATGCTGGCCAAACACGGTGGTTAAATTGTAGGGGTTGTTCTAGTTTCAATACAGCTATATCATTGTCTACATTGTTCTTATTGTATTGGGGATGCTTAAAGGCTCTTGCAACTTTTCTCTCTTGTCTGTCCTCGCTTTCTTTATCTGCCAAATTATACTCGCCTGCAACAATGTTCATGTTTGCTGTGACACAATGAGCAGCAGTCAGGACAAACTCGCTTGTAATGAGTGTCCCACCACAAATGAGACGTTTCTTCCTATCTAATACTGCTATTTGCCAGGGCCAAGCTCCTGGCTGGGCCTCCGAGCCGCCCACAATCATTCGCGTACGAATGCTTGAGGATGGTCCTGAGGGCAACTGTCGGGCGAGCATATGAGTGCCTGGCACCAGGCCGCACTGAGCATTGTCGAGCGGTTCTCTGATTAGATTTTCTCCTGGATCTGTGCCCAAGATTATCAAAAATAGTTGCAATGAGGGGCCGGCGAGCATATTTTATATTTGAATTTTCTCTAAAATCTTCTTCTGAATTCTTCTATAGTGCACTTTTTTCTTCTAACTTCATGTGAACTAAGTTGGGCGCTCACTTTGATACTTCTCCAACGATGCTCACTTGTTGCTCTACTCTCCAATCTTGCGGAACTTTTGAGCCAATTCACCTGCTGATTGGTATTCGGTCGAAATAAATCGATTCTAACGTCACTGATGCTCCATAGTGGCCTTCGTTGATCGCTACTCTGACTTGAGACAGAGACAGAGACAGAGAGAGACAGAGAGAGACAGAGAGAGACAGAGAGAGAGAGGCTGAAAAGAAAGATCTTGAGGAAGGGAATTGAAAGTTGAAATTCGCGAACTTATACTTATCGAATGGATAAAAGCAACCTGGCTCGGGGAACAAGTCGTGGCCGGTGCGGAATTTGGGCGCCAAGAGAAATGAAAACACAAGCCACAGTGTGCCGTCTGGGCACCGAGAACGTATCAGAGCCAACACCAGTATCTCTTGAGCCAACAACATCAACAACCAGGCTTCAGTTTGCTCTTGGCGTGCTCATTTCGGTAGAGATGACAGTAGTATTTGTAGTTTTAGAGCTTGTTGCTGCTACTGCCTTCTCCCAACACCTTGAGATTGCAGATATTTATTGGGTAAACTGAATACCAGCCTGAGCCCGTGTGCATGCCTTTACTTGGGCACAGTATATTTAAGTGAAGGGAGATGAAGAAATGGCCGCTTGGGCCCGGTGCTGGACCCCGGCGGCCTCTAAATGTCGGCGCGCGTGTTAAATTGTAAGCGGCGCGCACAACGCTCACTGTTGGCTATTAAGCACAGAGGAAATTGGTAGACCTGTCGGCGACACACACTGGATAAACAAACCACCAGCATCAATGTGTCAATATTTGTCTCCTTCTCCTTAGGACCGTTCCTATCCTCTATTCGTCCACCAAATTTGCCTAACATAAATCGCATACATGTATCCCCCACACACAGATAGAGCTAGAGATGGGCGGAGCACACCAGACAGAGCGGCGCCATGGCTCTATCGCTCCCCTTAGTTACTCCCTGGGCTGCGTGCTCAACCGGTGGGCTCGTCACAGGATCAAACGATGGAGACGACTGCAGCGGCCAAGGGAGGCCCTTGGTCTGGCCAGGGCCTCAAACCAGGAACCAGCATTCTCCACGTTATACGATAGAATCATCACAGTTGGCGCCCAGCCTGGTGCACTAATCGGAATTTAACACGGGCTGGCTCGAGACAAACAGACAGACACACAGCGTACTAGAATGCCCGAAGATACTGTTAGGGAAACTACTAACAAGTCCTCTATTTATACCTTATACACCCAGACCAGCGGCTATCATCTCCGCCCGCGATAACAGTTGTTGATCAATTTCACTCTCGTCGAGGGGTCCGCAGGTCCCTGTGCGCAACCTGTTCTTAGCTGCATGATAGGATATCCAGAAAGCGCTGTTATAAGCAACCTTCGGCAGATCTACCTGCCACACACCATCTTGTCTTCTTTCCAGAGTTCGTATCATAATATATTCTTCCATCAAGGAGTCCAACATGGCTCTCGCTAATTCCGAGCTGAGTTTGTCCGAATCCTTGAGATCGCAGTTTATTCCAAAGGGAGGACTAGAGATGGCTGGTAATTCCTCCGGGTTCGGGCACAATAAATCAGAGACACTGAGTTTGCATCTGTTACCGTAATCGACGAATTCTACAATGCATTCCCATTCTCTATTGGGGCACACTGTGAGAACGCGGACCCTATACCAGCTCTGATCTTTATCATAACGAGCACAGCAGATGTCGTCGGCTTTGACTGCCTTGGGTCTCAGCGAATGAGCTAATTCCCATTCGGTAATTTTTCTGCAATAGTTATGGATTTCGTAATTGTGTTCTACCAGTTCCCGATTTGTGAATTTACACAACTGGGCAAAAAATGTTCTGGTTTCTCTGTCCACCGAGGTCACATAGGCGAGCTCTGTTTTCCTAACCCCAGCGTGTAGTAGTTTGGCCCAATTTTCTGGTCTCACGCTCATTATATTATCATCAAAGAGTCGTCCAATCGGTGGGAAATAATTTGTTTTTCGGAAGTTATCAAAAGCCTACGAGAATAGTTTGTCGGTTAAACTGGTATGATCCTGGTCGGATAACTGTGTCGGGTTGGAAAGCAGTGGCTATTGAGTGCAATGCGGTCAAAGCGAGACAAGTTCGTGCATGCTCGTGTGCCAGAGGTTTCGTAACCCTTGATGTCTGAACTCCAGTGATCGTGCGGTTGCAGCCGCAGCCCTGCAACAGTTGGGCGTTGCGCGTGTTGGACATTCTCTCAGCGCCTCACCATTTAAGTGCCGCATCACTAGCAAGGATTCTTGGCTTCATTCGTCCATCACCAGTCTAGCATCACGCTCCGCTCCAAACTAGAGCTTGTTTCTCGGCCCTACCAGAAAATTTCTCTCTGAGTTTGACCTTCCATCTTGGTTGTTTTATATCTACCTCATATTTTGAACGACATAGGAAAGATGCTCGCCAGAGCCAGGAGGGTAATGTTAATTTGTCGTAGAGAAATGAAACTCAAAGAGAGCAGAGCAAGGAAAAATTATCGTTTTAAATTCTTGGCTAAAATGAAGAGGATCAACATATCCGTCAGAACCAGATCTGACCAGAATTTAGATAAAGAAATACAAGGTTATCTTGAGGCAAATGAGATCCTGAGCCAAAGGGCAAAGGCTATCGAAGAGGAAATGGCAGAATTAGAGAAATTCAAGGCACTCTTAGAGAACCAAAGGGTCGAGTTGGCCCAGCGTGAGGCTGACTTGGAACGCCGGGAGCGCGAATTGGAAGAGAACAGGGCTCAACTAGTCGAAACTAGAAGTACTACAACGGAGCCCGCGCCGATCAAACAACAGCAACAACAACAGTACAACAACCATTACCATCAGCCTCTGCGCCAATTGCAGTCAACAATTAGGGAGGATTCCAGCGAGAATGACGAGAATAACTCCCCCGTTTATCATACTCCCGAGGCGGATCGCAAGTTATCAAAGTGTCGCACCATCGACGAAGAGATTGTTCTGAAATGCGATAGTTCACCCATGGGGGATAGGAACAGGATAGAATTACCTGTAGAAAATAAGATGGATGCTAGCGAAGACGATCTCATACCCCGTCAAACACCGCCGCGTTCCTATCCCCGCCAATCCATTGGCCAGTGGTCTGTTGAGCGCGTCCGGAACAACATGTCTGTCCGCTCATTGGTGAGCTCCCTAGAAGGTCAAAGAGGAACGAGGAGTGGTGCCGCTAGTGCTTCAAGCGGGAGAAAAATTTCACGGTGATTAGCCTAGTGGACATGTTTTTCATCGAAAGAAGCGGGCCCGAGCTGCATGCGGCTCTCGAGCTGTTGTTATCATTTTTAGATTTAGATTTATTCTTACACACTTCATAAGATAGATTCTTGTCGGCCTGTTTCACTGCCACAGGTTTTTATACGTTCATTTTAGCAACCGAAGCTTAGTACGTTTCCATGCTAAACTGCAAGTTTTACAATATACACACCAAATAAAGTTACACACATACGTTGGCCTGCCGATATCGAGCTCACGTTTAAGACAATGGATGAAACTGATCTTTCTAAATCCACATTCACGATCCTAATCATTTATCCAGCGACCAGCGCCAGTTTGAGCAACAAAGTCCCTCTTCAATCATCGTCGTCGTTGGCCTTTTCAATGTCACGAATTCTTACCTCGTGCTTGAGCACTATCGCCTTGAGCTTGTGTATTTCGTCGGCCAACTCTTTGATCCGATCCCTCAACTCTTCGTTGGTTTTCTGCACCTTTTTGAGCTCCTCCTGAGTCTTGCTCGATTCCTGTTGCACCAACTGTTGCACCTGTGCTGCAATGTCCGCCGACTGGCTGGTGCCACTATCACTTGAGCCCCTTGCGCCACCAGAGGCGCGGCCCCCACGCGTCAGCCGCGACAACCCACCATTGCTGGTCGGCTCTGGCACCAGTCCTCGCGCCGATGTCACCTTGGCCTTGGGATCTGGTCGGCCGGCGAGACCGCTTCCGGCTGATCTTTTCTTTAGGCCAGTGGCAAGACCCTTGCCGCCCTCCATTCGTTTGGATGAGTAGCCCTCGCGTAGGGAGAACAAAACTGGTGGCTTTGTCTCGCCAGCAATCCATTCGTCGGCCGTTAGTGCTGGTACATCTGCTTGTGTATCAGGATAGATGTCGTCCTGGAACAAGTCGGACTTGCGTGGCACTGTAAATGTTATCACCTCGCAAAGGCCCTTGGTGTGCAATTTATAAAAGCGTGCAATCTCACAACTTAACAAATCACAGCCACGTTTCGGCATCCAGCCCATGCCCCTCTGTGGCTCGCTCGACTGGAAGGTATTTATATAATGTATAAATGGTGGCTCATCTGTAATTTCAAAATAACGCATATTGCTATCTCCTTTGGCGCATAGATATAGTAGATTAACATCTGGATCATAAAATGGAAACAATACACCATTGCTGGTGTCTAAAACCTCAAGTACAATTGTTTCACTTAGATTTGATTCACTTCTAAGGGCGTATTGGCGTTCGCTCATACGAGAAAAACCGGTGGTTAAAATGAGGTCATTTTTTAAATAAACAATCCGCTGTGGTTTGGCACCCTCATGTCCTTCGCCCTCGCTTTCTATGTCGCCCGTTCTAGCATCATAAATGCGTATCTTTCTATCCTTGCAGGTGGTGGCCAACCTAGATCCATCCCAATTCCAGGCACAGTGGAAGGCCAAATCTGGATGATCAATTACGGTGATTGCCTCGGCAGTGCCCACATCCCAAATGATTATCTTGTTATCCGAACCAGAGCTAAGGAGGATGTTTTGGGCGCTCGGGTGCCACAGGACCATGCCCACCCGGCGCTGGTGGCCCACTAGTTCAGCCGCGGGCTCAGTTAGTGTGCGAACCAGCCCGCCGTCGGGAATGCACCACACCCGTACTAGTCCGTCGTCCGAGGCCGAAGCTATGATATTGTCGTCGAAGGGGCACCACTGGATGTCCAGCACGGGCCCCTTGTGACCAGCAACTAGGGGCGCATTTGGGTCGATCTTTCCGGTGGACTTGAGCGTCAGAACAAGGAAGGCACCCCCGCCGGCAGCCTCAGTAACGGTGGCCAGGAACTTTGGGTTCACTGCGCAAAAGTTGCTGTCCCAGGCGTTTTTGGTGATTCTTATGTTGTCATAGCATTGTTCCTTCCTTAGCACTTGGCCGAAAACGTGCCTAAATTTCGAGTTTCTAACTACTCTAAATGACATCTTTGATCAGTTTCTGTTGTTGTTTCTTTATCTCTCGTTACCCTGTTGTTTCAAACGACCACTTCTGGAGCTTGAACAATCTCTAAATGATATCAGATTTGCCCTCTTCAATGAATATATATGACCAATTTTATCTTCTCTTTTGCTTTAAAAACTTGTTGCTGTGCTAGTGATTGCTTTTATCTTTATCTCTTTCGGATCAAGGATTGAATTCCACCGACTTAGCGACTTCTATCCTCAAATTGGTTCTCTTTTTTATCACTTGCTGGCTTGTTGTCTCGTGATTCTTTCCAATGAATGAATCAACCGCAATTCAAACTTGAGTGGACAATTGTTCGAGCATTCGACTCTGATGAAAGTCCTCTGATTTCGGCTTGTTTCATTAAAATGGACCTAACAAACCAACAGTCCATCAGGTGTTCTCTGTTCCTGAATCTCGGCAGCTAAGATCTCTGCTCACACGTCAAAGGGGACAACACGCTGAATGCTCGGTAACCCAATTAAATATTTTGGCCTCTCGTCCCTTCTTGATCATGAGATACATACACATGAGAGACAGACGTACACACACACATAGACACAGAGAGACGATACCGCGGGATTGTGTTGGGGATGATTATGATGGAGGGGATGATGAAATGGAGCAATGTTGGTGCCTTCGAGGAGAAGGTAGAGGAGAGCTTGTTGGAGCACAAGAAGGGCGCGAGCTTCTCTTCCTTTCTCGTTCGTGTGGAGCCGCTCGGCAGCCAACGAGGCGCGTGCAACAGCGCTCGCCCGCTCGCTTCGCCTCTATGTGCAATAGCTGATAGAAAAGTCGCCTTAATCCAACTAGATGCTACTTCTTCTTCTTCCCTCCAATGCAGCTCCTGAGAAACAACATTCAACTAGAGAGCAGCCTCCGTCACATGCAATCACGGGCAAACTTTTACGCACAAGCATCCGCTCCTCAACACACGACAGTGCCCAACTTCACCATCTTCCTCTCGCAGATGACGCCTCACTGCTCGCTCTCGCCGGGCACACCTAGTGGCGCGGCGTTGGCAAATACAGTGGAAAAACCATGGCAAACAGTCTACATCCATGACTAAATGACGATTTGGTTTTGTTAGTCGCCCAAGACGCCCCAGCGATATATCAACAAAACTCGCCTCCGCTCTTCCCGCCCCCAAGCTCGGCCCCCGCCCCCAAAACAACTTACCATAGCACAGGGCCCATAGTGCTGGTCTATTTCGGGGGCCCAAATACAAAGTGAGAAGTGGAGGAGGAGGGGCGGCATTGAGCGCGGCATTGGCCCGAAGATGGGCCCCTAACAGCTATGGAGCAGGCTTGCCTTTCTCTTCCTCCTTATTTCACTTCTCCTCCTTCTTGTCCCCCTGGCCCTTCATACTTAAATGGAGTCAAGGGAAAAAGCTGCTCGCTAGTCGATGTCCCAGTTGCGAGTGATGGTCGACGTCATCTTGCACTGGCCAAATGAGCACTCCCTCTATCTCTTACTCGCTTGGGCCTCGGAGTTGAAACGAGGCGCGAGCGAGAGAGTTGTTGTCGTTATGCTAAGTTTAGAGATTCGAGTGAAAACTATTTAAAGGATTGCTCTCAGTTTTAGTTGATTAAGCAAAGCGAGAAAAACGACGACTCCTCAGCAGACGAGGGACCTCGGAAAAGTTGCTCCGTCTGGATACACTGGAGACGAATGGGGTTTATATATTTTATTTGACTTTTCAGAAATCTCAATTCTAGACCTAGTCTGGCCAATCGTATGGTTTGCTGTACCTCATGGAAAGAGATTACCCGCTCCACTCCGATGAGGATGTCTAGCTCTCTCTTTCTCTCTTTATATCTACAGAGGCAGGGGTTCTCTAGGGGCGATTGGATGCTGAGTTTGTCTGCGCTTGGGCTCGCACAAGCAAAGACGCGCAGCGCGCTCAATGTTGACGCAAGAGAACCAGTGCGAACTTGCTCATCGTTGACAGGCACGTGAAAAATCACGCATTACTGGCTTCTCATCCTCATTTCCGACCTAATGTCAGCCACCTTTTCTGGTCTCATCCGATGTTCTATTCCAGTTGATGTGGATAAAAATGTAGAGAAATACTCTTCTTTCGGCACCATGTTTAAATCTAGATTCAGGGGAGTAATCAGACTTTGCTCTATTGGTTTGGTAGTCTCTATAATATTGATTGTTATATTAACTACTTGTCAAAACCATCGACAACATGCAACTGGGCTCGCGGCAAACAAGGAGATTCTTGTGACAGATTCCGATTGGAATTTCTACGAAACGATAGTAGATGAGGAGAAGAAGGAGAATGTGACCGACCTAGAAGGTGAAATCTCAATGATTGAATGCAAGACGAACACCAACTGTGATACCATCCATTTGGGCATCATCTGTGGCGGTTATAACTCAACTAGAGAGTTCTATGTTCTCTTGAAATCTATTCTATTCTATAGGACCAATCCCATTCATTTACATCTTATGGTCGACGACATATCAAGTGAAATTCTAGCTGAACTCTTCAAAACGTGGCCAGTTCCATCACTCGATATAGACTACTACAATGCGTCCAAGCACGAACCGGAGATTTCCTGGATCCCTACACATCACTACTCAAAACAATATGGTTTACTCAAATTGATCTTTCCATCTCTAATCTCAAAGAAGCATGAAGATATATCAAAATTGATCATCCTAGACACAGATACCCTCATGCTTGGTAATGTAAATTACATATACAAATTATTCGCTATAATGTCAACCAGGGGCAACATTCCCATCGGTTTGGTCGAAAATCAGAGTGATTGGTATCTAGGAACGCACAGAGATGGGCAAACCAGCCCGTTTGTTGGTGATAGGTTGATTTGGCCGGCAATTGGACGTGGCTTCAATACAGGATTGATTTTGTTCGACTTGGTTCAACTGAAATTGAGGAATTGGGATCAAATCTGGCGCGAAGTCGCAGAACTGGAGCTAATTACACGTTTATCCACCACCTTGGCTGATCAAGACATATTTAATGCTGTGATTCGAACATATCCAAATCTAGTCATGAGACTACCTTCTTATTGCAACATCCAACTGAATGATCATGCTGATTTCAACAAAGTTTTCCGCGAAACCGAAGGAAGTCCATTCAAACTGATACATTGGAACTCCCCGGTCAAGTACAGCAGTCGTAACTCAATGGTTCAAGATGAATATCTAAAATGGTATCTAACTTTCCTCAACTGGGACGCAAGTTTACTGTCACGCGTTGTGTGCAATACAAAGGATTTGAAGCGGGGGGAGCAGACTGCTAGAGATGAACTGGACCTCCCAAGTGCCACCATGGAGCAGAACTGTCAGACAATCAGGCCAAGACCCTGGGACAAGCTGAGAACTTATTTGAACTTCTTCGAACAGGACAAAACGTTACTGGATGCAGATCGAGATATATCAATCGTGATACATTTAAGTCTAGACAGATTACGCACGCTAGACGAGCTGGCTGCTCATTGGGCTGGACCAATCAGTGTTGCAATCTATCTGCCAGAGTCTGAGCTTAGTCTATTGATCGATTCTATAAGCGACTCAGAAAACCTGCATGAGCGTAAAAATATCGCCTATCATTTGGTATTCCGTCAATTTGGTTTCAATTATCCAATCAATAGACTGAGGAACATAGCTTTGAATGGGGCAAAAACGTCGTTCGTTTTCCTCTGTGATGCTGACTTCTTGCCTTCATACAATTCGTATGAATATCTAAAGTCTACACTTGCCCAGGAACTAGAGATGATGGTATCAGAGGGGAGGAACAGTTCAGACGAACTGTTGTTCAGAAAAGCCTGGGTGGTGCCAGCCTTTGAGAGTTCACAATATAAATTTGAATTTCCAACCAGTAAGGCCGAGTTGGAGCGCCAGCTCAATTTGGGCTCCGTGATGATGTTTCGTGCCCAAATTTGGCCCAGAGGCCATGCACCCACCAACTACGCCAAGTGGAGAGTGTCTACAAAGCCCTACGCTGTTCAATGGCAGCCAGATTATGAGCCTTTCATTGTCACCAATCGGCAACACATTGCTCGTTTCGATGAGCGTTTTGTGGGATTCGGTTGGAACAAGGTGGAGCATATCATGAAATTGGCCGCCATGGGCTATGAATTCCTGGTGCTTCCCGAAGCATTTGTCGTACACCAGTTCCATCCGGCGAGCTATGACATTATCAGACACAGAGAATCGCAACGATATAGAGCTTGTATAAGACACTTGAAGTTGCTTATCACAAGCGAACTCGTAATCAAGTATCCCGACTTTCTGCCCAAGTTGAGGTCCAACCAATGAAGCAATCATACTTGGAGGTGCAGCGAACGCGGTTGAGGAACAGGTCTAACGAAATCATGACTCTAAAAGGAGAAAGAAGATGGTTGGCACTTCCATGTGAGCGAAGATAAAAGACTAGCTTCGTCCAACTCGGACGAGTGAAAGTTCCAAACTTTCTGAAAGTTCATCCTAATCCCAGTTTCCTCTTCTTCTTCAGCCATGAGTCCTATGACGACATTCAGCTTGCTGTAACACTTGTGCTAATTGTGCCGCGTGCAAGATCACTGAGAGAGTAAGTTGTGGATGCGCGATTGCTGCAGTGGTGGGTAGATAACCCTGATTCACTCGGACGTGCCGATCGTGCTTCCTCCTAGTCGTGCAGAAGATTGGATCTAGTTGAGCCGAGGGAGAGTGTCTGTAGAAGGTTGATGAGGGAAGGTTCAGCGAGAAGAAGGCTCCAACAGGCTAGCTGTGACGAGAACAGGGGAAAAAGTGGGAAGTTGAGGCGGCGCAAACAAGTAGGCGACGCTGGATGGATGATCAGTTGCTTTGAATCCAACAAGTGGATGCCATCGAGGTGTCGAGGTAGAGGTGCCGAGCTGAGTGGACGAGAAAGGCTTTGCTTGCATGTGTGACTTACTGCTTGATGTCATGCTCTTCATGGAGGAGCTTTGGCTAATTTTCGACTCGAGAAACCCCTTGAAATACCTCGTGAGGATGCGAATTGAATTCGATTGAAATCTGGCCTGCAGTCTCGAATGCTTAGTGTTGGTGGTGGGCGGCAACTGAATGGCGTCTCAATGGGGCTGTGTCGAAGGAGTCTAAACCTAATCCTCGACGCCTGCTCGAGAAACCTGAAGAGCCTTGCCGTCATGCACGAGACAACAGAACACTTGTCGCCTGCCCGTCCATGTGTTTGCAGTTACTCAGTGCTCGATGACGACAAACGGCAAGCGACTAGCTCGCCAGCATGCGGATGCTGCTCTCTTACCGACGGTGGCCAATTGAAGAGCAATATCTGGCTGCCTCATTCTCGTTTCTCCTTCTACGCAGCACTTCTGTCCACCGGCGCCAACTACTTCAAGGCGCACACACAAGCACACTTACGCGCATTTGCACAAACACACAAACCACGAAAACCAGCAGCTCCTCCTCCTACTCGGTTCTCGTCTTCATGCGAGAAGGAGAGTGAGAGAAACACTGAGAGAGCAAGACAGTCACAGACAGAGGCAGAGAAAGCGAGACAGATGCCGAGAGAATCAGCCTGAACAGGCAAGCAAACACTTGTTGCTCGGTCACCAGCAACGTTTGCCTGTCTGCCTCCTCTTATTCTTCTTCTTCTTTTTCTTTTTTCCACAACAAAAACAAACAAAGCACCGAAATCCGGAATCACAAGCACCAGTATCTTGCTCACTGTGTCAACCACAACAGAATACCTCAAGAGACAGAGGGCAAAGAGGAAGAATTTGCTCATCAAGTGTTCAAGTTCAAGCCTTTCTGTTATTCTGTTCTCGTCGCAGCTTTCGGTTGTCTGCCGACGAGAAGAGGGCGAAAGTTTGCTCAGCAGACGCAAGAGAGTGTGAAACACAAGAGGAGACTTGTGTTCAGAGAGGCCGAAGTGAGAGAGAGAGAGAGACAGCGACTTGTTGCATACTTTCGCCTCTAGTCTGCAGCAACTGTTCAGCCGTAGACTGTCTCTGCTGATTGTTTGCCGTATGACATCAATTATAAAAGCATTCCACGAGCGTGAACCAGCTGCATTCATGATTTGAATTGGAACCACAATTGAGTTCAGTTCAGTTCAGTTCAGTTCAGTTGAGCCGAGTTGAGATGGAAGTTTGATTTTGTTCGCCCTGGCGAGTAGGCGATGCAAATGCGGGAAAAGTGTGCTGAACGAGAAGCTGCGACAATTGAACGATTCCATAATTTGAATAACACTTGTCTGATTGCAGTGAGAGAGAGAGCAGACATCAAAAGTAGATCAGATTCGTTGGGTTTCAAGATCAGGAGGACGAGCAGAGTAGAATGGGCAACAATAGAGGAGAGCAGAATGGCGGCGCCGATGAGAAGGACCGTCTGGAGAGAGCGCGATCGAGCGAAGGGGAAGAATGCAGGCAAGAAGTAGAGGAGGAAGAGGAAGAAGAAGAGAGACAGAGAGTGGAGCCAATGATGGTGGCCTCGAAGAATGGCTTTTGCCCATTGCTTGAAGAGACTGAGCTCTACGATCAGAACAGAAATCTGACCCACCTCCACGATGAGCTCCAGAATGAGGGCCACAAGCATGATAAGAAGAAGAAACAGAAAGAGAAACAAAAACAAAAACAAGATCAACAACAAATACCGGAGCTCAATCTGCAGGCGGAGCAGTCTGCAGGCGAGCATTATGGAGGAAGAAAGAGCTCGTCGCCAGTTTCCTCCCTGGACGAAAGCGACGATTCTGCCCGGAGCGGAAACTCGGCCTCGTCGGCCAGCCGCTGCGGTGCCACCAAACAGACTCTCCTCCATTCGGGCCCCAAATCAAACCCAAGCTCTGCCTCTGGTTCCACCCAGCTCATCGGTGGCAATCCATCGGAGGCTGCCTCCTCCTCGTCTGGGGGCTCCTCCTCAACGGTGAGCACCGGCGAGCACGAGCCAGACATGGTGCTCATCGACATGTTCGAGCTCAAGCAACAGCCAACCGTCCACTCAGATAATAGCACCAAAGAGCAACAACGACAGTCAGACAGCCAAGATGGCCACCAAGAGGCCTGCGACCAGGACAGACTGGCCATGTTTGAACAAGAAGGAGAACAAATTGAACCCACCAAGGAGATGAGCTTAGCTCAAAGGCTGGGAAGGCGCATGAGTATGTTGCCGCTCCTGCTGAGACGTCCCTCAGCCTCGGTGGTCGAGGATCGAGGATGCGAGTCGAGCAGGAAGCAACTCGGCCGACACGTCCGCCTGGAGGAGCCCCATGACGATTCCAGGCGCTCCTCCTTGCCTCTGATGTTTGGCTTCATCTCGTCGGGCTCAACAACAACGCGCTCCTCCTCCAACCTGAGAGCCAATCGTCTCGTTTACCGCGATCGATGCGAGTCCAATCCCAACGAGCTCAACAAGCGCCTATCACAGTCAAGCGTTATTGAACCACCGCCCACCACTACAGTGGCCGGTGTTGGAGGAACAGTGACCACTGTGACGAGAAAAAAGAGGAAAACCGCACCCCTACCAAGACTTGTGGCCAAAAATGGACAAGTAAATCTGTTTTTCGACAACATCGATAGACGTCAATATTTTAGAGACCTTTTTGTTACAATGATTGATATCAAATGGCGATACAACTTGGCCGCAGCAGCTTTCGGCTTTGTCTTAAGTTGGCTATTTTTTGCTTGCATTTGGTATGTTGTCCTCTACGTCCATGATGATCTCAACCATGAGAACGACCCCAATTGGTCGCCCTGCATCGTGAATGTCTACTCATTCGCGGCCTCCCTATTATTCTCCATTGAAACCCAATCGACGCTAGGCTTTGGCTCGCGCATCATAAGCGTCGAATGCCCTGGAGCCATTGTGATCTTCTGCATGCAATTAATATTTGGAGTTGTCATTGAATGTTTGATTGTTGGCATGGTATTTGCGAAATTGACTAGACCCACTAAAAGATCCCAGACCATTATGTATAGCAAATGCGCAACCATTTGCCTACGCGAAGACCAATTATGTTTGACATTCAGGGTTGGAGATGTGCGGAGTAAATCACATATTATTGGAGCCACAATCAGAGCCTCACTGGTTAGCCAAAAAATTACACGCGAGGGTGAGATCATTCCATTTTGCCATCATGAGCTAAACGTCACCATAGACAATAGCAATAGCTTGTTATTGATTTGGCCGGTGACTATTGTGCACGTAATCGATGATAAAAGTCCTTTTTATCATCTAAGCCGTGACGAGCTGACCAATTTTAAATTTGAACTTATCACCGTACTTGAGGGAACAGTTGAATCCACCGGTCAGTCCATTCAGGTGAGATCGTCTTATTTGCCAAGTGAAGTCAAGTGGGGCTTCAGGTTTGAGCCAATTGTGTCGGCGCATGGCTTTGGTCGCTATGCTCAAACAATTATCGATTATAACAAATTCAATCGTTTAGTTGAGGTTGAGACACCTAATTGCAGCGCCTGTGATTATTATGCTCAGCGGCAGCGCCAATAGAGTGCTATTATGCTAAAATGGCGGACAGACTCTGCAATTCGGCATTTCAATTCAACCAGACGCTGTCTGGACACATTATCAAACCCATTGATGGATGATGCTCTTAAATATCAATATTTATCTTACTCCAATGCAATTGGAAATTTGCTGTCCTTTCTGGCTGGTAGGGTTTGCGGTTGGTTTGATTGAGTCGTGAGATTCACACAGATCAAGGTTTTGAGCTTACACCTCTGAGATACCCATACGCTGAGCGGTGCGTAGTGCGGTGACAGCGCATCTTGGCCGTAATAACAAGGATACTGTTTGACCTGTCAATTAAAATGTACGACTGCTTAATATTCTCTTTCTTTCTGGCTTATTTGTTATTTCTTCCTCTATGCCTTTATTTGTCACATTTTACTACACCTTGCCCCGTTCATTTTTCATAGTTAATACCTTCATTTGCTTTTCCTCTTCACTTGATGCATCGTTAATTCATAACATCTACATATCTCTTCCAATCAGTTCCCTCTCTCCCCAGTCGATCCCTCTTGATCTTCCCCCCTATTTATGTCCCTTTCTTTCACTCTCCATTTCTGTCCACACTCTCATCTTGCTTTCTTCTTTAAAATTGATTTTTTTTCTTTTCATTCTATTCATAGTAACTCATACTGCCTTAGGTGCATTCGTTGTATTATATCTCGGCAATCATTGAATACTCGACGTATATTTTCCGTATCAACAGCACATGTAAAATGTGGATAACAATAATGTTTTCCGTCCCCGCTAGCAGTGCTTATTCTTAAGAATTCATCACGGATGAAATATTTAGCTCTTAAGAAGTTTGGATCTTCGTTAGGTTCACTCAATGCATCTGATGGTGTCTGATAATGAGCAAATTCAGGAAAATAATCTTCGATCTTTGACTTGCCTTGACGTATTTTTTCTGCTAATAAATCTTGTTTGTTCAAGAATAATATAACGGATATAGTTCTTAACCATCTATTATTCCATATAGATTTGAATAAATCCAGAGATTCTCTTAGACGATTCTGATTAGGATCTTCTCTCAAAACCATATTATAACTACTACAAGCAGTGACGAATATAATGGCAGTTACATCATTGAAACATTGTATCCATTTTCTTCGCTCATCCCTCTGTCCACCAACATCAAACATGTGAAAATTTACTTTTTCAACTTGGAATTTCGTTTCAAATATGCCCGATGTTAGCACACGGCACCTTAATATATCTTGTTCACTTGGTGTATAATCAGGCCTTTTAATTAAACCTACACGATCTAAAAAGTACTTAGCACAATCGATCAACTGATATTCATTTGAGCGTTCGAATGTTTGTAAAACGCCTTTGTCTTTCCAGAGGATCTCTGTGTGTTCATAGAATTCGGGCGGGTAGTCGAAATCAGGTGATGAGGCAACATCTTGTATGTAATCAACGCGCGCTTGATTCTCCTGGTGTTCTAATTGAACACTAGGTATCAATGTCGACATGGCACCAGTAATAGTTAATATTGCATCTCTAATATTTTTCTTAATATCTTCAATTTTTTGTTTCTTTTCCTCTTCGCTGAATCCATTTACGTGTAAAATTTTCATTTGTTTAACGATTGTCGATTTACCAGATTCACCAGCTCCTAATAACAGTAATCTATGTGTTGCCCTATAAACTTGTTTATCTTTTTGAATTTGTTTTTCAATTCTCTTATTAGCCTCTTTTCTCTTCTTGTCCTCTTCGGGGTCGTTTTTAGATGGCCCAAAGCAGCCCATCTTGCCGTATATAATAGTGAGATTACAATGTTAATAGTGAATAATATTTATCCCAAGGTGGGAGAGATTGAGAGATGTAGAGATGATAATATAATCTAAAAAGTACAAGAAGGGCCTGTGTTTTATTTATTATTATTATTTTTTTCGCTTTCGCTGTATGCCGCGCTGCTGGTAAGCTATGGCCAAGAGGGCCCTGCAGAGAGAGAGAGGGAGAGAGACAAGCAGAGAGAGCGAAACACAGACAGACGGACAGACAGACAGGGATAGAGACATAGATTGGGGGAGAGAATGGAGAGTTTTAGGAGGCTGCAGTGCATTGGGATGAGCAGCAGGAGAGGCTGACGAGGAGCGAGCAGCGAGCAGCGAGCAGCGAGAGCAGCTCGTTGGCGAGTGCGTGTGCGTGCCCAAAATGCTTGCACTTTCGCTGCTGGTGCTGCCACGGCGGCGGCAGCGGCGGCCGCCGGTGCCCAGAGCCATTGTGCGAGCTTGGATCCGGCCAGAGGTGGACTCTGTTGCGAGTCGGCGAGACTTGGGTGGCGGCAGGCGGCGCCAAAGGGGGCGCGTCGCCACTGGTTGTGCATCAAAATGGTGGCGCCGAGTCGGGCGGTGGTGCATTGTTGCGATGGGCGGCCCGCTCGCTTGGTGTTCGTGCACGGTGCACCACGAGCGCGGCACCCCGAGTTGCATCATCGCAGCGCTCGAGCTGCAGAGGAGCGCCCGCAGACTGACTGTGGTGCGCCCAGCGAACGAGCCAGCCCAAACCTACAAACAAACCTGCAGAGGCAGTTGCGTTCATTCGTTCGCTCGTTCGTTCGCTGGCTGGCTGGCTTGGCTGCTCGATGCTGGCTGCTTCCTTCCTTGTTTGGCTGCGCTTCGAGCGAGCGCTCGGCCCGCCGCTGGTGCTATAGTGCATGTGGATGTGCGTGCGCGTGTCAGCGTGCAGCTTGCGTGCTCGCACACATGGACATTCTGTGCACCATCGCGCCGCTCGCCTGCCCCGACTGGCCGCCCTGCCCGGCCCGTTATCCCTGAGGGGCGCCTCTCCATTGGGGAAAAGTGGGGACAAATGCACCGACTGCGACCGGCCGCCACGCCGCAAAACCCCAACGGTCTGGCCACCTTCTAGACCTCTTCCTGCGCACCCTCCAAGTGTGAGAGCCACGTCGCAATGTGTGACCACACATTGGGACCCACTGGCCTCCAGGAGCGACCGCCGTCTCCCAGCCGGACGTTGCACGGGCCCCCAAGACCAGGTGCATGTTTTTCCGCCCCTCTTTCTGCCGTCGCCCCTCGGCGCCGATTAATTGGCCCCCCGCGAGCCTCAAGGCGGCCGCAACCGCAGAGCCGCGGCCGGATTATCAGATATAAACTGTCGCCGCCTGCATAACGGACACAGAGATTGCCCCTGGGCGGCGCAGAATGCAGGCGCGACATGCGTCCACCTGGACGGGCCCCCTTCGACCACTTCTTCCCGGCGATTTGGCCCACGACGGAGCTCGAGAAATCAAGCTTGGAGGCGAAATTGGAGTCAGACATTAGGCGACGAGGATAAAGTCACTTCACCTTAGCTCGACTTCTGAGTGCTGGCTGCTCAGGATTTGCACACAAGCTGCTCGCCTTTGATCTCGCCATTTGAATCTTGGCGAAATTTTTGTCAAAATCACGACGCCAAGGCCGCCCTCTAACCACACGAGCGGGCTCATCATCAGACGATTATTTCATCCCACAAGACACACAGAGGCACAATCGCAGTCCGTTTGTCTGTCTGTGTGCGTGTCTGTTAAAGCTTCTTTGGCCTTCAGGAGCAAATAATCTCCCTCCATCTCTAATTCCCAGTCTCGCCTTTCACTCCTCCACCAAGTCTTAATTCCCTCGCTCGCTCGCTCGCTGACTCTTGATCCAGATCGAGACGGCGCAATCTGGCTGAAATCTGGCTCAACTCTGGCTGAAATCTGGCCCCCACAGGAGACGACCATCTCCACTTGGGGCCCAAACAGTTGGCCCGAGTGTGCCTTTCGGCGAGCCTTTGGCTGCGGATGCGACACGATGGCAAGGAATTGGCAACCAAACTACACAACTGTAGAGGAGGAGACTAGGAGGAAAAAAGCGACGAGCAACTGAGGCTGAGGGTATTTATTGCTCGCCATTTTAATTGCCCAATCTTGCTCGTGCTGAGCCTAGAAGTGCCTAGCGCCGCTAGTTCGTTTTTTCGGCCCGGGGTGGCGCTGCGGTCGAGCGCGCATCTGCGCGCCCAATGCAGTGATGTGCAGTGTGGGGGCCATCTGATGGGGCGAGATGATGCACTCTCGGCGAGCTAATAACAAAGCAATGGACGTGTTTGGAGAGCAGCACTTGGGCATGAGAAGGAGAGAAAGAAAAGATGAATTGGGGCATGGATCGAATGTTCACTTGGGGGCGTCCATCGGGATTCCGGACACATGGGGGCGAGACTAATGGCCAATGGCCAGTGGGAGTGGTGGGGGCTTGTTGTTAGGAGTTATAAGTGGTTGTTTATTCCATCACTTGGTTCATTGGCTGGCCGTCTCAGAGGTTGGCCACATTGGCATTCGTGTCGTGATCGTTCTGGTTGGCGGCCGAGATGGAGATCGAGATGGAGGAGGCGAAGGAGGAGCGCAAAGCAGACGAGAGCGAGCTCGACGAGGAGGAGGAGGACGAGGACCGCGAGCTGCCCAACTGAGCGCCAGCCACTTGCTTCCGGCCACTGCCAGTCTTCGTCTCCTCCTCTTCCTCCTCCTCCTCCTCCTCGATGACCACCTGCACGGCCGAGCGTCCAAAGGTGTCGCAATGGTGCTCACTGGCCCTAAGCTCTGGGCCAGGCAAAGGTCTGGGCTGGCCGCGCGCCCGACCGGCGCTCGAGATTGTCTTGGGCTCGCCGGCTCGGGCCAGCTGTCCGTTGGGGGCCGCCTTCTGTTGCGGTTGCTCCTGCGGCTGTTTCACCAGCCCGAACTTGGCCTTCCGGTGCCAACTTTCCGAGCACCTCTGCTGGGCAATGCGCACCAGCTGGTTTCCGGCCGGACTTCCGAGGGCGGCCAACAAGTTGCCCTCGCTGTTCCTGCCACCCTCGAGGCTGGCCGGCAGGAATCCCTCCGACTTTCTGCCCGCCAACTGTCGCCCGGCCAGCGCCACCAGATGCGGACACTTCCGCTGCAGCTGGAGCTCCGGCTGGCACTTGGCCCTGCAGTGCAGCAGACAGGTGGTGCCCATGCTAAGGGTTGGCGGCGAGCCGCTGGCCGCCTCCTGAACGAGCGGCTGGCCTGCAGCAGAGTGGCCCAACTGGGCACTGGTGGGGCTCTTGGAATCGTGCAGCCCGAGCACAGTGGTGCAGTAGTGCAGGTTGCTCAGGTCGATGCAACTCGACTCGCCTCGCTCAGACTCGCCGCCGCCACCCTCAGCTTGCCCCTTGGGCTCCCCCTTTTCCGGATGGGCCCCCACCAGTGTTCGACTGGTGGGCGTCAGTTTGCCGATGGTTCTCACGGAACAATTGGTGTTCGTTCTGGTGGACTCGTTGTGGGTGTGGCCGTAGATGCTGGTGCAGGTGGCCTCCTTGTTGCTCGACGACTTGGTTCGCCTCCGGCGGCCCCGGCAGATAAGCTTGTTCAGGTCGGACTTGAAACTGGCGCACATGAAACAGTAGATCAATGGGTTGAGACAACTGTGGCTCACGCTAAGCCAGTGGAAGAAGAAATAACCGCCATAGTAAATGTTGTAGCCGATCGAGCGGTACTCGAGCATTCGCACCGAGGGGAACAGGAAGGTCACCAGCGAGAAGGTCTGAATGGGGAACCAGGAGACCACGAATGCGACCAGGACAACGAAAAGCATTCTGATTGACTGTTTTTGAGATTTGTTTGTTTGTTTGTTTGTTTTGAAAATTAGGAAATTAGGAAAATGCGGGATGAGGTAGTCATTCCGGTGAGTTTGTGTCAGATTTTCGGAAATTTTTGCAAATTGTTGCAAATTTCGTCGAATTTTCGACCAAATTTTTAGGAAATTTTCAGAAAAATTTCCAAAAATTTCCTGGTTATCAAGTATGAATAGTAGTATGTGACAATCAATGTGTCCAATATGCACACATTTCGACACTCACCTTGATGTTGTGCGACCTCATGGCCGTATCTCTGCTCGAGTGGTTGTTTCCGGGACACTTGCGGCGCCACAAGATGGCTATACTTCTGGCATAGAGGTAGACCAGGAGCGAGAGTGGCGTGATAAAGGTGCACATGAACAAGCTGTGGTTTAGCTCGGAAAAGGTCATTTCGAAGGGGAAACAATTCGAGCAGATTAGTGGCCGTTGATTTGGTTATAGTGCTCAATTTGATTTGGGAGATTTGACTTTTTCCAGAGGAAAAAGCTGGCTCCAAATGGTCCACTTGGATGGGGATTTCCATGAAGCTGGACACCTGGATGGTCAAAATCCAATGATGGAGAAAGAGGGCAAGAAAGAGATTGGGGAAATTTGAGATATTGCATCTGGAAAGGCACTTACAATATTGAATATGGATCGGATTTCGACTGTGACCAAGTCTGATAGCATTCTGTATAGATTTGGCGCCTGTGGCAAAATGGGCGCGTTGTGAACATGAGAAACTCCGGCAGAGAGATGATTATGCCCAGGGTCCAAATGGCCAGAATAACGTGCAATTTTCTCAACTTCCAGCGTCTCAATGTGATAAAGTTTTTCCTTTTCAGTGGATACATAATGGCTGAGTACCTTGGTTGTTGTTGTTGTTCGTTTATTTTTTTTTCCCAGTTCCTCACCAAGCATTTTACGTTTTCCAAAACGGGCAGGCCCATGAAACGATGAAAGTTGGTGATGGTTTTCGGCGAGCCTGGTCGTTAGTTTGATGCGCTAGTTTGTGTCTTTGTTTGTTACCTTCACGTAGGGCCCAAGTGTTGGCCGAAGGACACACAGACTTCGGACCGCCCGCCCGCTTAAAGGGTGCACCGGGAGGCAACCCATCGGAGGAGCATTATTTTGGCCCACTTCTCTCTCTCTCTCTCTCACTTGCTCGATAGCTAAACGAGAGCCTGGAGGCAGCGAGCTAGCTCAATTGTTTTGTTTCCTTTTGCCCCACCGGCTCGTTAGGAGGATTCCATTTGCTCGGCACCTCTTGGGGTCCGTTTTTGCTTTTGTTTCTGGTTTTCACTCGCCGGCCGCTTGTTGTTTTGGACATCTTTTACGCTCCGTTCGCCGACTAAAAGCAACTAGGGCCAACAACAAAGTTGCGCAAACAAAACTCAATCCAACCGAAAGACTTTCTCCACTCGCCCGTTCACCTTCAGATCATCATCAAAAAGGAAACGGACATAAAAGAAGGAAACTAGGCAACTCCTTTCGTGCTAGATCAAAGACTGGCCTCCGAGACGTGCAAAACGAAGGCCCAAAACTGGCCACATCTAGATACTATCTAGCCGGCGAAAGGTGAGCCCAGTCGCGTACTCGAACAGCATAACCAACAGTATAACATACAGTACGATAACGATAAACCAGCGAGCTTGGGCATTGGCAACTTTGCACCCAGTTTATTGCTTGGCCCAAATCCGGCTCACCAACTTCATCCAGTGCCTCCCTATGCTAAGATCTCCCTCTCCCTCTGACTCAGCTGCCCTCTTCAGCTGTTCAGGCTGCATTCAAACCCTGGGGACTGGCCAACATTCTGAGCGGAAAGTGATGAAAACTTGCCAACGAGGCTTAACGACAAGGCTCAGCTGAGGGTGTTTGTGCACCAGACAGAGAGAGAGAGAGAGAGCGTGCGCTTTCGAGCTCGCCAGAAGCAGGTTTAATTTGCTACTGGCTCAGATTATTGTTGACACTGTAAGGCCGATCGATCGGCGACGTGCTCTACTAGTATCGATGTATAAGATGCACCACAGGCTGCAAACAATGCGGGCCTGTGAAAACAAAAGAGAAACAAAAAAAAGTGTCACCTCCAATGGGGCAGCTTTTGCGGCGTCCCGGGCCAGCCTCTTGCGTCAGCAGCTCGCTGATCCACACACTTAAAGAGACCTTATCCCCCAACAGGCCTGCTCAGCCAGACACACGCACAAGTGGACCAACTGGACAAATGGATCGCCCACCCAATCGGCAGCACCACAGGCAGACGCTGGCGCCAGCCTTCGTCACCTTTGGGTGCTCCCCCCCCCCCTTTTTGGTCGCCAATATGGGCCCAATTTGGGCACACACAAAGCCCCATTGCCGGCCGTGATCACGATCATGGCCATCATAATGATGCTTGGCCCTCCGCTGCAAACGACAAGCAACCTCCTGGCTGGGGGCCACTAAGCTCCGGCACCCATTAGGCTTCCGGATAAAGCTGGCGCCTCTCGTCCAGTGGCCGTCTGGACGAGAGGCCATCCTCAAGCTGGCCGCTCACACCCACCATGCTCTAATCCAATCAGCTGATAGGGCCATGTTTGTCTATTATTGGCCACTCGTCAGCCAGTGGGCGTCGTTTCAGTGGAACATTTCGTCAAAGGTGACGCTCGCCCCCAGTCCAACAACTGCACTGACTTGAGCTCTCGGAGTCAATCCAAGTTGGCCGGTGGTGCCAATTTGGACTGGACTCACTGCGCCCAAGCTAGACCGCCGCCGACGATTGACCTCTTCCGGGCCTTCCGGGCTCTTGTAAGTGGTCTAGAGGTTGTCACTGGGATGAGCGTGTCTGGCGGCGTGAATGTTTCAACGCCGTTCAATGGCCACTGCTCTGCAAGGGGCACCAAAATATACGCCACGCCCATTCACAAATGTCTGCCCCGAGACGCTTGGCTGGCTCACAGGCAGACGGGGCGCAATTTGCTCTGGCAGCTCGTCTGGAGGTGTCCAATATCGCTGGCGAGGTTTCAATATCACTTGATCCAATGATTGCTTCCCACCGGCCCAGCAACTCGCCCTTCACGACGACCCCCCAACTAAGCTAAGGGGCGGAAATTTCATTTGCCTGCCCAGGCTGGCCACCAATTTGGTGTCCGGCAAGCGGCGGAAGTTCCTTGTTCTAGCGGAACTGGTGGAGCTTGTTGCAGGTGGCCACTCAATCATGGCTCCCTCATGGCTCCCTCATAGCTCACGAGCTCGCATAATAGGAGGCCACTTATACCATGCGGTCCAACAATTTCGCCCCTATCCTGAGGGGCGACTTTTTGGGCCGAATACAGTATGTATATATATAATTTTCGGCCCAAATATTGCGCCCACTCGGGCGGAGACTCATCAGCCGACTGATGCGGGCGGAATCTCCCGAAGAGTGCCGCTGGTCAGCCGCATGATTGGTGGCCCTTCCAACAAGCTTTCGCGATGAAAAAAAGTAATAACAAATCCTACTAATAGGCAGCATAGTTGGACAAAGCTTGTCCAGTGGTTCTCGATGCGCTCAGAGACTGCTAGCCACACTCAGTGGTGGCCACCACTAATGAACTGGCCGCCCACTCTGGCAAGCTACTTACCTATTGATTCCAATAACAACCATTGTGGCCGTAGACACGAACACGCTGAGGGTAACTATTTGTGTGTTTTGTTAACATTTCATAGTTACGTTTCATATAGTTAGTTGCTAATTCCTCTTACTCTCTCTCATTGGATTCAACACCCTCGGACCAGTTTGGGCCCCCATTTGCTTTCCATCATGAGGAGGAGGTGCATTTTTTCAGCTCAGCAAGCTCCAAATGATGAGCCATCTTTTCCCTTTGCCACCTCGCCCCTTTTGTTTCAGTGGCTCTGATCAAGCTCAAATGGGGGCCGGAATGGCGTCCGCCCAAAGTCGAGCCCATTTCTCATTTTGATCCCTCTACTTGCCTACAAACTTCACCACCGGACACAAAAAGGGCAGCGAGTCCCACCGGCCAAGCATGAATTCCCTATACGTGAAAGCTGCTCCTCATTTATTGTTGTTGTTGTTGTTGTTTTGTGATGTTGGACTCTAGTTAGACTCTTGTTTTTCCCTCGCTTGTCTGTCTGTTTGTCTGTCCTCCGCCAAAAGTGCCCTCGAGGCCAAGCGTCTCGAGTTTCCCCTGTGGCTTTTCTCGCGCCTTTTCGGGCCACTTCACTTTGTCCATCGGTCGAGCTGAACTCTTTCGCGACTCGAACCAATATCGGATTGCAGACTAGGAGGGGAAACAAAGTGGCGCCCAAAGAAACGGGATGAATTGGGGAGAAACGGAATGCAGTCGAAGGGCGTTGCGAAAGCGAGTTCAAGCATCAGAGCATGATCATAGAAAGGGTTAAGGATTAGGGGCGGGAACATGGGAAATGACTTACGAATTGATAGCAGGCTCAGTAGGAGGTCGCTGACGGACAAACTGATGAGATATCTGCCCAGTTCGCTTCGTTTGCCTCTAAGGAGCACGAAAACGGTTACCGAGTTGAGCAGAAAGGAGGCAATTGCAGTAAAGGTGTAGACGATCACTATTAGAAATTGCCAATTCTTGTTCAATGCTTCTAAATCCATCGTTTCCGAATAGATGGGAAATTGTTGGGCTAATTTTGAATAGTTTAGCTCCCATCTGGACGAGGCAAGCAATTTGCTAAAGTTTCTTTCCTTGTCTTCCCGTTCAAAGAGCTCAATCAATGAGCTGAGCTCGTCGTCTTTGAGCGCCAGAGACAAACGTTGCTCTGCCGTGCCAGAAGAGTTAACCCCTGGCGCTTGCTCACTCTCTTTGGTGGTGCTGTTTTGGCCACTGCTCAGACTGGCCTGGATGATTTCGTACACCAGATTGTCTTCTTTGCTTGAGATTTTCATGAGGCCCTCGAAACAGTCGCGCAACACTCCCTTCGAGCCGCCGCCTCCCAAATCTTCGGCCAAAATGGACTGCTGGCCAGCTGGCTGGGGGCCCAGTTGCACTAAGGTTGAGCTCTGCTCGGAGGCGCCCACCAGTTGTTGGAGGGCATGATCTGTGGCTCCGCCGGCGCGCGGCTGCACCCGCTGCGTCTGCCGCTCGAGGGGCGCCCCCCGAGACAGTTGCTGGCCGCCCTCCTGCTCCAGCGCGCCCCCCTGGAACCAGCGCTCATCCAGCGGGCCCAAAGGGTGGCCACTCTCCACTGGCTGCGGCTCGCCCATGGCCCCCCGGCGGCTCCCCCTCGCTCGCTCACCGGCCGACTCCACTGACTCTCACAATGGCTCTTGTTGCTCCTCTTCCGCTCGTGGCGCCCACTTGGGTGCTGCTCTCGGCGCGCTCGAAACTTGACTGGCCACTCCAAGCGGCCAGCTGGTCCAGAAACAAACAACTGGGGCCCAAATGAACAGCGCCCAGACCGGCGGCAAGGCGATTTGTCGGCAAGCTACCAGTGCGCGCCCACCAGGGACTGCAGTGCGCAGTCGCACTTTGCAGACAGCCGCGACCCACCGGAGCTTAGGGGGCGCCCAAATCGGCCCCCAAATCGTCCGCTGGAACTCGCCCTAAGCGCCCGCCATGAGCAGCTCGCAGTTCCGGCCGACCTGGCGGCAACCTTCGCTCGTCAAGTCGGGCCGCAATGTGCGGCGAGCTGCACTGAATTCACGACTAGCAAGCCACTGGCGAGCTCGTGTCTTTCTGGCTCGAAAAAGACACAAGGACGCTCGGCCATAAAAGTGTCGCCGATTTACATAATTTGCCGCACACTGTCTGCCGCCCGGCCCCTGGAAGCCGGTACACACAAGCCCCGGCGAGCTCGTCCTCAGACCACCGCCAAATGGGGCCCATCTCGAGCTCCAGTTAGCTAGCTTCTCCTCCTGGTTGCTGGCAACACTGTGCATTTGCCCCGCCCCCAAGCGTCCAGGATCAGCTCGGCTGCAGCGCGTTGTTTGTGCGCCTTCCTGTGGCGCGCGCCAACCGAAACACAGAGATCGCCGGCGCTAAGGTGGCGCCCAGTTTGGCCCGCCAACTGAGCGCCGACCTTTTGTTGTGGCCCAGCGAGGGCGGAAGCGAACCCGTGCAGGCAGTGCGCTCCACTGGCGCCCCTTTTCATTACCTCGACTGGGAATTTGTCCGGCTCGAGCAGCTCGAGCGGGTCGAGCTTGTCGAGTTTGTCGAGCGAGCTCGCCAAGGAACTCGAACGAGCGTCTAGGAACAACAATGAGTAGAACAGGCTCGCCTTAGCTCGCCTGTTTGGCTTCCAGACGGTGACGGAGAGCGGACGAAAATAAAGAACACACACTGGCAAGGTGGTGACATTTTTCATTGGCCCAAGATCTATGGCGCTCGAGCTGGCCATTGACGAGCACTCAATTGGCCTCTTGTCGCCTGTGAAAGGTGGCACAATGGCCACTTTATAATCGATTTCCAGCCGCGAGACTTGCGCCCCAAAGGCAGCTCATTGGCAGCCGCGAGTGGCCCAGAACAGAACAGAGCATGCTCGCTGCTTCCGGATGGCGCCCTCTAGTCTGGGCCCCTATTTCGGTCTGTCTCTCGTTTGGCAGACTTCCGCCGTATGTTCCCCCATGCTTAGACCCACCTAACAGGTGCACTGCCTTCGTGTGTGGCCTGCTCACGTGAGCAACGGCGCCAAAGAGGACCAGTCCAAGTCGGAAGGGGCGCCGATTGGGCGCCAGTCGCGGCCCGCCGCACACAGTCTGCGGCCCATCAGCATCTGGGCGCCGCTGTGCTGCCGCAGAACAGCGCTGTTGTTCTGCGCCACAGCCGCGCAACAGCAGAGACAGTCCTGCGGGCGCGTTGTGGGCGCGCCCTCAGCCCCACGCTCCACAGGGAAAGGGGGCCCATTTCCTGGCCTCCTCGGGGCTCCATTTTCGCCGCCTCATCAGCGCCGCACCGGATGGAGCCCCCGCCGACCCCTCGGCCAGCTGGTGGGCCCCCTTGGAACCGGGTCCGGCTGATGAATTGGCCGGCGTGTGTGGCGGCGGATGTGAAAGGGTCCCACTGTGTCAGCCACAGGAAGTGGGCCGCGCATATTAGCAGGCGAGCGAGGGGCCGCCCTCGCTCGCACGGGCCGTTGGGCTCAGAAGGGCGCCCCAGAAGGTCGGCTGGCGCTACTGTTTTGCGCCCACCTGTGCATGGGCCCTTTGTGTGGGGCCGAGGCTTGGGCTTGGCGCGCGCTCGAGGTCTGTGTGTGTGTGCGGAAGTCTGTCGGCGAAGGCGCCCTAATATGAGCACAGGCCAGTAGGCACATTCATTGCGCCGGATCGGCTCGAAGGGGGGCCAGAGCTGAGCTAGCCGAAGGGAGAGACTGGCCTGACAAAAGTCAGAGGAAATTAACACCACGGCGGTGGCAGCGTGTCGGGCCAATTGGCATCTAATGAGCATGGAAAGGCATTCGGCGTGGCACTTGTTGTGTGGCGACTGCTTTGAGCAAGCAGACCGAAAGACCCACTGAGAGACGAGGCAGAGAGTGACGAGCTAGAGAGAGACGTCTCTCTCTGTTGACCTCTAGTGTCGGCAATCGGGCGCAGCATTCCAGCTCGATTGTTCCACATTTAGCCCATCGAAGCGGCGAGCCGGCCCCAAGCTCGCCCTCCTTGGCCACACGCAGCTCCGGACGCCAAATGGAGCCCCGAAAGGGGCCCATCATTTACAAGAGCCAGCGGGCGGCCGCCGATTGCCAGCCGCACGGCTGACTCCCGCCCACAAGCCGCCAAGCCAGTGGCCAGCGGCCAGTGGCTGATGGCTGGTGGCTAGTGGCTAGTAGACACTGCCCACAGTACAGCTGCACTCGCGAGCCATTTACAGAGCAATTTCCGTTCGCCCTGCTCACTCCACGGCCGGCTTGACGGCGGGCGGCGCCGCTAAGGACTGCTGAGGGCGCCCCTCAGCGCGGGCGGCGCCGCTCGTGGCCGAGGGCTCCACTTGGGGGGCGCTCATCAGTCCGAAGGGACGGCCGGGCGGCGGGGGAACACGTGCGATGAAAATTAACCGCGCAATTCCGCAAATGGAAGCCGCACTGGGCCCCCATCGGCCCCCCTGATTACCTTGTCTCTGGTCCCCTCGGTCTCGGCCTCAGCTCGGCCCCCGTCCAGCCCACTCTCATCACGGTCGGCCGCCTCTCGCCCACTTTCGAGCCACCCCCTTCCATTGGCGCCCCTGTGGCGCCCCTTTGGCTCCCCCTCGGCCCGCCTTTGCCCAGCCGGCTTCCTGTCGGCCCCGTGTCCTGATGCCGGCCGGCTCCACTCACCTAGCGTTGAGTAAGAGCAGCACTGGCGGCCCTGGTATCTCCCTTCGCGTTCCACCAGCCTAGTTGTCTGTGCTGGTGTCTGCTAGTGTGTGTGCGTGAGTGCTCGGCCCAACATGGAGCTGTCTCCACCGCCAGACGCCTCGCACTGCCTCAGAGTTGGCCCGCCCGCCGGAAGTTGACCACAAACCCACCTAATGAAATCATGGAACATTCTTACGTGATCGTTTCGCCAGTCTCTGTCTCCTCTTCTGGCTCGTGGTGGCAGGCAGAGCGCCGCCGCCACCGCTCGATCGATCGGTAACGGATGTCGGCTCGCCGGTTGCGGGCCCGCCTCCACCACAACTGGAAATGGATTGAGACTGATAAACTGAAAGAACAACCAGCGACAGAGGCGAGCACAAATTGCACGCCAGGAAAGAGTCACGCTGCACTGGAGCAGCCACACGAGCAATGGGGGACACTCTCCCGTGATACTGATAGGCCGATAGGCTGGACGCACCCGAATCGGCCGACGCTCGCCAGCTCTCTCAGCCTTGCTGCTCAGGAGCTATCCTAAACGGTCTTGCCGGACCCACATCATCGAGACGGGCGCCCATTTGAGCAAACTGGCGGCCCAGATGATTGCCGTGGCTGCCAGCAGATCGGAAGAGCCCACCAGCATGGCTTGGAGCTCGCTGCGTGACAGAAGTAAACAACTAGGCCAACCAAGAGCCGCTTTCAGCGCGTCTCGCTTGCAACAAGGAGCCTCCTCTTCTGATTTGGGGGCCTTTTTTCTCTTTCTCTCTGTCTCGGCGGAAAACCGGCCACCATAGTTGTTCATCTCTGTCCCTTGTGCATCCGTGGCCCACGAACTTGTCTCAGCTCCTCGCCACACTCACACTCACACTCCTCTCGCGCCCTGTCGCTCCCAATCTCCAAGGGCCCTCCTTGCGCCCAGTCAGTCTCGAGAGGCCCCAACAAGCGACAAACTGGATTTCCATTTCACCCAAACTGGCGCAATCTCAAGAGGACTCAGCCAGCCGCTTGGCTGCCTCCAGTGCAGCCCTCTGACACACAATTGACAAATCTCTCTCTCGCTCTCTCTTTTGCACCCAAGCCTCTCCAACCACCAAGCTCCTGCCCAGCTCGAGCTTTATCTATCGCTCCACATGCCTCCTGCTCATGCCCGCTAAGCTCATCCTATTTCTCTCCGGCTCTTTTCGTGCCCTCTCACTTTGCCAACTGGATGCTCGCCACACGCCAGCCTGAACACACTCTCTGGCTCCCTTTTGCTGCCACCTTTTCAAAGCACCCTAAGCATCTCAAACGCGCTCTCTGCTGGAGCACACTTAAGATGATCGAGCGCCCAAGGAGTGAATCCTTGCTCGTTATATTGCATCGCGGGAGATGCTCCTTCATTATCTCAGATGCTCAGTGATTGACACATCACTCTCAACGCCGCTCTCTCTCTCTATGCATTTTCAATCGCTTCCAATCAGGCCCCGCCAAGCGATTCCAACTTGCCCTCCGACAGACTGTCACTTCGAACATTCTGAATGCAATTCATCATGGATTAACCTGAACCATTAGCAACCAAATTCCTTCCTCAAATTAAGACGAATTTTCCCCCTCACCTTCTTCCAGTCATTCGATCACTCTAACAAAGAGATCTAGACAAACAAACAAGCCGCCCAGGCCCATTCTACATCGCCGCCATTCGAGCACGTCTCTTGTCTCGAGCGAGCGTTCCTTGAGCAAGCTATCCGCCAAGACGGATTGGATGAGTGAAAAGAAAGGCAGAGAGAGGCAAAAAATAAATTGATTCGCAAAAGTAATATGTTTAACATCCGAGAAGCGGCAAGAGGGGGGCCCTTTTTGCCTTTGGTCTTGCCAGAGACTAGCGACGGAAATTTTCGGGGTTTATCGCACAGAATGCGCCCCGATTTGGGCAAAATCTCGTGAACAATTCCCACTTGCGCCCCATTTTCCGCTTCAATTCCAAGGGAACCTTCAAAACTGACTCCGAGTTGCGCACCAAAGTCACGTGCATCATGCACTCTCCTCATGTCATCGTTTCCATTTGGCCGGCATTTAGGGTAGATCTAAAATTTTCAATCATCAAATCATTTCGTCTCTTGCCCATATTTATATTGACTATTAGATTATTCCACATTCTTACATAGACTCATTTGCAGGCACCCTCTTTGATATTTCATTCCTCTGGAAAAGATTACTCCCTATCCAGTTGGGCTGTCCGAATTGGAATGCTCTCTCAACTTTGAGCTGAATCAAACACAACATTCTCCCGATTGCCAGCCAGACTATAGGATATTTACAATGGAAAATCAGAGTCCATCTATTAACCTGCCAACGATCTCATTTGACAATGTCAAACGCTCGGACCGAGTCTACCCGTAAGTGTTCTCAGAGAGACAACCATCACTCACATGAATCCGGCATCCTCCTGGATGCTTCTTAATCTTTTCTAGATCTCTAACGCAAATAATTTTCGAACTTCTCTTGAAATCAAAATTCAAAAACATCAAACTGATCCATAACATACAATGGTCTCTGAAAACTCGTCCTCATGGATTTGATCTTATCCTACACATGTGGATGCACACACGTCTGACCAACACAAAAACACATCCTCCGATCGTCAAATTTTGGAACACACATTGCTTTATCGCGAACGTATATCAACCAATCAAATTATAACGAATGCCATACCACCTAATTGCTTCTTATCAACCGTCGTGCACATGGCACACAAATCTACTTATCATCTCAAACATTGGCGACTCTTCAAAACACCATAAACTCCTCCTCCGGCGACGACCACGATCAACATCTCAAATCGCCACTGTGCAAACAAATCGCCTTCGTTTTCGTATCAAAACATAACGAAAAAAACAACAACATGAATACAAACCATCTGCACTTGGGTGCTCATGACATTGATCCCAACATAATGCAACCGAAATTCTCGCCTTGCCATGACTATCACCCATCATAAAATTGTCGACTCTACGGTCAAACAAAAATGGGCTGTTTACTTCCATGGCACTCTAATCCACCGATCTCCAATACTATTTTGATCAACAAAACTTATCACCAATGCTTGTTGTTTATCATCTAAACGACGGCTTGGACGTGCCGAAAATCCGTCTCGATTGACCTACCATCAAAATGTCCGGGCACCACGGTCCAATCATATGCAATCTTCCCCCAAAAAACAATGATAACCACGCGGTGGGTCTCATCTGAATTAATATCATGGTTAATGATTCATTACTCAATGTCCAATGCAAACCACACGTTGACATTGAAACCCAATCTGGTGGCTCCATGCACAACCTTGCACGTCCACAAATCAATCGTCGTCTATGTGCCCGGTTATGTGGAACAAAACGTCGTTCATCTATGGATGTCTGAATACAACTTACTGGCTGCCACTGTTGCGACTTTTGGTGGCACTATCTGCCTGTGTGGTAACAAATTGCGACCAATTTGATCCCACTCAACCACGTTAACCCCATCGCACAATCTCAATCAAACAATGTCACCCCACGACGACCTTATTGGACATCACTAATTCTCATCTGGCTGAACTCGAACACAATTACGATCATACAACAATGTTTCTGCTACTGCTGTTGCCAATCGAATTAATGTAACCTCTGCTCTTGCGTCCATTTCAACTTAACTCAATCATCGATCAATCGGTCGACTGATTGATCATGCAACTGCCACCACTGACGCGCCGCTGATTGTGTGTGACCACACAACTTGATGTGCCTATCCTCCTGCGCCCCCACTCAAACGAATGACTAAACAAACAAACTCCGGCGCCTTCTTTGGTTTGCCACCACCAAACGCCTTACGATGCCCCAACGGAACCACCTTGCCGATTGCAATTAATCGAAAATCGCGACACAAAATGCTCGAACAAACAAACAGGTATCGATTGAATTTTTGGTCCGACATTATGAGCGATGACAGCACCTCCGAATTGATGAATGTTCTCGGTATGATGCTAAGTATGGTTGGCATCTTGTTGAAATACAAAACCTGTGCTTGGTTTGGCATAGTGGTTGCGGCAGTGAGTTATGCCAACGCCAGAAGCAACCACGATAATAAGCAGATAATGAGCACTTTCATGTTATCCATTTCATCAGTTGTTATGTGCTACTTGATCAATCCAGCTCCAATTTCCTACCAGTTCAGCCAAGCAAATAATCAGCACCCTCTAGATGCCGCATCTAGCACGACAGTATCGCCTAGCGCCGCAACAACTGCCTTGCCGGGCTAGACACTGTCTGGCGTAGCAGCTGTTGGTTGGTCTATCACATCGGCAAACAAACACACAAGTCAAGAGCAAAGATGCAATAAAGGAATAGTGGAACAAGTTGGGCTAGGAGCCAAAACTGGCTAGAAGCTGGCCCTTTTGAGTCAGGCAGTCAGGAGCTGCCTGCTTCCTCCTCTGAATGCCTTGTTTGTTTTATTTAACGCACTCTAGTGCTTGCATCCATCCACCAATCTAGTCTCATCACATTGATTTGTGTGATTTCACCACTCGGACTGATCGGCATGCATGCATGCCTTCCTGTTGTTCGTCTGCTGTTTTGTTCCGATTGAAAACCTGTTCATTGTTCACTCGACTCTCGTTGGAAGGGACCTAAAGGAGGATCAAGATATCATCGCAGAAGAAGAGGATAGAGACGATTGTGTCTGGCCAAATGTGGTGGCGATCGCATTTACTCACTTCAACTTTGTGGAATTAAATCATCCGGTTGGCAAGCGGCGCCGGCCGAGAATTGGGATTGGATAGAATTTTGTGGCGCATCTATGTCATGCTTTGGCGAGCTCAATGCATGAGCGCTAGATGCGACATGTAGATTTGTTGTGATCACGCGTCCGGCTCGTTGTGGCGGCGTTGCTGCGGTTGCGTGTTGGAGTAGCAAGGCAGACAGACAGAGACAGAGAGACATAGAAGATGGAGTTGGTGATGGATAGTGGGTGAGTGAGTGAGTGAGTGGCAAATGAGTGAGTGAGCGAGTGAGTGAGTGAATGCGGCAGTCTGCAGTGTAGTTGTGCTGTTGTTGACACTTAACAATTTTTGTGTATGTGAGTTCGGCAGAATTGGCATTAGAATGTGGAAGAGTGGCGCTGGTGGTGGTTGCGGGTCGCCGAGAGTGGCGCCTGTGGACATGGGCGCCACTTGCATGGGTGACAGTGAGCGCCAATGGCAATTGGCGAGCGCGCCACAAGAGGAGGAGCGCCACTAGCAGCAGGCCAGATTTTGTGCCTGATTTGCGTCCCACAGGCAGTCTGCAGCCCATAGGCGCGCACGCGAACGTGCAGGACTAGTCAGCGAGCCAACACGAGTGGTCCGCCTGAGCTTGGCCCTTTGGGCTAGGCACTTTTGGCTCGGGCTTAGAGGAATGCAAGCTGGCGAATAGGAATATATGGGCTTGAATTGGGCCCAATAGTTGCAAGAGAGAGAGAGAGAGAGAGAGAGAGAGA
>Ga0058701_10000344_pt1 | contig 34263 bp, 28 predicted proteins | sample AgamicOrMae_FD_97039 | JGI IMG/M metagenome (GOLD analysis project Ga0058701, IMG submission 97039) | Agave microbial communities from Guanajuato, Mexico - Or.Ma.e | ecosystem: Host-associated > Plants > Phyllosphere > Phylloplane/Leaf | place: Guanajuato, Mexico | collected 2012-06-04
AATATTTTTAATAATGTATCGAATGAAGCCCTCTCTTGGCTTTCTAAGATGTCAGCCAGAGCTCTTGCGATTGAGTAATACGACTGTCATTAGCAGAGCGGACGAGCGAGAAGAAGAAGAAGAAGAAGAGCAGAATCCAGTGGGCCTGTCCGCAGCCAGTAGTTCGTGGTGGTTAGCCGGAAGCGGCAAGCGAGCACGTAGAGCGACACTACCGGGAGCAGATGATAGACGGTTTTTTGCATAAAAATTGCAAAAAAAACTGCCGAGGTTGGGCAAATGGATAGCATATTCTAAAACAGCGCTGCACGGAGAAGCAGAATTGCACATGATGATAGCTGAGAAAAAGTTACGATCAAGTGTGTTTCCTTGTAAATGGGACCCAATCGCAACTTTACTCCTCTCCGCCCATCTTGATGCTTGCCTGATTGGAGCGAAACCAGCAGTAGACCCAGACAGCAGGAGTCGACCAGGCTTTTGTAGTCGGTGAGAGATAGTTTCTAACAAGAACAAGAGCAATATGAAAGAAATTCTACGATAGGAAATTGTTGCTCGAATGTTAGTCAGCTCAAGAGATGGACCAACTCTGTCGACGGGAGCAAAGATGAATTTTCGAACATTTTTTTATTGGTTGTAAACTTAAGATAATCAAATTATTCGACGGCTAGACAGAATGAACACTAGGAGTGTCTTTGGTCTCGGTGTTGCTCTCAATTCACATGTGTATCAATTAACCTGAAACGAGACCATCTCTGAGAGGAGCCATTGCGGCAAGGCCTCCTTGGTGATCACCTTTCCATCCGCCTTCAGGAGGAGGGCCCACTAGAAAAGCTCGCCTCTGGCAAGCTTTAGATGCAACAAATGTTTTGTCTAGATAACGAGTGTCTAATTGATCTGTATAGTTCTAAGATGACTGGGATGTTTGGAATTCTTTTTCACGGATCTTCGTCAGCTGGATGTGATTAGCCTGGCTGGAAGCTGCAGTTTCCTCCCAATCCTAGACAGTTCTATCGGCACTACATTGGAACGTGCAATACTTGAGAGGACATGGGGCCGCCGGTGTGGAAATGGGGGCGCCTCGTCTCGAGCCCGCAGCGCCCCTTTGCTGGGGGGCTCTGCCTCGCATCGACTGCTGGCCATGGTGGTGATGGTGGTGATGGTGGCTGGCGAGTGTGGCGGATACTTGTTGCTGGCCAGCAGCGCCGCCTGGCTGGCTGGCGGCCGATTGCGAGGCTGGAGGTGGCGGCGGCGGTGGCGGCGGCGAGGGCGACGCTGAAAGCGACAGGGACATTGAGGGCGAGCCCGAGGCCAGCTCGACGGGTGTACGGCCCGTGATGAGGGCCACTGGGGCGCCCGCCGGCGTCCGGTGCTTGACCGAAGACTGGCCATAGTGGCCCAGTTGGTGAGGCTGCTGTTGGTGTTGGTGCGGGTGGCCCGGGGCCGCCTTAGCTTGTCCGCCGCCGGTGGATGAGTGGCTGTGGCGGGTGGCCGCCGTCTGCTGGATGAATGGGCCGCTCGCCGGGCCCGGAAGTGGCGACGACTGATTCCGCATAAGGCCCATCGATTGGGTGCAAGCGGTGCTCGCTTGTAGATGGGCGGCTGTCTGTTTTGGCGCTCGCTGCATGCTGGCCCCCAGGGGCTGCATCATGAGCACGGCCCCTGAGTGGTGGTGCTGTTGGCCCAGGTGGTCCGGATGCGAGTGTTGCAGGCTACTGGCGGCGGGCTGGCTCGAGTGATAGGATGTGGCGCTCAGGTAGGCGCTCGGGGGCGGTGGCGCGCCCACCGCTTGCATGAGAGGGGCGAGCTGTTGTTGGGCGCCAGATTGCACTTGGTGCTGTTGCTGTTGTTGTTGTTGTTGTTGTTGCTGGTGCACTTCCGCCAAACCTAAGGGCCCCTGAGGCGAAACCATTGGTGCGGCCTGATGGTGCTGGTGCACTGCTGCGGCGGCGGCGGCCATTTGTTGTTGCTGTTGCTGTAGGAGGGCGGTTGTTTGTTGCAACAATTGTTGCGATTGTGACATTACACTATCCTGTGAATCATCTTTAAATGTTTGTATATGAAGAGCTAAAATGAATGAGAATATAAACATGACGGCTATTGTAGTGGCCAATGTTGTTATAAACATATTGCTAATTTCTTTGTTACCTAATATTGAATTCTCTCTAAATAGAAACCATAATATCACAACAATTATCACAATTATAACATTTGTTGCACCATAAATGATCAACAATATTCTACGATGATTTTGTGCACCACAATAACCAATTGTTGTAAATAACATGCAAAATAATGAGCATAAGGCCATCTCACGGCCCTTATAACTCAATGGGAAATGCTTATCTGGATAAGCTATTCCAAATAGGCCCAAAAAAATTGATAGGATGAATCCAAAGGCATTGCTAAATATAAGAGTATATTTAACAAACTTCAACAGGCCCTTTCTTGACATCATCTTGTACTCTCTTCTTGGACCAGTTGATCTCGTTGTGTCCAATTGAAAATTTTTGTTTCTCTGAATTTTTGCTAATGATTCGCAATCTATCAATTGATTAACAGTTCCATCCAATTGGTGCCGCCTGCATGAGGCCCGATCCAGACCATTTGCCGTGTGGCTCGAATGATTGGTGTCAATCTTAGTGTGATCTTGTGCTTGTTTGCCACCACTTTTGGTTGCTTCCGCTTGTCTCTCTTGTGCAGGGCCCCAAAGAAAAGCCAAGGGGTTGCAACTATTCCAGTGGATTGACCGTCTAAGTAGCCAAAATATGTGCTCCAGCAGAGTAAATATATCACTACTTAGGTCTTGAAGAATGCAACACATAAATATAGCACTAGATTCAAGTAGACTCTGTCAGTAGCCAGCCAATGATCACTCGTCGTGCTAGTACCACGAAAGCACTCTCATGCACAACTGAGAGAGATTGACCGAAATATTGTTCTTGCGGGTGGATTCTTGCGAATGCTTATTGTCATGAAGATGTGCTAATAGTTAGCTCTCTATCTTGTTTGATCTGATCTTGCTTTGAGAAAATCACTTCCCCTATGTTGAGTTTCGAAACTGGAGACTTTTTGATCCTGTTCCTTCTTGCTTCCCTCTCATTGACCACTGATTCCAGAGTGTATTTGTCTCTTTCTTGCTCGGACTAAGTTTAGATTCCCCCTCGTTTCCGGTCAGAGAGAGGTCGAGAAATCCTGAATGGCCACTTCAAATGGTGCTCCAGTCGTGTTTTTGAAAGTTTCGTCCTCATTTCTGAACCCATTTGATTGGAGCTCATCTAGTTCCATGAGGATCTCAGGAGTCAAGGTGCCAAATGGTGGAAGAGAACAAGTGTAGTTTTACTTCTTAGACTATCTCGTGGCTGCTTTCTGGTTCTGGCGCTTATTCCTCGCCGTTAAGCCGTGCAAGCGAGCCCTAGTTTAGCAGTTTAGCAGACGCCGCAAAGGAGCGGAGCTATTTCTGGACGAGAGACTGGGGAGCGCCCAAAAGTGGTTCTTTAGGGATCCGGTTAAGTTTATGGCCGTTTCTCTGATTGATGAGGAACTCTTGTGTGTACCTGTGAGAATTTGCGTTGAAAAGAGCGAGCGAGAGTATGGGGCAGAGGAGGGAGAATGGTTGGGAAGAAAAATGGGCAAAAAATTTAGCCCCTCTTTTTGTTAATGATGATGGGCGATAGTTATAGAGCAGTGGCCATTTTGCTTCCTTTTGGCTTTTGTTTCATTCTTTCCTCACTTGGTCTTTTTTTCATTTTCACTCGCTTCTTGCCAGTTGGTTGGCAAGAAACGAGTGGCTGCCCAAAAGGGCTGGGCGAGCGGCCATTTTTCGGCACGCTTTTCCAAAAAAAAACCAAGATTAACTAATGTGCCTCCACGGTGCCGTGACGAGAGAAAGAGGCCGCCCAGAGCCCGAGGCTAACTTTTTCAACCAACCAACCAACTTAAGACAGTGCAATTTTAGACTCTCTCTGGGCCCGGTGGCTGTGGGCTAAAAGAAAATAGAAGGGAAAAAACTCGCCAGGCGTTAAGGCAATTTATGTGCTCCCGAGGCAAGCTCGTGGCAAGCTCGTGTGGCAAGCTAGTGGAAGAGTTGGGCCAGGGGGAGTCTGGAGAGAGAAGAGTAGCCAGGGGATGAGTGCAGAACGGTTGAGCGGCAAAGTGTGCACACGAGTGAGGAGGACTTTTTGATTTATAATGTCTCAATTTTTGGTGAAAAGAAGAAGAAGAAGAAGAGAGAAAAGGAAAAGAGAAAAGAGGAGGAGAAATTCCATTCAGGCTGCCAAGTTCGTTTGTGCACTCACTGTGAAAGTGTGCCTCGCCTTTGGTGGTGCCTAGCTCCTGGTTGGCCAACAGAGGCAACCAGTACACTGTGGACTGTATGCGCCGCGGGGCCTCCTCCTCCAATGGCGAGCCAGTTCCAATTGACTGGCGTTCACCTAGCAATTTTTCCACTTACACTGCAACAACCAGCGCCTAGCGACCGGCGACCACCAGCAGAAAGGGGCCACAACGAAAGCAGTACCAGCCCAACTGGAACTGCACAAGTCCACCTTGCCGCCGGCAGACCTGGCCCCACGCGCAGATGCAGCACAGAGGCGGCTCGTGTACACACAGACTCGCCGCTGGGCCATTTCTGGCCGGCCATTAATTTGATTTAGTTTCATTGTTTAGTCTTGGCCCCAATTCTTGTTCCAAAATCATCACACACAACAATGTGTATCAATGAGCAGGAGGAGGGAGGGGCCAAAAGTTGAGAGAGTTGGCCGCGCTAATAGAGGGCCTCTGCCTGTGTAGTGGCGCAAAATTGGTGGGAGAACCGCAGCTGAGCGTGGCAACAAGCTCACGAGCAACTCGCGCCAAGCCCATTCGAGCGCCGCTGTTCATTTCCTGGCCGCCTGTCTGGAGCTGCATGGAGCTATTTTTTCTCCCACTTTTTCCCTCTTTATCTAGACCAGCCGGCCTCATTTAGCCACTCACTGTGGCCACTGGCAAACAGGGCGCCACTGGCGCTCGTGTGGGAACAAACAATCGCTTCCGGTTTGCTAAGTAGTCCCAAAGAGGAGCCAATGGAGGAGAGATTGTGGCCAGAACGTTGGCTTGCTGGCTTGTTGGCCAGTGGCAAAGCAAGCGCTCGGCACAAGCGAGGATCCCTCTCACATGGACTGTGTGCCGGCACTAAGCACTGAGCACTGAGCACTGAGCACTAAGCAGTGAGCACTAAGCAGTGAGCAGTGAGCACTGAGCTCGAAGCGCCGCTTGTTTGTATGATTTTTTTCTTTATCAGATTTCTCCCTCCAGCAAGGGGGGCAAGATTATGAAATTGTTCTAGTTGAATAGTTTGCGGGGCCTAAATTATATTGAAAGAGTAGCAGCAAATGGGCCTCGGCTCGCCAGCCAGAGCAAACTGGCAGCCCTTGGCGAGCAAAACAAAGGGCCCCCGAGCGAACCGGCGGCCCAATTGCAGCCGCCCGACAGCGCCAGAAACAACAGCAGCAGTAGCAGCAGCAGTGGCAAGAGCAGCGCCAAGCCTAACATCAAGAGGGAAGAAAAATTGTATCCAGAAAGAGGGCCAGCAAAGCGGCAGAACAATATATTAGTGATTCCAGTGTTTGTTGTGCTGGTTACGAGTGTGTTGTGTGTGCGCCGGATTGAGGCCCAGCTTGTGTGTGTTGGGTGCGCGTTGGCTCTGCGATTGGAATGGAGAATAAAGTTAAGCGACCAGGAGGAGGAGGAGGAGGAGGAGGAGGAAGAGGAGGAAAAGGGGCACCAAATGGCGCGCGTTAGTTGCCCGCCAAGCGAGCTCGCCAAGCAATAAGCCGCCTCTCCTTCTCTTTGTTTACTCCCAACCGCCCTCGAGCGGACAACTGGGCGCCGGTGGGCCCGAACACAAAGCGCGCCCATCGAGCAATCTCTCGCCGCGCGCTTGGCCTCTCGCTTGGCTAGACACAGACACACGCACAGACAGACAGACACACTGGCCAGTGTTTGGGTCGGGCCCGCAGCTGAGCTAGAGACTGCCCGCAGCTGAGCCAAAGGCTGCCGGCCGGCGGCGCCAGTTGGGCCTGTTTGTGGCTGCAAAGGGTGGCCGAGAGGCTGGCCTGCTTGCTGGGCTCCAGTCAGCTCAAGCCGGCGCCAGGCGAGTATTTATTTGCAAAAGGGGCCGGCCGCCATCACTCCTGCGCCCTCTCTTCTTGGCCGACCAGCTTGGAACTGGCTTCCAGCGAGCGAGCGGGCGGGCGGCGAGCAAAGTGGGCCGCCCGCCAAGCCAGGAGCGGAAGAGTGATTATTTCGACTTGATAATCATTAATTTTAATTGTCCATTATTCTTGCCTAGCCAGCCGGTCAGCGGGCGCGCGCGGCCAGAGACGGACGCCGGCGAGCTGCAGGGCGGCCGGCTGGCCACGCTCGCCGCCCGCCGCCTTCCGCTCGAACGGGCCAACGACAAGGGCTGGCCAGCAGCTCGTGGGGCTCGCCACTTGCTGCTCGCCACTCGCCCGATTGGACGCCCTGGGCGCTCGCCCGCCGGATGGGGCAGCGAGCTGAGCTTAGGGCGCCAAGAAGACGGGCTTTCTTGCGGGCGGGCTTTCTTGCGGGCGGCGAGCGAGTGGGCTTTCTTGCGGGCCGCTCGCTTGCTGGAAGGCAGTCCCGAAATGAAATGCGCGCCCGGCCGGAGGAATTCGGATTATTGCCCCGCGTGTGGTCGGCCCGAATCAGAGCCCGAGTTCATGCGCCGATGACAATTGCGGTGGCGCCCCCTCCAGAGACAAGGGTGGCCAGCGGCGAGTGGCGAGCAGCAGGCGGCCAGCAAGCAGCAAGCAGCGAGCGAGTGGAGAGCCACGAGAGGCTCATCGATAACGACTTGTCAACGGCACAGGAGAGCCCGCGGCCAGTCGAGCTGGAGGGGCGGCAGTTGTGGGCAAAATGGGCAAACGAGCGGACGGCTTCAAGATGGTGTCTTGCCCTGGGCGCCCAACTGGCCAGCTCGTGCACTGTGCGCCCGCTTTGGGCCGCTTGGGGCTCAGCGCCGAGGTGGAATTAGTGCAGAGCTAGAGAGGAGGAGCTCCTCCTGCGGCGGTGGCGCCCTCGACGGGCGGCGGAAGCTGAGGGCCGCTTGGTTAGGCCCGAGCGGCTGGCCAGCTGGCAGCGTCTGCGTGCGTGGTGGGCGCCATTGCGGTGGCCGGACGGTGCACCGCAAGGGGCTGAAAAGGGCGCCGCACGGGAGCTAAGCGAGGCCGGGGCGCTAATGATGCCCGTGCATGCAATTACTGGCGCCCATTGGCGACGCTCTTGCATAGGCGCCTGGCCTGGCTGGACCGAGCTAGACCGCCGCCACCTTGGCTGCAGGAGGCCAGAGGGCGCCCATTAGTGCGGTCTGCGGCGGTCCGCTGCTCGCCGGCCCGCGACGACTTGCGAGGGGCGCCCACCGACGCTTGGCAGAGGCCCGGCAATTGTTCCGCCGGCGCCCCTCCGAGCACCTTGGGCGCCCCCGGGCAGCTCGACGGACGTGCGGCCGCCAGATGCCACATAGCCTGCCCAACCGGGCCGGAGTTTGGGCGAAAATTTGAGCTCCTCCACTCGGTCGGTGTCCTTCCGGGGCCTAAGTTGGGCCCGCAGCTTAGCCACAGTGCTTCTCCTCCAAGTTCCGCCAAGCTCGGCCGAGCGGGCGCCCTCTGCGTGTCTCTGGCGCCCCTTCCGGCTGGGGCGCCACCGGCGAGCTCCAGAGCTGAGAGTCCGAAGCATAGAGCTCGGAGGATACAGTCTATGGAGCATGCAGCGAGCTCGGCGCTGCAGCAGTGCGGCCGCTTGATCTTCAGCTCCTCGCTGAAGATCAAATTGCCAAAGTTCAGAGATCAAACGTTGGCAAAACTGTTGCAAAACTGCGCCCAGAAGAGTCTGAGAGGCCTCATCGATCAATTGGCCAAGAGGCAAGGCGAATGAGCGAGCGGTTGGCGGCCAGTGTGTGTGTTTTCCACTCCTTCCGGTTGCTCATCATCATCGTCTCGAGCTAGTCTCTGGCCTGCAGGCTCGCTCCTCTTTGCTCCTTTTGCCTCTTTGCTCTAGCTAGTTGCTGCTTGAGAACTCCGGATGGCAGTGTGTGGGCGCCTGGCTGGCGACTGGGCGCCCGTTCCAAGTGGCCAGGAGTCGCGAGCTGAATTTGGCCTCAAGTTGGGCGCCTCCTCTGCCTCCTCTGCTTCTGCTTCTGTTGTTGTTGTCGCCCCAAGCTGGCTTGCTGGTGGCGCCTCTCGCGAGGGAAACAGCTGAGCGGCAAGATGGAGCGAATTGAATTGAATGGGCAACTAGCTGCGAGGAGCGTGACTTGAAATTTGAGCCACTCCTTGCTTATGGGGAACTGCGCGCGGCCCAGTTAGTGCTCGAGTTAAATTCGGATTAAACCCAATCGGAGGGGCGCACGGCGGCCGATCTGGAGCTCGCTCGCTCGCCGGCCAAGCTCCACTTCCTTCCTGCCGGCCGAGTGCGCGCGCTCGAGGCCGCCGACTGTCTGCGGCCCCTCTGGGGCGGCCGTCTGGCTCGCCCAGATGCGAGCTAATCTCGTCCAGGCGGCCCACTTTGGTTGCGACACTTTTTGTCCCGCCGGCAAGCGGCCAATAAAGCCGCTGGAGCAAGTCGGAGTCGCCCACTGGCCGCCCTCCACTCGCACACAATCTCGCTCCGTCCAAGCACACAAATATAATCCGCCGCCATTAGCTCTCTGTCTTGTTGTTTAGGCTCCTCCTCCTCCTCTGAGGGCGCCCCATTTCCGCCGCCCAAGACATCCTCTCGGCCACACGCGGCCACACGCGGCCGCTTTGCGGGCGGACAAAATCGGTCGGCCGCGCCAGACGAGCGCCGGTGGGCCAGGCCAATTGGGCGACTCGCGTCTGGCCGTGATGGGCGCTCGCCCAAGCTTGCCGCTCGCTCGAGACGCGCTCCACTAGCTCGCGGCCTTGCCAAGCTGCTTCGGTGGAGCGCCAAGCTTCGCCCTCAGCTCGCCAAGCTGCCCCAAAATCTAAGCGCGGGCTCCACTTTCGCCCTCGGGCCAAACAGGTGCGCCATTCTGGCCCTCGACGCGCGCCACCGATAGGCCCCCGATCGGCTGGGTGATGCGCCGGGCTGGGCGGCCGGAAGCTGGCGAGATGGGCCCAGAAGGACTTGTCAATTGAGTGGGCGGGGGCGCGGCTGTTGCGGCTGAGCGGGCGCTTGGTGCTTGGGGCGAGCGGCGGACGGCGGGCGCCCACGCAGTCGTCGTGCGGCGTTTCGAAGCAGCCACTTGGTGCTGGCGCGCCCCAGTCTCTCGGCTCCTATATGCTTTCCAGCCGAGTTGGCGCTGGATATTGAATATTTGGCCACCGGCGTTGCGCCGTTCGAGGCGCCGGCGGAACAAGTGGCGCCGGCCAGAGACAGTCTCCGGCGGGCCAACCGGCCGCAACTTTGCCCGCTTTCTGAGCGTGGCCACACGCACGCAGACACGCACTTGCACACACGCCGAGCGGCCACTTGTCGAGCCGCTCGAGTCGGCGCGCCCCAAGTGACAGGCGGCGGCCCACGCGCCAGTCGCCGCCCTCGGGGCGCCCCTCCGCTCGAGTGCCGGCGTCCAATCGAGCGCCACTCGTCTGGGCGCGCGCACGACTCGCCGCCAGCGCCACTCGGCCCGCCGAAGTGTCGCCGCGCCAACGAACAAGTGCCCAGTGCACTTAATCTAGTTAGGCCGCTCGCCTGCCCGCGTCTAGCCCTCTGGGCGGCCTCTGTCTGGGGTGCCAATTTCGGCCTCGCCAGGACTCTTGCTCTTTCGTTTGTTGTTCCCTTCGGGCTGCTTTGCGTTGGAGCGAGCTTGGCGCGAGCTCGACAAGAGCTGGCAACCTCGCCAAGCTCACCGTGGGCGCCCGCAAGTGGGCCCAACTGGAGTCGAGGGCGCGCTGGCAAGCTGCACGCGCCTTGGGGGGCCCGCGGAAACCACAGGATCGTGCTCCCCGTGCGCCTGTTTGCGAAACAAATTCACCGCCGCACATTTCCACAGAACCTTCCAGCTGGAGGCGCCTCAACACACACAGTCTGCAGCGGACGGCAAGCGAGGCCAGTGGATGGCAAGCCAGCAGTTGGCCAAGCTCGCGGGCCTGCTCGATCCAGAGGCAGAGATAAGGTCCACCATGCTTGTCGCACTTTGTTTTGCACCCACTCGGGCTCGTTGGAGGCGGCCCAAGGGCCAATAGGCTTGGGGAGAGGCATTGGAGCCAAGCGCGCAAAGTGCAGCAACTCGGCCACAAGCCATTGAGATCATTGGCCGCACAACATTGGGCCCCAACGCGCTGGCTTTTTTATATCTCAATCTCAATCTGCGCAAAGCTCACACACACACACATACACATACACAGAACAGGCCGCCCAAGTAAAGTCTCCCCCTTTGGCTTGCTCACATTTCCTGCCGCCCCTAAGTAGCGGCCGCAAACTTGCACCACCAATCGGCTGGAGGCCTGAAACTGGCCTGAAACTCGATCTCCGGCCCACGCTTATTGCCACCATTTTGTTGTGCCCACACACACACAGCAGAGCAGCAAAGCAGCAACAACAACAACAAAATGGCGCCACACAAAAAGGGTTTTGTCCCAGCGGCCAAGTGTCCTTTTATGTGGCCAGGCGGCGGATTTTCTACTCCTCCTCTCGAGCTCTCCGGCGAGCTAGCTTGCTGCTTGTGGTCATCGCGTGGGTTTCATGAACGCGGCCAGCAAGTTGGAGAGAAGTTGGGCGAGCCAACTTGCTTCTCTCGTTCGAGAGAATGCGAGCTGAATCCATCAGTCACTGGCCCCAAATCGGACCTTATGAATAGTGGTCCAATTTGGAGCCAGAGGCTGAGAGTGGGCTCTTCTTGCACGAGCAAGTAGCTCTCTTAATGTCCCTTTTTTGCTCCCCCAAACTGGCCCAAAAGTCGCTCAAAAATTCATTCCCCTCGCCAAATTATCATACTTTTCCCATCGGGCAATTTTCCCACTCACTTTCTCTCGAGTTTCCCGCATTGAATGTCGTTTCCGAATGCAAAGCTGGTTTCCTTTTCTCTGCAACCCGTCGAGCTTTGCTCAACCTAATCTGGCTCTTTAAAATACGCACCATTTGTTGTTTGCTTTGCCCAGAAGAACGTCAGGTGTCAGCTGACAATAATTGATAAGAATGGCCCTTTTTCTGCACTTTTTATGCCAGTTCAGTCTTTTTGTGGTGCTCGCGTGAGAAAAAGAGGAGCTTTCGGCAAGAGAAGAGCCCGCGAGACTGTTGTCGTCACCTTGGGCGCTCGTTTGAGGCTGCAAAAAGGGGCCCCAAAGAACGAAATATTTACATTTGGCACCTTCTTTTGCCACACCTAAGGCCTAACTGCTTTCGAAAACACACAAGACTGACACCAAATGGCGGCCACCACTTCCTCTCAGCCTTTTGGCTCTTTAGACCTCCTTGACACTTGGCCCTGAGCTGCGGGCGAGAAACACAGTCCACTCGAAGACGAGCGGCCAAAAGCGGCGAGACATTTCTCGCTTTGGCCCTAGTCTCTGTTGCGAGCAGCAGAGGAAGAGTACTCACCAGAAGAGCTGGATGATAGATAGCACGTTGAAAGAGGTTCACTCTCTTCAAGAGCAAATTCTTTTCTCTTTTCCTCCTTTTCTTCCTGCTTCTGCTTCACTCAAAACTGGGGAAGACAGTTTTGAGTCTGCCTCTCTTCTAGCTTGACTCTTCCTTCCGGGCGCCTCTTTCAGCTTTTTTCAGCTTTTTTCAGCTTCCCACTCGGCCTGGCTGGCCGCCTACTGCTTGTTGTCGACTGGGCCCATTCTGTTCGTTTTGTTTACTTTCGAATCGCTGTCTTGGATGCACAAAGTCCGCCCAAAATTCCGCTCACTTTCACACCATTCTCAGCACCTCTCCTAGTCTCTTGTTTCTACTCCAGTTGAGAGGCTTTAGAGTCGCGTGCACGAGTGATTGTTTGTTTGTTTGTTTGCTTGTTCGATCAATTAGTTTCGGTTTCTACTCAATTGACAATTTCTTCTCCAATTTCTTCACTGCCCAAAAGGCGTTTCAAAACATCTCTTCCATTTGTGGAAATCCGATCCGACTCGCCCAAAGAGAAGCTTCGCCCAGAAAAGCCAGCAAGCCGGTCAATTATTGCTGCCCTTAGGAGGCCGCCTTTTTCCTCTTCCGCTGAGCGACTGGCGAGGCCCTTTTGTTGTGGCAACTTTTGCCGCTCTTTGTTTTACTCAAGCCTCGCACACACACACGCACACCAAGCTAGACGCAAAGCTCCTCAGCGCGCGCCCCACAACCTTAAGTGGCCACCAACAGACTCCAGACGGAAGTGGCTGGCCCGCTGGTCTCGAGCTCGCTCCTCTGCCTTTGGCTCTGCTCTTCTCTCTTCAAGCCGCTTCGCTCTCCTCGCCTCTTCGGCTCTTTGCTCGCGTCTCGAGAGCGAACTCGCTTCCGCCCAAGAGAACGCAGACCGGCCAGTTCGATCTGCTCGCTCGCTCGCTCGCTAGCTTGCTGGATGGTTGGCTGGCTGCTGGGCCCAGTGGCTGGCAAGCTTGCTGGCTGGTAAGCTCGCTGGCTGGTAGGCTCGCTGGCAGGCTGCTTGGCCGTGGGCGCAGGAAAGAGAGTAACAAATTCCTCGCCCGCGCACAATTGCACATATCGGACATGCGTCGCCCAAGCGATGGCACTCGGCGCAGAGGTCGGCCCGCAGCACTCGCCTCTGGGCGCATGCTCGGCCCCTGGCGCCTCCCCAACACACTTGGACTTGCCGCACACTAGGACTACTAGCACACACTAGGACTACTAGCACCAGCGCCTTCCATCTTGGCGCGCCGTGTCCTTGCACTTGCCCCTGGCGGCGAACTCGAGGCGAGACCGCGACCGGTTTTCTGAGAACCATAACGACGTGCGCGCCCTCGCCGGGCCCTAACGAGCGGCGGCCGCGACAATTAGGCCGCCCAGTGGGCGAGACGAAGGCGCCTCTGCGACAACCATCACTCAGGAGCCGCCTTCGAGGGCGCAGGTTTGCTGCAATGCGGGAAAGGCGCCCCCTAGGTCTTAGGTCTGGCCGTTCGTTGGTCCTTCTTGGTCTGCGCTTATTCCTCGCGAGCTCCGCAGCGAGCGGCAAGCCGGACGAGTTGGCTGCCAGTGGCCACCCTTAGCTCCTGTGCCAATTCCTCGCCAATTGGGCCCGATTGGCGAGGCCCAAGTGGAGCCAGTTGGCCTGGAACTGGAAGTCGCCTCCAGTCCGACTGGGCCGCTTCTTAGGCCTCTCCTCAGGCCGCTCCTTAGGGCTCCTCGTGCGCCATGCCGGTCAACTGGGGCCAGCCAAGAAGGCCGCCAGCGCCGAGACAAAGGACACACACTTGGCGCGGCTGCTCGCCGAGCTCGCGGCCGGCCGGAAACCGGCAGCTGCAACGGAAGGAGCGGGCCGAAGTGCGCCCCGAGCGGGCCGGCGAGGCGGCCCTGTGGGGCGCACAGTGTGTGGCCGCCGAGCCAGCCAGTCGCAGAGAGAGAGAGAGAGACATTCTCTGGCTGGCTGGCGGCCCACGCGCCTGGGCTGCAGACGGACGATAACAAATGATGCCGAATGCTTCTTGCCTTGTCTCGCCGGTCTGGCGCGCGCGCGCGTCTCTGTCTCCCCTGAGCTCGTGTGTCTGCGCACTTGTGTGACTGTGTGCTGTCTGACCGTGCAATGTGCACTGTGCACTGTGTGCGCCGCCGAGCTCTGCTTGGACGGCGCCAGTCGAGCAGTGGGACAACAATGAGGGCCGGCCACCTTGCGCCGCCAGAAGCAGCCTCTGAAGCCTCCGCTCAGGTCCCAGTCTCGCGCCTGCTCTCTGCTGCAACTTGCGCCTCCATCCTAGTCTCTCCCCCACTCTCTGCTTCTATTTTCGCCCTCGCTTTCGGCACACACTGGCACACACTGGCGCACTGGTAGACTGGAATCGGGCGACTCCACAGCAGCCAGAGAGCCGGCAAATCGGAGCCGAGTCCAAGTAACGTTTAGGGCCAGCAACTTGGCCAACTTGGCCGAAACAAAATTGGCTATTCTCCTCCGGCGAGCGCGCCCTCCCATTGGCTGCCATTTGCGCGCCGCTGGAAACAACAGCGAGCGGAGCTCGACACAAGTTATAAGCTGCACTCGCCCGCGCCCCAAGCTCAGCCAAGCTCCCCGCTGGCGCAGCTCCAATGTGGCCCCTTCCGCTCGGTGCGCCCTTGGCGGCGCCTGGTCCTCCGCGCGCGCCCTGCTTCGGACGCTCTCGAGCTGCGCCGTGCGACTGGCGCCCGCTGCACTCGCTGCTGCACTTGCTTCTGCACTTGCAACTGCACACAGTCCCCCGCCGCCTCAGAGCAGCCGAGCGGCTCGGCTACATTCCAGTGGACAGCGCGCCAGCGGCGCCCGATTGCCAATGGATGAGTGGCGGCGGCCCGCTGCTAATGTGCGCCGCCAGCTCGCCTCCTTTCCTTCCTTTTTCCCACTGCGCCTCCAACTCGCCCCCAGCCCAACAACTTCCGACTTCTCGCCCCAAAAGAAGCTCGCCAAAGTCGCCGAAGTCGCCCTTCCAACGGGCGCCCATTGTTGCCTTTGTCGCTGGCCCAGTCAACCGGAGTCCAGTTGGCCGCGCCCTCAAGAGGCCGCCCGATAGCCAGTGGCTGCCAGTGGCTGCCAGTGGCCACCCTTAGCTCGGGCGCCAAGCTCAACTGGACCCAAGCTCAACTGGACCCAACAGGCAGCCAGCCAGCGCCGAAACAAACGGCCCAGCAAACAAACAAACGAACGGACGCCCCACTGGCTCGCTCGGCAACCCGCTCGCTCGGCAACTCGCTCGCCCACTCGCCCGCTCGCCTGCAAAAAGACGGCCCACCGGAGCTTGGCGGCCGCCCACGACTCGCGCGCCCAATTGAGTGGACGCAGAGCTTGGCAAACCTTTGCTAGGCCCACCCTTTGGACGCCCCAAAGGTTCTCGAGGGAAGCCACGCGCTTGCCGAGCACGCCCCCTCCTGAAGCGTCCACTTTGGAGCAAGATCGGCGCCCACCGGCAAGCTCTAGTCGTCCAGTTATGGCTCCGCGCGACTCGTTAGAGCGTCAACTCAAACTCGTCGGGGCGCCCGTGCGGCAAATGTGCAAACTGGCAGCCATTCTCGTCCCTTTGGATCATTTGCAGCCCCCCAATTCTTGCCCAATTCTCCAACGGCCATTCTCCTCTCCTCGCTGCCGTCCACTTCCGTCCTTCTCTCTTGGCAAGCTAACCTAAGCTTGGACCCAGCAAGCTCGCCGCTGCTGATGAGGCGCGCGCTGGCTGGGTTTGTGAGCGGGCCAGCCTGCGCATGATCGCGGCCAATCGGTGTCATCGTCATTGTGTTTTAATCCCAAACACTCGACGCACGGGCCGAATGGGGCCGCCCATTCCCGTCGGCTGGCCCTCAAATTGATTGCCGCGGCGTCCAAGTGCAGCTCCAGGAGGGCCGCTTCTCTGGCCTCTTAGCTTGGCCGCCCACAGCTACACCACAGCACAGCTGCAGCCAGCCAGACGCGCCAGGCTCACACTTGCGCCCAGCTCTCCAATGTCCATTTATTTCCCTCAACCTTTCGCGGCCACTCCCAGGCTCGGGTTTCCTTTTGAGGCCCCTAAACTAGAAACTAGCTCTCCAGTTTGGCTGAGGTCTGGTCTGGCAAATTTGCGGTTTCCAGCACACAAGACGCGACAAGCTTAGGCGAGCGGGCGAAGGACGCTCACGCGCTCGCGCGCTGTCGGACGCACGTCAATCTGAGTGGGGGCGTGCACAGAATTGACGTGCACTCCCAATGCTCCGGCGGGACGCGGTCCAAGTGCGTGCGCGGGCCCGCCTCCCGAAGGACAGGCGCAATCAATTTGTACGCAGGGCCACTTGTCCGCCGTGGAAATAAATAATCTAGATTTTATCTGTTTCGCGACAACAAATAGGCCCAGCTCACTGTCTCCGCCCAGATCATCCGCGCCAGATTAGTGCCACTAAGCGGGGGACAAATTTTAGATAAGCAAATCTGCGCCGCCCCCACGCCCCACGCAAATCTGCCCCCCTCAGCGAGACCTCACTCCATAACTCGACCCAAGCTCCAAGCTAAAAGCTCCAAGTAACGCCCCCTCATCAGCAGAGCCTCGCCTAGATAAACAAACAGTCCAGTTTGGAGCCAATCAGGCTCCAAACTGGACTGCTTGGTCCAATCAGGCGCCCAATCAACAGGCAATGCGGGCCGCAAACACTGGCCCCAATCATCGGCCCATAGCTCTCACTCTGTCCCCTGAGCTGCGGGCCCCCAGCGTGCGATATTGATATTGAGCAATATCACACAATGACGTCAGAGCAGCATCAACCGCAACCATTTTCGAGCTAACTGAACTTAACACTCGTCCAGCGAGCAGCTATTTCCAGCCACTTCCGCCTGCCTCTTGGGACGCCGCCATATTCCTGAGTCCCTAGGTGACTCTGAATGAGGCTGCTGAACGAGACCAAAGCATGGCCGCCGAGCGATGCTCTTGCCTCGGTTATCCTTCCTAAGGGGCGACAATTTTCCGCCCGCTGTCCTTGGGCTGCAAAGTGGTGCAGCTCCATGACAATCTGCATACAGGCACTGCGAGGAGGCGACTCGACGATCAAAGACGTGGACAGACGCGGGATGGACTGTGGAGAAAATCGGACACCGGCAACTGGCACGTGCTCTTTGGCTGCTCTTTGCGATCGCTGCAAAGGCCCCAGCGCCTTCGCAGCCCGCTAGATGTTGGCACTGGCCACGTGACCAGGCACTTCATCGTTACCGTTTCCTTACCGTTATTATTATTATTACCATTATTGTCGCGGTCGCTTTTCAGCTTTTCGGCCTTGCTGCCCGCATTCAGCGGGCAGAAATGGCCGCTGAATCCGGCCGCTTCTCAGTGGAGGCGCCTGCAAAAATCTGCGCCCCTCACATTGCCAGCCATGCAAACTGGACGGCCGCCAAGCAGCCTCGAGCGGCGCCCACAACTTCCACTTCCACTTCCTGTTGCCTTCCGACTCGCGGCCAGTCAGAAGTCGCTTTTTGTGCTGCACACAAGCCTGGACTCCCTTTGCAATTGTTGCCAAATTACACGACTAATTTCTCGCCCCCAAGCCTCCGCCAGCGCCCCTTTGTGTCGTCCGTTTCCTCTCCACTTCCTGTTCGTGGGCGTGCCCTCCAAGCGTCCACCTTCAGCAACGGCCATCAGCTCGCGCCCGGCCGACTCCTGTCCCTTTGCTCTCCTTTTGATGGCTACCGATTCGGACGGGCGAGCGCCAAGCCAGTTGTCTGCTTTCCGTCTCGTGAGCTCGTGGCCACTTCGTAACCACTTTGCTGCCCGCCTGCAGGCCCCAAGACCGACCGGCCAGTTGCCTGGAGCTCTGGCGGCGGGCGATGCTTATCAGTGTTCCAAGTGATCGCTGCTTCTGCGGCGATTGAGCACAAGCAGCCACAAGGCGAGGCCCAAACGGCCAGACCAAACGGAAAGACCCAAACGGAAAGATCCAAACGGCGAGCTTCCAACTAAGCTGGTGGCCATCCTAAACTTTGTTAGAGAGACTTTTTGGCTTGGGACTGCTGCCCCATTCTGCCTCCTGCTCGTCGGTGCTTTTTGTTCTGGCCACAGACAGTCTCTCGCTCTCAGTTGTGGGACTTTGTTTTGGAGCAAAAAACAGCAATCATGTTGCGCCAAAGAGGAACACAATCCAACCACACACTTTCTGCCACCAGCCAAACGTCCACCACTAAGAGCTGGGCCTTGACTACTGACTACTGACTACTGACCACTGAGCACTGGCCACTGGCGAGTCTAATCTCCAGAATAGATTATTATTATGATTGCCAGTATTATTGTTTATTATTTTCCCCTTGTGTCCATCCTGTTTTGATGCATGCAGCTTGTTCCTCAGTGTGCTCTTGCACTCAGTTGGCCGCACTAGCCGCAACTAACTCACCAGCTCACTTCCACTCGCTACCCAGAGAGAGTCGTCGGTGTGTGTTTGTTTGCTTGCTTGCTGGGCCAGTCGGACAAATTCGGTTCATTCCATTAGATTAGATTACATTGCATTCTGTTCTATTTCGCAGAGGAGGCCCAACATTCAAGGTCCATTCAATGAGAATGAGAATGGCACTCAATTGGTGGAACTGACTCAATTCGGGCCGGAATTTGAGTGGGAGAAAATGATGATGATGATCGACATTGATTATCATTAGGCGTCCCAGTCGCTTTCTTTCCTCTTTTTCTCTTCCTCTTTCTCTCTCTCTCCAGCTCACTATTTCAGCTATTTGTCCAATGCTGGAGCGGCCAGAATGTAACTTGAGCGTGCCAAATGGCGGCCAGCCTCAAGGGGCTCAAGCGGAGGCGGCCAGTTGCATCTTGTTGCAGCCGCCAGTGGACAACTGCCGGCGGGGCTGGGCCACAGAAAGTGGGCCACCAAGGGAGAACTAGCCCTGAGGTTTGGCCTCAAGTTAGGCGCAAAGGCAGAGGCGAGGGGGAAAGGGAAAGGGCAAAGCGAGGCTGGAAGTGCGAGATTTAGATCTTTGCGCTGGCCCTCCATTGGCTGCAAACGTGCGCCCAATGGAGGAGGCCAACTAGACCGAAGAGCAGTGGCCAGAAGGCTGATCTCAAGTTAGGTGAAGCGTATAAATTGAATTGAATATTAGTTACATTGAATTAGATTAACTGTGTTGCAGCCAAAACTGAAGTCAAAGTGCAAGTGAGCAGGGAGGCGAGCGAGCTGCAAGAGTGGACGCCAAAGGGAGCCAGTGGCGAGCCAGAGAGGCGCCAGTTTGCCTGTGTGCGTGTGTGTGTGTGTGTGAGCTGCACAAGTTGGCCGCCCAACTTCCTGTTCCTGTCAGGCCACTTTGAAATGGAAATCCAAAATAGAAAAGGCAAAACATTGAGGCGAACAACTTTTATTTTCCTTATGTGCAAATAATCCAAAAAGTCAAGATCGTGACTCACAAGCAAATAAAATGGCGCCCAAACGATGGGCGCCCGTCTTGCGCCATTTCACCATAGCCCCTTGCGAGCAATGGTGAAGCCCCACACACTGCGCTCTCTGCTCGTGGAACCTCTTTGTTTGACCGCCGCTCAGCCAGCTCAGCTTCCTTTCCTTAGCCATCCTGAAGCTCTGAACTGGGCCAAAGTGAACTGGGCCTCTTGGGCAGCTGCATTTTTGCAACTCGCCCACACACATAGAGGCCCACCGGCTCGCAAACCAGGACAGCTCGTCGCGCAGGCCACAATGTGTTCTGGTCGTGGAGGAGTGGCTCATGCAAGTGGCGCTTGCCGGCGACCCGCTTTGACGACTCGCCGGCCGGAAATTGGTGGCTCGGCCGAACAAATAGACTGCGACTAGAGACTGTGTTTCCGCTTTCTCTTTGGGCCACCCCTTTGGCCCTAAGCTGTGGGGCCTCCTAAGCTTGGGGCTCCCCCTCGATTGGGAACTAGCTAGGAGGAGTTTTCGGATGGCAGACAAAATGGTTTCCGCAGATGAGCAGTGGGAGAGACAGTTGTTGGTGGCCAGAGTGCGAAGAAGTGGCCACTTGTTCCTGCTGGCCCCTGTTTGCAATGAGGCCGCACAGGAAGCGCACAGGAAGGCGAGCCTGAGCGGGCGGAAAGTGGGCGAAAAGTGGGGAAAAAACAACTTTCGAATTGATGAACTGGGCTGATGAATTGGGCCACAATTGCGCCCGCCGCTGAAGCCCAGACCTAAGCTGCAGCCGCTCCCAGCACATCAATCTGGCCAGCAAGCCAGCCGGTCGGCTGGCAAGCTAGCTCGAGTCGGCTAGCTCGCGAGCCAGAGGGAGGCTTGTCTAGCCAGTCTGCAGGTCGCTGGCTTCCCAGGAGGCCGCCTGGAAGAGCGCCCTATGCATTTACTAGTCATAGGCATACAGTAAGGCGCGAGTTTAGCGAAAAGCCAGCAGGAAGGCGCCTCTCTTGAGGGCGCCCTCTCGCCAAGGAGGCGGTCCCAGGCCGAGGGGAGTCCAAGGAGGCCGCGTGGGAGCCGCTAATCTGCGCCGAAAGGGTGCGTGGCGCGCCCCTGTGGGCGGGCCAGCCGAGGGCTCTCGGTGGGGCGGCCGCTCGAGTGGACGGCCCCGCCCGGCTGCTCTTTCGAGGTCCAAAGAGACGAACAATGAGGCGTCTGTGGGGCCATTTCATTGAATTTGAATACGCAGACGAGGCTCAGGGCGGGTCTCGAGGGAGCTGCGGGTCGAGAGCGAGGCCCCGGCGCTGTTTTTGGGCCAAAAAGGGGCTCCATTTCGCCGCCTGGCCGGAGGCGCCGGGCGACAAGGGCGAGCAGTGTGCAGTGTGCAGTGTGCAGTGTTCAGTGTGCAGGCGAGGAAGGCTGCTAGGGGCGCCGCTCGGACTGGGCCTTGTGCACTCGGCTGAGCGGCGACTGAGCGGCGTGTGAGCAGCGAGGGGCGCCCTCGTCTCGCCAAAACCACTTGTTTATTTGTGCCGCTCGGCCCCCATTTATTTGGCCGCCGGTGGGCCGAATGGGCGCCTGGAGAAGCCGGCGAGATGCGGACGGAGAGGAGGCGGCAAACAGTTGCCCCAAAGGCGCTGGAGCCAGTGTTTGCCTGCTTGCGGGCGCCCCTTTGACGCCCAGTCTTCCGTCTTGCCCGCCTCGCCCAGCTCGCTCGCTCGCACGCCATCCAGAAGGGGCGCTGTTTGTCTGCACGAGCGAGAAAGGGAGGCTGCATGGGCGGGCGAGCTTGCCACTTGTTTGCAATAAATAAGTTGCAATCTCTGCCGCCTCTCGAGGCGCCACTCGGCCCACTCACTCGCATACAAATTTTGCAAGTCGCAAATTATCATATTAGCCCGCCGCTTTGTCTCGCCGAAGCTCCTCTTTGGCGCCCACTGGAGAGTCTGGTCTCTCCAGTGGCAGCCGAGAGGAGCGGGTCTCCTCAGTCGGGCGCCTCCACTTGCGCCCTCGGAAGGGGCGCCGAGAGGGGGGGGGGGCAGGGGAGAAATAATGGGACTTCAAGTTGGAGAGGCGCCTCAGGACGAGCCGCGGCAACTTGAGGCGGTCTCGCCAGCAAAGAGGGAGTCTCGCTGGCTTGAGGCGAGCTCAAAGAGGGCGAGAGAGCAGCAAAGGGAAGCAGCAAAGGGAGACTCTTCCGTGCAGACCGAGCGGGCCCTGCGGCGCGACTCGGGCCGAGCATAAAAGGAAATGGGCCGCGTGTCGAAAATTGAATCGATTGTTCTAGTGCACGCCGGGCGGCGAGCGAGCGAGCGCCACCCAGCCAGCTAGCTTGCCAGCAAGCTCGCCCTCTGTGCTGGGGGCTGGGCGAGCAAATGGGTAGGCGAAATTTGCAAGAGGCGGACGGGCGCGCTTTTGGGGGCCCAGTTCGCGCATCATTAGCGCCTGAGAATAGGCAGCCTCTGGCCCACTGCTCGCTCTCTTGCACTTAGGCGCCCTCTCCCCTTTGCCTCTCTGGCTGGTCTAGCTCGCTCTTGGCCGGTCGCCTGCGAGCCAGCGGCGACTGTCTCTTCCTGGCCGCACTCTGTGTTCCGGCGACCACCGACTCGGGCGGCAAAGAGCCCCGGATTTAGCTAGCCAAGAGACGCCTCTCGAAGGCTCTCGAGCAGAGGAGGAGCAAATCTGGGCCCGAAAGGGGCGCCCTTTTGAGTTTATGCAAACTGCGTCACTGCTTCCTCCTAGTCCTCCCAGTCTTGCCAGTCTCGCCAGTCTTGCCAGTCTGCGCCCGCTCCTCGCAGGCCGGCCGCCAAGTGGCCCGGCCCAGCGCCTGTCTGTCTGTCTGCTCGTTGCAGCGTGACACTGGGCCCAGTGGGCCCGCACGGCGCGCCGCGCCAAGACGCCGAGGGGGCAACAAAAGCGCACTATATGGAGCGCTTTGGGGCGCTGCTTTGGGGCGCCTCTTGGGCGGCTGGCAAGGCGCCTCGCTGGGCAAAGGCGGAACTCTCTGCGCCATTTCTTGCACCGCACACAGTTGAAGGGCAAACTTGGAGAGGGAGTGAATTTTGCCCGCGGCTCGTCTGCCGCACGCAACAACCACCGCCCGGCCGGCGCCCCCAAACTGAAAACTGAAAACTCCCACCGACAGCCGAACGTGGCCCCTCGCTTGCCCGCTAGCTTGCCGCTCTCTCTCTCTCGGCCAGCCTGATTGACAAGTGGGCCGCCGAGAGACGCTTGCTCCAAATGGCTGTCATAAAAAACTTATTGTCTGCCGGCCCAAAGCGAGCGGGCGGCCTCCTTGCGCCAGTTGGAGCCAGCCTCTGGAACAACTGCTCGGCACAAGTTGCCCACAAGCAGAGCAAGGGCGCCACTTGCCGGCCGGCCGCAATTTGGTAATTGTCCTTTTACGAGCCGCCCACAGCAGTGTGGCGCCAACGCAAGCTCGAGAGGGGCAACAAAATGGCGAGAATGGGGAGAAAATTCAGGTCGCCATGAATTTGGCGCCCAATTTTCTCCAACTCCAACTCCAAGCGGGCCGCCACAGTGTTGCCAAGGTGCAAATGCGCCACTCAGGCCAGCCGGAACAGGCGAGCTCTGGGCCCCAGTTCGCCTTCGCACTAGTGCTTGTCGCCCGTCGCCCGTCGCCGCCGGACGGGAAGAACCGATTTTCGTGCCGCCGACCCAGTGGGCGCCCTAAGTGGGTGGCCCTGCGAGTGTGGCGGACGAATTGGCGGCCCTTTTGGGCCACCCAGTTTGTCACTCGCACACAATTGGCCGCCGGCTGGCTTTTAATCAACAAAAGCCGCCGTGTGGCTTTTTTGATTGAACAGGCGCCATCGATTGAGCGCGGCTCCTCTGCAGCTAGTGCATGGGGCCAGCGGGGGTCTGCCAATCCTTAGGAGCGGCCTGAGTGTGCACTCTACAGTATACAGTATACAGTCTGCAGTCTGCACTGTGCACTGTGCATTGTGCACTTTGCACACACAGTCTTGGTCACACGGCGCCCAGAACAGCCGCGAGGCCTTCTGTTGGCGGCGATGGAAAATGGAAGTTGGACAAAATAAATTGAGCCAGCGCCCAATTGTTCAGCCGGGCGCCAACTTGGCCTCCACGAGCGGCGATTTATTTTCCCCCTTTCTCTTTGGGGCCCGCTCAACTTTGGGGCAAGCTCTTTGGGGCCCGGCGAGCTTGGGGACTGTGGCCGGTCTGCTGCAGACAGACTGCCAGCCAGTCTGCTCATGCACAGACTGTCTGCATCCCTCTTGGAGTCTCGTTTCTCTTTCGCCTTCAGCTGTCTTGCAGTCTGGCCACTCTGAGGCCAAACAGCCAGACGCAATCCCAGTTGCAAGCCCAAAAGATGCAAAGAGGCGCCCTCTGACCCACAACTCGGCGCCAGATTCAGACGAAGGCAAGTAAATGGTGCTCAATGGGCCGAGCGGGCGGCAACGAGCTCTCTGGGCGAGCTCGCAGGGGAGACACTTGTCGAATGTTGCTGGAAACCGCCCACCCCAAATGGCCAACTCGCTCGGCCCGCCTCAAGCTCCAGCTCAGGCCATTCGATGCCCCATTCGAGGCCCAAATTGGGCGCGCACTCTTTCCAGGTGCCTTCTAGCCCCGTTCGCCCTAAGGGTGGCCCGCATCCACAGTGCGCCCGCGCGCTTCCGGTTCGTCTCCGTTGGCAGTGGTCTGGGCGGTAAGGTGCCAGAGTGTGTGGCTTCTGCCGAAACCTAAAAGCGCGCTGAGCCAGGCCAGTGGGCAGAAATGCAAATGTTCCGCGTGGGCCTTTTTCTGTCGGATTTGTGGGCCTTCCATCTAGATTACTGCTCTCTGCTTGTTCAGCCTCCCTTTGTCTTGTCGTGTGTCCCTGTCTTTGCTTCTGTCTACTGCTCCTTGTCTCTGGACATTCTAGTCCATTGTGGACTTAGGAGGTCCCAGCACTAGTCTCTGGAGGTCCAGAGGAATGGAAGAGGAGCAAAAGCAGCAACAACAAGGACAACAAGTAGGGCAAATCTGCACTTGGAACTCGTGTTTCCACTGCTAATATTCCGCCGCCATCTTGTCGTTGCAAAGTCGCAAAAGTCGCGAAAGTCGCACAAGTCGCACAAGTCGCACAAGTCGCACAAGTCGCCCTTAGGCCCGCTGAGCCCCCGAGTGGCCAGCCAGTTCGGCCAGGAACAAGTCCACTCGAGACATTTTGGCAAACATAAGCAAGGAATTGCCGGCCCACTACTTCCGTGTCCATGTTGCCACTTGGAGTGCTCCATTGGGGTCCAATTATTGGAAAAAGGAAACACGGCGACCTCGAGCAGGCGCGGGCTTTGCTCTGGCGAGCCGGCCGGAAGGGGAGCCTGAGTGGCCGGGCGGCCACTTGGGCGCAACGCGAGCATGCACGGGCGTGCACGAGGATGCTCGAGCATGCACCAGGCAGCCAGTGATGATTTGGCGCTCGCCTCTGGCCGGCTGCTCCAGCAACTAGCAGCAGCACAACAACAACGGCAGCAGCAGCAACAACAACAACTACATCAAACAACTTAATCGGATCCCATTTATTTTCGCCCACCGGCCAGGATTGGGCTCGCGTCGAGTCGAGTCGAGTTGCTGGGCCGCAGTTGTTTGTGACTCTTGTCGTTGGTTTGGCTCGGGGGCCAGTTGGCGAGGAGGTGCAGCGGGCGAGTTGGAGCCAGGCGGCCCAGTTGGAGCAAGCGGGGCCTGTGCACAAGTGGCCCGTGTGCGCCTGTGCGTGGCAGCGAGAGATAACGAGAGTGTAGTGGAGCCGAAGTGGCATTGGCTGCGGGCGGACATTGGAGCTGGCCGCTCCAGTTTCGCGGCCGGCCAGGCGAGCGAGCGGGAACCAAGCTAGCTAGCCAGTGGCAAGCTAGCCAGCGGCGAGCTAAACCCTTGGCCAAGTCCTCCAAAAGAGAGTGCCACAGTCTGAACATTGCGCGGCCGCCGAGCGCCACATGGCCCAGGGCGCCTGGCTGCTGGCCATCTGCTGGCGCCCTCGGCGAGCGGCGCCCACTGGCTCGCCTCGTTTGCATCTGGTGCTCGGTGGAAAAATTGGATTTCGTCCAGCTTGCTCGCTCATCCAATTGGCTGGCCGCTGGAAACTGGAACCGAGCCGCCAATCATCGTCCGAGCGGAGGGCGCATCATTCATTCATCCGCCGCCGCCGCCGGCTCGACCGGCCAGCTGGACGCGCACTGATTGGCCAGCCTCCAGCGGACTTGGAGTCCAAGTTTCAGGCTTTTGGTCACTCTCTCCGCTGGCACTGACCACCACGAGCACTGGCTGTGTGTGTGGCACAATGGCCCACACACAGTGGACACTGCGGCCTCATTAGTCCAGCGCCTCATTAACATTGGGCGTCTGTCACGATAATTTAGTGGCCAAATTCAAAGTCAGGCCTCATTTGTCTTGGTGGCCATGTTGTGTCCACTCGTTCGCCTGCCACTAGACTGACTCTGGCAAGCTTGTGGCTAAAATTAAACGACAGCCTCGAGCGAGTTCTGCACAGCCAGGCCCGCAAGTGGCCACTTTCCTGGTCCACTGGCAAGCTCAAAGCACGCCAAGCTCGCCACAAACGTCTGCCAGCTCGTCGTTGCAATTTAAACCAGCCACTTGTGTGCTCTCGGCGAGAGCTAAGACTGCCAGAATGTTTGCTCAAACATTTGGGCCACCTAATGTTCAAGGTCTGGCCTGTGAACAGCTGAACAATCTGCCCGCTGGGCGCCCACACTGTTCAGCTGCAAGTCCCAGCTGCTGGTGCATATCTAGATAGTATCTAGCCAGTATCTAGCCAGTATCTAGCCAGTATCTAGCCAGTATCTAGCTGCTTAAAAAGCAGCCGACGTTTAAGCTCTGGGCGAGCAACAAGCTCGCGCCTGCTTCTCTTTGTAGTGCTGACAACTGAAGGCCAGATTGCCGATGACCAACAGTTTGCTGGCCAACTTGCAGGCCTTGTATCTGTCGCGCAGCCTCTTCTGCACCCAACTCGAAATGGGCTCCTCCTCGTCGTCCTCTTCCTCCTCTTCTTCTTGTTGTTTCCCCTCGGCCGCTCGTCTCTTGCGCCTCTCGGCGCGTCTCTCGGCGTCCAACTCGGCATACAGTCTGTCCTCGTCGTCCTCAAGCTCCTCCCCTGCAGCTGCCCCTTGCTCCTCTGGTCCATCTGGCGGCTGGTCGTCCTCCTGGAGCAGCGGCTCAGCATCGAAATCGCCCATTGCATGCCGGCGGCCCAAATGGTGGCCCCCTCTTTGCTCCATCCTGAGCAGCGTCTCATTTTTCGGATTGAAATTCTGCCAACATATTTCTCTCAAGCAGGTGCGAAATTGTTCGTCGCACTTCCTCTTTGGGTGGCCACATTTGGCGTAGCATTGGCCAAAATTGTGGCAACAACTCTCCATGGAACCAACGGGCAAATCTTGCTGCCCAATGTCCAGGGTGAACACCTTGCACCCACTCTGCTGCTGCTCACTCTTCAGACGCTCTTCATAGTGGCCCAAAAAGAGGTCCAAATTTTTGTATTCCATCTCGTCGAAAAGGCTCCTCTCAATTGTGCCAGACGATCCGCCACTTTGGCTCCCATTTTGGGCTCCCAATAATTTCTCCTCCTCCTCCACTCCAAATATCCTCCGACAATCATCTCTTTGGCTAGCCCCATTTCCACCACTATTTCCGCCACCATTTCCGCCTCCCTCGGCCTCCACACCGCTTCCGCCATCCAATTTGGTGCTGGGCAAAGTTTTCTCCTTGGCCCCAAAGGAGAAACCAACTGGCACACACTCTTCCATAATGGACGATTCAATAATAATGGTCGCCAAAAAGCTCACCTTCTCCAAAAGAGCATCGACAAATTCATTCATCACCTGGCTCATCTGGCCCATCTGTTCCAAATAGGACCCGCTGGCCAGCAAAACTAATCCGCCCCCAATGGTCTTGCTGCTCTGGCGGCCGTTTCTCTGCCCCCTGTGGGCGAGCCGAAAAATAGACGTCCCCCAAATGGAGGGCTCTCCTTCTTCAGTGGCGATGAAATGGTTTCCATTCGCGTCCATTCGCGAATCCTTGGCCGGCTCTTTGGGGGCCAGCAGGATGAGAATTAGCGTCCAGGCGAACACTTTTCGGGCTCGCGAGCTCGTTGCACTGGCCAACGAGGACTGGAGCTGGCCACTCGAGCTGGTCGAGGAGGAAAGAGGCGCCATTGTGTGTGGTCTCTTCCTCTCTTTGTGTGTCTCTTGTTTTCTCTCCAAGCTGATCTTGGCCCAGCTTCAATCCCTCCAAATGCACGCTTCTGCAACGCTCGAATCTCCTGGGAGGCCGCCCGAATAACAGTCCAAACCAATTAAAAGCAATCTCGCCACTCACAAATAGGCAGCAAACTGTGTTGGCTACTCTTCGGGGCCCCAAACTCTTGAGTTTTATGTGTTGTAGCCAACAGAACAAAAGAAAGAGAAATAGTCCAAATAGTAAAACTAGAGCTCCTCTCTAGGCGTTTGTTCACCAGCCTGGTGGAACCACTGTCTCTAATTGACTATCGAGCCAATTCGCTGGGCGCAAGCAATTGTTTCTCAAGAATACCAAAATAATTCCAATCCTTAGCTCTCTCTCTCTGGCCTCTCGTCATTCTCCTCTTTTTCCCATTTACTTCTTCCAAGTTTGATCACGCCACTCTCGCTCGCTCTTAGTGCTAGAAGAGAAAAAGCGGAAAGCCCAGAAAGTTCCTGCAAAACTTGCTCCCCTCCAGATAGATAGATAAATAAATAAATAAATAAATAGACCAGAGCAAATGAATGGAAAGGAGAGCAAGAGCAAGAGAGAGAGAAAGAGGGAAACCAATCGAAGGGGAACAAACATTGAACGGAATGCCAAATGAACTGGCAGCGAACAAAAGCCCAAATCTGCATTTGGGCAAATAAATTGATCGATGCACGCACTTCCGGTGCCCAATGGAAGCCCCCAACTAGAGAGTTCAGATCACGGCAGCTTGAGCTGTCGGCCTGGGCGCATGGTCTATTGAGTTTAACAAATGTTTAGCTTTACAACGATGGGCGCGAGCAGTAGGCGTGCAGTTTGGGGGCAGAGAAGCAGAGAAGGGCGCCTGCAGCAGCGGCAGCAAATGGAGCTGGGGGGCCCCCAGAGGCGTCTGGTGTTTGCGTTATTTGCTGGCTGGCCACGAGCGTTCGCTTGTGGGCGTGCTCGTTTAGATAAGCTCGAAACAGGAAACAAATGGCGCCCAATGGGAGAGGAGGCCTCTCCATTGGGCCAGCGGCCATTGGAGGCCGGCTCAGATGGAGCGGCCAGAGCGCCCAATCAGAGTCGCCAGATGGATGATGGGCCCGCTTTGTCTCGGCCTCCAACTCGGCGGCCACCCTTTGGCTCATCTCTTGGCTGCTCTCTGCTGGTCTCATTTGCGCAACGCACGACTGACTTGTTGTCGCTTAGGGTTGCCAGCGAGCAGCCGGCGAGCGCCGACCACCAAGCGAGAGAAAAAGCGAGAATCAAGCAGAAGAAGAACAAGAGGAGCAAACACACAGCAAGCCACATCCGCCGCCAAACTCGAGAGGCGCCGCACGCCAAGGAGCTCCCATTTCCCCTCCTCGAGCTCGCGCCTCTCCAGCTTTTCCATTAGCTGCAAATCTTGGCGCCCAGCTCGCCATCTTGGTGAAAAATTTCCCTCATTTATGATTCCGTTTCCACGCCAAGCTGCCGCTTCTGCTCGCTTGCTGGCTGGCTGGCTGGCTGGCTGGCTGGCCGGCCGGCGACAAGAGGCCGCCGTTTAAGCCGGCCTCTTGTTTGCGGCCGGCCAAGCTCGCCAACAGTTTGGGCAAACAGCAAGCTCGCATCGTCGCGTCCAGTTCGAGAGGCGACAAAAGCCCCACTCTGGCCGGCCAGCCCACACAGTGTCCGGTGGTCAGCGGGCGCGCGTGCAGCTCGAGGCTCAGCGGCTGCGAGCGCGAGTGTGGCGTTCAAACTGGTGGCCCAAATGCCCAAATGCCGAGCGGCCGGCGACAAGGCCGAGCTAATTAAGATTCGTTTCAAGTCGGCGGCGTCAACTGGCCGCTTTGCACACAACGTCCGGCGGGCGACGAGGCGGCATTAGTGCCGCCCGCAGACTGGCGATGGGCGGCGGACGAGCTTGCGGAAGACGAGCTTGCGGCGGACGAGCTTGCGGCGCCCCCTCGGCCGCCAGCTCGGGCGACGGATTTCCGCTCGTGTGGGAAGGGGGAAGAAGGCGAGGGGAGGGCGCCAGCGGGGGGACCTTGCGGCTGGCCGGCGTGCACATAATCAGGCGGCGCCATCGGATTGCTCTTGCGGCTTGGGGCGGCTTGGGCGCCAAATGGAGCCAGAGCTGGGCGCTTGCCTTGCGCCGCTCGTGTGTCTTGGCTGTGCGCTGGAGCGGCCAGCCGTCGGGGGCCGCGAGTGATGTCGCTGGCGCGTTATCGTCTTATCGCTCGTTCGGCCGCTTGACGTTGCCTCAAATAGATTGTGATGGCCGCCGCCGAGGTGATTGTGCGCCCCCTCCGGCCAGCACTCTTCTCGGCCGCCAGTGGACGGCCCCCGAGGAGTTGGGCCGAGCTGGGCGAGGCGGCGGCGCCAGAAGAGGCAGAGGAGGCGGAAGAGGAAGAGGAAGAGAGGGGGCGGCGTGTCAGGCTGGCCGGCGGCAAACGATCGATACACTGTGAGCGGCCCAATGGTTCTCGTTGGGGCCAAGTGTCCAATGGATCGAATCAATGTGAAACGATCACGAGTGGCCGCACAAACTTTTAATGGATGAATGCTGAGCTAAGCTAAGCTGCCGGAGGGCGCCCCACTCGTGTCTGCCTCACCCGCCTGCTAGCCTTTCCGTCCTTTCCATCCTTTCCCTCCTTTTCCTCCGTCCGTCCGCTTGGCTCGCTTGTTGCCATCTTAATCTCCAACACTGTCTCTCAATCCATTGCTTTTATCAAACTAAACGGCGGGCCAGCCAAACTGATCAATCGAGTGAGCTCAGGCCCACATTTCACCTGCATGCCGGTAAGCTCACAAGCTCACAGGGGCGCACATTGCACACTGTAGACACATGCACACTGCAGACACACACACAAACTATACTGGCCAACACAACGAAATTGCTGATGCATAAATCAAGTGTCACCCTTTTTCCCCTCCGGCTTAGCTAAGGGACCATTTCAACTCAAGCAACTCTTGCTCCACACACACTGCTACAAACTGTCTGAACTGTTTTCCTCCCTCGTTGTTGTATATCCCCAAACGAGACAAACTGCCACCTCGGCACTCTGACAACTTGCCAAATCCTCTCAACTGATCGCGCGCCATCCACCAAGACTAGCCTCCCAATGGGGCCCACCAATATTTGCATTGGAACTAGGCACAAGAACTAGGCCAATGCGACCCGCACACCGTCACACCTGGTCCCTAATCGTCGCCCTTGATTTAGGGCTAACTATTATTGTTAGTTTTATTTCATCGCCCTCTCCTACTTGTCCTGCCTGATGGTCCTATGGATAATTTCGGCTCTTGACTCCATCGAGATCAACAAATCGGAGCCCCTGACTTCGCCTCCGCAAAGCTCGGCGAGTTCTACTCGCATTGTGAGGCAGGAGAAACGGAAAATTTCTGGCAAATAATTCTAAATCTTCTCAAAATAGGCGCGGGCTCGACTTGGCTCGGTGCTTGATCAATGGCACGATGGAGGAAAGCGGCTCGGCACACTTGAGGAATGGATGCTGCAGCAACTCGGTCGCCGTTGCACGAGCCTCTGGATCTATGTTCAGGCACTTGTCTATGAAATCAGCCAATTGAGGTGATAGCTTACTGTAATCTATGGCCGGTTTGCCTCGTGATGCAATCAGGTAGATTGCCTTCAGGGGGGCCTCGTTTAGATATGGTGGTGCACCCTCGATCATCTCGATCACCAGTATACCAAGACTCCATATGTCCGTCTTGCTATCGTAAGCCTTGCGGGTTATAATTTCAGGCGACAGCCAATAGGGAGAGCCGGCAAAAGTGCGCCTCTTATCGTTAGAGTTTTCCAACTGTGCACAAAAACCAAAATCTATTACTTTCACAGTTCCATCTAGACCTAATAATATGTTGTCGCTCTTGATATCACGATGAATGATCCTATTGGAATGGAGAAATTCTATTGCCTTCAGAGTCTCTCTTACAATCACAGCTATTTGTCCCTCTCTCAAGACAAGGGTTGTTACAATGTCTGTCAATGGACCAAATTGCATATATTCCATGATAACCCATAACTGACTATCATCAACCAAATAACTATCGAAATAATTAACAACGTTCGGATGTTTCTTGTCCTTCATGACGGATATCTCAGTGAAGATTAATCCTTTTTTGGCTTGTTTCGTTAAGTCTATCATCTTGATAGCAACCTTATCTGAAGTTTTCATATCTACAGCAGTGAAAACATTACCAGTGGCACCTGAACCAACTTGCCTAAGTAGATGATATTTCTGGCGAGGATCGCCGGGGTTCACTATGGCCTTCAATTGATTCATCCACTCTTTATTCTGCTCTTCGAGGATCTGCCGTCTTCTTCTCAGCTGCCGTCTCAAGGGTGTTGGCTTGAAATTTGGCTCTGCTAGATCTAAATGGCGCCCCTTCGATTCCTGGACCACTGATTCTATTGTTTCGCTGACATCGATTTTTTCATTGTCATCAACCAGAGTTTTGTTAAAATTTTCAGAGACGCTTGCCAATTCGTCGACGGATTCCGATTCTTGGTCGATGGGATTGGACTCGATGTTACGATATTGCACTGGATTTCCATTAGAATTACAATCGAGACAGGGTTCACAGCCGGTCCCGGACCGAAAATCTTCCAGATTGACATAACCAACATTGGCATTGACAACTATTCCAGGATCGTTCACGTAGAGATGATCTCCACAAGTGTTTATAAATTCCACACTAGGCCCTTGGCTAATTTGGCATTCCATCAGATTTTCGTGGGTCGGATGTGAATGGTTATTTCCCTCGGACTTCTTAAAACACATTTCGACAGGTGTATTGATATCGATGGGCTCCTCAGGTTCGCCGGGCTCGGCTAAAATTTGCTTCAAATCCATCTCCGAACGACATTTCATCTTTGAGGTCCTTGGTAAAGGTTTGGGAGCTTGCAAGAGCGATCCATCTTCTTGAAAGCAGGGGGACGTGTTTGCATCTGACACTAACGATGATGATGAATGTGATGAGTGGATAATCGGATCCTGAGAGGGAATATTCAGACTTGGCCTGTGTTCGACCATACGGAGATCATCAGTGCTGGCGTCGGTTGATAATTTGTCATTATCAGGGGTAGAGGAGTTTGGATCTGATTGCTGTTGCTGACAGATGTCATTGGAATGGATCGGATTATTGTTTCTAACTAATGTGATATACTTGACATCTTTGCTTTGGGATCTGGTATAGAAAAATTTCAAGGCCTCTAGTACTGTTGCGGAATCCTCCTGTTGCTCTTTGGGAGTAATATTTGCCGATTCAATCATACGTTGCCATTCAATTGGGAGACCATCAATTTTTCCTGTTTGTGGATTGTACTCAACATGTATTTTATGCTGAACATTCTCGGGTTTTCCGATACGTTTTCCATCAAGAATTAACTTCTTGTTCTTTCGATTGCTGCAGAAGTTGGATTTGGTTTTTTCAAAGTTGCCTAGATTATTGCAGGTGCCAGTATCACTACTATTTCCACAGTCACTGCTTGCTCCATTAGAGGTACGTCCACCGACCTTGGACAAAACCTTTATCAAACCAGATGCTAGGTTATTCATTGTTGGGAATTGCAAATGATAAACAGTGATCAATAATGGACAAAGCCTCAATTTCCATGTTAATCAACTAATTTGAGAGCCTAACATTTCAGGGGAGCATTCCATCAATCGCTACAGATCGCGAAGTGGTCCCTTGGAGGATAAAATCTCATCTCATCAGTGGCAACTTTATCACGAATTGTGAGCCAATGAATGGAACAATAACATGGCCAATCTCGATCAGATTCGAAGGGAGTTTTTCTATCCAACAGTTGGTGTCTGCGCGCGCTATGTTTTTAATCTGACTCAGACTCATGGGCGAAACGACAAGTGAAAGGTTTGGATCGCACGTTTCAAATTGCACGACGAAATTCTCCGCAGACTGGCGGGCACCGCGGACTAGCTTTACGATACAGTGTGGTTGGGAAAAAGTAAAGGAGACGCAAGAGAGGAACATGTGCAGATGTTGCATTTTGCACGATTCTTGTTCGCAGCCCGTGCCTCACAGCGTGCGCTACTCTCTGGGACGGTCCTCAGCCACACCAGCGGCAGCGTTGTAACTATAGAGGATGTGCGGCCCCAATTCTCCATGACCAGCAATCCCTTTTACCATTTACAATTCTGTTTCCTTTATTATGTTATTGTCTAGATACAAACCCTATTATGACTTCCATCAATCAAAACATTACGAATGACAAATTGCCAAATAACCAGCTTGAGAATGATGGAACCTTTTCTATCTGGCTACAAGCTTTCACTTCAGTGATAATCATTAGTTTGTGTGGCCTTGTTCCTATTATATGCATGCCACGTATCCAAAGAACTAGGTACCAAAATAGTCTATTGCAATTCCTCATTGGACTAGCTATTGGAACATTGACTGCCGATGCCCTACTGCATTTATTACCCATTGCTGGTCACAAGCATTCGCACAAAACCCATGATGACGAGCCTCATGGTGATGACCACTCACGGGATTGGGGATTCTGGTATGGCTTCATGGCCCTGATCGGGATAATAGGTTTCCTCTTACTTGAACGTATAATGGTATTAATCACGGATACTTGCACCCACCGAGAGCATCGGCTATCTATGGAAGAGACTAGCAACTCTCAGCGGCAAGATGATAATAAGCAGGACAGTAATATAACTGAGGCTACAAAGGAGTCAACTATGAGCGATTCCCATTTGACTCATCACCAGCACCATCATCAAAATCATCACCAACACCAGCATCATCACTTGACAAACAAAACTAAATCGTTTATGTTTATGATCATCACTGGCGATGGTTTGCACAACTTTTTCGATGGCATAGCTATTGGTGTGTCTTATGGAAGTAGCTTCACAGTAGGGCTTAGCACCTCTTTTGCAATATTATGTCATGAACTTCCTCATGAGATAGGTGATTTTGCCGTGCTAATCAAATCAGGAATGACAATCAAGCGTGCCGTTCTGTATAACACGTTATCTTCTATTTTGTGCATGCTCGGGGCGACCACTGGAGTATTTATTGGTCAAATTGATGTTGGCTGGGTTAGTGCCTTAATAGCTGGTATGT
>Ga0058701_10000345_pt1 | contig 33875 bp, 27 predicted proteins | sample AgamicOrMae_FD_97039 | JGI IMG/M metagenome (GOLD analysis project Ga0058701, IMG submission 97039) | Agave microbial communities from Guanajuato, Mexico - Or.Ma.e | ecosystem: Host-associated > Plants > Phyllosphere > Phylloplane/Leaf | place: Guanajuato, Mexico | collected 2012-06-04
AGAGCACCACTGCTCGCCGCCTCCAACGAAAGGCGCCAACTTTCTCTAAATTCATGGGAAAACACTTCTCTATGACACATCTCAAATGGATCGCACTCCAGCAGGTGTTTATATTGATCTCAAATTCTACGAAACTATACCTACGATCTAGTTAGACTGTTCTCTGATCGATTTCCCTCGTCCTAACTGATCACGAATAGACCAGACCGTCGATGTTTGGACCACTATGATCTCATTGTTGAACTAGAGAAGGGAAGACCAAAAACAATCGATAGTCACTTTTTATTGGATGTGTCACACAAAAGATTTTGCTGAATGATACTAGTTCTATTGTAGATCCTTATCAAAATGAATCACCAGAAGCGCTGATCGGTACCCTGCACAATCGATGAACGAATTGTTCTAACCATCACAAAACCTCACTCATTCCGGTTGCAAACATAGTCTTAAATCTCACCAGTTACTATATTTCGAATATCGTTACTAGAGATAAAACAATATGGCACTAACAGATATATTTCCAGCTCTATTTGATAACTATTTCATCAAATTCATTTTTATAGTCCATTCAACTTTAATATCATTAGCAGTACTCGCAATACAGAACAATGGTGATACTATATCGTACGGAATTTATAATATCATATTTTTGATAACAATACTGCTAGCCATATTGGTCGACAAAAGCTCAGATATCGTCTTGGTAGCCACTGCATACAACATAGTATGCATGGTTCTTGACGTTGCGCTGTTGATAAGTGGAGGGTATTTTGGTTTATTAGCGACTTTGTTAGTTGTATTCAACTTTCTGTGTCGACCACTCTCATCAATTTTATTATTGCGCAACTACAGTGCACGAGCCGGAGTCGATGACCCTACAAGAGGCCTACTGGAGGTGAATCCTCCTGCATCCGGGGCCCAACCACGCTCTGCTTATCAGAACATCGATGAGCCTAGTCAAACCTTGCCCTAAGACTTGGTTCTCGCCTAAATGAGCACTGGGTGCCGCAAAGAATAAAGTCGAAAGATTTTTTAGTGATCACAAGGATCAATTTAGTGTGGCAACACGTAGTAGGCAACTCTAGGTGATGTCTTTATTCATCTCTGAATATAAACAGGAGGTTCTTGTCCTAGAGGAAGATCAAGAAACGGTGATATTGAATGGTGACCCGGGCACGGCAAAATCGCCAAATTTGAGATGGAGTCTATAGCCACCTGCCTTCGCGGGTCGGTACTTGACTTTCAGTGTTCCATCCTTGTTATCCTCGAAACTAACTTCCGGTTTCGATGGACCCTCCATGGCAATAGCCAAGCCGCCAGTAATACCGGCATCTTTACAATTTACCAAGACTTCATTGACCGTTCCAACCTTTCCTTGTTTGAGCGCTTCTCCTGAGCATGAAATACGTTCAACAAGTTTCTTAGTGCTCTCTGTGTTACCCTTGACCTTCAGATAGAACGGTGATCCTTTAACTGGTTTATCTTCGTAGCTCACATGGATTTTATAATCCCCTCCCACCTTTGGAACATACTGAACCTCGACGCTTCCATCCTTATTGTCCTTGAATACAATCTCGGGCTTTGATGGTCCTGTGAGAAGAGTTCAGCGAGGAATTGCGAAAGTTAGTTAATAAGTTGTTGCAAGCATATAGCGATAAGTAATCCATCTACAAGCGAGAAATGTCGCGGTAATCGCCCATGAGAAAGCGGGATCTTAATTTGTCACAATCTTTAGCATTCCATTTGCTTGGAGGGATTATCAATTTTGGAACACGGCATCAAGCTAGTTTCGGAACTTACCCTCGAAAGCGACTGAGATTCCACCAATTTTTCCTTGCTGGACAAATACGGTGAAAGAATTCTTAAAATCGGCATCGGCCGAAACCAGACCAGCTCCGTGGCATGTCACTTTAGCGTTAGCCATTCTATCTAATTGTGATGTTAGGGTACTTGTTGTAGTTGGTGATGCTTGTGATCCTCCAGAAGATGAGCTGCTCAAATGTGGAGAGCGTGCAAATAGCATAAATGAACTTAATGTAGTCGGCTAGGTGTTGTAAAAAGAAAAAGAAGAAAGAAAGAAAGAAGAGGAAAACAATGGTACCTTGCCTCTTGTTTGACTGTCTCTCTCACTAAATACAGGCAGATCTCTGTCTCTCTCTTCTCTAGCTTTGGCTTAGGAGGAGGCGTCAGCAATGAATAATGCTGACAGTTTAACACTGTTGAAAAAGTTAATCACTAAAAACTGACTTACTAGTTATTGCTTGTCGTGCGTTTATAATAAAAAGAACTACATATATATATATGTAGAGATAGATATATTGAGACTTATTGGAGATGTATTGCCGTAGAAAGTAGTGGGAGAGTCGGAGGGAAGGCTTGACAAAACAAAGGATGACTAACAACATTGATTATCGCCCCAATGTTGAGTCGAGCCATTCAAGCTTACTTTAGGAGGCCCCTGAGGGGCCTCCATGGAGTGGGGCGCTTGTTGCACCTAGCGATAGGGGCTCACTTAGAAAACTCAGACAGGTAAATAGTTTTATCTTTCCTGCGCGCGCTCCAATCCAACTAGTCCAATGGCGTGCACGCGTATCCCTTTCGGTTTGAGTTTGCAGACGAGAGGAATTTGAGGTCCCATTAATTTGAAGCGAGCATTAGGGAGCCCCCTCCTACGTTGAGCTGATGTATCCGTGTCTGGCTGAACTTGGGCCGCGACGGCAAGACAGGGGCGCCCCTAGCGACTCATGGAAGCGCATGGGCTGAGGCTGCGCTGCGATTCCTTAAACCGAAGGGGGGATATTGTCTTGCATTCCCAATCTTGATTACGCTTTCTCTATGTGAGCTTGTCGCCGCCTAGCTGGCTGAATGTCTCGCCCGATGGCAAGCGGGAGTGATGGTGCCTTTTTTCTCCAAATGGCTCGCCTATATGTGTCCCCTGTGTATTGACAAGAGTTTTGTCCTGTGGTGGAGACTTGCAGCTGAGCCCGTGCGTCAAACTAGTCGGCTCGGCGACAATTATGTCCCGCTGACGGAATACCTCGTTTTAGAAGCTCACCTAGCATTTCACAGCCACACACACAGACAGATGGGACTAGAGGGATGGAAATGGGCCGCAATTGATCGCAATCGTCACAAGTTAGACCCTGAAGCTTGAGGCGGCTCGCTTTGCCGCACGATTACCTCCGTCAGGCAGAGATGCGAGTGAGCAAATCACAACGAGGAACCACGCCCATAAAGGATAATACATTTTGGCTGCCGAAACAGAGGACGAAGGAGCCAAAATTGATTCAATTTGTCTAGCCGTGTGGAAGGATTCAATTCATTCATTTCCAGTCGGCCAATCAGCTGATTTCATGAACAGCCCATGCAGAAGAGATGGCCCGTTGCTATCTGGCCTCTAAGGCAGCCTCTTGCATCACGTGTGCCCTAAAGATTGGTGGGAGGGGCGAAAAATAGTTGGAATCGTCTCATCCAATTTCGTCCCATTGCTAGGCCACAATTGCTGGCACAACACCGAACACGTTGTTCATATAACCTCCTCCAACCTTTTCTCCTTTTCGCACCAGCTCATCCTTGGCCAGATAAACCCATGCCAGATACTATGACGCTCTGCTTCTCGTTGAAATACAATTTCGAATTGTCTAAGACCCCGTTACAGCCCATTGAGAGCTTCCTTGCAAGGAAGCATGAGGTTGCACGAGAGCCAAAGTTGGCTGAGCAGATCTGGCCTTAGAGATAGTGACTGAAGGGGCAAGGGGGCGCACATGACGCTTCGAAGATGTCTCAGGCCCTCGGTTATCGAGCCATCCGAGCTGGCCATTCGCACAAAGTGCACTCATGCTACAATGCCATCCACAAGGCCTAGCATGTTTAGACGATAAGTCGCAGGGGCCGAGGGCAGATCGGTGTGCAAGATAGATCAGGACACAACACAAGCCTGACTAATCGCGCTCCTGAGGCTTGCCGACAAACTGCCAGCTGACCTCCGAGAGTGCCTTGGAAATGGGCCGCAATTCCGTCCGAGCGCCGAGCCTGCAACGGCCATTAGTGTCAGCCCAGATCCCTCTTTGACCTTGGATATTTGGCTACGAAATTTGCCTGCCCTGAAAGATGGCACAATGGTCATTTGAAAATGGCAATTTGCACTCTCAAATTAGCATTCATCTGGTTTTTCCCCTGAAGTTGGACAGTTTTTCCTTGGATTGCACTTCTGTTAGTCTCGTGATTGTCCTATTCGTCGGAAGGTCAAGCAGCACAATCACCTTGAGATCTCATAATTGATCGTGGATTATAGTCAGCGTATAGTTGGCCCCAAGAGCGAGGGAGCGAGAGAGAGAGAAAACTGGTGGAAAAGAGCTAAAAGTGGGGTAACAAGACGAGGAGCCGATAAATTGCCCGCTTGGCCATCGATCAGCCTTCTGCTCGATGGGGGTCTTGGTGGTGGAAATTGGTGCCTCGACGGAGGGAATTGTGTGTGCTCGTAAAGAGTCTTGGCAAGCGGAGGACTAGCAGCAGTAGTAGTTGCAGAGACGCTGCTCTTGTTGGGCGCGGCCACATTTCGCCCTCCCACTGGAAGGAGCCTGTGCTCTAGCTTATTAGGCTTACTGGGGGGCCCAAGCCGTTTGGCCAGCAAGATCGGCCACTTTCTCGAAACTAACTAAGAGAGTAAGTGAAACAAGATCTAACCCTGTGGAGCACACACTATGTCAAGTGGCTGAGCTGGCCCAAATGGCGGCCATTGCGTCTCGAGTGCACTGGAAGCACCTAAGCATGATAATAGAGCCGACAGACTCCACATGGAGCCCATTTCTCAGGCTAAAACCGCGGCCTCGAGATGGCCAGACGGGCCCCTCTATCTGGTGGCCTCAAAGACCAGCGTTGGGCTTTGCAATTCTGACCAGTGAAAGCAAAAGTCATCAATAATAATCAGTGGACTAGCAAGGCAGCAGGCTGGGGGCTAGGCTAGAACGCTTGCCGCCATGAGGCAGCCAGGGGAAATCCATGATAAGTTTTGTGCTGGCAATCGAGCGTGCCGATACGCCAGCCGCCAGACGACTGTCTGTGGCACCGGAAGAGGTTCCCTTTCCAAACGTTGGAAAGAAGGGGGGGAAAGTGGGAAAAAATTGGGCCACGAAACAACGGCAGCTCTCTTGACTGTTGTGCCGATTCCCGGGCGCTCTTTTAATGGCAGGTGAACGGCAGGCAGCAGTAGCAGTGAAATCCGATGGATTTTTCTCTAGCATTTATTTTCCACCCACAATCCGTTCTACCGGTGCACTTGGGCCAACAGCAACACTCTCTCGTCCCTGTTCCACAAGGACGATTGTTGTTGTTCTCTTAATGATAAACATCAGCGCGCCATCTGACTGACTTATCGTCCATAGCAGACGGGTGAGAAAGATGGGTGGAAAAATCCTTGAATTTGGTATGAATTCATTGTACCATAGGATGGGGGCACGAGCTAGCCAGGGAAGTGCAACGTTCAATTTTGGCCCCCTGGCTCCCCCAAGTGACTGGGCCAGTGGGCCAACTGGCTGTCAGTCTTCGTGACTGGCTGCTTGGGCTTGCTCGACAATTGAATTCCTCTTCCTATTGGGATGGGAGTTTCCAAATTCTGCAGCAGTTGTGCTGAGCATGACGCATTGGTGCAATCGGTGCATGGCTAAACGAGCGCCACTTTACCCCTACACTGCCCGATATGTCTTCCTCTCTGCTGCATTGTAGAGGAAGCTGGGGCTTTGCTGCAATTTGGGGCGGCTGAGTGAAAGAGAAACTCGGTTGATATCGGGCGCCCTTTCGACATCCAGCCGGGCAAACAGAAAGGGGGGAAAATGAGCGAAAGAATTGGGGGGAGTGAGACAAATTGAGATGGTGAAATTGCACAGATGGTCAGTTCAATAGATGAACTCACAATGATGATCCCAAGCACTGTGAGCATAGGGGCAGAGGAGGCGCTATGTTGGCGCCAATGCCTCCAATGCCGCAAACATAGTGAGGCCATCGAATGGTGTGGCCTGTTTATAACACTTGGACACAGACCAAGGTGGTGGTGTATTTTGTTTTGCTGTTTGTTGTTTGTGCACGGCAAAGAAAGGGCTCACACCAGTGGCACAAACATTGCAGCCAAATACAATCGAATGAGCCCAGAAGCCAGCCCACTCGGAGCACTCACCTCCTAAGTGCCACCCCAAACAGGGGCGTCTATCTCCGTCAGCAAACCAGTAGCAGTATCCAATCACTGCACAAAGGGGGTGAACAGATTTGTTTGGCTGCGCATAAAGAGCTCCGGCCGGAAGGAGGGGGCCGAGTACGGGTTTGACGAGGCGGCGGAGGAGGAGGGGGAGTAAGACAAGGAGGCGAGAAGAAATGCGTCTGAGTTCGGCATTGACGGCAGATGAAGATGATGAAGATGATGATGATGATGATGAAGATGAGGGGGATGATGATCATGAGAAACAGTGGCGGGAAAAAGTGGCGTCACTCAGACAGACGGGCGCTTAGAATGTCAAGTGAAGCGAAAATATTTGCGCCTTATCACAGGGCCGACTGGCATAAAATTTATCAAACTGTGGCGCCCAAATCCTGCCGTGTGGGGCCCAACACCCCCGGCAGACACCTTGAAATGGCAACCTCTGTGCGCCTTGGGGCCCCGGAATCTGATCAATGTTGTTATTGTTGTAGTTGTTGTTGCTCATTGTTGTAGTAGTTGTTGTTGTTGTTGTTGTTGTTGTTGATGCTTTGCTAGCACCAATGCTGCCCCCACCGCTACTACCGCTGCTGCTGCTCGCTGCGGCCGCCAATACCATTGCAACACCGGTCTCGGCAGCGCTTTGGGGCTCGTTACTTGGAGGCATCCAGGGCCAGCCTCTATTTATGCCCCTCAGTAGGCGTGCAGAGGCCCGCATTGCGGAGCTTGCGCCCTAAAGCGTGCAGCCATCCTTTGGTAACGCTTGCTAGAGGGGCGCGAAAACACTAGCGCATGGGACGCGCGACCAATGGTATTTTATTGGGCCTTCTGCTGCTGGCCCGAAGCTGGTGCAACGCGCTCGCTTGGCGTCCCCCTCATTGGTTGGCCCCTAGTGGCGTTCCTATGAAGTGGCTCTATGCGCGGCACACACGCGAAACCCTATGAGCGGCTATGTGCTGCAGGCCTGGCCTTGCCATTGGATTGATGTTAGCCAAAATACACTGCTTGGTGGTTGGCCCCACAGAGCAACGTCTAGTGAACTTGGGAACGAGCGAACTTGCGGCCAACGAACGAATGAATGGAACGAACAAAACGAACTGCCGGTCCAGCTTCATTGTTGTAGTGCACAAACGCCTGGGGCCTACAAATATGTCTCTTGGTGAGAGTGGATCGAAATATCTCACATCGCAACTTTTGGACAAGAGTTGAAGGGGAAATCTTCAGTCTTATCGTAGCATAATGAGAGAAAAATTAATCTCCATCTAGGATCCCCAATCAGTATCTTTTCAGCCTGTTATTTTCTTTCACCCACAAATACAAATCGCAGGAACTCAAGATACCATTAATCTCACACCAATCAATAATAATTGGACTGTTTGTTTATCAAGAGAATTTTGACAAAATGGATCTCAATATTAAAGCATTTAACTGCATCCATCTTGGCCGATAGAGACATCAAGCTGCTTGAAGGATCGTTTTGTTATTGCTTTCATTGGTTAACCTCTTCAACTCTACTATTGAACATCCATCATCAAATGTGATTAAAAAACCAATGACGCATAATTAATCGTTACACTTCAGGGAAAGTTTTCGTTTATCATCATGTCCTTATAGGCGCCACTCTAGAGCAGAAAAGCTTCAAAATTGTGCAATAATCCATAATTTTCCTACTATGTAGTGATCAGATCCTATAATAATTGATTAGATTTATATGCTAGATTCTATGACAAGCAGCCTGCTTGAGGCGAAATTCTGATCTCGAAATATAACTTAAATTGCACCGTCAAATCATCAATGAATACCACCGATCCCCCCAAGTGAATAGAACCATGGATACAACCCGTTTCAATGAGAGCTCATCACGCTTGGGGCAACAGAAACATGGGCCACAAGCTCGTAGAATGAGCATGACCAATGAAACAAATACATCACCACAAACTAGTGCTGGAACTAGGGAGAACAAGAAACTTTCAGTGACTATCCCCAGTGATTGTCTTGGGGCGCCTGCCTTGGCAACTTCTCATGATAATCTGCTGATCAATCAAGAGAATATTCGACAATTAAATACCAGTGAATCAGTCCTGTCTGAGATTGCAAGGTCCGAAGCGCAAGGTTCTCAAAAGAATAAGCCAAACAACAATATGAACAGATCGGCCCAGCAAAAGCGATCTATGGATATCGGTTATCAACCACTCCAACAGCATCAGAGGAAACGTTCTCCTGTTCAAACGCTTAGTTCTGAACAGGATGAGATGAAGAAATTTGGATGTGATAGTAAAACTAATGACCATGAATCATACAATTATCCAAGTATGAACAGTTCCAAACAAGGTTGCAGCATTGTGAGTACAAGTCAGAATAGGAGACAAGATGGAGAGGAGTATCAGAAGAAAAAAGTGACGAGTGATAGTACGAATGATGAGGTGTTGCCTGATTGGTCGAGCAGATTTGATGCCGCTTACTTGGAGCCGTCAAGCATTCAACATCAAGTCTACTCTCTCAAAGACTATTCTCAGGTTTCCGGCCCAACGGTCGTGACAAATAGTTCTTCGCGTTTGCTGAAAAGTATGAGCCAAGATAGAAAGGTTGAAGTGGGTTCCAAAAGAATGTCAGAGTGTTTGATATCCAGTTCAGGTCATGCGATGGAAAATTCTATGGGTGGAACTCGTGGAGATATGACCTCTAAGCTCATTGGTGGTAAGGGACCCTTAAGTGGGGGAAAGTTGAGAAATCAATCAGTCACAAGCCATCAATTAACATCTCAAGTTTCCAGTTTCATACCCATGGGTTCATCTCAAGCCACAAGCGTCCAGTCTCTGATTCCTCCAACATCTTCATCAAGTAAATCTGGTGGCTCAAACTTGTTAAGCGAATCACGAATCGATCGCATGAGAAAGTTATTCGTGTCACCTCTATCTCTAAGAACTAGCGGTGGAGGAACCGAGTGTAATAGTGCTGGAAATTCTAAGCACAACTCCAATAAGACAGGCAACAATCCCAGATTGAGCCTTCAAGCAGCGGGCAGTCACATGTTGAATGTTAAACCGCATCATCATATCATGCATGCCATGTACAAATCCAGAGGACACCATAGCCGAAGGTCGCCAATGAGAGCCCAGCAGAAGCAACATAATTCCGCAAAAGGAGTCAAAAGTTTTCGTGTTTATGGTTGTCCGTTACAACTGGCTAACAACATTTATCCCATCACTTGCTTCGGCAGACCGGATATCTATAAGCAACAATCAGTTCCCTACATCTTAGCTAGATTATGTAATTATATAGAAGAGACGTCTGGAAATTTGACTCACGAGGGAATATTTAGAGTGAGCGGCAATGCAAGATTGATGGAAAAATTGAGGACTCTCTTCGATCGTCTAGGTGATGCTCCACTTGAGTCAGAGTCGGTGGATGTGGCGACATCCGCTTCGATGCTTAAGATGTATCTCCGCGAGCTTCCTGACCCGCTGATACCAACTCGAATGAATTACTATTTTATTACTTTAGCCAAAAAATACTCCGCACTACATTCCAAGGACAATCTATCAAACTTCAATCCAGGAGCAAACAATCATTCTTCGGCTATGGGTCAGAACAATGAGCAATCGTCAATAGTCTATGTGAGTGAGAATAATCCAAGTGGTAGTAGCGGATGTGGCCAGGCTTCAGGCGCAGCCATAACCACCTACGATCGTCAGCGAATGGCGTTCTTGCGTGATCTCACAAAGTTGGTAAGAAAGTTACCAATTGAGAATTATAATTTATTGAAATATCTGGCTTGTTTTCTCTACAGGATATCCTTAAAGCAACACTACAACAAGATGTGTGCCGAAGCTCTTGGAATTGTTTTTGGACCTAATGTATTTAGAATACGGAGTGAATCGTACAAAGGTTTGAAGGAGCAAGAGTTGACTAATCAAATAATGGCCAGTATAATAAGCAATTATAAGACAATCTTCGACTGTGAGGTAACTGACCCGTTGGGCAATTTGGTTCAAAGCGAAAACTTGGACAGGGTCCATCGGCAATCAAATGAGGAGAGATCATCAAAAGGCAATTTGCAAGATCTCTCAAGTTGCACTGATAAAAACATCACCTCTGCTGCGCCTACATCACCCAAGAAGTTGCATCCATCATCGGGAGCGACAACATCATGTGCCAGAGCATTCGATGATGAGCATGTTCCCTTGGTGCACACTAGGTGTGCCCGACATAGGCACCATCATCATCACCATCACCATGAGGATTATGAGAGCGATGACGAGGCACGCACGGGAGCCGGAATGTATGTGGATGTTAGTGACGAGGAGGAGATGGAAGACGAAGAAGAGGAGGAGGATGAAGACGAGGATGATGAACTCGATGATGAAGAAGACGAGAGTGATCAACAGGAGCATACTAATGATGATGCCGATGTAGACGAAGACGATGATCTGGTGGAAGGTTGCGATGCCGAATCTTACAGTCCCTCTTCGGGTAGCGATTCTTATTGCTCGTCAGTTGACAGCGATACAGTCGACTCGGTATACGAAGGAGACATTGAGGGTGAACAATTCGAAGAGGAGGAAGACGTCCAGCAAGATAGTTACGAATACGCCTCAAATGGGGACGATATTGATGAAGAGGAGCTTCATACAAGGACCAGTGAATGTGTCTCAGAAACAAGCTATACACCGAGCTCAAGCCACGATGATTCGGAAGTTGATGAGGAAGTGAACGAGGCCTCCGGATCGGGCTCCTCAACTGGACGGAACGAGATGAGTTCAAGAGGAAAAAATGTGAGTTCAACTGATCCGGATGATCAACAACAAGTGTCCTCTGGGTGCCAAGTTTGCAGGAGGCGCGAGTCGGCGCAATTGGAGAGTAGCAAGATGAAGGTAGCGTCAACTAGCGCTTCATCGACAAAGCTGAAATCTAGCTCTAAGCAAGCGCCAGGCGCTTTGCATGTGGACAATATTGAGAAGCTAAACAACTTGTTCATTGGGGGTGACAAGCAGCCAGAAAATCTGGGCGCACACCACAAAAACTCTGAACCCAAGGTTGATGTTCGAGAACAAGGCATCAAAAATCTACCTCAATTGAAGACCAAGCCACAAGCCAGCGGGCATTCAAGATCCTTCAGGGCCTCCAGAAAGACAAGGTACATTAGTGGGGTTGATATCGAACCGACTAGTGCGAAACCTCATGTCCGCAGAAGACAACAACTACTGGATGACTCTCTAATTATGACAGGCTCTGATAATGCGCTTGATCAGCAGAGAAAACTCTCGAGATTGATGATGTACAATCAACCAGAATGCTCATCTCGAATTAGACCAGAGCATGGTGCGCATTCTAGCACGCGAACCAGTGGTCTTGACACAACGGTGCAACGCCAGCGACACCAGCCCAAAGTTTTGAAGCAGAACTATTTGTCAAGAAGACGATCATCATCGGCCTCCTCTCTACTTTATATGGCAGGTCTACCTTCAGCAATCCTGCCGACGCGACAAGACCGCAGAAAACGAAGTAACGGAAGAGACGACCAGTTGCAGCAACAAACTCGTCCTAGGGCCCATCATTCAGTCAGAAGGCACTATAATTCCCGCTCGTACACCAGAAAATCACGCTATCGTCAACACTTGATACGCAAGAGTGACAATCTAAGACTCACATCAGCCAGTGTGCAACAATTATCACCAGCACCGTCAAAATCGACTCATAAATCGACTCAAAAAAGTCTCACTGATTGGAAGAAAGGCGATTTTTACGTGCCCGAGATTCTCTTCCACACGGGAGTGGGCTTGAGGCAAGATTTGATTTGGGATGACTTGGATGAGTCGAAAAATGAGGCAAACGATCAAGATGAAGTAGGAATCTTCCAACTGCGTTCTTACAACTCTGACGAAACGTTGCTCAGATCCCAAGATGTCGCCAGCTCAGCAACTGCAATCTTCAGCGACTTTGAGCGGCCTGATGATACTTCGAGGAAGTCGAAGAAATCGAACAAAAAAGGACAGGCTCGCGAACGTTGTCAATTTAGGCAATCGCTCGATTCTGAGGGGACTAAAAAAGCTGGCCAGAAAGGAGCTGCCACAAGCAGAGGAAAGTCGTCTATTTCTGACACATGCAATCATGAGAAAGGGGACTCCTCTGAAGAGAAGGGCACTATTCATAAGAAAGGACGAGCGTCATGGTCTTCGAGCCAGATACACAAGTCAGAGGCAAGATCTCAAGCGTCAACATCTTCGGTTGCCAAATCCTCATCGATGATTAGCCTTCTAGGCGATGAGATGACCAATTTCCACCATTCCGAACTATCGCTCAGCACTGACCAAACTGATCCGCTGATCGCGCAGGTTAGAATCACGAAAGAGTTGGTCAAATCGCTGAAGAGACTGCTCAGAGAGGGTTTAGCTAATGGCTATAACCCTGAATCTGCTTCAATACTGATGAAGCTAACTAGCGATTCCAGCTCGGCCGATTACATCGATGATTACTCGGCTTGTTTCGTGGATTGTCTAACAGCCAAGAGCATCATTGGAGAGTTAGAAGATTCTAAATTCATGACGCAAAAGGCAGACTCACCACAAATCGATAAGACAATTCAGGATCAATTGTGCGTCCTTCTTCAGAAAAAAATTGACAAACTTAAGTCTCGATTTGCAAATCTCAAGTACGTTCGAGAGCACTACTACCGGTTCCACAATAGAAGCTCACGACATGGCAAAGCGGAAGTAGATGACAAGGATGCTCCATTGATACAGTTCGACGATGATGCTGATAGCAAAACTCAAACTATATCGGACCTTGAAACGTCATCATCCTTTGAATTATCTTCCACCATGGGCGTTAGACAAGCGCCTAACTATGAAGATCCATTCAGTGCACAGACTAGAGCTCAACCCAAGCGCGCAACAGCCGAGTCTGTCAATATCGAAAAGAAGTCGTCAGTTTTGAGGGAGCAGATCTCGCATGATGTTGAACATTTAAAATGCAAGTTTGGCACATTATGTCCGGTGGAGTTCGTCTTCAATATTGAAAAACAACTGGCGTCAAAACGTGCCAGTGGATCACGTTTAGTTAAGCTGAACGCGATGAGCTTGGCGCAGTTGCAAAGCGAGAAGGTTGAACTACAAAAGAATCTCTTACGCTATGAACACTGGTTCGGGCGACCAACGACCAAGTTGGAGCATCAGCTTGTTGGTCATTTATATGAAAGGTATAAAGCAGTTAAGATAATAAAGCAAAGACGCCAGCAGCAGGAACAGCAATAGTAGTTGCTCCTGCTGTTTGTGAACTTGTAAGGTGACATTCTTTGTTAGTCAGCTGATGGGACATAAACGTTGGTTGATCTGGGCTATCTGAGTCAGCGAAAGCTTGAGATATACTGACCCCAATTTTCAACCAGGGCAGATTGAATGATCACTGTTCCAATTTGAAATTTCGCCTATGGGCGGCAGTTTCTCGTGTTGGAAGTTGCAGGTTGCAGCAGAGCTCTCATGGTGAGAGCTGAAGCGCACAGATCTGTGATGTAAATCCATGTGTGCCCCAAAACAAAACATGGTGAGCAGTTGCGGAAATATAGCCGACCAACGAAACTTGCCTTTATTCAAAACAACTATTATTAACATAAACATATAATTATCGAGGTTTCGAAGAGAACCACCTTCATTATCCTATGACATCACAGTGATTCAAAACAATCGCGACTTGATATTCCTCCTCTGAGATGGACGCATCTGCACGTGGCAACCCTGATTTTGATCTGACCTGACTACTCGGCTTCCACCAATTTTCATCAATTTATCTCCATCCTCAAGATGTTTATTAGACTTGTTAGAAACTACACCAAGATCTCCAGTTCGGCTGGCAAATTGGTCCAAGAGGCGGAGCCCAAGGATCTAGAATTTCGTCATTTTCTCAAGGCTGCATCCATAGATCCTAAACGCGCCAAAGTCCATGAGCCCATCAAAATTAACCGACCTGAAGGCAAAGGGATCGTTAAACAAACAGAAATCCTTTGCAGTTGTAATGATGAGACTAGTCTGAATCCATGCAATAAGTCAAGCAGATGCCAATATCGAGTCAACCAGGTACCGGTATTCATCAAGACGTATGGCTGCCAAATGAATGAAAGTGATACTTCGATCGTTGTCTCACTCTTGAATGACTATGGTTACAAGATAGTTAATGAGGAATCTCTTGCCGAGATTTATCTCCTTATGACTTGCGCGATTCGCGAATCAGCAGAGAGCAAGATATGGACTAAGCTCAAGGGATTGAGAAGGCTAAAGGAGAATCCTGCACATCCTCTAAAGCAGATAGGTTTACTTGGTTGTATGGCCGAACGGCTAAAAACCAAGGTGCTAGAGACCAATAACTCGGTAGATATAGTTGCTGGACCAGATGCTTACAGAGACTTACCGAGATTGTTCTCCGTTAATAGGATGACTAATGAAAAGGCAATCAATTGTTTGTTATCATTCGACGAAACCTATAGTGACATTAGACCTGTGACTAAGATGAATAATGTGACCTCTTTCTTGAGCATTACAAGGGGCTGTGATAATTTATGTAGCTACTGCATTGTTCCCTTCACTCGTGGCCGTGAAAGGAGCAGGACACTGCCAACCATCCTCGACGAGGTGCGAAATCTCATGGCTGCTGGTGTGAGGGAGGTGACCCTGCTGGGCCAAAACGTTAACAGCTACAGGGATCTCAGCACCAAACCAGAAAGCATTTCCCGATTGGATCTGATCGACAAGACTCAGGATAAAGAGAGTCCAGCCCAGGGTTTCCGCACGGTCTACAAGCCTCGGACTAGAGGATTGACCTTCGATGTTCTCCTAGAGGAGGTTGCCAAGATAAGTCCCGAGCTCAGGATAAGATTTACAAGCCCTCACCCGAAAGACTTCACTGACGACGTAATAGAAGTGATGAGGAGATATAAGAACATAGCACGAAACATCCATCTGCCAGCCCAATCAGGAAGCGATCACATTCTCGCTAAAATGCGACGAGGCTACACTAAGGCAGCTTACCTCGAGCTTGTCCAGAGATTGAGATCTGCGATTCCTGACTTATCAATAACGAGCGATTTTATAACCGGATTCTGTGGCGAGACTCAAGAGGACCACAAGGAAACGATTGATCTGATCAAAAAGGTGCGATACAATTTTATCTATGTCTTTCCCTACTCAGATCGAGACAAAACAAGCGCTCACCATAATCTTGTGGACGATGTTCCCCATCATATCAAAGTACAGCGTCTCGAAGAAGTATTCTCGCTGTTTAGATTTCATGCCACCGAAATCAACAAATCATTGATTGGAAGTCTCCAGTTGGTACTGATCGAATCGAAGAGTTCGCGATCGGATGCAGACTGGCAGGGGAGAGCTAGTAACAATGTGAAGACCATAGTTCCCCATACGAATTGTCTCGATTTGTCCGTCAGACAGCTTAGACCAATAAGGGCTGGTGATTATGTCGTCTGCAGAGTTTGGGACGCCAACTCTCAAACCTTCAAGGCAAAGCCTTTGTATATCACAAGCCAGGAGTCATATATTTCGAGCGAATCGTGAGTTCGAACGTCAACAAGTATTGTTGGATGGTAGATTAAGTGTGGTTATGGATAAAGTATCAGCCTTTGGAAGACTCAAACTTTCATGAAATGATCTCGCCCGTTACCCTCATCTCTCATCTCAGCACAGGATCACAAGGCTATAAGTCACAACTGGAACTCACGTTCGCACTCGCGATTCATTGAAGGATTGACATCATGCAATAAAGAATAGACGATAGAGATTGGTATCGATGGAGACGTAAGAGACTTTCGGACTACCTGAAGTTAGCTTCCTTTATCGTCCCCGAAGTAAGCCCTCGTTTTTCTCTAGGTCCAACTTTCGATACGACATCAATCTGGCCTCTAAGGCTAACTCTCGAAACGCGAGAGTTAGCCTTCCCTTTTCCAGTCTGCTTCTCAGAATATTTCTTTATTCAGCGCGAGATCTAATCCTTCATCTAGATGCGCCTGCCCGATCGGAATGTGATTTGTGATTTCTGCTCGATTTTCTCGGTCTGTCGAAGTCGCGATCTTTCTAACAAGCCTCACTGGATATCATGTGAGATGAATTTGGACACTATGCGACCATTTGGGCTTATCTTGAGGCCAACTAGTCTATCCGAAGCTTCGTCCAATAGTGACTCCTCATGAGGATTCTAATTAGCAAAGAGGCCGCCCATAACAAACAGCACTTTACTGCTGACTTGTCTGTCTCTAATCGAAATCTTCAACTGCAACCAGTGATGCTGATGGCATCTCTGCTCCTCTGCTCATTCTAGCTACTAGAATCTAGTAGCGATCTCTCTCTCTGTCTGCCTCTAACGGCTGAGATTCGGAGGATACTCGACTGAATACGATGAGTCCAAGAGAGTCACTTGTTGGCCAACGAGCAGCAAATGGAATTGGCCTCACAACAACAAACCAAGCCATAAGAAAACCAAGCAATAGGTGCGACGAAGCCCATTGGGTGGCGCATAAAGCGTGGATTAATCAGCAACACGCGCAGGCGCAGTCACAACAGAGCTTGCCTGGTGGGCGAGAGACTTGCGCAAGCGAGCCGCAAATCGGCTGCTCCAATGAGCCTTCCTCTTGGGCTCTTGCCACTCCATTGGTGTGGGCGACTGGTTAGCGAATGAACTTGAACTCTTTAATTAAGTTTGCTCGGCGGAAAAGCAGACGAAGAACAAACGGCGAGGGTGCAACAGGCGACAAGAGCAAGAGTGCCGCGAAATCGCTTAGAAAGTTTGCTGTGGAATCTAAACCCACCAATGCGTCTGGCGAATTGCAGCTTGGAGTTTGTTATGCAATCCAACAGGTGAATCTTCGAGGGTCGGTCTCTTGGGCGAATTGTGCTCACTGAGACAGTTGGAAGTGGCGTATCCTGAAAGTGGATCCAAAGAGATTAATTAGCAGCCAGAAGCGACAAGTGACAAAGTAAGCAAGACATTTGGCCAAGATCATTAGCCGACAATTCAGAAGCCTGCAAACAAATAAGCACCGAAAACCTAAGCCGCGCCGTCAGTGCAAAGAGCACTGCAGAACTCCGCAAGGTCAAGAAAATAAGCAAGACCAATTGGAGTTGGTTGGCGCGATTTGTCCTCATCTCACAGAACTCATAATAGCCGATCACTGTGGGCAAGACTGATTTGAGAGGAGAAGCAAAGAATCCAAAGGTTAGTATCAGTGAGACAGAGCTGCAGGTTAGTCTTGAACTTTGAGAGCCAAATGGAATCGATTGATCTGCAAATGGTGTCCTCCAGTTGCATGTGCCTTGATTTCCAATGAGCAGCAACGCGTCTTTTTCCTTTCCTCTTTTGCCCGACAAACACCTAATGGAAGGAAATCAATTAGTGCACCTGTTGTGTGACTGTGTTCATGTGTCTGGACGTCTGAGTGTGCGAGGGACTAGCTCTAAGGCAGCGGCGAGCAAATGGAAGCTGAGCTCTAAAAGGGTGCAAACAGCGGACAGTCTCGTGTTCTCGGATGTTGCCTCTCAGCCGGCAAGCGAGACGCTTTTCGGTATCCATTTGGTTTGTGACACTTTTGATTCTCGCTGCCCAATTTGAGGTCGGCCGTTGCATTGCAGCGGCAAGCCCGAGACGCCAAGACATGCAAAGCAGGAGCTCGTCTTGCTTGCTTGTCGGCCACTGGACTAAGACACTGGCTGGTTGTTAATCGGCTGAGAAGGACCACACAAGACGGCCAGAGCTAAGTAGCGTCCGTTTGGTCTTTCAGAAGGTTTGCCACTTCGTCCAATCTTGGATGCTGCCAGCGAGTCTGCATTGATTGGAGCCGATGGATGATTAGCTTTTGTTTGGGCCTTTTGTGGCCATCTACTGGCTCTGAATTGGGCCAATGGATGGCCACAAGATGCATGCAGAGAGATCTATCCAGAGGAGAAGGTTTGTCTGAGGACTGTTGGCCGGGCGACCATTGGCTAAATGCAATGATACACGAGCGCCGCTGCACACGAGCAAACGTAAGCGGAAATTGATTTTAATTACAAGGGACAAAAAACACTGCCAGGAGAATGGCGACCACAGAGAATGGCAACAACAACAATTGGAAAAAACAAACAAAAAAATGATGAAGAAGATGAGCCGGCGTTTCTCTGTAGCTCATTTTTGGTCTCGGTTCTTTATTTTTTGCCCAATACTCCAATTATTTAGCGTGTCAATTATTTAGCTGCCAATTTTCGCCCACTCGATTTTCTGTGTATATCTTAGTCTCCATTTTTTCTCTCTATCCATTTTTATCTCCCCACAATCATCACACATTTAATTCACGCTCTCTCTCCTGGGCCGCCTCCTTTCTCTGTTCTCTGTAAAAGCTTGCCAAATTAGCCCAAGTGATTACTGTTATCATTATTATTATTGTTTGGAAAGGCGAAAAGCGGCAAGGAGAAAACAGATTATCAGTCTGTAGTGGGGGCGAAGGAAGAAAAGCGAGAGAGACTAGGTAGGAAAATGAGGGGAGAGTGCAGAGAGCTGGCTTGGTGTTGGAGAGAAAATTAAAACGACCAAAGCAGCAAACAATGATTGATAAGAGTCTCCCTTTTCAGGGCCGCAAAATGTTTCGCGCCCGAGTTCGAGATCGGCTGCTGGTCTGGTTTAGAAATGGTGGAGGATTTGGACGAATTTGGCGAGAAAGAAGGAGATTAATTTGGTGCAGAAAATAGACAAAACTTTGGGTGGATTGCCACAAAACGCGCCAAAAGTGAGCTTGAGAGAATGAGGCTAATGGAGATTGAGAAACGGTTTTCTTTTCTTTGCTCTCTGTTTTTCATTTTCATTTTCCTTTTCTCCTTTCCCTTTTCCTTCCTGAATTCAGCATCTCAGCCGCAGCTTAGGGCCGACTGGCGACATTTGCATGCCACCAATTCATGCAAAAACCCCAGCTGATTGGGGGAAAGTTTCGTGGGAATCATCATCTCAATGATTGGCGCCAGCATCATCATGTGCTATCATGTGATTCCAACAATCGCCTTTAATTAATGCAAACAAGTGTGTTTGTTTAAAGCAAATGGCATTGTCGTGTCGTGTTGAAGTTGTGCTTGCTGTTCTGCCTTGTTGTTGTTGTTGTTGCTGTTCTGATCGTCCAATTAATCGTTTGCAAGTTGTTTTATCTCATTCTTTTTCAATTGTCTTCTCTCTTTGTGCTCTTTTGAAAAGTTGAAGTTTTTATCTTCCTGCCTCACAAGCAGCACACCAAGACCCACAACAAGTGGCAGAGGCGAGCTTGTGTTTTGTGATAGCTCAGTGCGTGTCTAGTGCTTTGCAACAGAGCTTTTTCTCCACTTCCCTTTTTGCTGGGTGCTGCTTGTGGGCTGCTCGTTGGCTTGCTCGTTTGGTCTCGTAATTAATTTGAGTTTTGCTGCAGAAAAGAGCAAACCAGCAGAAGCATTGCATTGCGTGTCTGTGTCTGTAAGTTGTGTGTGGTCTAAAGGGAACTGAGTCAGCCAGTTTCAGGGAGTTCCTTTCTGCTGAAGTGCAAACATAACAACAAGCAGCAGCCCCAAACGCACACTTGTTCTGCCAATACAAAACTTTGTCGCCCATTCAATTAGGCTCTTTCTTGCAAAACAATCCAAAATCGCCTGCGAGCTGGTGGCCACAATGCGCTCATGGGCGACCGATGCAAACAAGTGCAACAAGTAGTCCTAAGGTCTAATTGAAAAATGGTCAAAATCAGACCAAAAGCCGAACAAAAAAGCCGAAAGGTGCAAGCCAACTGAGCCAAATGTTGCCCAAAAGACGAACAAAACACTCTCTCATAGACACACACAATCGTCGGCTCGTCCCTTTTGGTTTCAGTTTCGTTTCCGGTTTCGTCAAGTGGATGAGCTTTGAGCGGGCGGCGAAACAAAACATCGATCATTTCTGCTCGCCGGCGAACAACTGATCAAAAGGGAAAACAGGTTGCCAGTCAACTTCCGGCCTCATCAGAGCAAAAGCGAAGAGAAAAGGCGCGCAAGGTGGGCGGCCCGAAACACAGTTGCCCATTTTGTTGAACCATTTTGTCACTAATTGTTGTTGTTGTTTTTGCTCTGCCTCGAATGTTTGCAAATTTGCGGGCCCAAATTTGTGCTTTGCTCGCATTTGTTTGAGCTCGCAGTCCAGTTGGTGCGCCAAGCGTGACCATTAGTGGACTGGACTGCTCATTTGGGAGACCGTTTTTTAGCAAGGCACTTTCGAACAGGAGCGAGCAAATCTGCATCATTTGGACGCCGCCTAATGAGTGTTGTTTATTGCGTGCGAAGAGGCAAATTAAATGGCACACTCGCAAAGCTCGAGGGACTCTTGTTGCCACTTTGCGGCCAGACCAGATTTGTTGCCGCACTTCTTGGCGTGTTCTGCTCTTGTGTGGAATGAAAAGCAGAACACGAGAGAGAATTCAGACGAGGAGAAGGCAAACAAAGAAAAAAACTCGGCACAAAACTGAGGTCTGACAAAAGTGGGCGAAATTAGCTCCGCTCTGACTAATAGGCGGCCGCTTATTGTGGACTACAAGTAGAGACAACAACACTCAAAGACAACACTGAAAGACAACACACACTTTGAGTGCAAAATTAACCGCCACTTAAATAGAGGCAAAAGCTCCTCTCGCATTAGACCTAGTCTGCTCCATCCTTTTCCCCTCCAGCCACTCGTTTTCCCTTTTTCGCTCCTTCTCACTGATCCTTTTCTTTTCATAATTCTGTCAACGCTGCACTTTCGCCCAAAAAAGCAACCAACTTTTCACCAGCTCACTTCCCGTCCTTCTCTCTCTCTCTCTGTCTCTCGTCGGTCGCCTTGCCAGCCAGCAGGCGCCCCTTCTGAGCTCACCTCTCGAACTGTGAACTGTTTTCTGCCTTGTGTGCCGCAAACCGCCAAGAGCAGCAACTTTGCAAGTGTGGGAAAACGGCAAATCAATTAGAGTGGCGCTGGAGGAAAAAGTTGCGAGCCCTTGGGATTGATTTGTTACGTGATTCAGACTTTCTCCCGAGCGCAAACTCCAGTGTGGTGCTTAGGTGTGCAGGCAGACCTAAGCTGCGGTTTGATGCGGGCCAGCAGAATGTAAACAAACGAAAAGTTGGGCCGCACAGAAAAGCGCACACAACAAGGCGCAGTGCAGGAGCCCACACAACTCGCCTGCATTTGCGGGCGCCCCAAACTCGCCGCCGAGACTGTCTCAATTATGAGACTGTCTCGCGCCAGAGGGCAGCTCTCTGGGCCCAAAGTGGCCGCCCGCCACTGGCCCTGAGGTGTGGCCCCAAGGAGAGACAAGCCCAGGAAGTGAGTGGCCCAACTTTGAGGGAAATTCCACAGCTCGGTGGCCCTAAGGCGCCCCAAGAGCTGGGCGCCACACTCGAGGGCCCACCCGAAAGGGCATTTGTCGAGCTCGGAGGAGAGAAAGCGAGCTGAGAAGATAAGTAATAAGCTCTCTGAAGTTGCAAGTTTTTAATCGTTCGATCTTCGGCAATTGGGCAGGTTTACAATTGAAAAGCCACCAGTTGCTTTTGGCGGCCGAAAAAGCGGCGATTAGTTGCCTGCTGGAGCCTTCTGATGAGTGGAAAGAATTGGAAATGAAATTGGCGTTAAAATATTGGCGTTAAAATTCTTTTGAGTAAAAAGTGTTTGCCATCAATTTGGATGTGGTGTTGCCATATTGTAGTTGTTGTTGTTTTAGTTGTTGTCTAGTTGCAATTTGGGAGCTTCGTTTGCGAGTTGCAAATTTAGGATTGTGAATTGTGAATTGTGATTTGCAACTCACAACTCGCAAGCCAAAAGCTGCAACTCGTAACTCGGCCTGCTCGCTGCTTGATTGATTGGCTTTCCTCCCCCAGAAAAAACTGCACAGACTCTTCCTAGACAATTCCTCCAATTTCTCTCCCCCTTCATTGCCAGACTCGCGCTCCTTGGGGCTGGCAAAATGACAACAATAATGATAATAATAATCATTGGACGAAATACTAATAGCACAATAATGGTTCCAAGCTTCTCGCCAGTCTCGCCCGCATACTTCCCCTGGCGCCACATCAGCCAGATGGCAATCATTTGCTTCAACCTTTGCCCCTTTGGCTCCCTCTTCTTAGCCTCGTCGAGTCAGGCAAAATCTGAAAGTCTGGCCTTAGCGAGCGCGTGGTGGCCAATTGCGGTTGCCTAACACAGTTGCCGTTCGACACCTAAGATCAGGCGGCTCGTTGCAGCACTTCTTGGGCGCCTCCACTGCGCCGTCTTGGTGGCGCCCGCTTGTCCTTGTGTCTGGCGCAAAGGCCGCCTTCTGCTCTCCCTTACACTTGCAGCAATCTTGGCAGACCCACCGAGCTGAAGGCCAGACGCGAGCGGCCGCAGACAATCCACTCAGCTTCTGCAAGAAAGCAAAAAAGACTGACGCCTCCGGCTTGCTTTTTCGGGCACTTCCGCCCTAAAGCCTTCTAGTCTTTTGCGGAAACTTTGGCGCATTGTTTGGGCGCAATGGAGGGCCAGAAATGGACTAAGAATTGCCACAAAGAGTCGCCAATTCTTGTCTTGAATTCTTTCAAAAATCTCCATTGAGACTTCCGTGTGCGTCTGTTTGTTTGTTTGCCTGTTGGTGTTCCGCAAACTTTTTTAGCTTTCTTCTTCTTTGGCGTGATGGGCAGACATTGAGCCTCGGTTTTTGCGGGCAGAAAAGCAGCTGCGAGTGTTTCCAAACGGCGACAGGAGACAGACTTGGCCGGCGGAGAAGAGGCAATGATGAGCGAGCAAAAGTCGAGCGAGAAGGAGCTCGATTTGCGCTGATTGGCGCATCTTTTGCACAACAATGCAAAAGATGCGCCCATTTGCGCGCCCATCAGTCTCGAATGGCGAGGCCGACCACTTGCGGTGGAAGTGCAGCGGCCGGCGAGATAGAAGAGCTGGCCGGATGCAGACGCCAAGACGGGCTTCAGAGGCGCAGAGAAGCCGCCTGGCCGGCCAATCAAAGAGGAGGCATTATTTCCACTTTGATTGGCGCTCGCGGGAGACTCTCTCTCTCTCTCTTTCTCTGGAGGGCGCACTCTTTGGCCAGCGAGCAGAGAGGAGAAGAGGAGGCAAGAGAAGAGCACCTGAGCGCCCGATTTAATTGCCCGTCTGGCTGCGAGTTTGGGGTGAGCGCCGGTGGAACTGTGCAAGTTGGTGCAGAGTGGCCAGTTTGGGCCAGCGCTCGCTTGGCCCAAAACTGGAGTGTGCTTGACTCTGAGTCTGAAAAATGGGCAGAACTAAGAGAAAAGTGCCGGTTCTATGCAGTTGGTTTCATTGGGCTGCCAAGTCACGATCGTTGCGTCAAATTCCAAATTTCGCCTCCAGTTCGGCGGATCAATTTCGGCCCATTTCGGCCACAGACACAAGGAGAACAATTTGTTCAACTCGTGGGCCAAATTTAAACGCTGGCCGCCCGTCTCTTGCGATTGGAGCTCGCCTCTTGCAAGCTCCAATCGTTCGGAAAGGAATATTTTCCAATTTTCCAATTTGCCCATTTGATCCATTTGATTGGCATCTCGCCTCTTTCTCGAGACCGCCGACGCTTGGCCACGAGCGAGCCCAAAAGGAGCAACTTGGGATCTCTGGCTCTCTTTGCCTCTTTTAGCTCGCTTCTCCTTGCTGCTTTGGAGCCAAAATTGGAGCCAAAATCTGGATAGAATAAAGGAGAAAAAAATCTCCAGAAGGCGGTATTATTTTCGCCCAAAGCACGGCCCAAGAGCACGGCCAAACTCCTGCAACTAATTGCCCCCTTCAGAGAGAGAAAGAGAAGGCCAATCTCGCAACAGGTCGCCACCACACGACGACTAATTGCGCCTGCGCCCATTTGTTTTTTCGCGGCCACTCCACTTCCTTTGCACTTCCACTTCCACTTACACTTTGTGCTCGTCCCATCGGTCAGTCTGATCGGAATTCCCGCCAGCTTCCTCTCGTGCATCTTTTTGCAAGTTTGCATCTTCGAAAGTTTGCATCTCTACATCTAAGCATCTTTGCATCTCTGCCAATGTTGCCACTCGAGAGCAGAGCAACCGCCGCTTGACGTCTTGCTCTTTCTTGCTCGTCGGCCCAGCTTGCTCGTCACCTGTTGCGACTAATCGTGCGCGTCAAACTTCCTTCCAGTCCATTTGTCTTCCTGCTCAAATTCAGCTTGCCCACTGGACTGGAGCCGAACGAGAAACAACTGAAGAAAACAACTGGAGAACTTTCTTCGCCAAAGTTAACCCCAAAGGAGGAGCAGAGTGAGTTTGCCTCTGCGACAAAAAACAAGCATTTCAATCGGCCTTTTGCCTTTTTTCTGCGAGGAAAAATTCTAATCCAAACGGCAACTGCTCAGCGAGAAGCAGATGCCGTTTGGATCTTGCATCCAGCGAGTGAGAATCCGCCTCAATGGGAGGCAGTCTGAGCAATGAGAGAGCAGCGCCACTTGCATGGCCAAACGAAGACAACAACAATGAAGAGCAAACAAATGGAGCCGTTTGAGTGGATTGCAAACTCTGTTTCTGATGCAACAATTGCAATTCTAATTCGAGCTCCAATGACGTTCGATTGGGATGAGTTTTTCAGCAAACAACGCTCGTCGATCATCAATCACGCGCTCCAGAATGCAAATAGAGCCAAATAATGGCCAAACTGCAGGCCTCTTCTGCAAACTGATGGGCCGAAGGAAGTATCTGTTTCAGAAGCGTTGAGAGAGAGAGAGAGAGAGAGAGAGAGAGAAATAAGAGAGAAAAAAGAGAGGGCCACTTTTTCCTCCTCTTCTCTTCTCTTCTCTTGCTCGGCCAGCAAACAATCCCCAAGCCTCAAGGTCGCCTCCACTTGGAAGGAGCTTTGAAGCAAAATTTGCGCTCGGTCAGACAGTCTCAGACAGTCTTCGGCCAATGGAAGGCCAATGGAGATTTCCGAACTTGAGTAATGGTCAAATAATGGGCTTCCTTTTGCAATTCGAGCTTCGGGCTGTGCAAAAGAAGCCCAAAAGAAGAGGAAATCAAGCGACAAAGCTGGCAGAATGTCGCCCTTTTGGTGTTCTTTCCGCTCCAGCGAGACACACACGCACACACGAGCCACAATTAGTTCTAGCAAATCCAATTGATCGATGAAAAGCGTCTTCTATCTAGGTAGACCATGAAGAGTGGTCTTCCCAAATTTGCGTTCATCAAAGCAGGTGTGTGGCCTTTTCCAGTCGAGAAGAAGCGCAAAAAGGCGCCATTGTTTGCATGAAATTGAGATTCGGATTCAAATTCAGGTCCAACTTCAAGACTGGACCCAAATTGGAAACAAAACACGAGGACAACAAGTGGCCGCGTCTTCTTTCAGGTGCCTCATTCGAGCTAACTTTTTACTGGGCTTTTTGTGGACCGAACGGGCTCGCGTCCGGCGGAAGAGAGTGTCTGATTGGCGTTTGAGGAGCAGTGATTGGGCGGCCGCAATTGCCGGCGGCCAAGACAATGCAGTTGCTCCTCCTCCTTCTGTTCTGCGGCGCTAAACAAAAGCAATTAAAAGTGGCCGCCGACACGCAAGAGGTCGCAAGAGGAGCACACGAGCGCCATCACACAGCCAGTCCATTGATGCCTTTAGGTCCGATGATTTGGGCTCGGGGCTGATTTGATTTGGGCTCGGCCAAATTGGGCAAGGCCAAGAGAGTGTGTGTGTTTGCGCGTCGTTTCTTGAGCGTTTCTTGAGCGCTCAACAGGCCACAAGCGGCGCCTCGCAGTTTGCTTCTAGGGCCAGCAGTCTTCTGCTTAAGAATAGACTCAGATTGGCCGCCGATCATAATTGCTCCTGCGAGGCCTCTGTTTCCGCGAGTGAGCAGTTGGGCCGAGCGGCAAACAAGAGGAGGGCAAAATGGGGCGTCATGAGCGAGCTGACTCGACTCGACTCGACTTGGCTTGGCTTGGCGCTCTCCAGCTTGCCAGTTTGCCAGTCTCAGTTGATGATGATGATTGGAGGCAACAGGCGAGCGCGACAGCCAAATGAATGGCCAGCGAGAGAGAGAGGCGAGTTTGTTTTCCTCGCTCGCCGTCTGGATCAATCAATGTTTCCTGCCCACTTCTCAGCTCTCAGAAGAGCAACTCTCTGCAGCACACTCTGCAGCCTCTCCTCCGTTTAGGCCCGAGCGGCTCATGTAACAATCTGGCTCCGGCTCGTCTCTTTTGCATCATCAAGTTTGGTTTAATTTTCGGCCACCTTAATCATCGAGCTCGTGCTCTTCTCCAGTCGGCAGACTCAGGCGGAACTTGAGGCGCTGGCCAGACGGGCGGCGCAAGCTTGCAGACTGTCTGCGGCAGACTCACTGCGGAAGACTGTCTGCAGTGCAGAGTGCAGCGTGTCTGCAGTGCAGACTGTATGCAGTGCAGACTGTGCGCAGTGCAGACTGTATGCAGAGCAGACTCAATGCAGAGTGCAGACTCTATGCAATGCAGACTGTCTGCAGGCCCACAGAGGCGGACTAAGAGCGCCTCTCGCGAGCTGATGAGCAACAGACGTCAGCCTGAGACTGGCGGACTGCCCACCGGCTGCAGTCCACCGGCTGCAGTCCAGCTCGGCCTTTGAGGGCGCCCACTTGCCACTCGCGCCACTTGTTGCCCGCCCTAAGCCCCCAGAGAGAACCACTTTTTCCTCTAATTGTTGCGCCGCCCCCCGCGCCTTCCCCTCGCCGAAAGTGGCCCTCAAAAGGAGAGCCCAACTGGCAGGGGCTGCCTCCTCTGGGCGGCCCTCATTTCGGCCGCCGGGCTGCAAACGGCGCGCAAATGTTAATTATAATTCCCAGCCTGCCGAGTGGCCAAGCAGCCAAGCGGCCAAGAAGCTGGCTGCGTGCGTCTGTTTCTCGCTCGTCGGCTGTCAATCAAAAGTCGTGTGGCGTTTGTTTGCAGCCCAGCTTGGCCAAGTGGGCGCCCGGCCCTAAGGTCTGCCTTGCGAGCTTTGCGCGCTCCTGCACAGTGCTGGCCCGGCGGCCGCAGACAGTCTCTCGGCCGAGCAGTTTGCGAGCTCTCCGCCCGCCCGGCCAGCCAAAAGTTGGGCCAAAAAACCTTTCACGACGAGGCTCGTCTGCCCGCGATTGCAACAAACAATCGAGAAGCGCCGATCAACAGGTCCCAACTCGAGCGCGACTCATCACACACAGCGCCGCCCGGCCAAGGAGCTGCTTCTTCTCCTGTCTGCTCGCTCGGCGGCCGATTGTCGAGGGCGAAAATTAGCAGCCAGAGTTGGAGGCAAACAAAAGGTGAGCGAGTGGAGTTTTTAATTGGAAACTTTGGCGCCCGTTTCCACGTTGCTCGAGGGCCAAGAGAGAGGCCCAAGCGCATTGGAGCTCCTTGCCTGTTCTGCTTGCTGCCAGTCCAATGGGTCGCCTGCAGACTGCCGCTCGCAGGCTGCAAGTGCGCGCGCCCTAAGGTTCGGCCGCAGAGACTTGGTGCCGCGCGCAGATTGTTTGTTTCGCACCGCGTTAGCACCTGTCTGCGGGCAGACCAAATCTCTGCGTGCCCGTCGCAGCGCCGCCCAGTGCTGCAGCTCGCCGCTGAGAGTCTGCAGACTGCAGACTGCAGCTCGCCACTCTAATTGGCCACCACCAAGGCCGCCCGAGAGCGTCGGAGAGAAGGCAGGAGGCAAGAGGGAGAAAATATAGCAGAAAGCAGAGGGCAGGAGGCGGAAAATAGAAGGCAGGGGCCACCGGGAGACAGTGGCTGGCCGTCTGGGCGGCGTTAATTGCCTTGCGTGCTGGCGGCTCTTTGGCCGGGCTTGCGGTCGGGCTGGAGGCGGCCAGCCTTCTCCGAGACTGAGAGCCCAAGTGGAGGGGCCCGGCAGACAGTGTTTGGCCACTTCTTGCCACTTTGCGGGGAGGCGCCCGCCGCCCAGACGAGTGTTTGTTTGCGCGTCGGCCGGGCAGGTGAGCTGCGCGTTTGGGGCGCCCGAGTGATTAATTGGCGGCCGAGGGGGACCAACAGGGACACATTGGGCAGTTTGGGCGAGCGAATTGGCATTGGTGGCGGGCGATGGAATTGAATTGACGCTAATCGCCAATAATCAGCCTTTGTGTGCGCGCTTTGTGTTGCAAGCGGCCAGTTGCGCCACTTGCAGAGACACACTTGTTGGCCGGCGCCAAATGGGCGGCCCAGCTCGCCTTTGGGCCGGCCAGAGAGCGCCCTCGGCAGCCACAAGTCAGCCACAAGTCAGCCAAGGTCGCCCGTCGGCTTGAGACTAGGAGCTTTTTACTCTGCAGACTAAAAACTGCAGAGTAAAAAGTGCACTGTGCAGACTGCAGTGCGCGAGCCGAGCGGATTGTGTGCAAGCGCCGCATGGGGTCCAGTGGGCGCGCAGTGCGCGAGAGACTGTGTGTTGGATTGCACTTTGCGCACTAGAGACTGTGTGCGGCGCCGCGGGCACACCTTTGGCGCAGTGCCGGCCGGCCACTTGTTGCCGCCGCCTCCAAAGACTGGCCAGATTGGCTAGCCGCAAAGAGGAGGCCCACCAAGCGCCCAGGTGAGCGCATTAATTAACGCGCTCATCAAGCGGCGGCGCAATTTGTTCGCCACTGGCCAGGCGCCGGGCGGCAAGTTGCGAGGGGAGATCGAATGGGACGATTGGGGAGGAGAGAGGGAGGCAGCGTTAATAGAATTAATAAAATGAAATAAAGTAAAATCTCGCCCGAGTGGCAATTGGCGGCTTTGCTGCACTTCCAGGAGCTTTGTGAGAGGCGCCTTGTGGCTTGTGGCCGGCCACATGATGCGAGCCAGAGAGAGTCTGCGGCTTCTTCAGTTTGGGGCTTCGGTTTGCGGCTCGAGTGTTGCGGTTGAATCGAGAAAGTTGCAGCTTTTCTTCAGCTTTTCTTTAACTTTTCAGCTCTGGGCCCTCGCTTGTTGTTTGCGGGCTGCAATTTGGCCATTTGGCCGCTCGTTTGGGGCGCGCGAATCACTTGGCGAATCGGTGGGAGAAACTTGGGCTCAGGGAAGACTGTTGGCAAGTGTGTTTGGGACTTGCAACAAGTTGGTCCATTTTTGTGCTCGCTGGGCCGAGTAATTAACAAACGAGTGGCATTTAACAACTGCTCGACGGCCACTTAAAAACTTTTTCTCCCTTTTCTTTCTCTTCTTCTTTATCTTCCTCTCCTTCTCCCCACCACAAGCTGTTGTCTGCTTCGTGGCGTCTCGCGCGAAGAAAAGAGCCTGCCAGCGGCGCTCATTATTACTATGATTATTATTTTCCATTTTCCCCACTCTCCAGCGGCAACAGTGAGCGGCGAGTGGTGGCGAGCGTGTGCGCCCAATGACAATTGTGGCCGATCGAGAGGGACTCGTGCCGGCGCTGAGGAGGCGCCAAGGTCCCTTTGCGAGAGAAGAAAAGTTTTCCCGAAGCAGAAGGCAACAAAGACGACCAGCAACAAGCTGCAAGCTGCAAGCATAGACAACTGGCAGCCCACACGGCTCGCCGCCCGCTGGCCCGAACGCTTAGGGCAGTTGCTGCAAGGGCCGCTCACTGTTGTTGCCTTTATCTGGCCGCATCTGAACCTTCAGGTGTCCTCTGGGCTCTGTTTGAGTCTGTCTGAAGCGGCAGACGAAGAGCAGAGAGAAAAGAAGAAGAAGAAGAAGTTTGAAAAGAAGTTTGATGCAAACTCGCCTCTTTCTCACACCAACTCACTCAGAAGAAAAAAGAGGCTTCCCTTGGCGGCCACCTGTTTTCTTCGCCGTGTTTGGCGCCCTTAAACGGGCGGCGCCAAGTGGCAGCGGCGCCAAGAGGCCGCAAGAACAAAGCGTTGCTGTTCGTTTGGAGGAAATGGAGAAATAGAAATGGAGAGAAGAATTGCGGCGAAGAAGGAAGGAAGGAAGGAAATTGAGCGAGAATTGTGGAGGAAAATAATAATAATAATAATAATAATGGTAACATGCGGCGCCACAGGTGGACGCGCACACACAGAGGCAAGTGCGCACCGGGCTTCAAAAATAAGGTTACATCACTGTGCAGCGCTGCAGAGAAATTTATCATCATACTTAGGCGGATTGTGCGCACAGACAGAGGCAAGTGGCGCGCGGCGACACGCGCGCCCAGCAGATTGCGGAATAACAACTTATTGAACTTTGCCTCCATCATTATTCTTATTCTCTTCTTTCTAATTTTCCTCCTTTTGCATCTTTTCGCGCTCCTCATTTGCTATGCAACAATACCGATTCGGCTTCGGCTTCGGCTTCAACTTCGAGCTCGGATTTGGATTCGGATTTCACTGGCCAGCCGAACGCTTGCAGAGGCCGAAGACGGACGCCAAGTTTTGGCCGAGGAGCCAAACTGGAAACTGAAAGCTGGAAACTGAAAGCCTAAAACTGAAAGCCGAAAGCTGAAAAATCCCCACTCGCTTCTCGAGGCTCGCGGCCCATCGTAAAGTCTAGCCAAACAACTAACTAACTCTTGCGCAAAGATTATCGATTGATCGATTGTGTGTGAGCCTGCGTCTGTGGGCCTTTTTTGGGCCAGATCTAAGCAGTGGGACGTTCGGCGGCTTGCTGCTGGCCACCCTTAGCTGTTGCAAGTTAACTCGGAAAGTTGCAATTCTTGCGCTTCTTGCAATTCTTCGCCCAACTCGGCTGCTTCTTGCACTCTTGCGGCGAGCCCCAAGGAAGCGTGAAATCGGCGCACGAGCCCCAAAGAGGCGCCAAACTGCAGCCAAACTGCAGCAAAAAGCCCGAAAACTTGCCCATTTCAAGGGCGACCATTTCCTCCTTCCACTAATCTCTGCCTCTTTCAAAGGCTCTTTCGGACAAGGAGGGAAAAATCGATAATTAACGAGCCATATTGTTCTCCGAGCGGCCGACTGCGAGCCGCCAGAGGCAAACTGCGGCGCCTTAGTCTCGCTTGTTCTTCGAGCGGCCACATTCGAGCCCATTGTGCTGCCTCTAAATACCTTTTTGCTCCCCACCCGCCGGCCCTAGTCTGCGGCGCCCGGAGACAAAACGCGCCACAGGCCAGCCCTGATTGGATTTTCATTTTCATTTCATTCCATCTCGCTTCTCGCTCCTACTTCGCCGGCATCATTCCCAAATCCGCCATTTCGCTGTGTCTCTGCCAGAGCAAAACAACGGGGGGCTGCTCACGGCGGCCGGCAGTTGTTTTGCCACACCAGCTCTCTGGGCAGCTCGCCAACTCTGCCCTGCAGTGACTGGCGGCCAGTCACTAGCCCAACTTGAGGCTGACCATTTGAGATTGGCCGCCAGCCTCAAATGGCACCAGAAGTGCTCAAACTGGACACCAAAGATGCGGGCCAAAGATTTGCCAACTTCGTAAAGCTGCAAATGTTTATTCGTGCCCAACTTCAGGGGCCCCAAGCAGAGGGCGCCCCAGGCGCGAATTGTTGTCTGCGTTGGGCGCACCAAGTTGGGCCCATTGGGAGACTGTGTGCGCCAGTTTCACGGCCACCCGAAACTCGTTGGGCGGCCGCCAGATGGCGCTGGAGTCGAGCACGAGCCCGCTTCATTGGGGCGGCCCAGTTTGTGTTGGCCAGTTGGGGGCGACTGCGCAACACGAAACAGCAAAACGGGAAACACGAGGCGCCAAAGCTCGGCCGAGTGGCGCCGATCGGACAGACTGGCCGCCCGATCGAGTGGCTGCGTGTTTTGGCCGGCCAGTAAACTCACTTGGGGCTCCCTTCGTCTCAGTGAGCCCATTTGGCGGCACCAAATTTGCTCCACTTTCGTCAAATTTATTCCTATCTCGCCCCCAAACAATTGGGCGGCCACATTTCTCGCCAAGCTCGCCAAGCTCGCCAAACACACTCGCTCGTTGGCCAACCAGTTGTCAAGCAGCCGACTGGGCGCTTATTGCTCGCCGAAAAGCTGCCGTCTGTCCAGAGGCGAACTCGACTGGCTGAAAATCATTGTGCCCAAATTGGGCCCAGGAAAGAGAGTCTGAGGTGCGAGATTGTTGATCCCAATTGGAGTGTCAGGCGAGTGTTGCCCAATATAAGCAGAAAAGAAATAGAAGCAAGACTGATTGACCATCATTTTGATGAAAAACAAACAAACTAATTTCAGTAAAATCCGGAAAAATCTCACTCATAACCAGGCGCACCAAAGGAAACACTTGAGTCCAGCGAGCGCCCATTTCTTGCGGGCCAAAAAGTTGGACAAAAGCGAGAAGATACGGCCAGAAATAAGGCGAAAATAATAATATCAATCTGGAAGTGGGAACAAGGAAGATGAAGGCAAGACAAGCGAGCTCCAATCTCTAGAGAAAAGGGTTGAAAATTGCGGCCGAAAAGTAACTGTTGCAAGAGGTCGAAATCCGTTTGGGCCAAGCAGTTTGGGGCAAAAAGGAAGAAAACGGCCTCAACTTTGCCTCCACAAGTCAGCGCGCCTAAATCTGAGCTAAGGTTGGAAGAAATCGTTGCACAAATGGACCAGTTTTGCCACAAAAACAATGCAACAGACGAGCCAAAGGAAGAGACAAACATTTCAAGGTAAGTCCGTTTTCTTTGAATCTTCTTTAAGTCTGTTTAAATCTGTTGCTGAATTTCAACTTTCAATTTCAATTGACTCATTCGAAGTCAATGATATTCGTTGGAAAGAATCTCGCCCAATATTTTTTCATCATCATTTATTTTCTCAAAAACTGAGAATTCTTTTTTGATGAGTCTGCAAAAGAAAAGGTCGATCGTCATTAGTGAACTTCCTGCGAGTAGTTTTCAATTTCAATTCATCAGTTTATCTAAATCAAGAATTCGAGTGCTTTATGGTCGAAAAAGTGGAGGAAAAAGTGGAGGAAAAAGTGGAGAAAAAAGTGAAAAAAATCACAATTTCGACACCCAGTCTCTCGAAGAAGCTCGATGGAGACTTTGCAGCAAACTTTCCGGAAGTTGAGCAGCTTTCTCACTCGCATTCGACACTTGCTATTGCTCGAGCGAGTGGCAACAAGCCAGAGTAAAAAGGCTGGAAGGAAGTTCCTCGCTTAGTGTTTGGATAAAGGAGAGCAGAATGTGGAGGAGGAAAAAGTGGAAATCGGACAGAGTTGCATAGAGATTGTGTCTGCTAATTGGAGGCGCGCGTGCCTGGCGAGCAGCAAGGCAGAGGCACACAGAGAGACAGTGTTTGGCCAAAGTTGAGGGCCTTTCTGTGAGCTTCCGGCGGGCTGAAAGTTGGCCAGAAAGTGTGCTTGTGGTGGGCCAGTGAGAGAGAGAGTTGGGCAGTTGTGTTTGGGCGAAATTTGTCGGTGTTTGTGTGTGTGTGTGTGGGGCAACTTAATTAGTTAGTTGCACGTCGTGTTTCGGCAGTGCTTGGGCAGTTTTGCGCGGAGGTTCGTTAGTGGCCTCTTGCAACTGCTCGCTTGGAGGCTGGCGCTTTGTTGGCGGCAAACATTTGGAGCAGGCAAACTGTGGAGCCGCTTGATGTGGCCAGTTGCTTGTTCGTGGGGCCTTTTTCACCACTGGAGAGCAGCATGAAAGCGCAGGAAAGTGGCCCAAAGAGAGACGCCTGTTCGTATGCACTGCTCATATGCCGGCCCAATCATGAGATGGCGGCCAAAGCGGACGCGTGCAAACTGGCCACTGGCCCAACGTGCTGCCCTTCCAGTTGGGCCAGTCTCCAATTGGAGGCCAGCGACAAGGCAAACAGCAACAATCAATATCACTAATTAAGCGCTCTTTCGGTGTTTCTCCTCCCTCAGTGTTTGGGTTTTGGGGCCTCCCAATGAG
>Ga0058701_10000346_pt1 | contig 33817 bp, 24 predicted proteins | sample AgamicOrMae_FD_97039 | JGI IMG/M metagenome (GOLD analysis project Ga0058701, IMG submission 97039) | Agave microbial communities from Guanajuato, Mexico - Or.Ma.e | ecosystem: Host-associated > Plants > Phyllosphere > Phylloplane/Leaf | place: Guanajuato, Mexico | collected 2012-06-04
ACAGAACAGGAAAAAAGAAAAAGATATCCTCCTACGAAACGAAACCTAGGCTTAAGACAGTCATCGGAATACTTAGACGAGTCACGGAAAGATGGGTGTAACTATTCAGAGATTCTTCATAAAAGGGTTTCTAAAGAGGTAAAGAAAATGGGTCAGGTTTGTAAGACCAATCAGGGACAAAGTTATTTTAGCTCATTTTATAATTAAGAAGAGAACGTTTTCATTCCGCTCTCGGAATGTTTCACGAAACCTAGAAGTGCTGTTCGTACTTGCCATTGAGTTTATGTTCCCCACTCTAAATGAACAAAAAAGTATTCTAGAGCTCGTCAAAAGAAATTTGTAAATTGTCCAAACCATAGAAACTTCTACGTTTTCTTCAAACTTGCAAAGTAGTCAGGGAAAAATTCTTGGCCTTTCAAGTATTTCTTGGAAATTTTCTCTGTTAATGTTTACCATTTTTTACAAACTCTTTAATCCGAAAGAATAGCCAAAATGGGCCCCGAATCCCCAAGATGGCTCATATTAACAGGCTCCTCGTCAATAGCCTTGCTAAGAATGAGTAAAATGACCTCAGAAATCTCAACTTTCCTTCTTACATGTATGATGTCAAGATGCTTCCGTTTTATTCTTGAGAACTAAGACAGGCCTTATCTCAATGATCGTCTGGGTTGCGTAACCTATTATAGGCCGATTCTCGCGATCTAAAAGAAATAAAAAGCTGAAAAAATTAAAACCCAGGCATTTGGGATACATAAATGTTTGTAATCATCTTCGCCCAGTTAAACTACCCTGCATGTTTGTAGTTAATTGGACTAACCAGAAAACTTTTTTTTCGCCATCTTCAACCTTTATTTTTCTTTAGCCCTTTTTTTTATGCCCGTTTTGAATTTTTTCCTCGTGGCAAGATTTTATACCGCCCAGTATTGCATTGAAAAATATGAGGGCGGCTTAAGGAAGTTCTTGTGTGTGGGTGGCTTGAGAATTTTGTGAGCAGCGGTTTAATAGGTCAGCATCAGTATTGTAAGGATAAACTGATATGATGGCGTTAAATCCTAAGCAACATTCCATTATATAAAGTCAAATATTATTTTTAAAGAATACAATATAAGCGCACGAGAATGTGATGATATGGACGTAGTGAGATGCGTCCTTTTCAGCGTAGACTTACGTCTATTTTCACCAAACTGAGTGAGAGATGACCAATGACGAATACCATCACCAACCGTCTGTTAGAGAGGCGTCTGAATCAAGTCCTTCGGAATTCCTTGAAAGCCTTATGCTCTCCACTAACTTTCATTTTAGCCAAGTTTGGACTAATTTCTTTAAATGGTCAACTTTTCCCACGGAAATAAACTAGGCTCAATTGTCGGTTTTTAGATGGTCTGATAGCTATCCGAGCTTTACCTAACGGTCTATTTACTGTTCTGGAATTAAGCAAGATAGAGCATGTTTAGTCTAAGGTATGTCTTAGGTAAGACTAGCCACCCAGCTCAGAGTAGTTTTCTCAACTACAAACTTAGCGTTCGGAGCCCGTCACCTTGTTGAGCGTATCGCCACCTAGCGGCAACATCACGGAAGCTCATCCTCATACAAAGTCTCACACCCAATCGACGTCGATTTGGTGTGAGATTTTGTATGAGGATAAGAAGAGGATGAGCTTCCGAGGTTCGGCCGCTAGGTGGCGATACGCCTCCTTGTGAGGTGAATAGAATCTTGACACAAACTGCATTCTAAATCAGTTATACTTTAGAGCACGTGCGCGAGATTAACATGAAATTGGAGATTCTCAGAAACAGACTCGTGGAAGCATTCATTCACACTCTAAGAAACCGACTTCCTTGCAAGTGTGCTGAAATCTACACCAGAGTAACCGGTCCTTTTGCTGTCATAGCTATGATAGATTACGAAGAAGTCATTGCGAGAATTTTCCCATGTGAACAAGAACGTAATTATTCTTGTGTAATTCTGTTTCTGATTGTCTGTGACAAGTTCGACCGATTTATTTATACGAAATGATCCGCAGAGGTGCACACGCAGCTGTGGTGGGTTGCGATCTGTTCATAACTTCCCGAAGTGGATGGGTGTTGACCGAGTAGGTTATACTGCCGTAGAGGTGGACGATCTAGCTTAACCGGGTCTTACTCGCAACCTGAGAGGTTCGAGAAGACCGCATCTCCTACTCAATCTGCTTGCTTACTTTGAGAATACTCGAATCAGAAACTGATAGGCTGAAACGGGGATCAGATCAGTCGGAATCCAGATCACTTGAGAAGGTCTTCCGAGGTCAAGATGCCCTCCTGAAGGCTGCTATCTTCAAAGAGTATAGCGAGATTCCCAGCAGAAATAGAATACTCCTGAATACCAGCAATGATTCTCATAAAACTGACCATTCTCAAGTTAAAGAGAAATAAGTGTTGGTGAGTTTAATAAAACAGAAACTATGAGAAAATATCGGCATACAGAAAATGAGCCGATTCGGAGTATCTTAACCTACTAAAATCCAGCCTTACCTCATTGAACCTAAATGTATGTAGTGCTATCACTCCTGCCGATTCTTTTTGTCTTACACCATCGGACCAGTATGCCAGGTTCATTATTTGTACACTCTCAAGGATTTCCTAAGACGCTATCCGCTTTAATGTTTTAAAAAGTCCGATCAGAAAAAAAATCAATCTGCTCTACACCGGCTATCATCCCACTTGGCTGTCATACCTAGTCTATGGTCGATAAACTCTTGGTGGCATTACCTGCCACCAAGAAGTGAGCAAAAAGCTTGCTTTCCGCAGGGAAACCAAGGTTAGTTTATATGCTTAGTACCGGCTCGGTGTCGTCCTGTTCAACCCACCGATCCAAGTTGAAACTCAAGAGGTAGAAAATACAATGTATCAATACGCAGGACACGCTGCGCGCGGTCAAGTCATTTTGAATATTGCCGCCCGATGAAAGCGTGAGTAATGAGTCTCCGCTGAGAGCCTGTGCTCTCTGGTTCGTTGAACCTCTATGGTTTAGGAACGAATGCGAAGAGGGGGAACGGATTGCGGAAAACTGGAGTCAGTCTGCCGGTTTTTGTTGACGGAGCGGTTACGAGTTGAACTTGCATGCGACATCTGTATTATTTCCGAAATGTAAATCTTAAAGTTCGAAATTCCTGGAGTTGAGACTTCAAGAGCCATTTGGTTTGCGAGGTCAAACTTGTGCTTCTATACCTCGTTTATCTCCGGTAAGCCCAAATGTTCTTCTGTGTGACTGTGTGTATTTAGTCCCATTTGACTGACTCTCGTTGAGTATATACTGTGGCCGTCCAGCTATAATGTTCATAGTTTTTTTCCGGGGGTTTCACTTCTTATTTTTTTACCTTTCCTCATTCTATTCATTCTTGGTGATTGGGGACTTGAGAATAAAACATGTTTCTCGGCGTAGGTGAAATTGGGCCGTTCTCCTAGTTCTCAATTACCGTTGTTTTCGAAACTACCTGACCAAAACAACTCTTGTTCTAGCAGCGTTCTTTGTTTTGTTGCTCTTCATCTACCAACGGTCTTTGTTTTGTTTAACAGTTTTTATCGCATCTCATTACGTTCACTATCATTATCATACAGTGAAGGATAGTGGTTTACGTTTCACGTTCAGTAGGAATCGTTTTGTTGCGTGGATATGTTTTCATCAGCTAGGCTTGTACCTACAACCTAGATATACTGAACGTACCAGAGATGCGCGAAATTGTTCGTAATAATAAAGACTGCAAAACGTTGAGGAAGAAATTCCCCCCCCCCTTTAAAAAAATCTGTTAGTATCTATTCTACTAAGCAGAAAGCTTGGGATCTCGTAAACTGTTTACCTAGTCGGGTACCCTTTCGACATGATCAACAAAACCAGTCTTTTTTAGCTCATCCAGCCCCTAATCAAGTGAGCTGTCGGTGTTTCCAAGTCGGTCCCTTTTTAATTTTTATCTCGTTTGACTCTTACCTTAAATTTGAAAATGCAACAGCAGTCTTTTAAAAAAAGTTGAGTCTTCCTCCCTAACCGAGCGGCCAGCCAGGCAGGACGGAGCGTCGGCCAAGCCAGGCCAGGTCGCGGGCCTGACCGAGCTGCCGGCCTGGCCGCCTGAGGGCACTTTACATCGCAGAATAGGGTGTACTGTTTTTTTACGGCATGCTGCGGTTTCGCTCCGCTTTATGACGTACGTTGGGATACTTTGGCTGTGTGGAATAACGGTGCCAGCAATCGGTTGGCGTTTTACGCCCTCCCAGATTTGTTGCTCTACATGCTTCCCAATCTTCTCTGCGTAACTTGAAATACTTTCGGTTCCCCCAATTTTTTTTTTCGTAGAGGAATTTTAAAACTTTTTTTTGTTACAAGGCTCATCCAGTTAAAGCACTATAGGTGTCATTTTAAATATTGAAGGCCACATAATTCTCGTTTGTTTTTGTATGCAACGTCGCGAAACCGGAGCGTTAGCGGAGCAAGGCAACCCAACCTTATCGAAACATCACAAAAAATAGCAGTGACAACTAACGCGGAAATTGATATAGCAGGTGCTATCAATTTTAGCATCTGCCGCTAACTTTTTAGCAGCCATTGCTAACGTTAGCTGTAGCTACTAAGAAGTTAGCAATGAGGTCTACAAATTGAGCAAATGTGTCTGTTTAGTGGCCATCGTCCACATTTGAGCTGCTACATCTAACGTCAGCAATGACTGCTAAAAAGTAAGCAATATCTGCTAAAATTATTTGTACATGCTACATCAATTAACGCGTTAGCTGCCAACAGCTTTTTTTTCGGTGATAAAATACGCCAGTATGGGAATAATTATGACTTATGTTAATAATTATGACAGAAAATAAGAGTTTTATATCGAGTTCTCAGGGAACTGTTTCTCGTGTATACATACTGCCTATTTATAGACTAAGTTCATCACACCCAGAAACAGCTGATAGATTCCCGCCTGAAAATTTAAATAATACCGCTTCCGAAATAATTATCCCACTTTTTCGACACGTTTCTGATAAATGTGAGAAATCGGAAATCCCCCACAGGTGGTGTACCAACGCCTCGCTTTTTTTGTGGCATGTCCTAAGTCCACGCTCCCTCGGGATTCCGTCGTTTGGGACTGGAGACGCTCTGAGGGGAGCCACAGCCGCGGAAGGGGCCTTTCAAGCATTGCTTTACGTTGCGTGCCAGCCTTGATTCATTTTACGCAACCCTCTTTATATAAACACGAGGAGTTAGCGGAGGCATTGGCCGACTTAAAACACACGAAACCAGATCTCGAATACAGTAAAAACTAACCCTTTGTTGAAGGTAGTCCCATACCTGGTCTGGGTATGAAGGTAAAACAGAGTAAGACTGTAACTTGTTTGCATTAAACACTTACTTATTATCAAGTATATCATTCGAAAGGGTTAGTCGGAAGCTCTACTTTGACATGTTTTTTGAGAGCATTACCTCAAAAAATAACCGACGCTCTTCCCCTGTATTACTTTCATACCTAAGCCGGACTGTACCCAAGGGCCAGTTCTTACTGTGAACCGTGCAGCTCAATTGTATAGTATATCAACAAAGAACATTTCGATCCCTCCAATGAAAAACCGATCAGGTGAAAGGGCGTGTCTCAAAAATCAATCCAGTGAAAGAGTACGTTTCAAAAAACGATCAACTTCAATCTATAAGAATAGTATTTGATCGTTTTTTCAATTAAACGCTTTCACTAGATCGATTTTTGAAGTTCGCATTTGTACCTGATCGATTTTTCATTGGAGGGATCGATGGGCTTCGTCCTTTGGTGAGCTAACAAGAGGTGGGCAAAAAAAGGGAACAGAGAGGGAAATAAATCGACTACCACCCAGCGATGCCGTTCGGAAACAGAAAAAAAAAATTTAGAGTATCTTTTCAGTTCATTATTGTCACAGTTTAAAAAATATCACACCTCTGGAAACCTGAAATTTAATAATTTAGGTATTTTCAAAAGCTTGAAATTGCGCATTTAAATGGGAAAACCCCTTTCAATATATCTTAAGCTGAATTTCACTCCAAAAACTTTGGGCTGTCATGGGTTAAAAAAAAAGAACCTGAAGAAAGCTGAAACTTGCGTATTTTAATGGGGAAAAATCCTTCCAATTTCTCTTATGCTATATATCACTCCAAATACTTTTCGCTGTTTTGGGTTAAAGAAAAAACCGTAAACCGTTGCAAGCCATAACGCGCTTATAAAACGGTTTAGTTCCGTCGAGAACGTAGTATGGTAAAAACTGAATTTTGCTTTCGAATTGTTATGATAGTGTTAACGAGGAAATATCTTTGTTACTGCATCGAACGTGGCTGGAATTGCTTCTAGCTTCTTGTGGAGATATGCTCCTTTTGGGAGCAGACTCACTTCGTGACTGATATTTTAGTCTCCTAAGCATCGCCTCGTTTCAAAGAGCCCCAATTACAACTGGTGCGGCCTGGTATACTCGCCGACCGATTCATCGTTCTTTTATGCGAAGGTCTGTCCATAAGGCGTCTCTCATACGGTTGTGCACCAAGTGATTGGTTCACAATTTCCAAGCGTACCTCATCATCTCTTTGCCAATCTGTTTCGAAACGAAAGCCCCTATCACGAAACACGCGTTCAGGATACCATTTTTCCTTGATTACTTTTATAAGAGAGGAGTTACTTCAACAGGTTTAGCGCTAATGATGGCTGTTTTCCCTGTAGTGTAGCGTTACACTGTATACCTCACATGAGGAAAGAGATCCGACAGGTTATGGGCCCAGGCAATCACAGAACATTAACAAACCTCAACTTTTATAGTTACCGGCACAAAATCATTCTCCTTATTAGGCAAATAACGTGTTAAACAGGATCCTTGGACTCATTTTTGACTTGCCTAAAAGAAAGAGTTGGTGGAATTCCGAGATGCTGGAGTGTTCTCGCTATTTGTGCTAATATTTTTCGAGTTAATATGCCGGGACGGCAGACGCTGTGGCAGCACGGACCACTTTTGAGATTGCACCGAGCTAATAAAAAATGTGCGAAGGTAAAAACAAGGAAATCAAGAAACTTAAGAGATGCTGAAGGGATGCGGCCAGAATATACAGTCACGTAAAAGCGCACATACACGCCATAAAGGCTGTAAATAAAATACTAGCGGGAAACTTTGTTCGTATTTCTTCCTGTTTATTATACTGTATTTCTTTCGCCGTCCTCTTTCACTTTCTTTTCCTTTCATCTTTTTTTTTCTTTGGTGTCCCTGCGAGACGTTTCTCATCCATTCGGCTCTCTTCTGATAGCTCCGTATCTGTGCAATCATTTCAAGCTTTATGGCTGCGGCATGCATTTATGTGTCTCTCCGCGATACACCAACTCTCAGAAAACAAGGGTAAAATCCTGTCTGTGAAGGAAAAAAAATCTGGTTCAGCGAATAGTTTTTATGTCATCACTTATTGCATGGTAGCTGGCAGCAAGGCTTTGCTACCTCTACACAAAAAGCAGGTCATGTAAAAATGATTTATGCCAGCAGTCTCTTGACACGTTCATGCAAAACATTGCTGTAATCCCGTAGGTAACGCAAAATTAGTAGCATGGGCGTGTTCGTTGCTATTACGATGCTGCCCCTCTGAAACTTTATTCTGTTTTGCATTTTTTCCTAGTATTTTAGGAATTTATAGGAATGTTTATTTTTCAAACATTGTGTTTTACTTTCAAAAACATAATCACTTTTAGCATTTTTTTCCCAAAGCTGTGTTAATATTTTCTTTTAAGTTTTTTTTTTGTAATTTTCATGGTGGAAAAAAACACTCTCGCCTTTTTTTTTAAATTTGAGTATACTCCTATCCTTCCTTGATCAAAGCCCGTTACATGTGGCCTGTCACGATGCGTTAAGTTCGGCAACTCAATTTTTTCAGTAGTTTTGCTGACAGCCTAAAGTATGGTACTTGTACTTTTGAAGTATTTTGAACTAGATTCTGTTTCACGTCAACAATAAAAACCATTTAACCTGAAATATTTAGCTAAATCAGTGATGGTTCAAAATCGGGCAGCAGCATGGACTTTTAGAAAGATATTCTGTTGAAGGAAAATAGCTTCCAAAGAAGATATTAATGCAATTCGTATTTAGTATCACGTGACTCTAAAACAATAATCTCATTCACAAAGGAACTCAGACAATTAGCTTTGAATTACGTGAAGGTTTTCCTCGTCCAGACAGAAGCCTTCCGGCACAGTAACGCAGCGCTTTTATTAGTTGAAGATTTTCCATAAGTTTATAGTTACCAACATCTTTTTGGCGTCTGATTGACAAGCGAGGTAACCTAGCCCTTTGATTGGCCTGAACCCTGGAACCCGGACATTCTGATTGGTAGGAATTCGAGGAAAGCTTGATCGCGTGGCAAGGCAGCCCCAGAATGGTTGTCGAAGCAATCGTTGCGACTCCAGCGAGGTAGTAATGGACAGTCCACCTTAATTTCTCTGGTGAGACCAGCTAAGCTCTTACATGTATTTGGCTTGGTTCTTAAATCACTCATCAACTTCACTCTCAGTAAAAGCTGCACCGTGCCTTTTTATCGTGAAAATCAAGAGACACGGTGGGAAAGCGTTTCCCAATTGTTCTCTGCCTCTTACTTTTTTATTTCTTTGAGTCGCCTCAAAAACCATCGAGTGCGCACTTTGTGAGAGCACGATGAATTACGGCATTCGTTGAAACATTCCCCAACGAGAAGGCGCGGTGGTCAGCCGGTTTGTATGTCCTCTCAAGGTCTAAGGACCTCCAAGGACTTTGCCAAAGAAGGGGTTAACTAGCCGTAAAGAAAGAAACTACCCTTTCAGCTGAAATTCCGACAATCCGGAACTCATACAAAAAAGGGGCGATCATTTTTTATTTGGCCTTCAATGCTTCGCTTTCATCCTGGAATTTATTCTAGCATGGGCCCATAACGCCCCACGATAGCTCCAACCATTAAAAACAATGTCGACATCTATGGGACATGGGACGGCTTTGCCTTCTCATCGTTGTAGCACAACTTCAACCAGATGGAGGAACCGCTTGCGTCTGTCTTTCCAGTGTAGAAAATAATTAGTTTCACTTAGGCGGGCTTACCTTGCAGTCAGGCTTAATTTAGTGCCAAGCTCATAGTTTATAGCTTTGCATTTGGCTGCGGCTCATTCTCTTGGTTTACACACTTGACGTAGATAGGGAACAAAGCAACACTTTAAATAATAGTCCACCTTTTTACTTACTATTTTAATTGCTTTTCTGGTCATTGAAGATAGTTCGTGTAGGTATTGGGGACCATCTCTCATATATGATTTCAGCTTAAAAACAAGGTTTTATTACATATATTATTTATGTTTCCTTTAATTGTGAAATGAAATATAGCGAAAAATATGCAGCTATATTTGATAACGGGGTACTAAAATAATTCTCTTACTTTTTCAGGCGACTTTGCCATCGTCGAAAAACACGCAACCGGAATTCGACCTGAAGAATCACAGCAATGCAACCGAACACAGTGCCGTCTTCCAGGTGAGTACACATTTCTCCAATAGATTCATAAGTTTCGCAAGGAACACGGAGTTCTTCGACACGGCAATTCTCCATCAAAGTACCGTGCGTGTAACCTTGTGAACAATAAAGCATAATATTTACGCAACTTAACCTTCCTTTATCAAAACTGACATATCGAAACCCTTAACCTAACTCAAGATATGGGCAAGTCCATGGCATGGAAGACTCGACCAGTTCTAAAACTCGAGTTTTAAAGTAACCTAGTTTCGAGAGCGCGCAAAATCTCCTTTTCCAGCTTTTATCATTTGATTGTTGTTCGTGTGACGAAAATAAGAATTCATTGAGAACATATTCTGGAAGCCAGGAATAATGTTCCGTCATCGTCAATCATTTCAGACGAATAATGAAAGAGGTATTCGCAACGAAAAACAACATTTTGAACGGTCTTCCAACTAGTACATTTTAAAACTGAGGTTCGAGAACTGATCGAGTACATGGAAATGTCGATTTCAGGGGTCTATCTAAACTTGAACAATCTTATTCTAACCTAATTCAGGAACATGTAGCTCCAACCCAGAAAAATACTTTTCATGTCGCAATGTTTCCTTGTCAGAGATCCTTCTGGCGCCCACCCATCCGCTCGGGTGGTCTGTTTTATTCACTTTTGTCCGCGAGTGCACTAAATGATTGCTGTTTGGAATGAGTGTACCGAGGTTCCGCTCCGCATTGCTCTGTTCGAAACCGGGCAAAACTACGCGCATCGTAGTGTACGGCTGTAAAGTTGTCTTGGGGGAGTTACGAAGTATACGAAGTATAGCCTGGTGTAAATAAATGGTGCATCCGGGGCGATAAAATTTGCTGCAAAATAGTAAAAGCAGCCAGCGGGCAGGATTTGGGACTGTCCTACAGCACAGCTTAAGGAAATAACATCTCTTCGGATACCCACCCCAAACAGGGAACAACCAAACTTCTATTCCAAATCACTACTTCGCTTAAGTACCGTATTAGTTGCTTCATGTCTTTTCAGGATACCGCAAAAATAACTGAACTTATTGTACAATACTTTCTTTTGCGATTGATATGCCTTTCAGATTTTTTGACTCCTGATAGCTTTTCATAGTTTGGGTGAAACTAAAGCTGCCTTGTTTTACTGTGACCCGATGAACATTCTCATTCTTGCAAGTGTCAACGTAAAAACTTAACTCTAAGGTATACATATGAAAATAGATTTAATATTGAGCACTGTTCTCGCCATCTTTATCCAAGAGAAAGGTCAGAGGAATTTTCTTATTCGACCTTCGCTGCGAGTTCTTTTATTGTCTGAGTTTCAAATGACAAATTTCGCTATCATTTTGAAAGGGGTCTTGGAAAACGCGATCTGGAACGTCAAAACTTTTGGAAGAGAGGACGCTGACGTGCGGTGTTACTTTCCTCGGAAAGGTTATCGGAAAGACGTTGGAGCGGTGGTAGACGAGGAGGGAGGACGGAGAAGAGGGGGGGAAGAGGGGGAAGAGGGAGAAGAGGATAGAAGAGGGGCGAAGAGGGGGGAAGAGGAGGGTGGAGGAGAATATAGGAAGAGGGGAGGGAAGTCGAGTGGGAGGGGAGTATGCGACGCGTTGAGTAGCTTAAAGTACAGTACATACTGTATACTTTATCTGCGTTTGTTTCCTTGGTAGAGGGTTCCGATTTTATCGGATATTTAGTGCGTTGTGACAGCTTACTTGGTGTCAGGGTTCAAAGTAATTTCAATTCATAGGGTGGAAACTTCCGATAAATCCGATGACACTTTATAGGTTTTTGTTGGAGTCACGATAAGAATTCCTTCGAAGAGTTTAAAGTTTTGTTACCTTATCTTTATTCATTTCTCCCGGCATCACGAAACCGAAAGGACTCGATACACCCATAAACATGCTCCTTTTGGCTCACCTGAAACAAACATATTTTTGCCTGTTAGCTCAAAACGAGAAATTCCGACAAATGATAATCAAAAAGCAACCAGACAATAACATGGACCACTGTTCTCATTTAATATTTGCCCCCTCTGAGAAAAGTGGGTTATTAAAGTTTACTAATAAAATAGTGAAAAATGCGACATCCAACTCGGCTAGTGAACGGAGCGTTACTAAGTTTATTAGTAAACGTTACTGTAAACAGTGTTGTGTAACAGTAACGTTTACTAGCAAACCTGGTAGCGTTTAGTATCCAAGTTTAGCTGTCGCACTATTTAGCTATTTTTACTAATTTTTGGTAAATATTTCAAACCCACTTTTCTCAGTGACTTAAGTTTAAAACTTTAACTAATCGAAGGACATATCTCTCTCAAACATTAGGCCTTATAGCAAATCACCGTGACATGTATTCTCATAATTCAAACGGGAACATATTTAAACAAAGGTTAAACACTACAATGGGTACAAAAATCTGATTTACATAGTATTTAAATCCTTTTTTTATTATATTAATACTTAGTTTTTTCGACCCCATTGTGTAAAGGTTTAACGCAGTTGAAATGGGCTGACAGGAAATAAAACGTAAATCAATTTTCAATATATTAAAAGCATTGAACCCCATTATTGGTAAGCAATGAAAAACGTTGGTTTTTCTAATAAATCGGGAGGGGGGGGTCGACATACGACTATAAAACATATTTTCCTTGAACACCGGCAGCTATTATTTGATCAAATGTTTTCGTATCATACTTGATCAATACATCTTTCGGCAAGGCCAATTCATGAGATGTTGATCGTTTTCGCAAACTGGTTGTTATTGGCGGCACGCGTTATGTAGATGGGGCAAGGCCAATTGCGCCAATATTGCGCGGGCTGCCATTGCGCAGCGGCGGCGGGACGCGCTCGGATTTAGCTCAGCGCCCGCCAATCACGATATCAAAAACTGTTACAGCTCTATTAAGGGATAGGAACGTCGCTAAACGGTTCAGTCGCCATTTGTGATCGCTCAACAGCGTGCTGGAACATTATGACCTGATTTGCTAGCTCGCTTCCGCAAAACGCGCAACGTGCATCCTATGCTGCGGTTTGCAATGAAATTTCGTGATGAATCCATGCCTTCATTTTAGCCCGTGTCACTTCGCATGGCTTTGAACTAAAATTTGCACTTTATTAACCTGGCCTATTCCAAGGCGAGATTTGTCAGGAGGTAGCGAAAGTGGTTTCCGATACGGAATTGGTCTCACAAGAATGCAACGTTAGTTAACCTTGACGTAGCAAGGTAAACCTAACGAAGCTATGATGTGGTAGAGATACCAAAAACTAATCAAGTCCTTATAAGCCCAACTCGTCAATACGAATATAGGCTCATATTTAATATATTAGTCCGGTTTTTGTGTGTTTTGTAAGTTGCGGAGGACCCTTGCGGCAGCCATCAGAAAAGTTAGTCGAGTCTTTTAGCGGTTATTTCAGGTGATTGCATTTTCGATCAGTAGCGCAAACTAGATGATCTTTCCAAGATGTCAACGAAATAGTTGATAAAAACTTTTATGTTACCATATGGACATGTAAGGGTAGCTGTCATCAGCGCCGAAAACCACAAGCGCCAATCCATAACCGTAAAACGAAAAAAGTCGCAAACGCCAAAGTTCATAACCGCTATACAAACCTAACTTAACTTAACCTAACTTAACCTATAAAATGATAGGCCTATCATTCGGCGGTTACGAACTTTGGCGTTTGCGTCTTTGGCGCTTGCGGTTTTTGGCGCTATCGAAAGCCCCCCGAAATGTAACGCTTTAACATCCCTTCAAAGTGCGGTCAACAACAGCCCGTGCATTTTGGCTTATCTTTTCAATTTTTGTGTGACAATTATACAAATAAATGTATTTTAATGTATACATATTACTCTGAAAGCTCGTTTGAATTATTGTTCTAAAATTAAGTCTGGAGCAAATACTTGATGGACAACTTTAAATGGAAAGTTATAAATGTTATAGAAGGTTACCTTTGATTTTACAAGGCACGAAAAAGCCTTTAAACAGTCCTATTCAAGCAATTAGATTCAATTTGTAATCAGCCGTTTCTACGTAAAACAACTTAAAGTCCCCTCCTTAAATACACGCTGTAATTTTTATTACGGTAAGTAAAGCGTTTTCCCGGGAGCCCCTGCCAAAGAAGGGGTAGGCTTCACGCAAAGCTTGGGTGTATTGATCTTGCCTATTGGAGTGCGAAAGAGGAGACAACAGGAGTGATGATGTCCTCCGATAAATTACACCTAGCTTTTTGAAAATTGCGTTTTCCACCTGTATTTTACGACCTTGTTCGACATTTTCTTACGTAAAAGAGTACTCGGAGGTCACTCGGCGGTTTAGGCAAATTGTCACTTAATAGGCGCGCGGCGATTCATTCCTCTCGAGATAAACCAAAAATATTAGTAAATTTAAACCATAGACATAATTTGAATCATTAAATTCTAGAAGACATTTCTTTTGTGCTTGATGATCAACGTTGTTATGATCGGTAAATTAGAGACTGCGAAATACGTATCCGTGGTGTGGCTGGCAGATCTGCGTTAGGAACTACTCGGCACAGACGTGGAATTTTAGGTTAGTTTACGCGTCTGAATTTTTTAATTTATCTTTTTTATTTTTTGTTGGTTCAAACGTTTTAGGTTTTTTTAAACATGCCTATTTTGTTAGAAATATATTTGTATTTTTTCTGCTCCTTCCAAATGATTTTTTTTTTAACTAGAGCACCAGTGACCTGCAGACACTATCCAGAGTTAACAGTACACACTCGCGTAGCCTTTGTAAATCACACATAGTACGGCTCAAAGTAAATGACGTACCTATTGTGAGCTTTCATTTGAAGTAACAGTGAAAGTAGCTCATGATAAAGTACAACGAACTGTAACGGGTAGTTTAATAAGGGATTAATCAGGTCATTATTAAACAAGATTTGTTTATTTTTTGTTGTTTATATGTGCGCCTGACCTTCGGTGATTGCAATTAGTAAGAGCCCGAGGGCCTTTGTAATATCTGTCTTCTTTATCTGGACACGAAATCTTTTTATTTTGGTGGAGCGAAGTCGAAAGTAATAATATGTCTGAAAGAGTTTATTACGTTCTCGACAGCTCGTCTCCATTAACCTTTACTTGGGCTCGTCGTTTGTCGGCCAGTAGAAAGTTTTGTTGTCTGTGAAGTGGCCGTGGCTGTGCTGGTGCGCTGTGCGGAGGCCCCCCCGCCTTAAAACCATGTGCATGGCGCCTGATGATAAGCCGCGATTGATTCCTATTATTAGTTCCGGTCAGCTCCACGTCCCTGGGACTTCACTGATACCCTCCACTGACCGCGGTTATCCGCAAAGAACGAAAAAAATAGCCCATGTGCTACTTTGTTTCAGTTTTTTTTTGTTTTTTTTTTGAGCGTGGCAAGCTAAAATTATATGAAGACTTGAAATTTTCAGAATAGGTTCAGAATAAGTTTACCTATCGAAAAGCGAGGTAAGAAAACAATCGTTCCATTTTTACGGTATTTAATCGCAAAGTTGGGGGATAATGTATTGGCTTCCTGGGAGTTTGGGGAAATGGCCGACAATTTCTTGAATCTTGATTTTTAACGTCAGATTGGATGAGGGGGAAAAAACTATTTCAAGTAAAGATAGGAATATTAGTAAAAATCTGGTCAAGTTTGCCGATAGTCTACCGTTCAGTTATTCTAATGCACCTCAGAAACAAGTGTGTTTTGATGAAAATAAGTCAAATCAGCAACTGAATGAAAATATATAACTCAAAAGGGTAGCTTTCATAAGCGCCGAAAACCACAATCCGTATCAGTATGACCGTCAAATGAGAAAAGTCGCAAACGCCAAAGTTCGTGACCGCTACCTATATAATGATATTGGCCTACCTATCATTTGGCGGTTACGAACGTAGGCATTTGCGACTTTTCTTGTTTGGCGGTTACGGATTGCACTAGCGGCGTTGTCGCTTGCAGTTTTCGGCGTTATCGAATGCATCCTATTCAAAATATATCGAGCTGTTAAAGATCGAGTCCTATGAAGAACAACTTAAGTGACTGCTGCTCAAGTGTGATAATTTCCCAAACTTTGAAATTTTTAAAATGGTTTTTGAATTTTCTTATAAATTTAACTTGTACTTATCGCTGGAACCCCCTTAATATGAACACTTTTTTTTTGAGCATAAGACTTTGAGTCATTCAGCGTAAAGATTTGAATTCATCATTGACTAATCAGAATATTTGCATGAAACTATACCCTGCTGTGACAAAAATACGTATCACTCTTTCTCTGGAATAGTCCATTAAGATATATCAACGCAGCTTTTAACGTCGCCCGTATACTAGGAACAAAATAATCAAAGGGTGCCGTAGAGCATGTGCAAAAGCCATCCACTCCAATTAGGGCCAATAGAGGGGTATTGGCGCGGTACCTTTACGAGAATCATTATTAGCACCAATGTCGAACCTGAATGAGGCTATTGAATTGGCGCGTTTTCCGGAAATGCTTTCGGTAGGTAGCACAGCAAAGGACACGGGACAAGCTTGTAAGCAGCGTTGTGAGCATATGCTTGTCTTGTGTCACGTGTGTGGAGTCGTGGTTCGATTGTGCGACGTGCCGAGCACTTTGCGGCGGGATGTCGAGACGCTTGTCTCCCCAGGGAATTCCTTCATTTAATTTCTGTAAACGCAAAACACGAGCTTCCTTCCAATGAACAAGACACGATAAACTTACAGAGATTCATTCCAGGAGAAAAGGAGAATCTTGGTGTTTATCCAGTCCCAAAAATATTATCCGGAAACTATACTCTGTCAAAGAAAAAAACAACATAAATATTAAGTATGTCGATGAATAGATGACATAACGCAAAAGCAAGAAAAAGAACTTCAATTAACCCACATTCAGACGTTATCTAAAAAAAAGGAGTGTCTATTGACCCTACTGCCCCATTTAAAATATAATAGGTTGGGTTCCATGCGTTGAAGTCACCTCCCATTTAAAATGCGCTTGGTTTGTTGCGTGCCTTCAAGTCTCGCTATATTAATGCATGTCGGGTTATTAGCAACACCCCTAGAAATAACCTTAACCCATAACAGCCCAAAGTATTTGGAGTGAAATTTAGCTTTACAGAAATTCAGAGGACTTTTTTCCATCAAATTACGCAATTTTAACTTTTGAAAGATGCTTAAGTTATTAAATTTTTGGTTTTCAGAGGGGTGATATTTTTTTAATTGACCCCATACTGAACTAAAAAGTCCCTCTAAGTTTTTTTTTCTGTTTCCGAGCCCTCGCTGGACGGTGCCAATCAATGAAAATACCTAACAAAGCCTAACTTCACTAAAAGTAATCATGTACCAGTTTTCTGGAAACCTGTAATTGAAAATGAATTGACGTTCATTAAAGCCTCTATCATCTGGTTGGTTTCATAAAATTGGCGAAAATTCCGGACGGAACAACGTTTAATGAAGTACACCATAGACAATTTTTGGAGAGGTATCTTTATAACAATACCGCTTAAACGACCGCCATTGAGTCACATGACCCGTTTCGGGTAAAGTGACGGTATGCTGCGCCTAAGTCGGAAGACGTTGTGCATCATCGTAATTTTCCATTGACGGCAAAGATGATTAACTTCTAAAAATATTTCAGCCATAAATAAGTCTTGCCCCAATGACTTCGCGGAGGCACTTGCTCGTTAGATACAAGGTGACATCTTTTCAAACTAATTTTTCTAATGGACACCCTGTAGGTATTCTTTGTGAATAAAGCCCCTTATGAAAGTGCTACATTTTGACCTCCATTATTCAAAGTCGAGCCTCCTTTCAAACCGTCGCTTGGTAATGGCTGATGATGTAGATTAATCGGAAAGAGGTGTGCAGGTCCTTTCTTGCGAAAAGCCAGACCTCATGGCCCTGGGCCCATTACACCGTACCGTTTTATGCGATGTCAGCAGCTGAAAAACGCGCGCCAAACGGAGACCTATGACAGCATCCAACGAGGAACAAAAGACTGCTGTTGCGCCCAACGAAATTTCTTTCGTCGCGTAGGCTAGAAGGCCCTGAAACTTTCACGCGGTCCAATAGGAAACGTGAGCTCGTAGTGCGTCGTAATAGGTATTAATGATATACGGGGTAAGCGATGTGGGGACTACTTATGGTTGAGATTGATACCGCTAGGTGGCGTGGACGCTTGCCGCTAGGGGGCACTTCAAGCTTCCTTACAACGGCGTTAGGTGGCGCTGCTGGTTGTCACGGGGTGTTTCTGAACGTATGCTGCGTGATTCGGAAGAAAAAGGCATGTATGTAGCACATGCAAAAAAAAATCTAATTTAAAAGCCCACATCTCACGTAATAGCGCTCAAAACTTCCTGGTTGTAGGCCTGCTTTGATACTTGGGTTTATCTTGCCATTAAATCGTTCAATTTATAGCAAGTTACTGTTGTTATTTTTTCCCCTCTCTTAGGCAAAGATTTAAAAAGCAGAGGCAAAAACGATAATTGCTTTTGATTGGAAGGTGGTATTTTTAAGTACTGAGAAGTGTTTTCATTTTATGTATGTTTGGTCTCATTAGTGTTTGTTTCACACTAACATTCTAATGTGTTTAGTTCAACTCTTTCGGGACGAATGAATTTAGGCTAAAGTTCAAAAAGATCACGTTAGAGTAGCTTATGATAGTTCAAATTAATGTTTAATCAGGTTATGTTGTACTAGTTTATGTGAAGTAATGATTGATTAGTTAGATTAACGGGAGAGGATGTTGATTTTGTATACTCTGATTATATTTGGCCACATTTCATTCCTACCGTCCGCCTGCATCTTTCTATGTTTGTCCAGAAAAAAAAAGAAACTTCTTCTCGTAGACCCAAATCACTTATATCCCTGAAAAGTTACCACCAGCCTCCCAGTGGACCCATTCGTCGAAAGTTGTCCGCCCACCTTTCGATTTCTCCGCACGGCCAGGATTTTTCACAGTTGTGAAAATATTGGGTTTCCGTGTGAACATTTCATGTCAAGTGTGAAGCGTCAACACTGAGGGGCGAGGGGCACTCCCCGGAGGCCAGGTGAGTGCTGGCTGCCCAGATGACCATTTTTATGCTGATGGCTTAGCGGGCTCTACGCTCTGTCCCGCCCAGCGCCAGCGCTACAGGGTAGCGCCGCTAGATGGCGCAGTCCTTGAATTGCTGATGAGAGGGGCCTTCCATCGGACATATATAACTGTTAGTACGGCCGTTGAGGATCATATATGACGCCGTTAGCGCCCGCTCAAGGTGCTGCCGCCCCAGACGATTGTGCGCCTAATATGTATATACTGTGCTCTCCATCCATTTTCGATACTTTCGGAAGTGTCGCTGGCGTGCGCTGCGTTGCCATCTTCGAGCCACGCGTTTCGTTTTGTTTATGCAGAATTTGATCGAGTATAAATAGAGCGCTTCCGTTTTGGCGATGGCTGCTTTACTCACGGTAGCAGGCAGCCTATCCTTTATGAAATGGTTGCTTCTATGTATATGTATCAATCGGGATTCCCTTGGCAAAGGCCAGCGGATAAAAGCTTTGCCCGGAGAGGGGCTAGAAAGGTATTGAGGGAAAACCTCATAAAAATGTGCAAAGAGCGTACACAGCAAAAACTAACTCCCGTTTTAGGTATGAAGATGCAACAGGGGAGGGGCGTAATTTGGTTATTTTTAAAGATCCCGATGAATAACCATAACACTGGTGAGCCGTCTTGACGAAACCGTAATTGATACGGTTGTTGATAAGTTTATCGTTCAAAATATAACCAAATTACGCTCCTCGCCCCTGTATAAACTCATACCCAAAAATGGTGTGGGACTACCTGAAACAGGGGTTAATATACACTGGTGTACCCTACCAAAATCTGACGTATTTTTCTTGTACGCTAGAACACGATTTTTTCTTTCAATATACATGGTGATATGGGTACCACTATTTTAATGTAAAATTTGAGCCTAGCCTACAAGAGGACAAAGGAATATCACTTTTTCGATCGAAAGAAGCTTGGCGATTCCTTATTGCATGGCTGTCAAATCTGTAAACCAATACACAACTCATTGTCACCAGCACGTCTGCTCGCACGTCATAAATTTAGACGCACCACTTGGTTATTTCTCTTGCAGGTTAAGGGACATTGTTCTGTGGTACGTCTATGAACACGATAGCTGTGCAAATCTCCATATACAGTATAAAATGCACCGAACGTTGGGATCCTGACCTTCTATGTGGTTCCGTACTCAGGTTCTCTGTGTCTCTCTGGTCAACACCACCAGGCGGACCACCACGCTCCGAATAAATCGAGGGAATCGAAACACCGCGTATTTGGTTTGTATTAAATTTCGTATACAGATCGATCTAACTTTCGTCGAATTTCCGGAAACATACGAATCTTCCATGGTATATTGGTTCATATGAGCTTCGTTGAAGATTCATACGAGTTGTCTAAAAGTCTTGCTGATAAAGGAGTTGCAATGCCGCAATTGAAGATTACGACAGGAGTAGTTCTAAAAAATCAAAGCGCGTTTCTGAGGAACGTTGTCAAAAGTACCGTAGTTCCAAAATGAAAAGTTGATGCTATAATTTCAACGTAGTGTTGGCAGTCTACCTAAAGACGCCGACGGGAAATGAGAAGGGATTTGAAAGAAATAGCTTCCGGAAACGAAACGTGTCGCACTGAACGCGTCCTGTGCTGCCTGCGCGTCGCGTCGCGCATGTTGCCTAGCTTCCAGGCGACGCCTGCTGGGCCGGCCGGGCGCTGCGCTCTGCTGGGTAGTTCCTGCAGGGTGGTCTATGTAATGATGACATGTGAGAGGGCGACGTGGCTCGAGAAGTGACGCTGTAAAAATTGCTCGCGGAGCAGGTGAGGCCATAAATTCGGTACTGTTACCAGATGACGTTTCATACTGTAAGTTTGGTGGTTGCCATTCTCTACGCTTTGTGTTTTCTTGGTTTCGTACGTTATATTGAGAATTACGGTATTCAACAGTTCGAGGTTATCAGTGTTTGGTGTGAATAGAAAACGGGGGTAGTACGCATTTTGATTATTTTTACTTCCATGTCCCATGAAAGCGATGGCATCGTGCAAAAAATCGACTTCGAGATAAGACCGTATTTGGGATGTACAACCTTCAAAACGTCGAGAAAAGTGGTTTTCAAGATAGTCTTACATTCATCCATATAATTAAAACGGTTTCAGCAAGAGCTTTTCGAGGATGTGGTTAAACGTAAGTCAGTCTTGAAAATTTATCAAACCACATTTTACGCCCGTGTTTTTTTCACACCCAAAACAGGCATGAACTCCCAAAAACAGGTGTTTCGCTATCACTGTGAGGTGTTTCGCTTTCAACAAGTCTGATTCCGCTTACTCTTGCCGACAGTTTCTTGCCGTCCAGAAGAATGTATCATGCAGCGTGTCAGAAGTTCACTTCATAAAACCTACTGTATATTAAGTTAGGTTAGGTTACGTGGCTTGAACTCCGCCCCACATAGCAGCGGGCCGTTCAACCATGCAACTGAATGTTAAAATTCTATACCCATAAAACCCATAAACAAGAGAAGGAACCTAAGCTAAAGTTAGGGAAAGTTGGATGACATGGATGTTTTCCAACAAAACTAAAACATCAATAAACCTTGCTTCCTCTTCATCCATAAAGGGGATCGACTTTTCTGTCGCATGTCTTCTGTGTCGTAGAACACCCTCCGTTGACGATGCCATTATCGCATTTATTCTCGACGATTTTTCGACTGACCCGGAGCTTTTACTTTGGGGCGACCATTTTCGTCTGCAATTTCGGTCCTTTGAATTTTGAACACATTTAAGTAGATTGCGGAGAAGATAATGTGAATTGTTTCGGGATTTGAAAGCATCGCTGTCGATTGACGCAACTCTTAAAAAGCAGTTAATCTGGGTATCGCGCTGAGCTACAGCCTTACCAGAGGTGGAAACTGCGCAGCAATATACGTACGTACGACTGCTCAGTAACCGATCAACAGTGATATAATGGCATATCTATAGTACGCAATCCAAAGGATCGAGGAAAAATGACGCAATATCTAGAATCACTCGCTCCATCTAGAGCCCTAAAAGAAGAGATGCGCAAATGAAACCTATGGCCACCATGGCTACCGTGTACCCGTAGGGGATACATGGGCCTATCAAGGCAAGCTCCTATGGTAGTGGTCACCATTCCTGTTTCGTTTCTTTTACTTCACAGGGTTTTAGCATATTCGAGATTCCTTCTATACTTTTTTTTTCTTTCTGGGAGATCGCTAGAATTGGAGGAAAATTTTTACTCTCCTCGAAAAACTTCATGCTATCTATGCAAGTACGTCGAGACTCGACTATTCATTGTGCGATAAAATTGGTAGTCATTTAATTTAGTTATCAGGCTTAAGCGATCAAGCGGTACTCGTGAACCACTGAAATTACCGTTTCAATATAGCCTTGTACTTGTAACTACAGTAGTAGCTGAAGTGTAACCGAACCTCAGTCATTGAAAATAACAGTAATCTTTATAAACCTTAATAATAATTACTGGCTTCCATTTGAGTTTGTCAAACCTGGGCAAACCAAATCTCACCAAATTTATTTTTGACTAAAACTGAATTTCACCGTTTCCCTGTTTAATCACAAGGCTACTGGATAAATTACCTAGCATCTAAAAATTTCAGAGTCGAAATACGGCGTTTCTTTACATTTTTAACACAGAATCTAACAGCCTTTGCTCGCGCAGTCCGCTTCTGGGTTTGCGCCTCTCAAGCAGAGAGCCAATAATACCGATTCTATGTAAATAACCCACTGATAAGAGGACTTGGTGCCCACTGAGATATTAATTTGTATCACAGCACGAAGTTGCAAGCCTTCTCTGATAGGCATGCTGCATAGTAGGTTATTACAAGGGCCGCGGCTGGTCGGCCCGACCCCTCTAATACGGACTTACCGGATGCTGGGAGCGATTCAAGACCCGACCAATCACCTTGCAAGGGGCGATGACTGTGTTTAGCGACGCCCCAGTCCTCCTGTACTACATCCTTGCTGTCCTCGGGGCTGCCTATATTTAGGCTTTGATTGCAACTTGGATGACAGGCCTCTCAGTTCGTCTCCGAAGGTCGATTGGACCGCTTTGGACACACACTCCGTTCCAAGGGTTACAGTTTTCACCGCTTGTTTCCCTCCCTGACCCCGTCCCTCATTGCGCTCTGACGATAACCAACACAAAACCGTTCAGGTTCGTTTATTTTCCATAGGTTTAGTTGGCCTAGTGTGAGCGTTTGGAGGTACTTGGAAGGAAAACTTCGGTTGGACTACGAAAGCTGATGCCTGGTACTTGATTAGGTTTACCAAGGGTAGGTCTAGGCTTTCAAGAATTGGTTGACAAAATTCGGTTATACATAGCTAGGTTAAACAAGTGTTTCAGCTACTAAAGTTTAGTCAACTTTGACCATTTTTCATAGTAAGCTGTAAATGACTAATTGAATTGTTAAAACTGCCAAAAGAATGGTCATTTTTGACCACAAATAGTCAAAATTGTCCAATTGAAATATTAAAGTTTCAGCTACTATTCTTGAGTCAAATTTGACCATTTCATATTTACAGTGTTAATCATTGCAGTAACGTTTAATCCCATGACAACAATTTCAGTTGTCACCCTTACAAGTGAAATCGTCACTACAACAATTTTGGCTATGCTAACAAAACGTTTTGTTGAGGTAACCAATTCATATTCTCCGTGTATCCGAACGTTCGTCTTTCACCATTTCATGGTCAAGAGTGGACACGCTCTTCCTCTGAGAATCCAAAGGGAGATTCCTCTTTGTGCGCTCTTAAAGCGCGCTTGCTATAAATTGGAATGAAGCAAATTGTGAAAAATTCATTTGAGCTTCGGGCACTTGTGTTGTGAAGCTTCGATATTCTAGTCAGTAAAAACCGGAAAAGTGGCCCTTTTTGTTTGTTTCTTATGCCGACGCCCGCTCAAGGGCATCTCAAACCCACATTCAGAAATGAAATATTTCTGGCGTTTTGAAGTAAAGAAGCCCTCCCGTCAAGAAATAGGCTTGGATACTGCCATAACACGGGTTTTGTTTCGTTGCGGGGATCTGAAAAGTTTTATGGTCTTTCGTATGTATCCTGACACTTACTCCCAGAAGGAAAAGAAGCCCTATGCAAGCACGCCAGCCCGCGGCGCTGCCGCCGAAGATTAGGGCAGATTTCATCCCGATCGCAGACGGCCAAAGTTTGGCTTTGGCGTTTCTACTTTGGCGATTATTTTAACCGCTCTATTGGCGATGTCCCATATTACATCGGGGCGAGGCAAAATAAGCCAAAAGATCCGCGCGATTTCCGCTTTCAGATAAAAAGTTTCAGTTAGCCTCCTATCTGGCTCGGATAGAAGAACTAAAGAAATAACTCAACGGACATAAAAGTGCCCGATAGCGATGAGAGATACCCTCCCTGCTAGGTACTATCACGAGCAAAAGTTTTGGAACACCTAACAGCGCGAGCCGTCAGGTTGGCAGCGCTCAGCGTGATGCACTGAAAATCACGTCCCTCCAACAGTGCTACCAACGTGCCGACTAGTCTCCGAGATTTTTCAAAACTTTAGCTTGTGACGTGGGGGAATCTAACATGTTCGCTCTTTAAACGTCCAATCACCGTGTATTTATTTATTTTGTTTTAAAAATCTTTATTTCTTGGGCACACCCTCCCCATGAAATTTGTGTGCGCTGTAGTGATCAAAGGGTCTTTAATGTCAATGTTCTTAATTTATACAAGTTTATATACATATTCGATACAGACTATTAATTATGCTTAGTTTGCACCTCTATTATATTAGATAAGGTTTGGAACTTTGGAACGATTTAGGCCAAGGTTGCGTGCCGATGAAGGGAAATTACGAATTCTCTTGTTATCGTAGATAAAAAGTTAAGCCGGCGTATTTTTTTAAAAAAGTCGTATCTTTGGATGATCTTTGCCGTGAATAACTTATCTATGGGGACGCTCAACGTAAATGGCTGATATGTCCAAGATCATCTGTGCCTTGAAGTCCGTCATGCTGACTCGATTCGTTGCCAGTGCTTTCCTTTAGTTCGACTTTTAACTAGTCTTAAATGTAAGGGTTAGCTTTTGTGAAGGATCGTCTGCCTGTTTTGAGCAAAATCACCAGATCCAAAACTGTCCCAATCTTTTCAATGTAAGGTGACGAAATTTAATCAAGCGCAACTCCATCAAATGAATAATAACCTACTCTCGTAACCTGTGTTGAAAACGCAGTGCTATAATATACAATGTCATGTAAATAAACGCCCTCAAGGAGGGTAAATGTGGTCGGAATTGTGAAACTCTTTTCCCCGCTATTAAGGAGACAAGAAGTAAGCTCAAATACACCTTTGTAGTACATGAGTGTAGCTTTTATGTTTATTTTTCCGGAAACCGGTGGGGACTGGCATGGCGGCGTTGCGCACAAAATGCTTTTGGGGCAAGCTAACAAGCAAGGTGACGTGGGTTTATCGGAGACAGGCAAGTCGGCGGAACAACACGCCGAAGATACTAGCCCCGGCGAACTTTGTGTGCGTATGTAGTTGTCTGCACATTCTATGCAAGCCGCTACTTAGCGAGGGTGTTAGCGAAGACCCCCTGCGAAGTTGCACGCGCACCCAGCCAAAACAACGCCAGTAGATTTGAATCGGCAAACATTGCCATTAGAATGGCGGCATTCCCAAACTTGTGGCGCCCAGATTGGTAATTATTACTTGGCAAGTACACGAAACAGATTAAAGTCTACGGTATTCGTCGCTCGATTGTACTGTATTACTTATGCTACCTCCGTAAACTAGGGAGAATCGATCACGATTTTGCTTGCTATCACCTTCTGAGGCCCACACATCATCGCATTTCCTAGTTTTTAAATAGACTAGGAGGGAACTTGCTGCACTTGCAGGAGAAAGTGATGGCAGAAACAACTACGCCATGTGCACTCACAGTCAGCAGAAATAAAGTTGTGTCGGAATGGCTGATACTTATTTACTAAAAGTCGGACTGTGATTGTACACTTAAGATCAAAGTTTGGACGTTCTTAAGTGATGCTTGGTTTCAACTAATTGTAAGCCAGAAGTACCCTGAATAGTTTTCAATCACATTCATCATCCGATTATTTAAGTCAGTATAGGGACAATTTTCATCGATGTATTCGAAATTTCAAGACCGCAATGTATTCATGGTTGGGTTTTAAAGAAATTCCGTTTAACATTCCCGCCCTACTTTTACGGTGATAGTGAAACGATTACTCTTTGTTCTCGAAGCCGCGTAAATCCTCGGATTCTCAGAAGAAAGGTAAATGTTTGAAACATTGCTGACATTGGTAAACTGGTTTCCAGTTCCCTTCATTGTTTATTCATTGATATAAATTGAAAAACAGCGAATGAGGCCATATAACGTACAGTGGGAAAGGGTAAACTTTACCGGATATACACTGTCGGGCAAGAGAATGTTATTGTTCAATCATCGAAATCTTTTCGTTTCTTTTATCTCGGATCAAACAGTACAAGTTGAGTACAAAACAGTAGATTCTCACTCTTTGGAGTTAAACGATTTTGTTCGACGTAGTTTAGTTTACTTTTAAGACTGCAGTGAAGCGTTCTATGGGCATGTCAACAGAAAACTCTTGCGTCGACTCCCGTTGTTTGATACAACGTATGACCAGGCAATCTTTCAAAGTAACGAAGACACGGTTTATGCCATCATCGTAAACATTCTTGCTTCAAAACAGTAATGTATCCAGATGCCAGATTAGAGGAGTATACCAGAAGACATGATTTCAAACGTGGGGAAAACGTAGATTTTGAAGCACGCCTATTCCAGATAGAGTTGTTAAATTTCAAAATGTATTCACTCTAGCCAATCTCAAAAGCAAACTTAGGCATATTTTAATTCATTACTTTCCATAGACAGATTTTGCATGTTTGTATTGCGACAGATAGCAATATCTTTTCGTGTTTGGCCATGCATTTTAATTGGGATTTCTCAGAACAAGTATTTTTTATTGTATTCCGAGCGAATTGTATTCGATTTGAATTGCTGGTTCCGTGAAAAGGCTTAGCTAGTTAAGTTTCAGCAATCGGCTCATAACGATCGAAATCAACAATGATTTCTGAGAACAAGGTAGGCAATAAAGTTGGAGTAGGCCCCCAGCTGGTATTGTAGGCTCTTGTGTACGATGGGGCTATAAAGAGCAGCTATGGTGCCAACATTGGCGGCCAGCATTGGCGTTGGCCTTAAACTTTTAAAGACCAATAAGAGCGCGGTGTTCTGGATACATCTCATTACTGCGCCCGTTTCGGACCTCCATGATGGCCCGCACTGTATCTAGTGTGTCGCTAGGAATAGTCAATCCGATTCTATTACCCCCCGGAATAGCCCCGGGACTCACAAATTCCAAACAGCTCATGCCAAAATATCATTCCTTAGATTGAAGCACAGCATTCTGACCTTGTTCTACGTTGCATGATTTCGTCCACCTGCCTCAATCTCTTCTATCCATGGGAACTCTGTAAGGTACGTACACCTCAGCAGAGCATTCGAGGAAGCTTCGAGATAACGTAACTCGAAGGTTACAATTGGCCGACATGTGTCAGGGAAATAAGTGTAAAATTTAAGGTAAAGTTAATTTGACTCGGGTTAACTTATTCTAGACCTAAGTTGAAATATGTATGGGTACGCTTTCTTTCTAAATTCTAAGTGTATGATGCACGGTCATGTATACATAACCGTGCATCATGCATCATACACCATCACTATAAATGGGGATTTCAGGAGATGGAATAAAATTAAATCAAGGTCGAAACCAGAACATCCATTCTTTTGAGGACTCAACGAATTAAGTTTGTTTCCGCATGCACTGTCTGAATGTAACTGTGAGGCACGTGTTTTATATCTTGCAGTGGTATCTTGCAACTACAAAGTGCACCACGAAGTTCGGTTTCGAAAATCTATTTTCCTCCAGTTTCGAGAGACTTTATGGGATCACTACATAGGAGACAATATCTCGAAGCCCTCCTCAAGTTATGATCGATAGTCTTCTGACGTAACCTTGCAAACTTTGTCGCCGAACCACCAAATATGTTAAGAGCGGTTTACCCTTGTTCGGCTATCAGGAAGATGCCACTTAGTTTACAAAACTTTCATCGTTTTAAATATATTTGCTGTGGGGAAGTCCCCTCAGTTCAGTGTTTGCTGACTTTCAATGCTAGAGGTCACCGCCCTCCCCGAAAGTATTGCTCGTTCGAAAATTCTTATAGCTATTTTACGACCGGCAGCACATATGTCGGACCCCTGACTCGGAAGTCACTTATCCAAGCAAAACCCAAACCATAATTCCGCAAAGCTCAGCTTCCAATCCAGAGGAAGTGTCTATCTCTGGTTGCATCTCAACTGAATTTTTAATTATATGAAAAGGATTAACGAGATGCAACTGCGTTTGTTAATTCGTATTAAATTATATTGGCTGACCTAACAAGGGTTATATTTGCTTCATTGCTTTTTGCTTTCTTGCTCCTTTGGACTAATGTCCAGCGTGAAAATATTATCTTTTCATTCTCGACAACAGTAACTGCTGCTGAGGAAAGAGCTGCATTTGGCTCGGCCAATGTCAGGTTTGGTGACCTGCCCTGTGTCTCGCTCTGCTGTTGCTTCCGTCGGCTTGGTGATGTAAAATGGAACACGAAGTAAAATGGAACACGAAAGTTGGGAAACTTCACCATCTAAATTTCCATTGCACTTACGGACAATAATTTTGTCTACCTTAAATTAATATTTCTTGATGGACTAGTACCTCTGTTAGCAGGAATAGCTTAACAAGGGTTTGAGTTCTAGGTAACGGCTTTGATACGAGTTCTATCAGATCGTACTTTACGAGTACCTTTTCTCTGATTCCACCGTTCTCAGCAGAAATTCCTTTCGATTTATTTTACTTACGATTTGTATCCTACTGTACCGCCCCGAGGCGCCTACCCTTCGACCAAAGGACGACATGGTTGACAGTAAAACATCCGACATTAGCGATACAGTCTTACTCGAAATTGTGAACGCTTATCCTCTCGCCTGTATTTCACCCCGTTTTGCTGAATGATTCACAATGCTCCCAATCTAACCATACGCACCAACGCCAAGTCAAATGCCACTTATCTTTCAGCCGTGAAGTAAGCGGCATTAGGCTTGAACGCAGTAAACCGGGGTGATAGAGATGTTTTTGATCCACTAAGTAGGAAATGACTTTGTTGCCTCAACAAATCGTTTGTTATTGTGGCCTCGGCAAACCAGAATGTTTGCGGTGACAATTTATATTGTCGCACAAAAACATGCTTTGTAACCTCAACAATGACAGTTTTAACAAGTGGGATAGTCACCTCAAGCCGCCGTGGCTGTCTGTCTGCATTGTTTTACGGGAGGTGGAACTAAGGAGGATCAGTAGAGGTAGAAAAAGCGACCTGAAAAGTTGGGCCTTGAATTTTCTTCCTTACAAGATCTATAATTGAAATGTTGTGGATTTTCGGCTTCGTAAATATTTGAATGAGGATAGAGCTAGGCGCTTCCTCACGGAAAAAAAGGTTACCCTAACTAAATCATTTGTTAAAATAGGGATAGGAAAACCATTTTGTTATAACAACTAAATGTTTAGTTCTATCAACAAAACGTTTGGTTGCTGCAGCAAAATGTTTGGTTGCAACAACAAAAAATTTATTTGTGGTCCCTAATTTTGTTGCCGCACCAAAACCATTTTGTTCCGTGCTGCGTAGTCTGTTACTGGAAGCGCTCCTCGAGTTTTCGCCCGCTCTAATCCGGAGATATCGTAATGCCTAAAATAATGTTCCTACGAAGGAGCGCAGCTCTCCTTCCCCAGATTTTCGAGAGACGATCGGGAATAGACTTCGGAGTTTTTCGGAAAACGATGTAGGGCGTGTTGCGACGCGTGTAAAATAAGTTTGTCATATGATTGCACCTTAAAATGACTTGGGCGTGGAGGTAAATTCGTGGCGAAAGAGATTGTTTTTTCGTCGTGAGGTTTTTCCTGTGTGTCGCAGTAGCTCACCTGGCGTACGCCCCTGGTACAAATAAGCCGCAGGCATAGCGCCGTGATTGCAAGCCGAGTAGCCCAATCGAAGTGTAGGTCCTCAGGCCGGACACGTTCTTTCCCACTTCCGCCTGACGTTAGTAAGGACAGATCTTGCGGTCAGCACTCTTCAAGATCCTTCTTTTATCCTTTTCAAATTAAAAACAAAACACCTGTTTTAGGGAGTTCTTACCTAGTTTGGGTGCAAATAAAAAGGTGGTAGTTCGTATGTTGATTAGATAGACTTATGTTCAACTATATAGTTCAAAACGTCTCGGCAAGAGCTTTCCATTGATGATGTATCACATATTGATGTGTGATATGAAAATAAGTCTGCGTTGAAAAAATACCGAACCACGTATTACCCCTGTTTTATATTCATACTGAAAAACGGCAAAGGTAGCTTAAAACACGTAATTTTTCGTTTTTAATAAGATCCTCCTTTTCATTTATTTCTTGCGATGCATACTTCAAGGAAACAGAACTTGCTCAGTGAAATCTTCAACTCCTTTTGAAGTTTTAATTCATTGTTTACAATAAACACTTTGAAAAAACTTACTCCTATCTTTATTAATCATTTCTTTGAGAGATAAGAACATTTTCAACTTGACACAGACGCAACCTATTTTTGTCTTAAATACTATACACGACAAAAATGGTTTTGCTACAAAATTAGGGACAACAAATGAATTTTTTGTTGCTGCAACCAAAAATTTCGCTGCAGCAACCAAATGCTTTCTTGATAGAACTAAACATTTTGTTGTTGTAACAAAATATTTTTGCTATCCTTATTTTAACAAATGATTTTGTTGGTATAACATAACCTTTTATTCCGTGATGCGAATCCGTGGGATGACTTCATGTGAACAAATCCCATCTGGACGTAGAGGACTATGATCTGGCTGGTAAAACTCTTTCAGAGCTACTGTATGATTTGTTCGGTAACATACATAGAACTGATCGCGGTGATTTCTTGAAGCCACGTTAAAATACGCAAGTGACCGAAGAAGTTAAAACTCTCGATGGTCTTGTTTACCTATTAAAAGACAGTACCTGCACAACCGTAAAAGTTAATCGCCTATTTTTTTTATTTTTTTTCAGAGGAAAGTGAAGTTTTTTCCCCGTCCTCTTTTCAATGAAGACGCGATACTATATTTTTTTTGCTGGAGGAAGCACTTTTTAAAAGTATACGACCGAGAAACAAAGGTTTCTGCACCGTGTGATATCTCGTATAGAAAGTCGCCCGGAGAACGTTAAGAGGGAATGGGTTAAAGCAATTTTATCCTTTGCATAAAGGTATCACAGAATGTACAGTAGCTTTTACCACACTAACGCTGTTTGATGGTTTAAAACCTAGCTATTTTGTTTCAGTTCGCTTGAATGGGGCTTGCACAAAAAATCGTTTTAGGCCTTTTGTGAGAGATTACTCATGAGCCTAAACCAAGAACGCTTAAAAGCGGGGAAAAAATCGATTACCGAAGACTGGCGAGGGATGGATATGAATGAGTTGTGAAAGTTCTGCTTTTGCACTTTTCCGCTAATCCTCCAAACGTTGAGCGCAGCATGGAGAATAAACATAGTCCCTGTAATAGTCAAATACAGCCGAGATAGAAATAAATTGGTTTCCTTTTATAAACTATAATTTTTAAGGCAGCAATTTTAACCTTTTCGTTCAACCTTCCGTTGTCAAACCGAGCGGAATGACAGCGGAGCGAGGCAAAAGGCATCCAACCTAACTTAACCTATTATAACCAAGCTCCTTGCCGTTTACCAAAATTGGTTGGTCACTTGTGCCTCGCTTCGCTGTCGCTCCGCTCGGCTGGCGCCAAGCTCGATGTCGCTTACTTCTCGGCGGCCCTAAATAGGCCGCCGAGAAGTAAGCGACATCAGTCTTGGCGACCGTTTAATAAGGTAACCCTAGGTTAAGGTAGGTTAGGTTACGGGGCTTGTGCCTCGCTCCGCTCGGCTTAACGTCGTAGGGGTTGACCCAAAAGGTTGAAAATGCAACCTTAGAAATTTAGAGTATAGTATGTCGGAAGGGTCGGGATGTGAACCTCAAGTCGTCATCCACCTTGGATTCGCGCGGAGCTAGGTAGCAATTCGTCTTGGGGTAAAACTGTGCCCCTTGTCGGCCCTTTACGACTGAATGAAGACTCCTTGAACGCGCGTTTGTATTATTCGCTCCCAAATGAGATGGCATACTTGTGCGTGCTTTGGATTGCAAAGTGCAGCGGTTCTTTTATGGGAGACCTCCATGCATGACCGGCCTGGCCACATGCCGGTCAATTTCTGTTCGCACGGATTATTCCTTCCATCCTCGATGAAGAAGTTGTGACTCTTGGAGGAGTACGAATTCTCCTAGTGTGAACGTTCAATTCTCTCAAAAGTACAGCCTGAATGAGTTGCCTTATTCCTCACTTCCATTTGTGGTTGTTATGAAGACAAAAAAGTAGAAACACAATACAGCCTTTGAAACCTTGGAGATTGCACATAATGTGTGATGACGCCTTCATTTCTCGTAGATAGGAGGTGGGTCCAAGTATTGTAAAGTCATTGACCACTAGCTTGAGCCAATGACCAGCTGAGTCATCAAATTGCGTGTCTCTGTCACGCTCATGTTATAACTGGATCCCGCCCGAAGACTTTAGGGTCATTGTGTATCGAATCAAGGTGGAAAAACGGCCAGTGGCTGTCAAACTTTGTTTCCAACTTTTCAGCGGTTCAGTGGCAGGTTCCAAAGGACATTTCTCCGTAACAAAAACTGGAATCTGCCTTTTACGTCTTCAAAATAGACATGAGAATAAGTTCTCGCCGGCAATGGACTTCCCCCTAAACAAACGCCGACCCCGCTGCGGCCACTTTGTTGTAGACGACGGGATTTCAGTTAAGTCCTTTCCCACGCAAATGGAGGTCTAGATTGTAGTTGAATTCAGACAAGGTTAGTTTGGGCAGACGCTGGGCCTTCGGCACACAAACAGCAACTCTCGGAGGCATCAACGTGGAAATTCTGTTTGCACTCTTTACCTCCCCCCGGCTTGTTTTTTGTTTATTGTTTACTCCCAGCAGCAGACGGACCGGGACGATAAAACAATAGGCTAATGAAACGACTTCGTTTTGGTTTTACGTGGAAGTGCCTGGCTCTGCATCGCTGCCACTTCCATTTGATTCATCCAAAAAGTATGAAATACCAGATGAGGCATCCCGGCACCAATAATACCACGCATACTTCCCTACTTCCCTCACAAGAAAACTTTGTTGCTTTATTACATTGTTGTGTAGTTTTATCCGTCTTGAAGAACTTGTCTGGCCTCTCTAACAATGAAATTGGCTTAAACAACAGAAGTAATAACTACAAAAAGTGCCCGTTCATAGGCTTCGCAGCGGCATTCTCTGTTTTAGATGTTAGGTTTCCCACCTCTGTCATCGACTTCGTCGCCAAACTTTATTACATGATGAGGGTTTTTGGTTTATAATTACTGAGTTCAAGTTCTGTCCCTCGCTTGGAGACCGTTAGGCTAATTTTAGGTTGCGTTGCTATGTGCTTAGGTCCGCTGGTGTTCCGCTTGGCTGATCGATATAACATGAAGCATAAGAGGAGAGAGATTGAACCTTTCAAATAAGTGGGCCCATCTCGCTCTGTTTTTCCAGTTCGTTCAATAGCTACCTGAAGTCAGTTCGGTGAAGAGCTCAGAGTCTCTGCTCAGCCCATTGGAGTGAAAGTTTCCACGTGTCACGGTATCCAGTCATCCCTGCTTATTCGACTGTAATTCCCGTTTAATCAAACTATCCCTCCTTGAAGGACTTCCTGCTGGTCTGAACCCTCGTGTTCGTATGTGTCTCCATATGGCGAGACCTTTCCGGACTGTCTGAGACCCGTTTCACACCTCCATGGAGTCCGTTCTAGCCCATAAATTCGAGACCAGGTGTCTCGTCGCATCAACAAAATGTTCCCTCTTATTTTTTTGCGATGAGATCGAACTTCTTCTTAGTGAGTTGTTCGCACCGAGGCGGCACTGATCCACAGAAGCGCTGAATCGTAAGCACAGGAATTTATGTACAGAAAGGTAGGAATTCCTCCAAAGCACTGCAAAGTCCAAAACTGGTGAACTGCGTTCCAACTGCTTCGAGTACACAGTAAAAACTGAAGCGTACTTTCCGCTGGCCAAGCAGCTGACTTTAAGGAGCTGAACGATTCCGCGTTCGAGCGCGTACTTTACGCAGAGCCAGATACGCGTACTTTACGCTGACCGTAA